>SXGT01477149.1_pt1 | contig 20579 bp, 20 predicted proteins | sample 3176221 | NCBI WGS metagenome assembly SXGT01 (sample SAMN11356862, study PRJNA531348) | freshwater metagenome | isolation source: freshwater sample F1-120 | place: China: Fuxian Lake, Yuxi | collected 2017-12-25
ACCGTGGCTTCGACGACAGGCCCGGCGATAAACGGCCTGACGGGCAGCGCTTGGCGTCTCGTCGAAATCCAGTCGATGGATGACGCGCAAGGCACCACCAGACCCGACGATCCGGACAAGTACCGGATGCAGCTCGAAGCGGGCGGCCGGGCCGTGTTCTAACTGGACTGCAACCGCGGCAACGGCAGTTGGACCACGACCGCCGAGGGCGACAGCTCCGGCACGATAAACTTCGGCCCGATCGCGACGACCAGGATGGCGTGTCCCCCGCCCTCGCTCGGCGACCGGCTCGAACGATCTCGCCAACGTGCGGGGGTATCGCGTGGTCGACGGCCGCCTGAGCCTCAGCCTGATGGCGGACGGCGGCATCCTCGTCTGGGAGAGAGCCGATGCGTTTCGGTAAGCCGCTCGCGGCGCTCCTGCCGGTTATGCTCGCGGCGGGGATCGCCTACGCTCAAGGCGCGAAGGTCAGCTCGGCGGTCGAGCTCGCGATTAAGGCCGACACGCTCAAGCCCGGAGAATGGGTGTGGGCACCCCAGGTCGCGCCGCAGGGCCACGTCACCGTCTACGTCGACCTCTCCCGCCAATTCGCGACCGTGTACCGCAACGGCGTGCGCGTGGGCGTGTCGACCGTCTCGTCGGGCAAGCGCGGCCACGAGACGCCGGTCGGCGTGTTCACCATCCTGCAGAAGGATGCCAACCACCGGTCGAGCAAATACAACAATGCGCCGATGAAGTTTCAGGAACGGCTGACCTGGGACGGGGTGGCGCTGCACGCGGGCGGACTGCCTGGCTATCCCGAGAGCCACGGCTGCGTCCACCTGCCGCTGGAGTTCGCGTGGCTGCTGTTCGGCGTCACCGACATGGGCGGCACCGTCGTCGTCGCGGGTCGCGCGGGCGGCGCTCAGCTCGCGCGGTCCGCAGGAGTGCTCGCCCCGATCGACGACGCGGGAGCGGACGCGCTCCACCAGCCGCTACCCGCCGGAACCGGCTATCGTTGGACGCCCGACGCCGCGCCCGCGGGGCCGCTTACCGTGATCGCCTCGCGCAGCGACCAGCGCGTGGTGGTGCTGCGGAACGGCGTCGAGATCGGTCGCGCCCGCGCGGTGCTGCCGACCGACGACTTCCAGACCCACGTCATGACGCTGACGCGCTCGACCGCTGGGAAGCCGCAATGGGTGCTGGTCGGCGTTCCCGGTCACGGCGGCGAGGACGGCCGCCCGCTCAACACCGGCATCCTCTCGCAAGCACGGCTGCCGCAGCCGTTCCTGACCGCGTTAAGGACTGCGCTGATTCCGGGATCGACCGTTCTGGTCACGCAATCTCCGGTCCTGCCGAGCACCACGGGCAAGCAGATGATCGTGCTCGCCAGCAAGGATTGGACCGAACGACCAAGAGGAGGACGAAGCCGTGTCCCTACGCATCGCCAAGTTCAGTCGTGTCTGGACGGCCCTCGTGATAGTCGCCAGCGTGCCGACGATGGGGGGCACCGCCTCCGCCCAGGCCCCTGCCCCGCCGCCGATCGAGCAGTTCACCGCGAATTGCGGCGCGTCCAGCTACGCGACCGACCAGCTCGTCTGCGCCGATCGCGAGTTGCGCTTGGAGGACGCGGACATGGGGCGACGCCTCGACCGGATCGACTCGGCGATCCTTCGCGGCCGTCCTCCTTTGCTGGAGAGCCAATCCGACTGGTTCCGCCACCGTAGCCGTCACCCGCGAGCGCCTCGGCGTCGCCGATCGCGGTCAGCACCTTGTCCGAAAGCCAGTCGACCAGGCTCACCAGAAAATGCCCGCTGCCCATCGCGGGATCGACGAACTTCAGCTCCAGTAGCCGCGTCGCGGGATCGATCGCCTCCAGCGCCGCCCTCCCCTGCCCCGCCGCGACCGCGTCTTCAAAGGCTTGCGTCCGCTCGGCGACGAGCGGACCGACCGCGCGGTCGATGATCAGCGAGACCAGGTCCTCCGGCGTGTAATAAGAGCCGGAACGGTGCCGCGCGCTGTTGTCGGCGCGCGGGCGCACACCGCCCTCCCCGTCCGGCTCGACCGCATATTCCAGGATCGATTCGTAGATGCTGCCGAGCTGCTGCACCGACAGATCGCGGTAATTTATGTAGCGCGGACGCGGCTCGCTGGCAGGCTGGGCCGGGCGGTGCGACAGCAGGAACAGCGCCTCGCCCATCACCGTGTCGGGTAACCGCACGCGCGCGAGCAGCGTTGCGGCGGCCGGATCGAACAGCCCGCCATTGTAGGGCGGGATGCCGAGCGCATCGTCGCCGTGCGCGGCCGCGCGCAATATGCGGTGCTCCGGCCGGCGAACACCGCGCCCGCCGCCTTGCGCTCGGCGATCTCCTGCCGCAGCCGGGTGAGCGAGAAATCCGCGTAAGGCCCGTGCTCGTCGGGCAGGAGATTGCGGTCCTCCGCGTAGAGGATGAACAGCAGCCGGTAGAGCAGGATCAGCCCTGCCGACCGGACCGCCTCCAGATAAGCGTCGTCGATCGCTTCGGGCCGCGCCGGATCGGCCTGGGCGAGCGCGGCGATGAGCAGTGGAAAGACCTGGCGGAACACGACGTCGGACAGGTCGCGCGCGACCCGCGCTTCCCATTGCCGCCCGGCGTTCAGCGCTTCGGCGTGAAAGGTGCGGCCTCGCTCCGCGGGCAGGAACGCGTCGCGGCCGAAGATCAGGACGACAGGCGGAACGCGTGGTCAGGTTCCACCCCCGCGTCGAACAGCTCCGCCTCGCAGCCGGGCAGGCCGAACAGCTTGCCCAGGTCGATCTCGAAGAAGTCCTCCGCGATCGACAAGGCGCCTTGCCAGTAGAGCCGCCAGTGGCGGCCGTTGGTGAGCACGCCCCAGCGCATCGCGCCACCGGTGATGTCGTCGGCGCGGCGCAGATAATGCATGACCTGCGTCGACGGCACGCCCTGCTCGGCCATCTTGGGATCTTTGGGCCCTTCCCCGGTCGAGCGGCCGGTTCCAGCGCTTGGCCTCGACCAGCACCGCACCGTGGCGGAAGCGCTGCCAGGGTTCCAGCCCGCGCGTCGCGGCGTCGGCTTCCGCCGTCGGGAACAGCAGCGCGTCCGGCACGTCCTTGCGACCGCGCACCGTCATGTTCTGCTGGACGGAGACGTGCTCCCAGCTCAGCGCCCCCAGCACCGGCCATATCAGCTTCGTCTCGGTTTCGGCCTCGGTCGGATTACGGCGGCCGAGCAGGTCGTCGAGCCGCGCGGCGATGACGCCACGCGCGGCTGCGACGCGCTCGTCGTCGAGCGCTGCCCATGCGGCGCTATCCTTGACGCCTTCCAGCAGCCAGTCCCGCGTGAATAGTCCGCCTTGCAGCATCGATCCCGTTATTGGGATTAGTCATAACAATCGGGCCGCCATCGGCAATTCACCACAGAACCTGTCGGCTTGTGACTTTGAAGCTTTCGGGGTACGCTGAAATCCAAAGTCGTTCACCAAGCCGATTGAGAACAGATGTGAGTTCAGTGGTCAACCAGATCGGCGACCTTGCAGAAGCCGGTGAGCGCATGATCGAACGGCTGCGACGCAAGGCGTTTCTGCCGGAATCGCGCAAGGGCCTCAACATCCGTTTCGGCATCGCCGAGGCTGCCGCGCTGCTCGGCTGTTCGACCAATCGCATCCGCATGGCGGAGGATGACGGGCGGCTTCCTTCCGCTCCGGCATCCGAGACCGGGCGCCGGCTCGGCTACACCGTCGACGAGCTGCTCAACATGCGCGACGTGCTGGGTGGCTCCCCTGCCCGCGCGCCGCTCGACGTCCCCGCGATCATCGCGGTGCAGAACTTCAAGGGCGGGGTCGGCAAGTCGACCGTCGCCTGTCATCTCGCGCATTACTTGGCGGTGCAGGGCTACCGCGTGCTGGTGGTCGATTGCGACAGCCAGGCGACGACGACGACGCTGTTCGGCTTCAACCCGCACTTCAACATCACGCGCGGCGAGACGCTCTACCCGTATCTCTCGATCGAGCCGACCCAGGCCGACCTGCTCTACGCGGTCAAACGGACGCCGTGGCCGAACGTCGACCTGATCCCGTCCAACCTCGAGTTGTTCGACGTCGAGTACGAGCTGGCGGCGGCGGGGAGCGACGGCGGGTCGGTGCTGGCGGCGCGGTTCCGCAAGCTGAAGGCGGGGTTGGCCGACCTTGCGCGCAATTACGACATCGTCCTGCTCGATCCGCCCCCGGCGCTCGGCACCATCAGCCTGGCGGTGATGCAGGCGGCGAACGCGCTGCTGGTGCCGCTCGCGGCGACGACGCCGGATTTCTGCTCGACGGTCCAATTCCTGTCGATGATGGACCAGGTGCTGGCGCAGCTGGCGGGGGCGGGAATTGCGGTCGATTACAGCTTCGTGCGGCTGATCTGCTCGAAGTTCGACGGCAACGATCCCAGTCACGCGATGGTCCGCGCGATCATGGAACAGAGCTTCGGCCCTGCCCTCCTCCCTGTTCCGATCCTCGAATCGGCCGAGATCAGCCACGCCGCGATGCGGATGATGACCGTGTACGAGCTGGAGCGGCCAATCGGCACGCCCAAGACGCACAAGCGCAGCCGCGCCAACCTCGATGAGGCGCTGGCGCAAGTCGAGCAGCTGGTGCGGCAAGGCTGGGGCCGGGTCGCGCCCGCAAGCGAGGAAGAGGTGATCCATGCGGCGGCTTGAGGCGCATTGCGCCGGGGCGCAGCCCAAGCCGCCCGGCCGGCGGGCGTTGACGCCCGTCCGACGTCACGTTCGCGAAGGCGGACGGGACGGGCTTCCGAAGGGACTTTCCTACAAGCCAACGTTCTGCTTACGTTCCGCGCAGGAGGTGCGTCATGGCGCGTAAGCAGGCCGATTATCTCAGCGCATTGTTGTCGGACGAGGCGGAAGAAGGCGGGCCGCCCTCCCCTGCCCTGGTTGCGGAGCGCACGCCCGAACGCACGCGCGGGACAACGCTGCTCGGGCGCGAATCGGCGTTGGCGCGCGTCGCCAGCGGTGAGGTGCGCCAGGTCACGCAATTGCTGCTCGATCCGGCGCGTGTCCGGATTTGGCCGGGCAACGCGCGCGCCTATGCGCATCTGTCGGAGGAAAATTGCCGCGAGCTGATCGACTCGATCGTCGCCGAGGGCGGGCAGAAGGTGCCGGCGGTGGTGCGCCGGGTCGAAGGTGACGCGCTGCATGATTACGAGGTGATCGCGGGGACGCGGCGGCACTGGTCGATCTCGTGGCTGCGCTCGCACAGCTACCCCGACATGCGCTTCGTCGCGCAGGTCGCCGATCTCGACGACGAGGCCGCGTTCCGGCTTGCCGATCTCGAGAACCGCGCGCGCAAGGACGTGTCCGACCTGGAGCGCGCGCGGAACTACGCGACGGCGCTGGCCGACCACTACGGCAATCACCTGACGCGGATGGCCGAGCGGCTGAAGCTGTCCAAGGGCTGGCTGTCGAAGATGATCAAGGTCGCGGGTATCCCCGACGCCGTGATCGCCGCCTTTGCGTCGCCAGGCGATGTGCAGCTGAAACCCGCTTATGCGCTGGCGCAAGCCCTCGATGACAAGGGCGCGGCCAAGGCGATCGCCGCTATGGCGAAGCAGATCGCGAAGGAACAGGCTGCGCGGCGCGACGACGGGCACCCCCCCTACCCCGCCGCCGACGTGCTGCGCCGCCTGCTCGTCGCGCCCGCTTTTGTCGGCGGCGAGGACAAGCCGGAGCCGTACCGCTACGCCACCCGCCACGGACGCACCGCGCTCAGCGTGCAGTCCGCAAACCGTCAGGGCGTCACCATCCGGCTTCACGCCGGATCGGGCGCGGACACCGACGAGCTGGTGTCCGCGCTGCGCGACGCGCTCGCGCATCTGGAGGCGACGGGGCAGGGGCTTCAGCCGTGACGCGTTTGGCTACGCCGAACTTTGCTTCGCTACGTTTCCTCGGGGAAACACCGATGGAACGCCGCCCGGCGTTTCCCCGGGGAAACATGAGTGCGCGCTGTGCGCGACCTTCGCGAAATTCGCCGCAATGACCCGCGTGCGCCGCGAGGGCGTTTACGAACAGTTCGACTTGTTCCTTCCCTACCTCGCCGATCTTCCCTTGCGCGATCAGCGCGAGATGATGGAGCGGCCCTTCTTCAGCCTCGCCAAATCGAAGCGTGTGAAGCCGATCGACTACCGCTCGCCCGACGGCAAGCTGTGGGTCCATGTGTCGGCCAATCCCGATTACGGCATGGCGACGATCTGGGACGCGGACATCCTGATCTACTGCGCGTCGATGCTCGCCGACATGGCCAGGCGCGGGATCAACGACGTGCCGCGCAAGCTGCACCTGATGCCCTACGACCTCCTCCGCGCGATCGGGCGTCAGTCGACTGGGCGGGCATATGAGCTGCTCGGCCAATCGCTCGATCGACTGGTGTCGACGACGGTCAAGACCAACATTCGCGCCGAGAACCGCCGCGAGGCGACATTCAGTTGGCTGGACGGCTGGACCCAGCTTGTCGACGAGAAGACCGAACGGTCGCGCGGCATGACGATCGAGCTGTCAAACTGGTTCTGGGAAGGCGTGATGATGACAGGCGGCGTGCTGTCGATCGACCGCGCTTATTTCGACATCACTGGCGGACGCGAGCGTTGGCTATACAAGGTCGCGCGCAAGCACGCGGGCGGGGCAGGGGAGGGGGGCTTCGCCATCTCCTTGCCGACGCTGTTCGAGAAGTCTGGCGCAGAGGGGCAATATCGCCGCTTCAAGTTCGAGATCGCCAAGATCGCCGAGCGCGATGAACTGCCGGGCTATGCCTTGGCGTTAGAGACGTTGGGCGACAAGCGCGAGCCGTCGCTAAGAATGCGCCGCAGGGCCGTTGACGAGGTCAAGCCGACTCCGGCGACCAGTCGCGGAGCGGACACGCCGAAGCCGGCCAAGGTCAAAGCATCTTCAGCTTCGCCAGCAGACGACAGGGTCGATGTCGCCGCGGCCGCGTTGATCCGCCGCAGCGTGACGGGCCTGGCGACCCGCTCGTCCTTTGGCGAAATCACGGACGGCACGCTCGCCACCCTGCGCGCCGAGTGCCCGGGCTGGGATTACCAGACGCTCCACGCGGATTTCCGCACCTGGATCGAGGCCGATTCCGCGCGCACGCCGGTCAGCTACCAGAGCGCTTTCATCGGCTTCGTCCGGCGGTTCGACGCGAAGAACCGGCACACGCTGGGCCGCTGACCCGCGCCGCCGCGTTCCCGATGTATCGCTAGTATCAGCGCCGCATGCCACGCCGGTCGCCCGCAGTCAGCGGTTTGAACATCGCCGAGCGATCGGTGCGGCAAACTGATTCAATCTCGATGCTCAAACCCGCGCTGACACCAGGGTATCGACACTTCGGGAACGCGCATCGACACTCCGGGAACGATCCGTCGATACATCGGGAACGCTCGCGTCGACACCTCGGGAACGATCCATCGATATTCCGGGAACACCGATGGCAGACCGACTCGCGCGTTTCTGGCGGTTACCGGCATGTGGCATCCTGCTTAACCTGCTAACTCAGTATTGAACCCTCTAACCTCAGTGAGACTTCATTTTTGACTTAGCAGGATGAAGGGAGGAGCGTTCTTATGCGCTCAGCCGTATAAACTCACTCTATACGCTTCATCGTATATTGCAGTTTCATACGTTGACGCGTATTCAGGCGGTGGAGGACGGTATGACCCAGCTCGCCAGATCGACGACTCAGATCGGCAACATCGTCAAACGTCAACGCCGGGCCGCGGGCCTGACGCAGCAGGATCTAGCCGAGCGTCTTGGGGTGCGCCAAGCAACCGTGTCGAGCGTCGAAGCCGGGGCAGGGGGGACGAAACTGTCCACGCTGCTGGATATCCTGTCCGCGCTCGACCTGGAGCTCACCGTCGCTCCGCGCAGCAACGGAACGCCCGCCGCGCTCGAGGACATCTTCTGATGGCGCGTCGGCCAACGCATGCCCCCCTGAACGTCCTTCTCAACAACCGCTTGGTCGGCCGGCTGGCGAAACAGGCGAGCGGCGCGATCGCGTTCGCCTATGACCAGTCGTGGCTCGATTGGGAACATGCGCTGCCGGTGTCGCTGTCGCTCCAGCTCCGGGAGACGCGCTACACGGGTGCAGCGGTCACGGCGGTGTTCGACAACCTCCTGCCCGATTCCGCACCCATCCGGACGCGCGTGGCCGAGCGGGTCGGGGCGGAAGGGATCGATGCTTACAGCCTGCTCGCCAGGATCGGTCGCGACTGCGTGGGTGCCCTACAGTTCCTGCCGGACGGCGAAGAGGCGAGGGCGGCGGCTCTAGACGGCGAGGCGCTCGACGAGGAAGCGATCGAGGCGATCCTGCTCGACCTCGCGCGCGCGCCGCTCGGGCTGCACGGCGATGACGCGTTCCGTATCTCCATAGCCGGCGCGCAGGAGAAGACCGCGCTGCTCCGCGACGGCGACCGCTGGCTGCGCCCGGTCGGTACGACACCTACCACCCACATCTTGAAACCCCAGATCGGCCATATAGAGACCAGCGGCGGCACGATCGACCTCTCCGACAGCGTGGAAAACGAGTTCTACTGCCTCAAGCTAATGGAGGCCTTCGGCCTGGCGGCGAACCAGGTCGAGATGGCGTGTTTCGGCCGAGTCCGCGCGCTGGTCGTCGAGCGTTTCGATCGGCTGCGCACGCGCGACGGCCGCTTGATCCGCTTACCCCAGGAGGATTGCTGCCAGGCGCTCTCGGTCCCGCCCACCCGCAAGTACCAGAGTGAGGGTGGGCCGGGGATCGTCGACATCGTCAAGCTGCTCGGCGCAAGCGACCGGCCCGCTCAAGACCAGCTCGCCTTCTTCAAAAGCCAGATCATCTTCTGGCTGATTGGTGCCACCGACGGTCACGCCAAGAACTTCAGCCTGGCGCTGCTTCCCGGAGGGCGCTTCCATCTCACGCCCTTCTACGACGTGCTGACGGTGCAACCGAGCGTTGACAGCCGTCAGGTGCCGCAAAAGGCGTTCCGGCTTGCCATGTCGATCGGCGCGGGCCGGTACCGCATTGCGGATATCCACGGCCGCCACTTCGTAGAGATCGGTCGCGCAGCAGGGCTGGGGCCGGCGGTGATCCGGCAAGCGCTGGACGAGATCCGCGCATCCGCCGAACAGGTGAGGGTGAGAATGCAAACGGTGCTCCCACCCGACTTCCCGGAGACCATCCATGCGAGCGTGCAGGGAGCGATCGAGAGCCGTTTGGAGCGGCTCGGAACCGCCGAGATTTAGCCGGGCTGCGTTTTGTTCCCCTCTTCGCGCAAGACGTCGGCGAGCAGTTTGATGGGATCGACCCCGATCGCCCGTGCAACTGCCACATACTCATCGACAGCGAGCGAGCGTTCGCCCGTCTCGTAGCGTGACACGTAAGCCTGCTGCCAGCCGAGGCGATCGGCCAGATCAACCTGCCGCAGCTTCGCCGCGCCGCGCGCTTGCGTCAGCCGGGCGACAACGCGGGCGTGCAGGTCGGGCATGACGGAAGACATCGTCCAGACCTAGCGCGGCTTGATGTGTATGCGAAAAGCGTATATCCTCTGGATTGCTTCAAGGAAATCGCCCATGGGATTGCTCGACCGCTTCGCTTCGTTGTTCGACGAGCAGCACTGGTCCGGTATTAATGGGGTTGCCGCCATCAACCCGGCGACGGGATTGCCGATGGCGGGCGGCGTCGACATCGCCGGCGACCCATACGGCACCGACCTGTCCCGCCATCACGAGGGATCGTCGCTCTTCGAGCACGCCAACTGGCATGACAATTGGTCATCCGATGCTATGGAAGGCGGACATGATCCCTGGCGCGACTGACGGCGTTCCTCTCGTTGACCGACTGATCGCTCTCTTCGAGCTCAGCCGGTTGGGTGCGGTGCCGTCCGGCCTAACGATCCTGACCGTGGGTCCGATCTGGGTTGGAACGCTTGCCCTGGCCCTGTTCGGAGGCAAGACGTTCGCCATGCTGATGCTGGTCGTCCTAGTCGTCTGGCTGGTCCTGATCGTGCTGGACCTGGGCCGCGGCATTTGGTCGCTGCGCCACCCCTATGCGTCACCGCGCTGGCTGCGGGCGGTCAGTGCCGCGATCGGCGAGGACGTGTCGGTCCACGCGCTGGCGCGGCTGATCCGGCAGCATGATCATGATCCCGACTACGCCATGACTCGACATGACATGGCCAACGCGGTGAGGACCGAGCGTGCTGCACGCCGGAACGCGGCACGGCGGGCGGAAGGATTTCGGTTGGTCGACGCGCCGGCAGCGGCGCAATCCGTTGTCGACAAACCGGGATCACTGCCGTTTGATCGGTATGGCCGCATCAGTGATGAGCAGCGGCAACGCGCCCGCGAACGCCGGGCGGCGCGGCGCGGCGCGGTGAACCCGTGATCGGCCTCTCCGTGTCGGCGGGCTTCACACATATCCTGGAAGCGCTGTCATGACAGACGGTATCGTATGCGGCATCTCGGGTTGGTTCACTCCGCACGGGGTCCGCTACCACGAGGATCGTCGTAGAATCGAAGAGATCGCGGCTGAAGACTGGACGGCATTGCTCGCTCATGCCGACACCATCGGGTTCTTCACGCGCCCGCAACCGGCGCCGGCACCGCCGGAAGCCCGCATCTACCATCTCCAGATCACTGCGAATGGCCGAACGCGCGAGCTCGCGATCAACGACCCGTTCGAGTCTCCCGAGCTTGCCAAAATCGTCAGCCTGACCCGTCGCTGCCTGCGCGATCGACGAGTGCTGACGTCCGAGACGATGACGGACGACGATGTCGCCCGGCTGACGGCTTCGCTGCGGCTGATCGAGGATGAGCTCGGCGAAAGCCGTTAAGCAGAGGGATAGGGCGACTGTCTCCTGGCCGGCTGTCACGCCGGCCGCGACCCCACGGGAAGACCGGTACGATGCCGGGAAGCCCCAAAGCATCGGTGACCAGAACCGCAAGTATCCAGGGTAGGGAGGCACACACCACGCTATGGATAGCGGGTGAATACTGCTGAAATTGCGGTGCGATTGCAGCCGCTTAGGCGTCTAGCCGGTTTCCTAGCCGAGTCTGAAAAGCTGGCCTCAGTCGTCAATGTGACCTAGGCGACGCGCCTAGAAACGCTCTAGAATAAGCACTTACGATATAGAGCGCCCTTCGGCTTGACGCCGGGCGCAGGGTCGGCACACTCGCCTCTCAGATACGCAGGCGAGCCCGTCACGACGCGACCGCACGGACCGGCTCTCGCGTGATCGCAAGGGAGGACATCCGCGTGCCGCAAGTCAATGTCGAGTTCGATGACGACACCGTAAGGTCCCTCGACCGCATTGCAGCCAAGCAGAGCATCCGACGCCCGGAGCTCCTCCGCCGCACCGTGCGCGAGCTGATCGATGCGGACGGGTCCGGACGGGAGCCGTTCACCGCCGTCGTTCAGGAAGTGACCGCGGACGACGTCGCACACCTCGCGCGCGAGCACCGTCAGCTCACCATGGAACTCGAACGCGTTATGCGCGCGAACGACAAGCGCGAGGGCGAGCTGCGCAAGGCGGAAGCCGAGCTGCGCCAAGTCATCGCGGCTTACGAGCAGGACGCCGCGGCCGCGCGCGAGCGGGGCGAACGCGAACTCCGGGACGCTTTGGAGCGCGAGCTGGCGCCGTTCCGGGCCGAGATCGCCGCGTTAAAGGGGGATCTCACGACGGCGCTGGCGAGCCAACCGCGCCTGGACGCGATCGACGCCGAACTCGGCGAGGTGAAACGGCTGGCCTCGCAGCCACGAACGCAGCGCAACCTGGTGCTTGGCGATGATCGGACGCTGTCGCTCCGCTTCCTGTCGGCGCTGGGACTGATGATGTCCGTGATCGGCGCCGTGTTCATCCTGTGCTTCGGCAAGCTGGTTCCCGCGGTCGGCGTCCCGATGGTGAGCCAGACGCTCAGCGGCGACCCGGAGGTGTGCCGCTTCATCGACTATCGCTATGGTCGGCTGGACTGCCAGGTGCCCGCGAGCCGTCGCCTAGATCGCACGCCGCCAACGATGCGAAGCCGATCGGCTTCAGGCAAGGCAAGCAGCCGGTGATCTCGATCGCCGCTGTTTCCTCGGCCGGCGACGCGGCGGGCTATTACGCCCACGACAATTACTACACCGCCGACCAGCAGCACGACGCCAGCGCCTGGGCAGGGCAGGGAGCGGCGGAGCTGGGGCTTGAGGGTCCGGTGGACGCAGCTACGTTCGAACGGGTGCTCTCTGGCGAGCTTCCGGACGGCACCGTTCTCGATGCCAAGCGCGGCGATCATCGCCCGGGCTGGGATTTGACCATGTCGGCGTCGAAATCGGTATCGATTTTGGCGCTGGTCGGAGGGGACAAGCGGCTTATCGATGCCGTGCGGACCGCGGCAACGGCGACGCTCAAGTGGGCCGAGCGCAACATAGCCGAGGCGCGGACTTGGAATGGACGCAGTCAGGAGACGACCCGCACCGGCGATTTCGTGATCGCCACCTTCCTTCACGACGTCAACCGGAACGGCGAACCGCAGCTTCACGTTCATGCGGTCGTCGCGAACGCCACCCGCACGTCGGACGGTAAGTGGCACGCGCTGCGTTCCGACGAGCTTTACAACCGCCAGCACGTCATGGGCGCCGTGTTCAACGCCGAGCTCCGCGCGCGCGTCGAAGAGCTCGGCTATGCGACCACGCCTGCGATGAACCCGATCGACGGCGCGTTCGAAATTGCTGGAGTGCCGCGCACAGCTGTCGAGACGTTCTCGACCCGCTCGGCTGAGATCGACGCTGCGCTGGCCAAGGCGGGCAGGGAGGGCACCGCGCGCGAACGCGAATTGGCCGCGCTCGGCACTCGGGCGGCGAAGACTCCGGGACTCACGCCAGACCAGCGCGGAGAGGGGTGGCGAGCGTTGGCGGAGAAGCATGGCGTGGACGCGGCGAAGCTGGTGTCGGCGGCGCTGGACCGGGCAGGGCGCGGTGAAACGGTATGGACGCGCGTGGTGGAGGGCTTGCGTGGAGTAGGGGAGAAAGGGACCGCGTTCGCGGCCCGCATGGGGCTCACCCCGCGCGATGGCGACGCGCTCGTGCCCGAGCGGCTGGGGCGCCTAGAGCCTCGCGCCTATGCCGCGGCCCAGGCGGTTGCGTCCGCGGTGCGCGACCTCGGCGAGCGCGAGGCAGGATTCGATCGGCTGGACCTGATCCGCGCCGCGCTGGAGCGGAGCGGACCGGTAACGGTCGGGCAAGTCGAGGCCAGGATTGCGTTGCTCGAGAGCAAAGGACTGCTGATTGGCGACAGCGGCCGCATGGTGACGACCGAGGGCGCGGTCAGGCTGGAGCGGAGCTACTTGGCTCAGATCGAGGCCGGAACCGGTCAATCTGGGCCGATCGTCGCCGAGCGAGATGCAGGTCCGCGTGCGCAGGACGCCGCGCGCGAGCTTGGCCTACGCCGCCTGAACCCCGGCCAGGAGAGCGCCGCGGAGCTGATGCTGTCGTCGTCGGACCGCGTGGTGAACGTCCAGGGCGGGGCAGGGCGCGGCAAGTCGGCCGCGTTGGCGCCGGTGACGGCCATCGCGAAAGCCGAAGGACGGGCGGTGACCGGGCTCGCGATCGCGAACGCCACGACGGAGAAGTTTGGTCGAGAAACCGGCGCGGAGGTGAGTACGATCGCGCGTTTCCTTGCGCGGCATGAGCGCGTGATCGACGGCACGGCGGGTCCTGCTGAGCTAGCCCGTGTGACGGCCGCGCTGATCGGGTCGATGATCATCGTCGAAGAAGCGAGCCAAGTCGGCACGGCCGCGATGGAGCGATTGGTCCGGCTCGCCAACATCGTTGGCGCGGCGCGGCTCGTTCAGACCGGCGATGCGCGTCAGCTCGGCGCGGTCGACGCCGGGAAGCCGTTCGAGCTGAGCCAGGCGGCGGGTCACGCGACCGCACACGTCACCGAGAACCTGCGCTCCAAATCCGAGCAGATGATCGTGGTCACGGCTGCGCTCGACCGCAACGACGTGGCGGGCACGTTCGAGCTGCTGAAAACCAATACCGTCGAAGTGCCGGGGACCGATGTGGCCGCCCACGCGGCCAGGATGTGGGCGGCGCTGCCCAGGGAGGAACGCGATCAGACGCTGCTGCTGGCATCGGGCCGCGCGATGCGGGCGCAGGCGAACGCGGCCGCGCAAGGAGAGCTGAAGGCAGCGGGCGAGATCGCGCCTAACGGGTACAGGCTCGACGTTCTCGACCGGATCAGCGCGACACGAGAGGGTGCCAGGCAAATCAGGGCCTATCAGCCGGGCCACGTCGTCGAGGTTAGGACCGATCTGCCAAGTCAGGGGCTGGTTCGCGGCGACCGGGGCGTCGTCAGCGGCCTCGACGGTGACCGCGTGCGACTGACGATGCGCTCGGGCGAGGAGCGGGTGTTCCGGCCGGGCAAGCTGCCCAAGAACCTCAAGAATGACGCGGTGTCGATCTACACGGTCAAGCAGGTCAGCCTGCACGCTGGCGACCGCATCCGCTGGACGGACACCGACCGGGAGCGAGGGCTGAGGAACGCCGAATTGGGCGTTGTGCAGGAGATCGGCGGAGGCAAGCTGACGATATCGTCGCTAATCGACGGAACGGTTCACGAACTCGGCCGCGGCGACCGTATGCTGGAACGGCTGGATCTCGCATACGCCATCAACGTGCATGTCGCACAGGGCGTGACCGCCCAGCACGGCATCGTGGCGATGAGCTCGCGCGAACGGATGTTGACCAGCGTCAAGTCTTTCCTGGTGGCGCTGACCCGCATCGCCGATAAAGCGACGTTGGTGGTCGATGACGGCCGCAAGCTGGAGCGCGGCGTCATACGCAACCCGGGCGAGAAGACGTCCGCGCTCGACGTCGTGGATCGGAGCCGGGCGGAGAACGCGATCCGGCTGCCCGACGTGCGCTCGCCCATCGACCAAGCGATAGAGCACTACGCCAACAGCTTCGAGAACATGGAGAAGCTGCGCGAGGACGAGCGCACGCCGTCGCCGGTCCAGGAACGCGAATTCAACAACGCTGCGGATGTGCTGAACCGTGTACGGCCGAACGGAGCGGAGGATATGCAGATCCTTCTCGACCGTCGCCCGGACCTGTCGCGCGGAGTGGCCGAGGGCCGGGCGGGAGAGGCCCGGCAAGCCTGGGTCGAGGAGGGCAGGACCCGCGCCGACCCGGCCGCCTATGCCGACCGCTTCGTGGCGGACTGGCGGCAAGCGTCCGCTCAGCATAGCGCGGCGGAGGGGTGGCGCGACGCGGAGCGGGCCGAGCGGCGCATGGAGCGTCTTGGTGAACGGATGCAGCGCGAGCCGGCGCTGGAGCGAACGCTCGACCACCGCATTCCTGAGCGGCAGCATCAAATCGAGGAGCCGGGCAGGGGAGGGCTGAGCCGAAACCGCGGTATCGACATGGATATGGGGAGGTGAGTCGATTAACTATCACAAGGCGGAGGGGCTGATCACATTCCGCTTTCGTTCCGCGTGCTGCTGACTCATAGAATCGTCATGCCGATCCGTCCCGAGCATCGCTGGCTGTACCCGATCGACTGGCGCGAGCTGTCACGGCTGATCCGGTTCCGGCGGGCCAAAGGCCGGTGTGAACATTGCGCCCGGCCACACGGTCGCGAGGTCCTGCATCTCGGGAACGGGTGCTGGTGGGACGAGGATAGAGATTGCTGGCGCGATGATCGCGGCCGGCGCGTCAGCCGGGTGCCCAGGCCTGGTCGCGAGCGGCTGGCGCAACTTCAGTTGCTCGACGACGATCACGCCGGCACCGCGCATCGTCGAACCCGCGTGGTGCTGGCGAGCGCGCACCTTGATCACGACCCCAGCAACAACGCAATGCGCAACCTTGCCGCGCTCTGTCAGCGCTGCCATTTGGCCCATGATCGGTCGGAGCATCGTCGGCAGCGTTGGACGACGCTCTTTCGGCGCCGCGCATTAGGTGACCTGTTCAATGGTCTTTACCGCTGATGTCCATTCTTGATTGATCAACCTGCGCTCAGCATTGCCTGCCTGATCAACGCTCCACCTGTACCGCTCCGGCTGTGAGCCGGCTGGCCCCCAAGCGGTTCGCAAGGTGTCGGCTTGATCAACGCAATCGAGCGGCTAATCGCTCTGGAGGAGCGCTGAGAATTTCGGCGTTGGCGCTCGTAAGACGCCCAAGTGCCGTTGAGAACTTCCAAAGATTGCGAAGAAGCTTGCCGTAGGCGAACAAGCGACGATGAACGACACCAGCACCGCCACTGCCGAAATCGCAGCGCTGCGTGGCCGGCTCCGTACCGACGAAACTTCGCTTCTCGATAAGTACGCCGGCCGGATCGACGCGATCGAGCGCGGTAGGCCGTGGTTCGTGGCGGGCGGCGTCATCGGCGCTGCGGTGGTAGGGTTTGGTCGCTTCATCGAGGGCACGCCCGGCATTGTCGTCTCCACGATCGGCATCGTCGCGGCGCTGATCTTCGGCGGGCTGGTCGGCTGGGCCGACTTCAGAAAGCTGGAGATCTCGGGCGAGGCGCGCAGGGCCATGACGATCGCCGATGACGCACTCAACCGCGCCGGCCGGTATGCGACCGCTCTGGACGAGCAGACCCGTCGGCGCGAGCTGCGTGGCGATCGGCTGGTCGAGGGATCGGTAATGCGTCAGGCGATTGCGATCGCGGTGGCGACCGGCCTCGACATGGGCGACGCGATCGACTTCATGCTCGACGGGGCAAAGCTGCGCCTGATCGCCGCGTGCGACTTCGAGGCGGCGGAATATTGGGCTCTGACCGTCTTCGCGCTCGACGAAGGCGGAGAGCAGATGGAGAAGATCGCGGCGCTCTGGAACGACGCCACCACGAGCGCCAGGGCGAGCCGGACGTGGCGAAAGGGCGAGGGGTTTACGGGCGTGGCGTGGCGCAACGAACGTCCGGTCGTCGTGCGGGATACTACCGCTGAGGGCGTTCCCGACGAGTATGTCGGAACGGGCGACAAGCACCGAGACCATGATCGTCAGCGCTACCGGTCGGCCGCCAGCTATCCGGTTGTGGTCGAGGGGGCCGTCTGGGGTGTGATCACTGCGACGAGCAATCGCGCGGGCAGGTTCGACGTCAAGGGTGTCGACGGCGTCGAAGCGGCGCGCGTGATTGAGGATGTGGCCGGTCATGTGGCTCTATTGGCCACAGTCGAGCGTTATTCGACGGAGCGTTAGCGTCACCTTACATTAGGTCATGCGAAACTAATGTTGATCGGGTATGGAGTCGATCATGGACAACGAACCGAGCAGCACCAAGCTCACGATCGAGATCCACAAGCTGCTGGCCGAGGCTGCGCGGCTGCGCAAGGCGAACCGGAACGACCCGGCGATCCGCGGGCTGATGGTGAGGGTCGACCAGCTCGCGCAGCAGCGGAGCCTGGTCGCGGCCTGAGTCGATTCCACAGCGGCTTGACCGATACACAGCCGCAGCGTCGCCAGAGCGATAATACCTCTTATGTTAAACTCAGCATCACGACGTTCCGCTGCTTGGCGTCCATGGTCAGGACGATGGGACGGTTCTGGCCAATCGTCCTGTTCCGGTAAACGGCAGTCTGGCTGGCGCACCCGGAGAGCGTCAGCGCCATCACGGCAATCACCGCAGCCGCGCGGCCGTGCCCTCTCGTCCCCGCAACCATATGCAACGCCCACTGATCCGTCGATGCACGCAGCTACGGGGCACCGTTGCCCGAACGCTGACCGCAGGTTCATCACAACTGACGGCGCGGCGCAAGCCGGATCTGAACCGGTCCGGTTCTACCAGGCGCGCGCACCCGCGAGTGACCGCATGGTGTAGCCGCTACAGACACTTGCTTCGTTGCTCGCGCTGAGCGTCTCGATCCGCCAGCCGGATTATGGGTGAAGCCCGTCGTGTGATCGCGTCCGCTGCCGCCTGTTTACCGGTGAGCGCGGTCAACCGCAACACCGGTATTAACGCCCCTCACGATCAGCCTGCCATGTAGCCTGTCAACATGTTCGGTTTATACCGACGCGCTAAAGCTCCGTCCATCGCTTACGCTGTTTGCGGATCTCGACGGCCTGGCGGTCGTCGCGGACGCCCTTGAGCGACGGTTTGGTGGCGAGCGAATGGAACGTAATTGGTCCGGCTCGACCCACTTCCGGCCGCTCAGCGACTACGAGGCGCCGAAAGAAACCCGCCGCTCGTTCAGGATCACCGACGGCCGATCAACCACATTTCCGAACCGCCGGTTTACCGGGTCTACGTACTCTCGATTGGCTGATCCGGCCCGATGGAGATGATTGATGGGTCACTCGTCGATGGACCCCGCCTTTCACGAACTTCGACCCTGGAACGAGGGCCGGCTTATCGGTGCGAAGCGGGCGCTGAAACAGCAACAGGTCTGGGCCATTCGCTTCTGGCTCGACCAGCATAGACGATTGCGCGACCGAGCGTTTTTCGACTTTGCCATCGACAGCAAGCTGCGCGGCTGTGATGTGGTCAAGGTGCGGATCGGTGATGTAGTTTCCGGCGGGCGCGTCCGTGACCGCGCCGTTGTGGCTCAGCAGAAGACCAAGCGTCCGGTCCAGTTCGAGATGATGGATACGGCACGAAAGACGATGCGGGCATGGTTGGAGCGACGCCGCGGGACGCTGAACGACTTCGTCTTCCCGAGCCGAAACGACTACATGGCACACATGAGCACGCGGCAATATGCCCGTCTCGTACACGAGTGGGTGGTCGGCATCGGCCTTCCGGCTCAGGATTACGGAACGCACTCGCTTCGGCGCACGAAAGCGTCGATCATCTACAAGGCGACGGGCAATCTCCGCGCCGTTCAGATCCTCCTTGGTCATGCCAAAATCGATAGCACGGTGCGCTATCTGGGCGTTGACGTGGAGGACGCTTTGGAACTCGCTGAACGCACTGAGGTCTGAGCGGACCCATCTCTGGACCTTCTCGGCGACTCAGGTGCCGCGCAACATCGGACCTTATGGGATGGCCCGCCCCTTCCTCTCGGCATCGGCTACGATGTCGGTGTTGGTAGAGGGAAGGAGCGGACCGATGTCTATTGTGATCCTCGGCGTTGATCTCGGCAAGAACTCATGCAGCATCGTTGGAGTGGATGCGGCTGGCGCGATAGTGACGCGCCGCTCTATGCGTCGTCAGACGCTGATCGACTATGTGCTGAAGCTGCCGCCTTGCGTAGTCGCGATGGAAGCGTGCTGCGGGGCTCATCACCTCGGCCGCCTGTTCGTCGGGCGTGGTCACGAAGTGCGGCTGATGCCGCCGGAGTATGTGCGCCCCTTACGTGAAGGCGCATAAGAACGACGACCGCGATGCCGAGGGGATCGCAGAGGCCGCATCGCGTCCCACGATGCGCTTCGTCGACCTGAAGAGCGAGGAGCAGCTCGACATTTAGACGCTGCACCGAGTGCGATCGCGCCTGGTCGCTGAACGCACGAACTTGATCAACCAGCTGCGTGCGATCCTGCTGGAGCGCGGCGTGATCTTCCCGGCTGGCCGGCGCAAGTTCGAGCTGGGGCTGGACGGGATGCTTGCCGAGCACGACGGGTCGGTGTCGCCCCGCGTCCGCCAACTTGCGGACGAGCTTCGCACAGAATGGCGCATCCTCGACGGGAAGATCGAAGCGTTGAACGGAGAATTTGTGGATCTCGTGCGCTGCGATGATGCGGCGCGGCGGCTGACGTCGATCCCAGGCGTGGGTGTGCTGAACGCCTCCGCTCTGGTCGCGGCGATCGGCAACGCCAGTGGCTTCGACAAGGCGCGGGATCTCGGCGCTTGGCTCGGCCTCGTGCCCCGGCAGCACACGACCGGCGGTAAACCCCGGCTGCTCGGGATCTCCAAGCGCGGGAACACCTATCTGCGAACCCTGCTCATCCATGGTGCGCGGGCAGCGCTGCCGTCGCTCTCCAAAGCCGATACGTCGTTGGGACGGTGGCTGAAGGCGATGCTCGAACGGGGCGTTCATCGCAACGCGGTTGTCGTGGCGCTGGCCAACAAGCTGGCGCGGATCGCCTGGGCGACCTTGCGCAACGGCACCACCTTCGAGCGCGGTTATGCCGTCGCAGCGTGATCAGATCGGCGGCGCGCTGATGCGCGCTTAGCCCAAGAGGTTTGCAGGAAGGATCGTGAAGATGGCCTGACAGTCAATCGGCGTTCGGAAAGCCCGGTGAACGAAGTGGCACTCGATGCCGAGGACTTTTGGGGGCACTGGACGCGCGGATGTCCATCTTGGCCGTGGGCTTGCCCACGAGACCGCATACGTTGACGCAGACTGATCAGATCATCTGAAAATCCAGCTTGCAAACGGGGCGGGCCATACGTTCGTTCAGCCGCCAAGTGGCGTTCCATCTTGGCCCTTTATCGGACCGCTGCTGGAAGTCTTAGGTTCGTTCACATCGATAAGTGCAGGGTACCAACCCCCGCGCTACGGTGACCGACATTGAGCAGGTCTAATTGCTTTTCCAATGCTGGCGGAGCTCCTGCTCAGACGGAGAAGAGACATGCGCGCGTTATGCTGGCACGGTAAGGGCGACGTCCGCGTCGACACCGTCGCGGATCCCGAGATCAAGCATCCGCGCGATGC
>SXGT01455823.1_pt1 | contig 20575 bp, 11 predicted proteins | sample 3176221 | NCBI WGS metagenome assembly SXGT01 (sample SAMN11356862, study PRJNA531348) | freshwater metagenome | isolation source: freshwater sample F1-120 | place: China: Fuxian Lake, Yuxi | collected 2017-12-25
CGGGATGTTCGGGGCCGAGTTTGGCTTTCGTGAGCTTCAGCGTCTCCTCGTGGAGCGGCAGGGCCAGGTCCAGCTTCCCGGCATCCCTGTACGCACTGGCGAGGTTGTGCATGCTGGTGAGAGTGCTGGGATGTTCGGGGCCGAGCTTGGCTTTCGTGAGCTTCAGCGTCTCCTCGCATAGCGGCAGGGCCAGGTCCAGCTTCCCGGCAGCCAGATACGCATTGGCGAGGTTGCTCATGCAGATGAGCGTGTCGAAATGGTCAGGGCCAAGCTTGGCCTTCGCTAGCTTCAGCGTCTCCTCGATGAGCGGCAAGGCCAGGGTCAGCTTCCCGACAGCCTGATACGCCGCAGCGAGGTTGTTCATGCTGGCGAGCGTGTCGGGATGGTCGGGGCCGAGTTGGGCCTGACGAGTGGCCCGGGCTTTCTCCAGCAGCACGATCGCCTTGCCTGGTTCTCCCAGGCCAAACAACGATTTGCCGAACTTGGCCTGCATGGTCGCCACAACCAGTAGGTCGCCGATCGACTCGCCTTCGAGCTGCGCCACCGCCTTGTCCAGCTTCTCGACCAGGATCGCCTGCAACGGCCGCTGGGCCTTGGCGATCTCCTTCGGGTCCAGGTTCTCGAAGATCGAGCCGAGGATGTCATTGGCTTTCTCGATCTGAGTCAGCCGCTTCTGGGCCTGCACGTTGGCGGCCTTCTCGGCGGCGGCGGCTTGCTCGGCGTTGGCCTTCTGCGCCTGGGCCTCCAGCTTGGCGAGACGTTCGCCTTCGGCCCGTTCGGATTCCGCCCGTTGCGCTTGCAAGGCATCCTGTTCCGCGGCCCGCGCGTCCGCCTCGGCATTCGTCGCCCGCACCGCCTGCCAAGTGCTGACGGCCACGCCAGCCAAGAGGAGCAGCCCAATCGCCGCCGCCGTGGTCAATCCCGCCCGGTGCTTCCGCGCAAACTTGCTCAGCAGGTAGCGGGCGCTGGGGGGTGCCGCCAACACCGGTTCGCCATCCAGGTAACGCTGCACGTCGGCCGCGAAGCCGGTGGCCGTCTCGTAACGGCGGCTGCGGTCTTTCTCCAGCGATTTCATCACGATCCAGTCCAGCTCGCCGCGGACCAGCTTCGTCAACCGGGCCGGCTCGATCTGCCGGCCGGCTGCCAGCGACGGCAGCGTGGCGGTTGAGCTGATTCTCATGCTCGGCCTCGGCGGTTCTTCATCCCGGATGATCCGTTTGACCTCATCCCAGGCCGCTTCCTTGAAGCGCTGCTTCTCCAGCGGCGTTGTCCCAGTGAGCAGTTCGTAGAGCAGCACCCCCAGCGAATAGATGTCCGAGCGGGTATCCACATCGATATTGTTAAGCTGCGCCTGCTCGGGGGACATGTAGAGCGGCGTGCCGAGCACCGTCTCGTGGGCGGTGTGCAGTGTCCGCTCGGTCAGTGACTGGTGCATCGCCTTGGCCAGCCCGAAGTCGATGACCTTGGGGACCGGCAGATCGTCGTAGGGGGCAACCAGAATGTTGGAAGGTTTCAGATCGCGGTGGATGATTCCCTTCTGATGTGCGTGCTGGACCGCCTGGCAGACCTGCACGAACAGGTGGAGCCGCTCCTGGACGCTGAGACGAGTGGCGTCGCAGTATTCGGTAATTGGCACCCCTTTGACGTATTCCATGACGAAGAAGGGGCGGCCGCCTCCGGTCGCTGACGCTCCCGGCTCGCCGGCAATTCCGCCGTCGAGCACCTTGGCGATGTTGGGATGATCCATTACGGCCAGCGCCTGCCGCTCGGCCTCGAAGCGAGCCAGCACGGACCTGGAGTCCATCCCCGTCTTGATGAGCTTCAAAGCGACCTTGCGGCGCACCGGCTCGGTCTGCTCGGCTACCCAGACCGTGCCCATTCCCCCCTCGCCAATTGCTTCCAATAGCTTGTAACGGCCGGCAATGACCGCGCCAGGTTGCTCGCTGGGGATGTAGGCCTGAGTTTGTCCCAGCCCTCCGGGAACAGGCCGGTCCAGCAAGTGACCGGCCCGGTCGTGGGCCCGCAGCAGGGCCTCGATCCGGCCCCGCAACCCCGCGTTGTCCGCGCACTCGCGGTCGAGCAGGGCGGCCCGCTCCGCAGTGGCCGGCAGATTCACGGCAGCGGCGAAAATGGACTCGGTGCGGTCAGGGGCTTCGGCCATGAGTCAGTCCTCACTTTTAACGGGAACAGTAGCTTCCCTAAGATAAGCGTCGTTTCCGCTTCACGCGCCTCACCAAAAACACACTGTCCACAGATTCCGCAGATTTTGCAGATGGGAAAATCTGGATTTGAATCTGTGAAATCCGCGAAATCTGCGGACAATCCCTAATCAATCTTCTCATCCAGGGCATTGATCAGCCAGGCGCGGGCATACGTCCAGTACCGGCTGGCGGTGGCTCTGGAGATCCCGAGAGCTGCCGCCGCTTCTTCCTCGGAAAGGCCGGCAAAGTAGCGGAGCTTGACCAACTCTGCTTTCGCCGGTTCTAGAGCCGAGAACCGCTCCAGCGCCTCGTCCAAATTCAGAAGTTCTTCCACGGGTGCTTCGGCGGCGAACTCCACGTCGGACAGCGGCATCCGCTCTCGCTGGCCGCCATGCCTGATCCGCAGCTTGCGCCGGGCTCGGTCAATCAAGATCCGCCGCATCGCCTCGGCGGCGACCCGAAAGAAGTGGCGGCCATCCGCAAAAGCCTGGTCGCCAACCAGACGTAAGTACGCCTCATGCACCAGGGCCGTTGCGTTGAGAGTTTGCCCCGGCCTTTCCTGAGCCAGCTTCGCTTCCGCCAATTTCCGCAATTCGTCGTACACCAGCGGCAATAGCTTCTCCGCCGCCGCCGGATCTCCGAATTCGATTTGCTGCAAGATGCGACTGACATCAGCCATAACACGAGCTCACCAGGAACATGAAAAAGTCCAATTCTAGTACTTCCGAACCGAGATTGAACCCAGAGAGAAAGCAACCGCCAAAGTCGTGCGTCGCTAGCAGGTTTCCCAGTCAGCGACGAGTGAAAGTCTCGCTAGCAAGCTCCCGCTGTCGGCAAGATGAGCAGTGACTTTGCGGATTGTCGGGATTCGCCAAAGTTTGCCGGCGGCTGCGTCGATAACAGGCTTGCCGATTTCCATATTCGGACGCTGCGCGCGTTGCGCAAAGCGCCCTTGGAGGGTCGGTCAGGGGGGCCTGAGGACAACTTGAATCCAGTCACGGGAGCTTGCCAGGCTCTCGGGTTGGAATCACCCGGTCTCCCTGACCCGTCACGACCTGCTGGTACGACAGTGCCACCAGGCCAAACCCAGGAATGGAAATCGATGACTCGGCCAGTCACCATGTCGCGCATCTTTCTCGTCTGCCTGCTGGCAGCCTTGAGCGGATGCTCGCCCACCCAGCCGTTCTTTCTGCACGAAGACGGCGACCTGTCGCATTACATCGATAAGGCGACGACGTATGCCGGCCCTGATCTCAACGCGCCGGTGCTGCCCGATGTCGAGGAATCGCTGACCCCGCTCACTCTGAGCAACCCCGAGCCCAAGGAGATGTGGGACCTCTCGCTGGAAGAAGTCGTTTCCATCAGCCTCCACAACAGCAAGATTTTGCGCGGCGGGACCGCCGCCCGGCTCTTCAATGGGCAATTGACCGCGGGAACTCAGGAAGGGGTGCTGGTCCTCAACTCCATCGGACGGGCCTTTGCCTCGATTTATGATCCGGCGATTGTTTCCAGCAACCCTGGCCAGAGCCTGGGAACCGGAGCCAATCCAGCTCCCTTCGGTGACGGAGGAGTTGGCAACGTCCGCTCCGGTCCCGAAGCGGCCCTGGCGGAATTCGATACTCAACTGCGAATGGTGGGAACCGGGCCGAACCAGTCCCTGCTCGCCAGCACGGATCGCCCCCAGAATATTCCCGATACCGTGCCAAATGTCGGTTTCATCCGCAACATTCAGACCCGCAATGGGGGCCTTTCCTTCGAAGCCAGCAAGCAGACGGCTGAGGGAACGGTCTTCGCCTTCCGCAACACCAACTCGCGAGACAGCGGCTTCACTCGCGGCAGTCAGTTTCAGGCCCTGAAGAGCTTTTGGACGACCACCTTGGAAGTCGAAGCCCGCCACCCGTTGCTCCGGGGCCGCGGCGCTCAAATCAACCGCATGCCGGTTGTGCTGGGTCGGATTGGCGAAGACATCGAAATCATGAGCGTCAACGCTCAGTTGCAAGACACCCTCAACAACATTGAGATTCGCTACTGGGACCTCTACCTGACCTATCGCAATTTGGAAACCGCCAAACTTGGGCGCGACGGCTCGCTGGCCCAGTGGCGAGTGCAGAGTGACCGGTTGTCAAAGGGGGCCGCCACGGCTCAGGCGGAAGCCGAAGCTCGCGAGCAATACTTCAACTTCAAGTCTCAGATTTCAGCGGCTCTACGCAATCTGTATGACACCGAAAACGAGCTCCGTTTTCTGATGGGCCTCGGCCCGAGTGACGGCCGCCTGATTCGCCCCAGCGACGAGCCGACCATGGCCCGCGTCAACTTCGACTGGACCGATTCCATCGCCGAGGCTGTATGCCGCCGACCGGAACTTATTTCGAAACGGTGGAGCATCAAGCAGCGCGAGCTGGAGCTGATTTGGTCGCGCAACTTCTTGCTGCCGCAGGTGGATGTCGGGGGCCTCTATCGCTGGGTCGGCCTGGGCGAAAACTTGATTGACACTGGCCGCACGGGCATCGACTTCCCGGCTGCCGGTAGCACTGCTTATGACAACCTGTTTGGGGGCAATTACCAGGAATTCAGCGTCTTTGCCAGCGCCAGCATGAGCGTTGGCTTTCGCAAAGAGCTGGCCGGTGTTCGCCATGCACAACTGCGGCTGGCTCGCGAGAAAGCCCTGTTGGAGGACATGGAGCTCGACGTAGCCACCGGTCTGGCCAAGGCCTATCGCAACATCGACGCCAACTACGTCCTGGTGCAGGACAATGCCAACCGCATTATTGCCGCTCGTCGGGATTTAGAGGGGCGAGAGGAACTGTTGAAGCAAGGGGCGGGGACCGCGGAGGGGTCGGTGCGAGAAGTTCTCGATGCCCAGCGCCGAGTGACCCTAGCCGAGAACGCCTTCTGGTCGGCCGTCACGGAATACAACAAATCGATCGCCGACTTCCACAACCGCAAGGGTTCGATCATGGAGTACAACGGAATCCAGTTCGCGGAAGGCCCCTGGCCGCAGAAGGCCTATTGGGACGCCCTGCAGCGGGCCCGCGAACGGGATGCCGGACACTACATCAACTATGGCTGGACGCGGCCCGCCGTCATCAGCCGGGGAGAGATTACGCAGGGTGACGTCACTGTCGGTGAAATACTGGAGGGTGAAGGAGCTTCTCCGGAAGAGATTCAAACTCCCACGCCGGCCAAGCCCCGCAAAGTCCCTGCCAATCTGGAGGGCAAGGACAACGCCCCCACCGAACCGCTGCCAGCGGAGCCAAAGGCCGCTGAGCCGCCGATGGTGCCCGAAAAGCCGGCTGCCAACGGGGAAGGGACCAGTCTGCGAGCCCCTCGCATGATCGAAACTTCGGGAGTCAACACGCTCCGCAGTTCCCGCCGCCCAGCCGCCGTTGCGCCCGCGGACAGCGGCAGCTATCCGATTCGCCAGGTTCAGCACTCGGAGCCCATCGGCAGCGGAATTCGGCGGTAGGTTGAAGGCATGGCATTTGGCCAGCTGAAACTTTTTTCCGAAATCTTCGTCTCCTAGGAAGATAAACCATTGACAGCAGGCGGGTATCCCTCTTTAATTCGCGCATAGGTATTTGTGCTAGCGTGAAGGCGGGGAACGGCATGGCCGTGGATTCCCTGTTTTAGGGCTAGCACTGGGTTGTGCCTTCATGACGAAACCAACTCCTGCGAGTCGCTGAGTACGCGGCTTGTCGCCGTACGGTTAGGAGACCGCTAACGGCGGAATTGTCTTGGCTCCTGGGTCGTTTGTTATATGAGCAGCTCTGACTGCGAGCAGTCCGTCGTCTCGGTAGATCTTGAAGAACCTCCGGGTAGCTCTTCTACCACCCTCACACTACCCCTCTTTTCATTGTCGCTAGATTCGCCCCCTGACGGGCCGATTCACTCTCTCGCTCCGCGGGAAGTGGTGGCTCCGCGTCGGCCCAGGGTCATCTCGCGCAGCCGCGACTTTCGCCGCCGCTACTTTCCCCAGGCGACTGAAGGGGATTGGAACGATTGGCGCTGGCAATCGCGCAATCGCATCCGCAAGTTGGAACAGCTTGACCGGATGCTGATTCTCTCCGACGACGAGCGCGAGGCGTTGGTCAAAGGGGAATCGATGCTCCCCGTCGGCATCACGCCGTACTACATGAGCCTGCTCGATCGGGAAGACCCCATGCAGCCTCTCCGGCGCACGGTGGTTCCCGTTACGGGAGAGTTCGTGCGGACTCCCGGCGAAGCGGACGACCCTCTTGGCGAGGATGGCCACAGCCCCACACCGGGGCTCGTGCATCGCTATCCCGACCGAGTGCTGCTTCTGGCTCTCGATTTTTGCTCCACCTATTGCCGCTACTGCACGCGGTCGCGCGTGGTCGGTCACGGCGAGATCATGCCCAATGAGCAGCGGCTGGAGAAAGCGTTCGAATACATCCGCCAGACGCCGCAAATCCGGGATGTCCTCATCAGTGGCGGCGATCCGCTCGCCCTGGCCGAGGACAAGCTCGATTGGATCCTGGGCAACCTGCGGAAAATCCCGCACTTGGAGTTCATCCGCATCGGCACCAAGATGCCGGCGGTCCTCCCGCAGCGGATTACGCCGCAATTCTGCCGGATGTTGAAGAAGTACTCGCCCATATGGATGAGCGTTCACTTCTTGCACCCCGACGAATGCACCCCCGAAGCCACCATTGCCTGCAACCGCCTGGCGGACAGTGGAGTGCCGCTTGGTTCGCAGACGGTGCTGCTCAAGGGGGTGAACGACGACGTGGAGGTGATGAAGAGCCTTAACCACAAGCTGCTGATGATGCGGGTCCGCCCGTACTACATCTACCAGTGCGACCCGATCAGCGGCAGCAGCCACTTCCGCACGTCGGTCAGCAAAGGTCTGGAAATCATCGAGGGGCTGCGCGGCCACACGACCGGCTACGCAGTCCCCACCTACGTCATTGATGCTCCCGGCGGCGGCGGCAAGATTCCGCTTCAGCCCAACTACATCGTCGGCCGCGACGGCGACGACCTGCTTCTGCGTACCTATGAAGGGCAGGTCTACCGCTATCCCGATCCGGCTTAAGTGGGGTAGGCTTCCAGCCTGCCCAAAAAATGGAACCTCAACAGCCCCCGTCTCACCACGGGGGCTTTTTCGTACAATCACCCCATCATGAAAATCGGCCTGACCTACGATCTCCGCTCCGAATACCTCGCTGCCGGATACACCGAGGATGAAACCGCGGAGTTCGACCGCGAATCGACCGTGGAAGGGCTGGAAAACGCCCTCCGCGAGCTCGGCCATGCCCCTGTCCGCATCGGCCACGCCCGGCAGCTCGTTCAGAAGCTGGTGAGCGGCGAAGAATGGGACCTGGTCTTTAATATCGCCGAGGGGATGTGCGGCATTGCCCGCGAAGCGCAGGTGCCGGCGATCTTGGACGTGTACGGCATTCCCTACACATTCTCGGACCCTCTCGTTTTGGCCCTCACGCTGCACAAGGGGCTGACAAAGGTCATCGTCCGCGACGGCGGCGTGCCAACGCCGGATTTTGCCCTCGTCGAAAAGCTCTCGGACGTCGAGCGCATCAACCTGCCCTACCCGCTCTTCGCCAAGCCAGTTGCCGAAGGAACGGGCAAAGGCGTTTCACCGAAGTCCAAAGCCAAGGATCTGGCAGCACTGCGTCAAGTCTGTGGGGACTTGCTCAAAACCTATCAGCAGCCGGTGCTCGTCGAGACATTCTTGCCCGGTCGGGAGTTCACCATCGGCTTCACTGGAACCGGAGACGAAGCGAAAGTGATCGGCACGATTGAAGTGCTGCTGCTGGCCAATGCCGAGCCCGAGGTATACTCCTACACCAATAAGGAATACTGCGAGGACAGGGTTGTCTACAAATTTCTCCGCCCAACGGATGACCCAGTCGTCCGCCAAGCCGAAGAGATCGCCCTGAAAGCCTGGCGCATCCTCGGCTGCCGCGACGGGGGCCGGATGGACCTCCGCTGCGACGCTGCCGGCAAACCCAACTTCATGGAAGTCAATCCGTTGGCCGGGATGCACCCGGAGCATTCCGATTTGCCGATTCTGTCCAAGCTGGCGGGGGTAACTTATTTGGAGCTAATGCGCCGAATTGTGGATAGCGCTATTCGCAGGATTGAAAATTCTCCGCCGAGCAAGGCGAAACGGTTTGGAAAGTCTTGCGGTCAGAGAAAGGGTTGAACAGAAGGAAACGGAGGGAAAGAAGGGGGGAAGGAAGAGTTAGGATACTCAGGACTTCAATCTCCCTCCCTCCTCCTCTTCGTTTCCTCCGTTCCCTTCTGTTCCAATTCCTTTTTTAGAATCCCGATATGCCCCTCCGCGTCGCCATCCTGCACCACGGTGTTTCGGCCGCCGACTGTGCCGCGGACCAGGATGTGGTAATCCAAGCCGGCGTGGTTGAGGATGCCTGCCGCAAGCTTGGACACGAGACGCTCCGCTGGGCTTGCCCGGATCGCCCCGATTCGCTGCCAGGATTTCTCGCAGATTTTCAGCCCGACGTCGCGTTCCAGCTTGTCGAAAAGGTCTTCGGCTCCGACAAGTATGCTTCGGCAGTCACCTCGATACTAACGGAGTTGGGCATCCCATTTACCGGTTCGGGCTCGGCGGCACTGGATCTCTCCAACGACAAGGTTCTGGCAAAGCTCGTCCTGCAAGCGGCCGGCCTGCCGACGCCGCGCTGGGTCTATCTTCTGTCTGATGCACCGCCGGAAACGAAAGCCGCCTGGCTCCTGGCCGCCAAGGAACTACCGAAGTTCATCCTGAAGCCGCTGGGGGAACACTCGTCGGTCGGCATGGACGACTCCTCCGTTTGGAGCGGCACTTCCGCAGCCGAGTTGCTCGAGGAAATCAAGCGGCGAAGTACACAGTCCGGCAAGCTGTACTTCGCCGAAGAGTTCATCGACGGCCGCGAGTTCAACCTGTCGCTGCTGGCAGGTCCCAGCGGTTCCCAAGTGCTGCCGCCGGCGGAGATCGACTTCTCCAAGTTTCCCAAAGACAAGCCCAAAATCGTCAATTACGCCGCCAAGTGGGACGAGAAGACGTTCGAGTTTCAGAACACGCCGAGAAAGTTCGACTTTGCCGCTAGCGACCAGCCGCTGCTCCAGAAACTCAGCCGCCTGGCCGTCCGCTGTTGGGAAGTCTTCGGCTTGCGGGGTTATGTGCGGGTCGATTTCCGTGTGGACGAGCACGGCCAGCCGTGGATTTTGGAAATCAATACCAATCCTTGTCTCTCGCCAGATGCTGGCTATGCGGCCGCGCTGAAGCAAGCGGGGATTTCGATGGAGCAGGCCATTGAGCGGATTCTAGAGGATGCGTTTCGCGGCCGTGGCGACACGCGGCCCGCGTGTCCGCCTCTGCGGGAGCATTCTCAGGAGCTAAGCGAGTCCAATCAGAAGCAGGCACGCGAGCCGCGTGCGGCTACGCTCCGTTTCGAGCCGCAGGATACCGACCGGGCCGGCATCCGCCGCATCGTGGATTCCACCGGCCTCTTCCGCCCTCCCGAGGTTGATATCGCCGTCGAACTCGTCGAAGCCCGTCTCGCCAAAGGAGCCGCATCAGGCTACGAGTTCGCGTTCGCGGAAGAAAACGGCCAGGTTCTCGGCTACGCCTGCTTCGGCCACAATACGATGACGGTCGCCAGCTACGATCTCTATTGGATTTGCGTGGACAAGAACCTGCATGGCCGCGGCGTTGGCAGGCAGCTCTTGGAGGCGGCGGAGTCGCGAATCAAGGAGCTCGGCGGTCAGCGGCTTTACATTGAAACCTCGACCCGCCCCGACTATGTTGCAACCCGTGCCTTCTACCTCCGCTGTGGATACACGCTCGAAGCGGAACTGGCCGCTTACTACGCCCCCGGTGATGGAAAAGCAATTTTTGTGAAGTCGATTTGACCAATATGCCCAACACTCATCGCCTCAAGCCCGGAAAAAAAGTCAAACTCGCCGACATCTCCACCCGCGGCAAGGACTTTCACAAGGATCGCAAAGCGGCTGAAAAGGAGTTCGAGGAGCTCAAGGTGGAGCTCGCCAAACTCCAAGAGCGGCTTTATGCAGAAGCGAAACAAAAAGTGTTGGTGGTTCTGCAAGCAATGGATACTGGCGGCAAGGACAGCACCATCCGCAACGTGTTTTCCGGCATCAATCCGCAGGGAGTGCAGGTCAAGAGCTTCAAGGAACCGACCAAGGAAGAGTTGGCCCACGACTTTCTGTGGCGGATTCACCAGGCGGTCCCCGCCAGCGGTTACATCGGCGTCTTCAACCGCTCGCACTATGAGGACGTGATCGTCGTCCGCGTGGCCGACATCTTTCCCGAATCCGTTTGGCGGCCGCGGTACGAACTCATCAACCAATTCGAACAGCTCCTGGCGAGCAGCGGCACGCGGGTGCTCAAGTTCTATTTGCACATCAGCGAGGACGAGCAAAAGAAACGGCTAGAAGAGCGGCAGGAAGATCCGCAAAAGAATTGGAAGTTCAACCCGGACGACCTCGCCAAGCGTAAGGAATGGAAGGAGTACATGGAGGTCTATGAAGACGCTTTCGCTCACTGTACGACCGATGAGGCCCCTTGGTACATCATTCCCGCCGACCAGAAGTGGTATCGCAACCTGGCCATCGCCCGCGTCGTCGTGGAAACCTTGCGGGAGATGGACCCACAATGGCCCAAGCTCCCCAGCGCAAAACTGAACGAGAGGAAACTGGCAAAATGACGAGAGCGAGGAAGCTGTTTCGTCGATACCCAATTCTTCGGTTCCTCCCTTTCTTATGATTTTGCCATCCATCATTTTGCCAAACTCCCCCGTCTCATTTCCCGGTTGGAGCGACCAGAAAATTACTCGTTTGAACAAGTATCTGCTTGTCGGGAACTAAGGAAAGTTCTATCTTGAAGGCTGTTGATTGCCCTCCCTGCCTCGTTTCTTCACGCCCGGTGAACCCATGAAACGCTTCTGGCACGTTCTATTTTCGCTTGGATTCTTGGCCTGCTCCTTAAACCCCGCTGCGGCGGCCGATGATGCCAAAATCGACCCGCTCGATTGGCCGTATTGGCGCGGGCCAGAGGGGAACAGCATCTCGCGCGAAACGGGGCTGCCGGACACGATCAATCCTCGCGGAGGAGCGGGAAGCAATCTGCTTTGGAAGAAGGAAGTGGCGGCGGGCCGCGGCACGCCGATTAGCCTGCGGGGAAAAATCTACTTTCTCAATCGCGACAATCCGGGCACTCCGCTGGAGCGTGAAAGAGTCATGTGCTTGGATGCCGCCACCGGCGAAACCATCTGGGAAAACAAGTTCAACGTTTGGTCGAGCAGCGTTCCCGATACGCGCGTCGGCTGGTCGAGCCCCGTGGGGGACCCTACTACTGGGAATATTTACGCTTTGGGGGTCAACGGGCTGTTTCAGTGCCTGGACGGCGAGAGTGGCAAGACTCTGTGGTCGATTCCCATGCACGAACGGTATGGTCTCGTCAGTACGTTCGGCGGCCGAACGAACTATCCCATTGTGGTCGACGACCTGGTCGTTCTCGGAGCCGTCACAGTCGGCTGGGGAGAAAATGGCATTCCCGCCCACCGTGTATTTGGCTTCGATAAAGCGACGGGCGTGCTGCACTGGCAGGTGACAACCCGCCTCCGACCGGAAGACACCATCCACAGCGGCCCCACCATTGCCGTTTTCAACGGACAAAAGGTCTTGCTGACCGGCTCCGGAGACGGGTGGTTGTACGCCTTTCAGCCGCAAACGGGGAAGAAGGTTTGGGAGTACCACTTCTCGCGCCGCGGGCTCAACATTTCTCCCACGGTCGATGGGGACGTCGTCTATATCGGGCATAGCGAGGAAAACCCCTTCGGCACCAAGTTCGGGGCCGTCGCCGCCATTCACGGCAACTTGACCGGCAACATCACGGGAATCGACTACGTCACCGACAAACCACTGGAACCCAAGGGAGAGATTTGGAAAGAGCTTGGCATGGGTGTCGGCAAGAGCTCCATCCTGAAGCTCGACGACCGCATTTATTGCTGCGACGACGGCGGCAAAATGAACATTCTGGAAGCTGCCACGGGCGACCCAATTGGCCGACATAACTTGGGAACGATCAACCACGCCAGTCCTCTTTATGCGGACGGAAAAATCTACCACCTGGAAAAGAGCCGCTGGCACATCCTGACGCCCGACGCAGAGAAGGGGGTGAAACTTGCTTCGCGAAAGGCGACCGGATCCTTTGACGAAGGAGTCGAGTGCTGGTCTTCTCCAATTATTTCGCACGGCCGTTTGTATTTGCAAACCACGACAGCCATGTACTGCTTTGAAGACAAAGCGAAAGAAAAGGGAGCCGACCCGCGTCCCAAACAGCCGGACGTGACACCTGTCGCCGAAGGGGACAAGCCCGCTCAGGTGCAGATTGTGCCAGCCGAAGTCCTGCTCAGCCCCAGTGCCAAGCAGAAGTTCCAAGTGCGGCTGTTCAACGCCCGCGGGCAATTTCTGAAGGAGAGCTCCGCCGAAATTACACTCATTGGTCCAGGCGAAATCACGAAAGAGGGAGAGTTCACGGCTGCGAAGGAAGTGGCTCACACGACCACGGCGATTACCGCCAAGGTCGGCGACCTGGCGGGCAAGGCGCGATTGCGAACCATTCCGCCGCTCCCATGGAAATTCGATTTCGAGGGGCTCAAGGATCCGCCGGCGACCTGGGTGGGAGTTCGCTACCGCCACGTCATGCGGAAAGTGGACGGCAGCGACGCGATGGTGAAAATCACCACGATTCCCAAGGGAATGCGGAGCCGCCTTTCGATGGGGCAGAGCGACCTGCATGACTACACGATTCAAGGGGACTTCAAGGCGGGCAAGCTGAATAACAAGATTCCCGATTTCGGCCTGATTGGCCAAGGCTACACGTTCTTCATCGAAGGCGCGATCCAGCGAATGCAGATTCAAAGCTGGCAGGCCCACGACAAACGGAGCTTCGTCGCCCAGAAGTTCACCTTGGTTCCCGAAACCTGGTATACCCTCAAGCTGCGGGCCGAAAACAGCAACAACAAGGCCGTCCTGCGGGCCAAGATCTGGAAGCGCGGCGAAAAAGAGCCCGCGGAATGGACCCTCGAGCTCGTCGACCCCCAGCCAAATACCGTCGGCAGCCCCGGGCTGTATGGAGATGCTACTAATGCCGAGATTTACATCGACAATATCGCCGTGACCCCGAACGAATGAGGCCACAGCGAATCCAGCCGACCTCGAACCCCGTAAGATCGAAGCTCCCAGCGCGGTGCAATGCCGCTTCCCTATTTGGAGATCCTCCCGCCATGAAAACTCTCGCCCCTCTGGCAGTCGTTGCCTACCTTTCGCTCGGAGTTCTATCGGGCTGCCAGCCCCCTCCGGCTCCCACACCAATTCCCACGAGAACCCCCGTCGGCTCGTCGTTGACGACCGGTGGAGCGCCCGCAACGCCAGCGGTTAAGAAAACAGGTGCCAAGGACGCTGTCGAACCTGCGGAAAGGGAAACGGAAGAAAAAAAATCCGCCTCGCAACCTCAGACAGAGAAGGCAGCGGATGCAGGCGCGACTGCGGTGGCGGATGGAGTGCTTCCCGTGTTGCCCCCGAAGAAAGGGGCTTGGAATCAATGGGGCGGCAGCAGCCTGCGAAATAACACGCCCGATTCCAACGCGGTCTTCACCGGCTTTCACCCCGGCGGGTTCGACCGCAAGACCGGTGAATGGAAGAAAGACAAGGCCAAATTCGTGAGCTGGGTATCTTCCGTTGGCAGCCAGACCTATGGCAATCCGGTGGTGGCTGGCGGCAAAGTCCTGGTCGGCACCAACAACAGCTTTGGCTATTTGAAACGCTATCCCGACGATATCGACCTCGGCTGCCTCATCTGCTTCGAGGAGAAGGACGGCAAGTTTCTGTGGCAACATTCGAGCGAGAAGCTCGACACGGGCCGCGTCAACGACTGGCCTCTCATGGGCATCTGCTGTGCGCCTCTGATTGAAGGGGAAAAGGCGTGGTTCATTACCAGCCGCGGCGAGGTCAAGTGCCTCGATTTGGAGGGTTTTTATGACGGCGAGGACGATGGTCCCGTGAAGAGCGAGGCCGCAAAACTTTTCACCCTCGTTAAGGCCGAAGACCCAGCCGAGGACAAAGTTCAGGCGATCATGGATGGCCTGGATGCCGGCAAGCTGACAGACGACCTGAAAGCCCGCCTGGAAAAAGCGGGCGTGAAGACTGAGGGTGAGGTGGCTGTGGCGAAAGACGAAATGGTCAAGGCTCCCGCCAGGAAGTGGAAATTCCAGGCCGAAGTCGCCGGCAAGAAGCGAGACTTTTTCGTCGCGCTGGGCGGCCCCCGGCTCTCTGCGTTCAAAACTCTCACGCCCGACGACAAGGACGAAGCCGACGTTATCTGGAGCTTCGACATGATGACGCAGCTCGGCACGTTCCAGCACAACATGTGCAGTTGTTCGGTCACTTCCTACGGTGACATTCTGTTTGTCAATTCTTCCAACGGCGTTGACGATGCCCACATCGCCCCGCCGGCACCTGATGCCCCCAGCTTCATCGCGATGGACAAGAACACGGGCAAGGTGCTGTGGACGGACAATTCGCCACGCGGTAACATCCTGCACGGGCAATGGTCCAGTCCCGCGGTGGCCGTGATTGGCGGCGTTCCCCAGGTCATCTTTGGCGGCGGCGACGGCTGGATGTACGCTTTCCGAGCCGATCAGGGGAAGGACGGCAAGCCGGAGTTCCTGTGGAAGTTTGACGCCAACCCCAAGGACTCGATCCTGGTGCTCGACGGCAAGGGGACCCGCAACGACATCATCGCCACGCCGGTGGTCTACGACAACAAGATCTACTTCCCCACCGGCCAGGATCCCGAGCATGGCGAGGGGCGTGGTATTCTGTGGTGCATTGACCCGACCAAGCGGGGCGACATTAGCGAAACGCTGGCCGTCAATCGCAAGGATCCCAAAACCCCCATCGAGTTCAAGCGGATTCAGGCCGTCGTGGAGGCGGAAGGGGACAAGGAGATTCCCAATCCCAATTCCGGGGTGGTTTGGAAGTACACCGAGCAAGACAACGACGGCGATGGCAAGATCGGCAATGAAGAGAACCCGGATGGCTTCACGGAGAGGTTCCACCGCAGCATCGGCACGGTGGCGATTAAGAACGGCCTGCTGTTTGCCCCGGACTTCAGCGGACTCCTGCATTGTCTCGACGCCAAGACCGGCAAGGTGCACTGGACCCACGACATGCTGGCCGCCTCCTGGGGCTCGCCGCTCATTGTTGGGGACCTGGTCTATGTCGGCGATGAAGACGGCGACATTGCCATTCTTGAGCTGAGCGCGAAGAAGAACGTGCTGGGCACGATCAACATGGGAAGCTCCGTCCTCAGCAGCCCCATCTTGGCAAACGAGACCCTCTTCATTGCCACGCGGGAGAAAATCTTCGCCATCAAGCCCGGCAAGAAGGGAGAAGCCGTTGATGCCGCGGGCGGAGGGAAATAGCCCAGATGGCCAAACGCGTTCTCGATGTCGGCAACTGCGTGCCGGACCATGCGGCTATCCGCTCGCTGCTGGAAGGTACGTTTGGCGCGGAAGTGGTGCAGACGCACACGCCCGAGGACACTCTGGCGAAGCTGAAGGGGTGCAATTTTGACCTCGTGCTGATTAATCGCAAGCTTGACCAGGACTACAGCGACGGGATGGATATCATTACGACCATCAAAGCCGATGCGGCACTGGCCCAGATCCCCGTCATGCTCATCACCAACTACGAGGACCATCAGGCCGCGGCCGTTGCGGCCGGCGCGGTACCCGGCTTTGGCAAACTTAGTCTTCGCTCTACGCAGACTTTAGAGCGGCTGGGGAAGTATTTGAAATGAGCTACTTCCTCGCCAATCGTTCGGCGAGCAGATCGAGTTGGCCTTTGAGGTCAGCCAATAGCAGGTGCGGGCTGGCACCTTCGGCCATGTGAACGTAGAAGGACTGAGCCGCCGTGCTGCGAGTGGTTCCGAGCATCGTCGTCGTGTGCGCCAGGTCGTGCAGCTTGCCGCCCAGTTGCGAGAGGGTCTCGTCGGTCTTCTTGCTGCTTTGCCACAGGCCGTCCAGTTGCATGAGCAGGCCAATGACCAGCCCCCCTTGCCCCACTACGGCTAGCGGCATGCCCAGGGACCACAGGTCCGGCCGCTCGGCAAACAGCGACCAGGCGATAAGCACGCCGCCGCACGCCAGTGCCATCACCCCCAGCGACAGGCAGGACCAGGCCAGTGTGCCGGAATTCGCGGACTTTTCTGAAGCGACAGCTGGTGCCGGGAGGCTTGGCTGTTCCGCGCGCGGATTGGTCGGAGATGCAGGTACATGCCAGCTCGGCGCTTGGGCGTGAGCGGCATGCGTCGCCTGCACGCTTTCTGCTGGCGCTGTCTGCCGCAATCCTTTGAGCAGCCGATCGGCCGCCCGCAACTGCGGCTCAAGCTCCCAGTCGCTGAAGTCCGGCAAAGGAGGGAGTGAACTGTTAGGCGATTGTACGGGCGACCAAGGTTCAGGCATCTCGTCGAGGCCTAAGTCCCGTGACGGAACTGCGCCAACTGTCTCCTGTCCCCTGACTCCTGACTCCTGTCCCCTGTCCCCTGCTCCCTGCATTGCCAGCTCTTCGCTGCAAAAGGCGCAACGGACCACTCCCGGTTCTTCCGGCACGGCGAGAGCGGGGACATCCTGCTGGCAGGTGGGGCAGAACATTGGCGCGCGGGTGGAAATGGCTCAGCCCGCGCACTTACGATTCCATTGCGGCACGGGGCATCATTCCTTTCCATCGGCGCAAGGCGAGTTAAACCTTACCGATTCTGCCGGTCGCAGCGGTTTTGCGAGTTATCCGGCTGCTAGCGTCCCCATCGCTATTCTAACTTCTCACCTCTTAGCCATCGGGCCACAAGATCCAGCTCGTCTTTGGAGAGCAGCGACTTTTTTGGTCCCGGACCCGCTGTGGCGAAAGACGGCATGCGGTCGTTTCCCTTGGCGTAGAGCGATTCGTGTGAGGGGTCGCCGATGAACCGCACCAGCCAATCCTTGGAGCCATAGCCAGTCAGGTCTGGTCCGCTGCCGCCGCTCCCTTCGCCCAGCTTGTGGCAATCGGTGCAGGCAGCAGTGGCAAACATTTCTCCCATCGCGGTCTTTCCCTTGGCGATGGTGCCGTCATCGGTCGCCTTCTTGTCGGCCTCGGCCTGGCCGGGCAAAGCTGCTTCGGCGGAGAGAGCGGCCACGATTTGGGCAATTCTCTCTTTCTTAGCGGCATCGGGGTCTTTCAGATCGCTATCGACAAAGGCTGCCATTTCGCCGGCGCGGTGACTCGTTTTGCCGAAGTACTGGTCCCCGCTCACCTTCCCGGCATCGAGGAGCCCGGCCAGCCACTCGCGCGAAGCGAAGCCGTGCAGATTGGGGGCGGACGGACTGCGAGCCTTGATCCCTTCGCCGCCCGCAACATGGCTGTGGCATGCCGCACAGTTCCGAGTGAACAGCCGCTCCGCTTTGGCAGTGTTGGTTTCGGCAGCGGGCTTGGGCGCTCCGACGATTTGCGGGCGTGCGTCAATGTCGGGCCGCGCGGCGATCACAGTGGCCCTGGCAACTTCCTCATTGTGAGGCAGCACTGGATGTTCATCCTCGGGCAGATAGTATTCGCCGCGGAGCCAGTCCACAATCAGCGACAGCTCGCGGATGCTCACCGAGTGCGATGCCGGCTTCGCGAGGTCAGCTGCGAACGCGGGCATCCGGTCGTTCTCCTGGCGATAGAACCGGCGGTGGGTCGGGTCGCTGATCATCCCCAGCATCCATTCATACGATCCGTAGCCGGTGAGGTCGGGCGCGAGGCCCAGTTCGCCCTGGTCTCCGAACTTGTGGCATCCCTTGGCGCAGTTCTGCTCGATCAGGGTGATTCCCTTGGCTATCAGCTTGGCGTCCTTGGCGTCCACTTCTTGCTGGCTGCGGAGCCGGGCCTGGGCGGAGAGAGCAGCAACCACCGCGCTCACGTCGGCAGCGTCCAGCTCTCCTTCCTTCTTCGTCTCCCCTTCCATCGGCTTGGCAAGTTTGATGTGTTCCTTCACCCATTGTACCATACGCCCGTTGGCGTGGTTGGTGTTGCCAAAGTAATCAGCGCCTAGCAGTGACCGGTTGTGGTTCTCTGCGTGGTCGGGAATCGCGGCGATGCTGGGGTTCTTCGCCGGTACCGGCTGGCCGGGCTGGGGAGGAGCCGCAATCTTGTCGGGATTCAAAAAGCCGAGAAGCCACTCCCGCGAGGCAAAGCCATAAAGGTTGGGAGCGCCGTTTCCGAGAACTAACTTGTCATAGACGGGATTTCCTTTGGCGTCCCGTTTTACGAGTGAGTTTTCCTGCTGCGGCGCTTGCTTCAGGACAAAACTCTGATCGGAGTTCTGGGGGTCGATGTAGCTGTGGCAACTGGCGCAGTGCTGTCCAAAGAGCTTGGGCCCGCGAAGGAACGGGTCGTTGCGATTCAGTTCAATTCCGCCGCCGCGAGGAAACATACGGCGGTCGGAAAGCTTCCCTTCGCCATTTACAATCTCCCATTCCCGGCGGTTGACCAGTTCCACCATCCGCTCGGCGTTCTTCGCGGCGTCCTTCTTCGCCTCCTGGAATTCATAGTTGCCGCCATCTTCCAGCATCGCCACCGTGGTCAAGACTCCCACGGCTGCCACGAGGAACAGCAGGAATCCCACATTGAAAGCGTGCCCCACATTCCATCTGCCAAGGATGGGAGCCAGGGCCAGAATCGTCATCAAGATGCCAGGGATGATCAGGGCACCGATGATCTCCTGCGTTCCGTGGAAGTACTTCAGTAGTTGGAACAAAAACAGGTAATACCATTCTGGGCGGGCGGCCGAGTAAGCTTCCGCTGGGTCCGCCGGAGCGCCCAGCTCCGCGCCTTGATGAGCCGCGGGCAGATTGCCCGTGGCCAGGCCCGCAACGTCAAAATGAATGACGCACAGCAGCACAATTCCCAGCAGCACCAGGCAGCCGACCGCGTCCATCAAAACCTGGTGCGGCCAGAAGTATTGATCCGGCCGGCCAGGGGTAATCTTGGCCATGATGCCGTGCTTGCGAAACGCGGCAATGTGCAGAACAAGAAAGCCAATCAGCGCCGCTGGTAGCACGCCAGTGTGCATAGCAAAGAAGCGTGTCAGCGTGTGGTGGCCATATTCGTTTCCTCCGACGGCAATCTGCTGCAGCTCCTTGCCGACAAAGGGAACCAGCGTCATCAGGTTCGTGGCGACGTTGGTGGCCCAATAGCCTTTCTGGTCCCATGGCAGCAGATACCCAGTCAGTCCCAGCCCCATCACCAGTTGCATCAGCACGATGCCCAGCCAGTAGTTGAGCTCGCGGGGAGCACGATACGCACCGTCAATGACCACCTGCAACAAGTGCAGCCCCATCACCACCACCATCGCCTGGGCCATGAAGTGGTGCACGCCGCGAACCAGCCAGCCGCCCGTCATTTCGTGCTGAATGTAATAGACGCTTTCATACGCCGTCTGGCTGCTCGGGCTGTAGGCCATCCACAGGAAGATGCCCGTGATGGCTTGGACCGCGAAGGCGAAAACGAGCATGCTCCCCGTGATGTACCGCCAGCGGGCTCCGCTGGGGATGTTCTCGTACAGCGCGTGCTGGATGACGTCGTAAATGCCGGTTCGACTATCGAACCACTTCGCGAGCCTCCGCATTACGGCTTCTCCTCTTTGTTCGGCTTACCGGGATAATAGTTGATGTATTCGACCCAGACTTCGCCGCCAGCGAGTTTTTCGGGGTCAACCTCAAGCGTGTCCATATCGCGAGGGCTGGGGGACTTCGCGGAGAGCCGGACCCCCGCCAGGTTAAAAGCACTGGTATGACAAGGGCACTGAAAGACTTTGCGATCGGCCATGTACGCCACAAAACAGCCTGCATGCGGACAAATGGCGTTGAGACATTCAATCTTGCCACCCACATTCCGCAGATATACCGCTCCCACGGGCTGATTGGGGTCGCGCATCCAGGCGTCGGTCAGATCGGCAATTACAGGGACTTGCACGGGTGTACCATCGGCGGGAATGGCCTCTATGGAAGCCACCCGCAGCCGCGGTTTGCCGGTTTCTGCGCCGCCAGTCTTCTTGCGTTTGAGTATCGGGTCCAGAAAGACGAGCATTCCAGCGCCCACGGGAAACAGGCCAACAATCGTCCCAATCATGGCTGCCAGCGAGGCGACCAGGAAATTACGGCGAGGTGGATTGCCGCCAGTCGAATCGGGGGCCGCTTGGGGCGCGGGGGTGGCGTGCGGATTGAGGGTTTTCGCCATCGTGGTTGCTCCCAGGAGGGGGCCATCCGGGCCGGGATTATGGTGGTGAGGCGGGA
>SXGT01149477.1_pt1 | contig 20572 bp, 16 predicted proteins | sample 3176221 | NCBI WGS metagenome assembly SXGT01 (sample SAMN11356862, study PRJNA531348) | freshwater metagenome | isolation source: freshwater sample F1-120 | place: China: Fuxian Lake, Yuxi | collected 2017-12-25
ATTCGCCGGAGTTGACCTTGAACCCGCAGAAGAACGTGAAGGCGGAGTAGAGCAGTCCGAGCGAGTGGGGGAATCGGATCTCCTGCAACAAGCGCATGCTGTTGCCCTCGCCGACGCCGATGGAAGTCGTGGCCCATTCGCCGACACCATCCATCGTCAGGATTGCTGCATCCTCGAAGGGCGACGGAAAGAAGGCGCTCGCCGCGTGGCTCTCGTGATGCTCGGGAAACACAAACCGGTTCTTCGGCTTGCACCCGAGCTTCTTCTCGAGCTCGCGCCGCATGTGCAGCTTGCTGCCGACCCACACCGGCAGCGCATGCTTGAACGAGCGGATCCCGTAAGGCGCATAGGCCAAATAGGTCTCGAGCAAGCGATGAAACTTCAGGATCGGCTTGTCGTAGAACGCGACGAAGTCCAGGTCCTGTGGCGTGATGCCTGCCTGAGCAAGACAGAACTCGACCGCTTTCGACGGGAACCCGGGATCATGCTTCTTGCGGGTAAACCGCTCTTCCTGGGCTGCCGCCACGATCTGGCCGTCACGCAGCAGGCACGCGGCGGAGTCGTGGTAGTAGGCCGACAAACCGAGGATGTGAATGGGCATGACGTTCCACAGGTTAGCACGGCCATTTCGCACCGAGGACCCGCGGCGTGAAAACGCTACAGCGAAACACGGGTGAGTCCTCGGATCGGGCCGTGTCAGAGGCATCATGCACGCCATGCACGTCAGTCCATGGACGAGGCGAGCGCTGCTGTCGACGCTGTCCCTGTTGGCATCGGTTGCGCTCACTGAAGTTGCCTTGCGCACTTTCCTGGGTGAGCCGCGCGCTCTCGGCAAGCTCTACTTCCGCGACTCAGCTGGTGGAATCGTTGCGGTCGAAGGCGCACATCAGGAGTCGCGTCGCCGCGGTCTTTCCGAAGACCTGCCAGCTGACCAGACTCCGCCCAATCGACCGCGTTCTCGATTCGCGCCCGGCGCGCACTTCTTCATGTGCTACGAGGACGGCTCGCGCCTCGACGCCGATTGGCTCGACGCGCGTGGCTGTGTCGAAGTGAAGATCAACGACTACGGCCTGCGCGAGCGCGCCGAGATCCGCCCGGACAACAAGGCAGCGGGCGAACGACGCGTGGTCTGCATCGGCGACTCCTTCACGTTTGGGTGGGGCATCCCCGAAGAGCAAGGCTGGGTGCGCATGCTGGAAGGCGACCTACGCCGCACGCACGGCAATGTTCGAACCGTCAACTGCGGCGCCAGCGGCGCGCTGACGGTCGACGAATACGAGGTGGGTCTGCGCACCCGGTTCGGCCAGTTCGCTCCCGACTTGGTGATCGTCTCGATCTACATGAACGATCTGGTTCCGAGCCACGGCCTCTGCGTGTTGGGAGCGCAACCCAAACGAACCGGCTGGTTGCTGCTCGATTACTACTACGCGGCTACCTCGCGCAGCGCGCTCGACCTGGATCCAAAGGAGGATTGGGTGATGGCGACCCTCAATCTCCCGCGCGAGGCCGGCGAGCAGATGGGGGTCTACGGCCCCGACAAGCCGTTCGAAGGCATGTGGTCCCAAGGCGCTCCACAGCGGGCACTGGCGGCGATGGCGGCGTGGTGCGAAGCGCATAAGTGCTCGCTTCAGATTGTTTTATGGCCATTCTTGCAGGGTTTCGGTCCGGGTCGGACCTACGTGTTCGAGGGCGTCCATACGCTCGTCGCGCAAGAGTGCCGGCACCTCTCTCTGCCAATGCTCGACTTGCTGCCAATACTTCGACACGAACCTCACGAACGCTTGTGGGTGACCCCGCAAGACATGCACGCCAACCCGCGCGCGCAGAAGTTGGTGCTGCCCGCGATTGCAGAGTTCGTTCGCGAGCACTGGCAACGATGAACAGTCCATCGCTCGGTTGTGGACAGTTGTGACCACGATCTACGACTCTGAAATTGACCCGGCGCGAGCGATCTTTTAGGACGTTGCCCCCCAAATGGCCCCCCAGGGGCCCGTCCCTGTCCACCGAAGCCCTGGTTCTGTGTCCCCTGGCCTTTCTAGGTAAGGGGTTAGCGGCGCTCAGTGCTTCGGCATGCTAACGACCGCAATTTCCCCGAAGCGCGGAGGGGATCCAACTTGACCGCCCTGTTTCCCAAGTGGACCAACAAGATCCTGACCTACGCAGCGCTCGGCGCTGCGGTGGCAGGCTTGTCCGTCGTCTTCATCGCCTGGTACTGGTTCTCGCCCGAGCACACGGACGTCGGCTATCAGCCGGACCAGCCCATCCTCTACAGCCACAAGCTCCATGCGGGCCTGCTTGGCATGGATTGTCGCTACTGCCATCGCGAGGTCGAGAACGGCCCGCACGCGACCGTGCCGGATGCCGACACCTGCATGGGTTGCCACAAGCAAGTGCTAGCCGACAGTCCCCGCCTCGCGTTGTTGCGCGAGAACTACGGCAATGGCTCGGGTGACAACCTTCCGATCCCATGGATCAAGGTGCACCTGCTACCTGACTACGCGTACTTCAACCACGCGGTGCACGTGAACGCGAACGTCGGCTGCACGAGTTGCCACGGTCGCGTGGACCAGATGGAGATCGTGCGTCAGGTCGAACCGCTCAGCATGGGTTGGTGCCTCGAGTGCCATCGCAACCCCGAGACGCATGTTCGGCCACGAGATGTCAAAGCCACGAACATGGCCTGGCAGCCCGATGCGGCGTCGATCGCATCCGCGAAAGAACGTCTTAGCCGCGGCGAACTGAATCCTCCCACCCACTGCTCCGCTTGCCATCGATGAGCGACCACATCTCTTCGGGCGTTCAAGAGCCCGCCGACGTGACCTACTGGCGCAGCCTCGAGCAACTCGAGAACTCGTCCGAGTTCCAGCAACTGGTCGAGCGCGAGTTCCCCGAGGGCATCACGGAATCGGGTGACGACGTCGTCGCCGAGGACGTTTCGCGCCGCGGCTTCTTGAGCGCAGTCGCCGCATCGGTGGCGCTCGCTGGTCTCACGAGCTGCCGCAAGCCCGTGACCAAGATCCTGCCCTTCAACAAGCGCCCCGAAGGCTTCAAGCCAGGCACGCCACAGTTCTACGCGACGACGCTGTCGCGCTCGGGCTACGGCATCGGTGTCCTGGTGAAGAGCAGTGATGGCCGCCCAACGAAGATCGAAGGCAACCCGGACCACCCGAGCAGCCTCGGCACAAGCGACGCGCGCGTGCAAGCGGAACTGCTGCAGATCTACGATCCGGGCCGCAGCCGTAGCGCGAAGTGGCCGATGCCTGCGCCGGACGCAGCGCACGACGGCCACACGCACGAGCCGCTCGACCCGAACCTCGGCATTCAGACTTTCTACGCTGAGTGGGAGACCGCCGGGAAAGCGCTCGCAGCAAACAATGGCGGCGCCGGTCTCCACATCCTGACCGAGGCGACCTCGTCGCCGACGCAACTCGGGATGATCGAGAAGGTCAAGACGCTGTTCCCGCAGGCGAAGTTCTACGCCTGGGATGCGCTGCACAGCGATGAAGCGGCGTCTGGCTCGACTGCAGCACACGGCAAGGCGCTCGAGACGCACGTCGACTACAGCAAGGCCGACGTCGTCGTGTCCTTCGACTGCGACTTCCTCGCGTCAGACGGCAACAACCTCCGCAACGCCAAGTCGTGGGGCGACCGTCGTCGCGCACCCAAGGCCGGCGAGCCGATGTCGCGTCTCTACGCATTCGAGACGTGCTACACCTCGACCGGGACCGTTGCGGACCACCGGTTCGCACAGACCTCGCAAAACGTCACCTTGTCGCTGCTGCAACTCGCTGGCGAACTCGGTGTCGGCGCCGGCAACGATCTCGGCACGGCGCTGAACAACTTCAAGGCCACGAACCCGCGCATCGCCGCGATCGCCAAGGACCTCAAGAACGCCGGCGGCAACTGCGCCGTAGTCGTTGGCCCCGGCCAGCCAGCCGCAGCGCACGCTGTTGCGCATGCGATCAACCATGCACTAGGCGCCGTCGGCAAGACGATCGCCTACACGACGACACCCGCACAGTTGCAAGGCAACGTCGCTTCGATCAAGAGCCTCGCGGCTGCGATCGAAGGCGGTCAGGTCAACACGCTCGTGTGCCTCGGGACCAATCCGGTCTACGACGCGCCCGCGGACCTCAAGTTCGGTTCACTGCTCGCCAAGATCGAGAAGACGATCCACGTCGGCTCACACGCCGACGAGACGGCAAAGCTGTGCACGTGGCACTTCCCGATGGCCCATGACCTCGAGTCGTGGGGCGACGTTCGCGCGCATGACGGCACGGTGTCGTTGCGCCAACCGCTCGTCGCGCCGCTGTTCGGCGGCGTGTCGCCGATCGAGTTCCTCGCGTTGATCGCGCAGATGCCCGAAGCCGACACGATGCTCGGCGGCCGCGACGGCGCGTGCGGCATGGAACTCGTTCGCAAGCAGTGGAGCGCTTCGGTCGGCACCGGCTTCGATGCGTGGTGGCGCAACGCGCTGCACGCCGGAATCGTTGCGGACAGCAAGTTCGTGCCGGAGACCGCCACGCTCGCTCCGAGTGGCGTAGCCGCCGCCGTGCGCAGCTTTCAGCCGGTCGCTGGCGTCGAAGTCGTGCTGCGCGCCTGCCCCAAGATGTGGGACGGCCGCTATGCCAACAATTCCTGGATGCAGGAGTTGCCAGACCCGTTGACCAAGATCTGTTGGGACAACGCCGCGCTCTTGAGCCCGGCGATGGCGCAGCAACTCGGTGTCAGCAAGGGTGACATGCTCGTCGTTCGCGCCGGCGCAGGCGAGCTGACGATCCCCGCGTTCGTGTTGCCAGGTCACGCGGATGCCGCCGTGACGATCTATCTCGGCTGGGGCCGCCAGCTCGCCGCCGAGGCCAAAGTCGCGCAAGGCACCGGCTTCAACGCCTATTCGCTGCGCACGAGCGCAGCGCAGTGGACGCTTTTTGGCGCAACGATCAGCAAGGGCCAAGGCACCTACCGCGTCGTCTCCATGCAGGAGCAGGGCACGATGGTCGGACGCGAGATCGTTCGCGAGACGACCAAAGAGGGCTACCAGCAGAAGCCCGATTGGGCGCCGCGGCGTTCGCCGCTCGACAGGATCGCGCAGATAGAGGGCAAGAACGAAGCGGATCTCAACCAGTCCCTCTGGCGCGAACGCGGCTACCTCGACGGCGACAAAGCAGCGGATCCGATCGCCGGCAAGTCGCCCTACCAGTGGGGCATGGTCATTGACCTGAACGCATGTACCGGCTGCTCGGCGTGCGTGGTCGCGTGCGTCGCCGAGAACAACATCCCGATGGTCGGGAAGACGCAGGCGGCCAACAACCGCACGATGTTCTGGATTCGCTCCGACCGCTACTTCGCCTCGAAGCCTGGCGCTCCGCTCGAAGTCGGCGAGGACCCGCAGGTCGCGAACATGCCCGTGCCGTGCATGCAGTGCGAGAACGCGCCATGCGAGGCGGTGTGTCCAGTCGCTGCGACCATGCACAGCCCCGACGGGCTGAACGACATGGTCTACAACCGCTGCATCGGCACGCGGTATTGCAGCAACAACTGCCCCTACAAGGTCCGCCGTTTCAACTACTTCAACTACCTCGGCGACGTGCCAGACACGAAGCGGATGGCGTTCAACCCGGACGTCACCCCGCGCAGCCGCGGCGTCATGGAGAAGTGCACCTACTGCGTGCAGCGCATCAACGGCGCGCGCACCGAAGCGAACCTGACCGGCAAGAAGGTTGGCGACGGCGACGGTCAGGTGAGCGTGGGCACGGCCTGCTCACAGGCTTGCCCGACCCAAGCCATCACGTTCGGCAACATCATCGACAAGTCGAGCAACGTCGCGAAGCTGCGTCAGAGCAGCCTCAACTACGGCCTGCTGACCGAGCTGAACACCAAGCCGCGCACGACCTATCTCGGTCGCGTTCGCAACCCCAACCCGGAACTCCAGCAGAACCAGGGCTGATCGAATGACCGCCATCACCGTAATCGACGAGCCAGAGAACCCGCTGCGCCGCGCGCCGCTGGTCGAAGGCCGCAACGACTTCACGTCGGTCACCAACATCGTCGCTCGCGTCGTCGAGGCGCCGACGCCGAAGGGTTGGTATCTGCTGTTCGGCGCGGCTATCGCGCTGCTGCTGAACCTCGGAGCGATGGTCGGCTACCTCATCTTCACCGGCGTCGGTGTGTGGGGTAATACCGTGCCCGTCGGCTGGGCGTGGGACATCGTCAACTTCGTCTTCTGGATCGGCATCGGCCACGCCGGCACGTTGATCAGCGCCATCCTCTTCCTGTTCCGACAGAAGTGGCGCACGTCGATCAACCGCGCGTCCGAAGCCATGACGATCTTCGCGGTCATGGCGGCAGGCATGTTCCCGGCCATCCACGTCGGCCGTATCTGGGTGATTTGGTGGGTGTTCCCACTGCCCAACCAGATGTCGCTGTGGCCCAACTTCAAGAGCCCGCTGCTCTGGGACGTATTCGCCGTCAGCACCTACTTCACGGTGTCGCTGCTGTTCTGGTTCGTCGGTCTCGTGCCCGACCTCGCGACGTTCCGTGACCGCGCCGCCAAGGCGGGTCGCATGGTCGCAGCAAGGGCCTACGGCGTGTTCTCGCTCGGTTGGCATGGCAGCAGTCGCCACTGGCTCCACTACGAGAAGGCCTACCTGATCCTGGCTGCTCTGAGCACGCCGCTCGTGCTCTCAGTGCACTCGATCGTCTCCTTCGACTTCGCTGTGTCGCTGCTCCCCGGCTGGCACACGACGATCTTCCCGCCCTACTTCGTCGCTGGCGCAATCTTCTCCGGCTTCGGCATGGTGCTGACCTTGCTCGTGCCCGCGCGCCAATGGCTCGGGTTGCACGAACTGATCACGCTGAACCACCTGGACAACATCGCGAAGGTGCTGCTGCTGACCGGAACGATGGTCGGCTACGCCTACGGGATGGAGTTCTTCATCGCGTGGTACAGCGTCTCGGAATACGAGCAGTTCTGCTTCACCAACCGCGCGTTCGGCCCCTACTGGTGGGCTTACTGGATCATGGTCACCTGCAACGTGATCAGTCCCCAGTTCTTCTGGTTCCGCAGCCTGCGCCGCAACCCGATGTTCCTGTTCGTCATCTCGATCTTCGTCAACATCGGCATGTGGTTCGAGCGCTTCGTGATCACGGTGTCGTCGCTCAACCGCGACTTCCTGCCGTCCAGCTGGGCTTACTACAGCCCGACGATCGTCGACATCCTGACCTACGCAGGAAGCTTCGGCCTGTTCTTCACGTTCTTCCTGCTGTTCTGCCGCTTCCTCCCGATCATCGCGATCAGCGAAGTGAAGGGCGTGATGCCAGAAGCGAATCCGCATCACGGTCATGACGACCACGGCCACGGACACTCCGCGGCCAAAACCCACTGAGGCAAAGGGCAAACACATGGCCAATCACTGGGGCATCGTCGCCGAGTTCGACTCTGCTGCCGCGATCTATCACGCAGCAGAGAAGGTCACGGCGCACGGCTACACCAAGGTCGATGCACACACGCCGTTTCCGGTCCACGGGCTCGACAAAGCGCTGCGTCAAGGACCCAGCCATCTCGGCTGGATCGTCGTCTGCTGCGGCATCACCGGCATCGGTCTTGCGCAGTTGATGATGTATTGGATGAACGCGGTCGACTACCCGTTCTGGGTGTCGGGCAAGCAGCCATACGCGTGGCCATCGACCATCCCGATCACGTTTGAGCTGATGGTCCTGCTCGCGGCCTTTGGCGCAGTGTTCGGCATGTTCGGCATCAACAAGCTGCCGCGGCTGCACCATCCGATTTTCAGCCACAGCCAGTTCCACCGCGTGACCGACGACCGGTTCTTCCTGTCGATCGAGAGCACCGACCCCAAGTTCGATCGCAACGCGACGACCAAGCTCCTCGAGAGCATCGGCGCGAAGCACGTCGAACTGCTGGAGGACGCATGAGCACGATCTCCAAGTTCGCTCTCGCGCTGCTTGCGCTCGCGCTCGGCGCGTGCCGGGGTGGCACTTCGACGTCGCCGCCGGTGCACCTCGTGCTCGACATGGACAATCAGCCCAAGCTGAAGGCCCAGTCGGAGACGAAGTTCGAAGGCTGGAAGGACGGTCGCAGCATGCGCCTACCGGTCGCCGGAACGGTCGCCCGCGGCGCGTTGCCCAACCTCACGTTGTTGCCTGATCCGAAGCTCCCCGGCAAAGCCGTGGATGGAACTTGGCTCAAGAACAACCCGCTCGCGCTGACCGCAGACACGCTGGCGCGCGGCAAGGAATGGTTCGAGATCCACTGCTCGATCTGCCACGGCCAATCGGGCCGCGGTGGCAATGGACCTGAAGGCCATGGCCTGGTCGGCCGTCGTTGGCCCGTCGCCGTGCCAAACTTCCACGTCGTCCAAGGCAAGGACAACCGCGTCGCCAACTTCAGCGACGGTGAGTTGTTCGAAGTGATGTCGAGCCCCGTCGGCCGCAACACGATGCCCTCATATGCCGCGCGCATCAGCGTGGAAGACCGCTGGGCCATCGTTCACTACATCCGCGCCCTCCAGAACCTCGGAAGCCAAATCGGGAACCAGTAAGCCATGACCGCGACCATGACTGCGCCGCCGATCGAAAAGGTGGCACCTCACGTCGTCACCCGCGTCAAGGACGGTGACCTGAAGCTTGGCCAGATGGCCATGCTGGGACTCGGCATCGCGATGCTCGCGATCGCCGCCAGCAACGGTCTCGGCGGGGACGCCGCGCACCAGAAGCGCTTCTGGTTCAGCTACCTGACGGGCTACATGGGTGTGCTCGGAATCACCCTCGGTGCGCTGTTCTTCACGATGGTGCAGCACATCACTCGCGCCGGCTGGAGCGTGGGCGTGCGCCGCGTTGCAGAGAACGTAACTGCGGCGATCCCTGTGATGGGTCTGCTCTTCCTGCCGATCGCGCTGGTGGGTTTCGACCACCTGTATCATCACTGGGCACATGCCAACGTGGACCCGGTGTCGCACGCACCGATCGTGGCCGGCCAGCCCGGCTTTGACCACGTGCTCGCGGGCAAGACGGAGTACCTCAACAAGCCGTTCTTCTTTGTTCGCGCAGGGCTCTACTTCGCGATCTGGATCGGTCTCTCGCTGTTCTTCCGGCGCACTTCGCTGAAGCAAGACGAGAGCGGCGACCCGGCGCTGAGCCTGAAGATGGCGCGGGTCGCGGCGCCCGGCCTGCTGCTGTTCGCGCTGTCGATCACGTTTGCGGCGTTCGACTGGATCATGTCGCTGGACCCGCACTGGTTCAGCACGATGTTCGGCATCTGCTACTTCGCTGGCAGCTTCATGTCGTTCCTCGCGTTCGTCGCGCTGCTTGCGCGCTGGATCCGCAGCAAGGGCTACCTCGGCGAGGTCATCAACACGGAGCACTTCCACGACATCGGCAAGCTGATGTTCGCGTTCATGATCTTCTGGACCTACGTCAACTTCAGCCAATACATGCTGATCTGGTATGCGAACCTGCCAGAAGAGACGGTTTGGTATCAGCACCGAAGGAGCGACGGCTGGAGCTCGGTCGGCACGATTCTCGTGTTCGGCCACTTCCTGGTGCCGTTCGCCTTCCTGATGTCGCGTCACATCAAGCGCAACGGCTTGACGTTGAGTCTTGGTGCCGCGTTCCTGCTCGTCATCCACTGGATCGACATGCAGTACCTGATCCTGCCGCAAGCCGGCGGACACGGTGATCACCAAGCGGCTCCTGCCAGCGAGATCAGCAACGCAGGTCACCCGCCGTTCGGGGAGGACCTGAACCACTGGATGCACAACCTGCAGAGCAACGACGCACTGTGCTACCTCGGCATGCTCTGCCTCGTGGCGGGCATTGCGCTGATGTTTGTGCGCAAGCACAACCTCGTTCCACTCCGCGACCCTCGGCTGCCCGAGTCGCTGAAGTTCCAGAACCTCTGACCAGCCGAGGAAACCGACGATGGGCCACGCTCACGCATCGAACGCCCAACACGGGACGACGCCCCAGCCGCACGACCCAGAGCACGACATCGACGCCAAGTCGACGTCGACCTGGGTGCTGGTGTCGGCTGTCGTGCTGTTCATTTCGCTCTACTTGATGCTGCCGCTGTTCGACGTCGTCATGACGGCCGAACGCGATCGCAAGATCAATCAGGCTCCGACGCTGGAGCTCGACGCTGCTCGCGCCAGAGAGAACAAGTTTCTCCATGGCAGCAAGAAGACGATCGAGCAGGTCATGCAGGAGATGGTCAAGAAGTGACGTCTCTCACGTCGAGCCTCGCGCGCGCGTCGGCGCCCATCGCCGCTGCTGCAGCCTTCGTGCTGCTCAGCTGCGATGCCGCTTACGCCCAAGGCCATCCGCCGTCCTCGATAGAGGTCGTGCAGGAGGCTGCGTCGATGCTCGACAAGATCGGGATGAAGCTCGATCCAGAACTGACCTTCCTCGATGAGCGAGGCTACCCGTTCTCGTTCGGGCAAGTGTTCCCAGGCGACCGCCCAGTCGTGCTGGTGCCCGGCTACTACACCTGCCCTGACATGTGCGGGCAGGTGATCCACGGCATGATCGACGCGCTGAATGAAGTCGATCTCGTTCCGGGCGGCGACTACCTGATCGTCAACGTCAGCATCGATCCGCTCGAGACGCCCGCGGTCGCCAAGGATCGCAAACAGAAGTTCCTTACCGATCTGCGCCGCGTCGGCGGCGAAGAGGGCTGGCGCTTCCTGACGACCTCGCAGGAGTCGGAGATCAAGAAGCTGACTGAAAGCGTTGGCTTCCGCTACTTCTGGGCTGAGCACGATCACCGCTATGCGCATCCCGGCGCGCTCCTGTTCTTCACGCCGCAGGGCGTGCTGAGCCGCGTGCTCACGGGCACGACATTCGAGGCCGACGACGTTCGGCTCGCGATCGTCGAGTCGAGCGTCGGCAAGCTCGGCACGTTCTGGGATGACGTCCGACTCAACTGCCTGACGTTTGACGACCGCACCGGGACCTACGCGTTAATGGGCATGACCGTGATGCGCATCGGCGGCGTGGTGACGATCCTCGCGATCGTCGGCATGGTCCTGCTGATGCTGCGCCGCGAACGCGAGCGGGGCCAAAACCAAATCCTCGCGGGGGGCCAAGGGGCCGCATCCGCATGACGAACTTCTCTTTCGTGCAACCGTCCGCCGCCCGGCGTCGGACCAACTTGCCTGCAACTGGCGTTGCGGCCCTCGTGGGGTCGGCGCCGAAGGATGTCCGCCCGTGATCTCCACCCTGATCCAGGAACCCAAGAACTACGTCGAGAACCCTGCCAAGATGGAGGTTCTCAGTGACAAGTGGGGGCAGCTCGAGCCGCTCGCGTCGACGTTCGACCACGTCGACGGCCTCTTCTACTTCACCTACGTAGTCTGCATCTTCTTCTTCGTCTTGATCACCGGCGTCCTCGCGCTGTCGGTGGCGAAGTACCGCAGGAAAACCTTCGACCAGCCGGCGGCCTCGAACGTCACGCACAACACGCCTCTCGAAGTCGCGTGGACGATCATCCCGCTGATCATCGTCATGATCATGTTCGTGTGGGGTTGGAAGGGCAGCAACGACATGCTCGTCGCGCCAGCTGATGCCCGCCAATACAAGGCAGTCGCGAAGCAGTGGAACTGGTCGTTCAGCTATCCGGGCAGCAAGGCTCAGAGCTACAACGAACTCTGGTTGGAGGTCGACAAGCCCGCTGCGTTCACGTTGCAGTCGACCGACGTGCTGCACGCGTTCTTCATGCCAAGCATGCGCGTCAAGCGTGACATCGTGCCAGGCCGTCAGCAGACGATTTGGTTCCGACCGACCAAGACCGGCGAGTTCCACCTCTACTGCGCCGAGTATTGCGGCAAGGACCACAGCAAGATGTACGCAAAGGTCCACGTCGTGCCGGCGGAAGAGTATGCGAAGGCACCGTGGGACCAGGTGAAAGACGCAACGCCCGAAGAGCGCATCGCCACCGGCGAGCGCGTCTACTCGGCGCTCTGCGTCAGCTGCCACAGCGTCAACGGCTCGCCAGGAGTCGGCCCGAGCTGGACCGGACCCAAGGGGCTGTTCGCGAAGGACGGCGACAAGGTCATCGGTCGCGCGCGCGAGGTCGTTCTCGAGGGTGGCACGACAGTCCAGACCATCACGGTCGACGACGCATACCTGAAAGAATCGATCGCGTTGCCGAACGCCAAGAAGGTCGCCGAGCTGCCGTATCGCAACAACAACATGTCGGCGTTCCCTGATCTCGACGAGCGTCGCGTGAACTGCCTGATCGAGTACATGAAGTCGCTCGCGAGCAAGTGAAGAGCCAGCCATGACGACCAACGTTCCCGCTTACGAAGTCCACGCCGATTCGCACGGCGGCGCGAAGCCCAACTTCCTGAACGTCACCAAGGGCTTCATGTCCTGGGCCGGCACGCTCGACCACAAGCGCATCGGCATCATGTATCTGGTCGGCGTCACCGCGGCATTCCTCGCCGGCGGACTGTTCGCGCTGCTGGTGCGTCTGCACCTGTGGGAGCCGAACGGAGTGCTGTTCGACAACGCGACCTACAACCAGATCTTCACGCTGCACGGCGCGTTCATGGTGTTCATCTTCGTGATCCCGGCGATTCCGGGCTCGCTGGGGAACATCGTGTTGCCGTTGATGCTCGGCGCGAAGGACGTGGCGCTGCCTCGCCTCAATCTGGTGAGCTTCTATCTGTGGGTCCTCGGCACGGGCCTCGCGCTCTACGCGATCCTGGCCGGCGGCTTCGACACGGGCTGGACGTTCTACGCGCCATACAGCCTCTATACGGACCAAGCAGTCGTCTCCATCGGGCTCGGTGTGTTCGTGCTGGGCTTCAGCTCGATCTTCACTGGCCTCAACTTCATCGTCACCACGCACAAGCTGCGCGCGCCGGGCATGACCTGGTTCCGCATGCCACTGTTCGGCTGGGCGATCTACGCCACGGCGATCCTTCAGGTGCTGGCGACGCCAGTGCTCGGCATCACCGTCCTGCTCGTCGCACTCGAGCGCCTCTACGGCGTCGGCATCTTCGATCCTCGTCTCGGTGGCGACCCGGTGCTGTTCGAGCACTTCTTCTGGTTCTACAGCCACCCGGCCGTCTACATCATGGTGCTGCCGGCCTTCGGCATCATCAGCGAGCTGGTGTCGGTCCACAGCCGCAAGCCGCTGTTCGGCTACAAGCTGATCGCCTTCAGCTCGATCGCAATCGCGGTGATCAGCTTCCTCGTGTGGGGGCACCACATGTTCACGAGCGGTCAGTCGACCTACGCGATGTTCGCGTTCTCGTTCCTGACCTTCTTCGTGGCGATTCCGACTGCGATCAAAGAGTTCAGCTGGGTAGCGACGATCTGGAAGGGCTCCATCGCGATGAACTCGCCGATGCTCTACACGCTCGCCTTCCTCATCATCTTCGCGATCGGCGGCCTCACCGGCGTGATCCTCGGCGCGCTAAACGTCGACATCCACCTGCACGACACCTACTTCGTCGTCGCACACTTTCACTACGTGATGATGGGCTCCATCGCACTGGCGTTCTTCGCCGGCATGCACCACTGGTGGCCCAAAGTCTTCGGTGTGATGTACAACGAGACGCTCGCCAAGATCGCCTGCGGACTCATTTTCGTCGGCTTCAACGCGACGTTCATCCCGCAGTTCATCATGGGCAGCCGCGGCATGCCGCGCCGCTACGCGACCTACGTCGCCGACTACCACGGTTTCCACCAAGCCTCGACGATCGGCGCGATGATCCTCGGCTCGGGCGTCGCCTTGATGGTGGGCTATCTCGTCATGTCGCTCGTCGCCGGCAAGCGGGCGATGCAGAACCAATGGGGTGGCGTGACTCTCGATTGGCTGTCGCCCACGCCACCGCCGCTCGAAAACTTCGACACGCCGCCGGTCGTGACCACCGAGGTCTACGACTATTCGACGCTCGATCTCAAGTCGACGCAGACCCCGGTCCGCTGACGCGACGCAAGTCACACTCCACAAGATTCCCATGAGCAACGATCACGGACACTCCGTCGTCGTCCCCGCGCCGGGCCCCGGCTTCTTGCCGCATACCGTCGCGCATCACTTCGACACGCCCACGCAGGAGTTCCAAGCGGCCAAGCTCGGCTTCTGGCTGTTCCTGGCGACAGAAATCCTGCTCTTCGGCGGCCTGTTCGCTGCCTACTTCTTCTACCACCAGGTCTACCCCGAGACCTTCAAGGTGGGCGGTGAGCAACTCAACTGGAAGCTCGGCGCAGTCAACACCATCGTGCTGCTGCTCAGCTCGTGGACCATGGCCATGGGCGTTCGCTCGGCGCAGGTCAGCGACAAGAGAAAGCTCCTGATCTACTGCGCTTGGACGGTGCTCGGCGCGCTGATCTTCTTGGGCATCAAGTTCGTCGAATACAATGCCAAGTATGATCACGGTCTGCTGCCGGTCTTCGGCGGCATGCACAGCGCTCTCGGGGAACAGCTGACCTGGTACAGGGATGACCACGGCGCCATGGCCGGGGTTCCGCACGGCAATCTGTTCTTCTCGATCTACTTCACGATGACCGCCATCCACGGCCTGCACGTCATCATCGGCGCTGGCTTGATCTTGTGGATCATGGTCGGCGCCGCGAAGGGTCGCTTTCACGCGCACTACTATCTGCCTGTCGACCTGGTCGGCCTCTACTGGCACCTCGTCGACCTGATCTGGATCTTCCTCTTCCCGCTGCTCTACCTGGTGCCCTGATGTCCGCCCACGACCACGCGCACGGCCACGATGCCCACGGCTACGGGCCGCACAATGTCACGTCGAGCAAGACGTTTCTCAACGTCCTCCTCGCATTGCTTGTCTTGACCGTGATCACTGTCGCCGCCTCGCGCGTCGACTTCGGCGCAGCCAACCTCCTGATCGCGATGCTGATCGCGAGCGTGAAGGCCTCGCTCGTGATCGCGATCTTCATGCACGTGAAGTGGGACACGGCGATCAACAAGATCGTCTTCTTGAGCTCCTTCTTGTTCTTGTCGCTCCTCCTGATCTTCACGCTCTCCGACCAGGCGACGCGCGGCATGGCTGACCCGCTGCGCAAGGTCAAGCTGCCAGTCGACAGGGAGTTCGTGCAGCCAAAGCCGCACGCGGCAAACCACTGATCGGCCGCGGGCGGCCTCCATGTCCGACGACCGTGACGTGAAGCCTCCGGCCGATTCGGCCCTGCAAGCCGCCTATCTGCACGCCCGTGCGCCTAGTGCCGCGCGAATCGCGCTCTGGGGAAAGGCCAAGATCGAGAAGCAGCAACTGCCCGAGCAGTTGCGTGCCAAGGCCGAGCCAGTCAACGTCCAGTTGTTGCTGCCCGTAGAAGAATCCTCGCTGCAGCCCATTGGGTCGGGTGGCAGCGATGACGAGGAGCAGAAGCCAGCGCGCATCGCGCCATCGCTCTGGACCCTGCCCGCGTTCGCCGTTCCGATCGCCGACGCCGTCCCTGTCCTTGCAGCGCTCGACCTCGACACGCTGAGCCCATCGCTCCGCGCATTGTCGGCGGCGTGCAAGCTGGCCGTATGCATGCGCGACCGCGGCGAGTTTGCCCCAGCGCCGCAGCCAGGCGTGGCGCGCTTCGCGCCGCACTGGAGCACGGACACACAGTGGACGCTCGCTGCGATCGCGGAGCTCGTGCCAGGCAGCCTGCTGACCGCGCGCAACGCGGTGCCTGACGATCCCGTCTACGCGGTCACTGCGCGCAACCTGCTGGTCAGTTTCATCGCGCACGCGATCGACCAGATCGCCGGTGAAGTCACGCCGAAGTTCGAGAAGGCCGAGCGAATGCCACGCGAGTTCTGGCACACGGCCATGGCGCCCGTGCTTGAGATCCTCGTGCCAGACCGACCGTTCGAGGAGCACGCGCCATGGGGGCTTCAACTCCTCGCGCGTCCCATCCCGACTGTCGACCTGTTGGAGACGCTGGAGCAGGTGCACCAGCGCATTGGGCAATCGCTGTTCCCAAACGAGTTGCTTCGCGACAGCGTGCAACGATTCGAACACACGATCGACGAGCTGGCTGAAAAGCTGCCGCCACTGCGTCGCGCACGCAACCTCGGCGACGGCAGGGCAAGCCTGACTCGGCAAGAGCTCGATCAGATTCTCGACCACCTGCCGCTGCTGGAGTCCGAAGGCTTCGAGTTGCGCGTGCCGGGCGTCGAGTCGATGCAGCGGCTCGCAGCGCACGTGACGATTCAGGAGATCCCGGGCGGCGATACGACGCGCCCCTGGTTCGAGTTCAAGTGGAACCTCGCGCTCGGCGACACGGTGCTGTCGCGCAAGGAGTTCGACCAACTCGTCGACGCCAAGGCTCCGCTGGTCTTCCTCGACAAGAAGCCAGTGCTGCTCAGTCCCAAGGACCGGCAGGCGCTGCTCGACTTCAAGAAGCGGATGCAGGAGACAGGCGAACGCATCAGCTTCTTCGAGGCGCTGCGACTGCGTCTCGGCGGCGCGGCGCACCTGCATGGCCTCGCGATGGAAACCATCGCCAGCGCACCGCGGCTGGAGCAGCTGCTCGAGAACCTCGACCGTTCGCGCGCCGTCGAGACGCGAGCGATGCCCAAAGGCTTCCTCGGCGAGTTGCGCCCGTATCAGCAACGCGGCCATGCCTGGCTCTACTACTTGGTCGACCAGGGCTTCGGCGCATGCCTCGCCGACGACATGGGTCTCGGCAAGACGGTGCAGGCGATCGCAGTGATGCTCGACTGGCGAAAGCGAGCGCAGAAGTGCGGCTGCATACTGATCGTCTGCCCGGTCTCGGTGCTCGGCAACTGGCGCCGCGAACTGATCCGGTTCGCTCCCGAGTTGCGCACGACGCTGCACCACGGCAAGACGCGCGCCGAGACCCTTGAAGCGTTCCAGAAGGATCTCGATCAGCATGACATCATGCTGACCAGCTACAACCTGCTGCAGCGTGACGAAGAGCTGCTTGCTGCCTGCACATTCGAGGGCGTGATCCTCGACGAAGCGCAGAACATCAAGAACCCTACGACCAAGCAGTCGCGCGTCGCGCGCACGCTGCGCGGCAACTTCCGAGTTGCACTGACCGGCACGCCGCTCGAGAACCGGCCACTCGATCTCTGGTCGATCATGGACTTCCTCAACGAGGGCCTGCTTGGCTCGCGAACGCAGTTCATGCAGACGCTCGAGCACCCCATCGTCAAGCAGCGGCGTCAGAGTTCGATGTCCGCGCTTGCTCGGCTCGTGCGGCCCTTCGTCCTACGCCGACTGAAGACCGACTCCGAAATCGTCGCCGACCTCCCCGAGAAGACCGAGCAGATCGTGGCGTCGACTCTCACGCGGGAGCAGGCAATCCTCTACGAGTCAGTGGTCCGCAAGGGCCTTCAAGAAGTCGAGCGCGCCAATGAGGGCATCGCCCGGCGCGGCGCCATCCTCACGACGCTGCTCCGGCTCAAGCAGGTGTGCAACCACCCGGCGCACTACCTCGGCGACGGCAGTTCGCTGCACTCTCGAAGCGGCAAGCTCGATCTGCTGACCGAAATGCTGGAGGAGGCGCTCGAAGAAGGCGATCGCTGCCTCGTGTTCACGCAGTTCAAGGAGATGGGCTCGCTGCTCAAGACGCACATCGAAGAGCGCATGGGTGGCACAGTCCTGTTCCTGCATGGAAGCGTGCCGCAGAAGGAACGCGACACGATGGTCACGGACTTCCAAGAGTCGCGGCCAGACGGTCCGAAAGTGTTCGTGCTGTCGCTCAAGGCAGGTGGCACCGGTCTCAATCTCACCGCCGCGAATCGCGTATTCCATTTCGATCGCTGGTGGAATCCCGCGGTCGAGGACCAGGCGACCGACCGCGCGTTCCGCATCGGCCAACAGCGCAATGTCTTCGTGCACAAGTTCGTGTGCACCGGAACGCTCGAAGAGCGCATCCAGCAGATGCTCGAACGCAAGCGCGAGGTGGCAGACAACCTGCTCGCCGCCGGCGAAACCTGGATCACCGAACTCAGCAACGAGGACCTCAAGAAGCTCCTCGCTTTGGATCGCAAGGAGGCGATGGCGTGAGCGAACAGAAGAGCGTCTCGCTGGGTGAGCGTTGGCGACGCGACGCAACGCGCGGGGTCGACGACAAGCGCCTTGCCGCCGCGTTGGAACTTCTTCCTGCCATTCGCAAGCCGATGGTCCGAATCCGTCCTGGCTCGATGAAGGCCGAGATGGAAGGTTCCATGGGCTCCATCCACGAAGTGAGTCTTCAGGTCGTCACGCTGCCACAGAAGGAGTGGCCGACCGTGATCCGCGTGCTGCGTCGCAGCAAATCGATCATCGAAGCGTTGGAGCAAGGCCGCGTGCCGCGTGCGTTCGATCGCCTGATCGCGCGCATCGTTGGAGAACCGCTGTTTCCCGACGCGCGTCGTGTGACCTTTGGCTGCTCGTGCGATCTGCAAGAGAAGCCGTGCCGCCATGTGCTCGCGCTCAACGAGCTCTTTGCTCGCAGGCTCGACGAGAGACCTTATGAGCTTCTCGTGCTTCGAGGCGTGGATCTGCATGGCCTGCTGGCAAAAGTGAGGCAGGCGACGCCAGAGGGGGAAATGCCTCCGCTCGCCTTCGGAGCGCCAGAAGAGCCCGTGCTTTATCCCGAAGCAGAAGGCGCTGATCTCGACGCGGCGCTGGCACCGACGCAAGTGCGCTGGTTGATCGGCGATCTCACGCCGCGCGCAGTCGAGGCAGTCAAGAAGCGACTCGACGCGCTGCTCGGACAAAAAGCCGTCCCCTGACCTGCCGCAAGCCCCTCGGATCTGCAGCTCACTTCGAGCGACATTGTCGCGGCATGGATCCTGCGGACCTTGACGGGTCTCCGAGGTCGCGGATCATCCAGACGTGAAAGCCCTGTTTCGCGGCCTAAAGTTCACTGCCTGGTTGCTGGTCGCAACTGCGGTGCTGGTGGAACTCTTGCTGCAAGCAGGAGCGGTAGTCGTCTTCTTGGCCCATCGACCAGCGACGCAAGTTGCGCCGCTCGCGCGGACCAAGTCGGTGCTTTGCGTCGGTGACTCCTGGACCCACGGCATGGGTAGTTCGGATTCGACGATGCACAGCTACCCGGCGGTGCTTGAACGGCTGCTCTTGCAATCGCCCGATCCGAGTTGGCGCGTGACCAATGGGGGTCAATCCGGACAGAACTCGCGCGATGTCCTGCTTCGACTGGATTCTCAACTCGAAGAAAGCAAGCCATCCATCGTCTGCGTGCTCGTCGGTCGCAACGACCGTTGGTCCCGACCAGAACAGGTGCAGGGTGCCACTGCGACGGAGCGGCACGATGGCTACCGGTTTCGCTGGCGGCTGCCGAGACTCGCAGCATGGATCGCGGACAGCGCCAGAGTGCAGGCCACAGAACCAGCGACGAATGGCCCCGAGTGGCAGACGAAATCACTGCCAACCAGAGCGACCTACGAAGACCAGCCTTGGACTTGGCCGAACTCGTCGCAGATGCAGGCATTTCGCAGCAAGGCCTGGGGGCTGATGAGCAAGAACGACGTGTCGGGTGCGCTGACCGAGTTCGAAGCCTGCCGCGCACTGGGGGATGACCCAGAGACCCATGGTGCCCTCGCGCATGCCTACAGGATCTCCGGTCAAGACGCGCCCTCGCTGCGAAGCCTGGATTGGCTCCGACAGCAGTGGTCCGAGACCAAGAGCGTCTGGGTCGGCCGTCCCTTGATGCAAGCACTCTCGAGTTGGAGCAGGGACGAGGACTCCTACGAGATCGCTCGAGAGTTCACCCAGTTGTTCCCCGACGATTCCATGGGATGGGGGGAGCTAGGTAGATCGTGCTTCAACCTCGGTCGTTTCGAGGAGGCGCGGCCGCCGCTCGACCGATGTTTCGCCACCGACAAGCAACCAAGCTACTACGCTTTGCTTCGGGTGAAGGTCGAGGAATTCACGCACCGCCCTGGCCCTGCAGCACGCGCACTCTTCGAGTCGTACGCGGCTCACAACGACACGACCTGGGCACGATCCGCCCTGAACGCAATCACCGAATCCCCCGAGCTGACCGAGCAGGTCCTTCTCGACGCCTTCGACGCCTTTCTGTGCGACGCGGGGACTCGAGCGCGACTTCAGATCCTGATCAACGGAGCGCTTGTCGCTCGTGACGGCACGGCGGCAAAGCGCGTGCTCGAGAACCACCTCGAGCAGATCATGACCAAGTGCAGGTCCCGCAATGCGACCGTGGTCTTCTTGGAGTATCCGATCGATACACCGTTTCGAGGCACGCTGGGGGACGTTGCCGATTCACTCGGGGCCAAGCACATCGACGTCTATTCCATGTTTCGCAAACGGACGTCGGAGCCACAGCTCCAATCGATGCGCTCGCCCGACGGCCACGTCAACGACGATGGCTATCGGATCATGGCAGAGTGCGTGTTCGAAGGCCTGGCGCCGCTCCTGCAGGCGCCGAAGTGAAGAACGACGCGACGGAGAACTCGCAGTAGGGCGGATCAGCTAGCAGCCCGTTGAAGAACGGCTGCGTCGCCGAGAGCCTGGAAGCCGGGTCGAGATCAAGGAGTGCGGACGAAGTCGAATCCGCGGATTCGACGCAGTCCGCACGACGCAGAGATCGGCCCGGA
>SXGT01019045.1_pt1 | contig 20570 bp, 19 predicted proteins | sample 3176221 | NCBI WGS metagenome assembly SXGT01 (sample SAMN11356862, study PRJNA531348) | freshwater metagenome | isolation source: freshwater sample F1-120 | place: China: Fuxian Lake, Yuxi | collected 2017-12-25
CCCCCCTCCCCAGCGCCGCGCCGGCCCGGCGCGCCCGCGATACGCGCGTGCCGCTCCAGGTCCACGGTGCCTGGGCGCTCGTCGCCTTCGCCTGCGCGGTGGCCGCGTTCGTCCTGGGCCTGCTGATCGGGAGCCGCCTGCACCCCGGCCCGGCCCCCGCGCCGGCGCCGATCTCGGAGTGACCCCGACTTGGACGCCCCCCGCCGCCCGTTCTTCCTGGCCGCCCTCGTGGCCCTCCGCCCGAAGCAGTGGGTCAAGAACCTGCTCCTCTTCGCGGCCCTGGTCTTCAGCGGCCACCTCACCCGCATCGACGATCTGCTCGATGCAGGGCTCGCGTTCGTGGTGTTCTGCCTGCTGAGCAGCACCGGCTACGTGTACAACGACTATCGCGACGTCGAAGCCGACCGGATCCACCCCAAGAAGCGCCTGCGGCCGCTCGCCTCGGGCGAGGTCAGCAAGACGGCCGCGTGGGGCATCATGGCCGTCGCGGCCGCCGCGGCGCTGGCGCTGGCGTCGGTGCTCGGCACACCGTTCGTCGTGGTCGCCCTGGCCTACTTCTTCACGACCTTGTCGTACTCGTTGTACTTCAAACATCACGTCATCCTCGACGTGATGGTCCTCGCGGCCTGCTACCTGTGGCGCGCGGTGGCCGGCGCGGTCGCCATCGACGTACGAATCAGCCCGTGGTTGCTGGTGTGTACGTCGTTCGGGGCGCTCTTCCTGGGTTTCAACAAGCGTCGCGGCGAGATCCTGCTGCTCGACGGCAAGGTCGGCGGCACCCGGAAGTCGCTCGCCCACTACAGCCCCGCGATGCTCCAGGAGTTCCAGGCGATCACCACCAGCGGAACGATCATCAGCTACGCGCTGTACACCGTGCAATCGCCCAACCCCTGGCTCGGGCTCACGCTCCCGTACGTCCTCTACGCGGTGTTTCGCTACATCTACCTGATCGATCAGAAGGGCGAGGGCGCTGCGCCCGACGAGACCTTGCTCAAGGACCGACCGCTCCTGGTCACCGCCGCGCTGTACATGGCCACGGCCGCGGCGGTGGTCTTGTGGGGGCCCGAGGCGACCCACCCCGCCTGAACGTCCGGTGGGCCCCTACGGCGCCAGCTCCAACGTGCCGACGGGGAACTGCCCGAAGACCGGCGCAGTCGCGAGCAGATCGGCCTCGCTGCCCGCGTCCGCGTCGCGGAGCATCACGGCGAACGGGCGATCGGCGCGGTCTTCGGTCCACCCCGGGCGCGGCAGGCACAGCTCGTAGTGCCAGCCGAAGACCTCGGGGGTGACCGCGGCCTCGAAGTCCGCGAGCTCGGGGTTGGCGAGCGGCAGCTCGTACCGCTCCTTCTTCAGCACGACGGTCAGCGAGTCGTCGGCGGTGAGGAAGTCGTCGCGGAGCCGGCCGGCCAGGCACAGGTCGTCCTCGCTCCAGCGCGCGCCGACGGAGAACGAGCCGTCGTCCGGGCCGTTCCAGTCGTCACGGCGCGCCGCCTGCCACGGGGCCTCCACGACCTCGGCCTCCACGTCGTCCCACTCGTCGAGCACCCCGTCGACCACCACCTCCCCGAAGCGCGCGCGCAGCGAGCTGCGGCCACGAAACGTGCGGTCGACGTACTCGACGACGTGCGGTTCGGGCGCCTCGGTCACCCAGCGCACGCCCACCACCGCCACGACGCGCGTCGCGATGACGTCGGCGCGAGCGGACGCGTCCTGGTGCGGCTGCCGGAAGCGGAGCGTCCCGTCGTCGAGCTCGAGGCGGAAGCCGCCGCCCGGCCCCGGGCGGGTCAGCTCCGGCTCCGGCGGCTCCCCGGCCACGGCCCGGCACGCCCCACCCTGGAGCGCGCACGCCCAGCCGGACGTGGCGTCGCGCGGAAACAACCACACCTCGTCGCGGTCCACCCGTACCGGGCGGAGGGAGGCCCCGCCCTTCGGCAGGTCCAGGGGCACCAACGCGCCACCGACACGCTCGACGAGCTGCCACTCGCTGCGCGCCGGGTCGACCGGGTCCAACCCGAAGACCCCGCCCACGCCGGGGAGATCGAGGCCGTTGGCCACCCGCACGTCGACGTGTCCGCGCGCGTTGGGCTCGACGGAGAACCACGCCGTGAGCGGCTGGCCCCCGCCGACGACCATGGACACCACCACCGCTCGCGGAAGCCGATCGGGGTCGTGCGCCTCCGGCGAGGGGCCGCACGCCACCGCCAAGAGGCCGACTACGCCGACACCGCGCCCCACACCGCCTCCATGTCGAACCGGTCGCGCAAGGCCCGACCCCGCCATGCGTAGCGCACCACGCCGTCGGCACCCACCACGAACACGGCGGGGAGCTGGTCGGCGTGTGCCTCGGGCAGCGCCTGCCCGTTGCGGAGCACGCTCACCGCGCGCCGCAGGAGCGCCGGCTGCGCACGGAGGCGCAGGGCGTCCAGCCCGTGTGCGGCCCCCACCCCCCAGGCGTCAGCGATGGCTCCCGTCGTGTCCACGAGCACCGGGTACAACACATGATGCCTGGGAACGAAGTCCCTCGCTGCTTCCAGTGGGCTGCGGGTCACCGCCACCAGCCCGCCGGCCTGGGCGTCGATGCGGGGCCAGACCTCGGTGAGCCGCGCGAGGTTCTCCAGGGTCGCCGCCGAGGACAGTGCCCCCCAGAACGCGACCACGACCGGCCCGCGGCGACGGGCCCGCGCCAGGTCGAACGGAAGGCCGAAGACCGGCTGCCCCACGAGCGCGGGCGCCGTCGCGCCGGCCTCGATCACGCGAGCTCCGGAGGCACACAGTCGGTGCCATCGGTGATGAGCGCCTCGAGTCGACGCTGCTCTTCCAGCCACCGCTCGCGCACGGCCTCCGGGAACGCGGCCAGCTCGGCCCGCAAGAGGGCCAGCCGACGGCGGAACTGCCCCGCGTTGATGCGGAGCGCGCGGTGGGTGGGCACGATCGGCTCGCCCGTGTAGCGGGTGTCGGCGCCCAGGGCGCGCGCAGCGTGCTCGTACTCGTGCACCTTGATGCGCGCGAGGTCCTTGCCCGCGAAGAAGAAGCCGATCACGAAGTCCTGGGCCATCCGATCGACGAACCGGTCGACCGCGGCGCGCACGGGCGCTTCGCCCCCGGCCGCTTGGAACAACGTCACGGCGTCGGGGCCGCCGGGTCGGCGGGCGGCGGGGCGCTCATCTGGAGGAGCTGCTCGGGGGTGAGCTGGACCGGCCCCTCGTCCTTGAGGTCGGCAAATCCGACCCGCTCCGCGCCCATCTCCCGGCTGAGGTCGGCCACGTGGACCACCACCTCGTACTTGGCGTCGGGGTGGGCGTCGATGAAGACGTTCCGCTCGTCGGAGACCCGGCCCTTGAGCTGCGCTTCGAGCTCCGTGCGCAGCTTCTCTTCGGTGATCGGCTGCAAGTTCAGCGCGAAGGTGTTGTCCTTGTACACCGCGACCATGAGCTGCTTCTTGTTCGGGTCCGGCGGGGGCGGCGGGGCGTCGTCCTTCGGCGGCAGCTCGGTAGGCAGCTTCTGCACGGTCATCGGGGTGATGACCATGAAGATGATCAAGAGCACCAAGACGATGTCGATGAGCGGCGTGACGTTGATCTCGTCCATCGAGCCGCCGCTGGCTCCTCCGACCTTCGCGCCCATGGCTACTCCTCGTCCTTCGGCTTCTCGGTCGCGAGGAGCAAGGTGTCGGTGTACGGGATGTTCTCGTGGATCTCGTCGACCACGGCGCGGAACTGCTTGTACGTGGCGTTGCGATCGCCCTTGATGACCAGCGGGCGGTCCTTGCCGGCGTCGTCCTTGCGCTGGAGCGAGATCTCGGCGATGAGACCTTCGAGCTCGACCAGCTTCTTGTCGACGTAGACCGTGCCGTCGCCCTTGACCCCGATGACGAGGTTGGTGCCCATGTCCTTCTCCTCCATGGCCGTCTTGGCCGGGGGGAGCGGAAGGTCCACGCCGGAGCTGAGCATCGGCGTGATCACCATGAAGATGATGAGCAGCACCAAAACCACGTCGACGAGCGGCGTGACATTGATGTCCGCCATCGCGCCGCCCTTCTTTCCTCCGACCTTGGCGCCCATGGGTGCCTCGCCTCCGCGTACGGGTGGACTACTTGGCGGCCGCGCTCTCGGAACGACGCAGGGCGTCCTTCTCGAAGAAGTCGCGCAGCTCGTGCGTGGACACCGTGACGTCCTTGAGGATGTCGTCGATCACCGCGTTGAAGTAGTTGTAGATCCAGATGGCCACGATCGCGACGGCGATGCCGACCGCGGTGGAGACGAGCGCTTCGCCGATCGCGCCGGAGAGGCTGGCGATGTCGGCGCCGCCCTCGGCCTTCATCGTGCCGAAGGCGTTGATGATGCCGAAGATCGTGCCGACCAGCCCGACGAACGGGGTGGTGGAGCCGGTGGTCGCGAGGATGTTCATGCCCTTGCGGAGCGCCGAGCCCTCCTCGAGGGTGACCGACTCGATCGCCCGGTCGGCCGCCGCGATGCCGTGCTTGTCGGTGCGGGCGGCGTACTGCTTGAGCGCGGCGCCGACGATGGCCGCCAGGTACGCCTTGGCGTACGCGGGGCTGCCGGCGAGCTTGATGGCGCCGTCCAGGTCGCCCTTCTTGAGCGGGGCGCCGATCGCCTCGGCCAGCGCGCGGGACTGGCCGCGGGCGGACATGAAGTAGAGCACCCGCTCGATCGCGACGTAGACGCAGGCGACGAGCATGAGGTTCATCGTGATGAGCACGAGCCGCGCGGGCAGGCCCATGGAGGCCCACACGGCCTGGGGCGACAGGTCCAGGCCGCCGGAATGCGGCTCGGCAGCCAGCGCGGTGGCGACGACGGTGAGAAGCAGGGTCATGGGCTAGTCCGTGAGATTGAAGAGGTAGTTGATGTCGAACTGGGCGCGGACCGGCCGCCCCTCCTCCATGAGGGGGTACCAGCGCCACTGTTCCGTGGCCCGCCGCGCGCTCTCCTTGAAGAGCTCCGGGCAGGCCTTGAAGGTGATCTCTTCCGGCACACCGTCGAGGCCGACGACGATGTGCACGATGCACTTCTCCTTGCGGAGGCCGAGCTGCTGCGCGGCTTGCGGGAACTCGGGCTTCGGGCCGCGCGTCTTGACCTGCACCTCGGTGTAGTGCACCGTCTTGACCACGCCGGTGCCGCCGAGCTCGCCGCCGAGCACACCGTCCTTCACGCCGCCGACGACCCCGCCGACCACGCCGTCCTTCACGCCGCCTTCGACCCCGCCCTCGACGCCGCCGTCGTCCTCTTCCTCGACCGGAGGCGGCGCCTCTTCGAGGATCTGGGGAGTCTCGGGGACCACCTCGGGCGTCTCGACCTTCTCCTCTTCCTTCTTCTTCTTCTTGCTGCCGCCCGCGGGGGGGGGAGGAGGAGGAGGAGGCGCCATGTCGACCGCCACCAGCTTGGCCTTGACCTCTTCGGCGATCTCGGGCGCCTTGACGGTCACCACCAGCATCACTCCGAAAACCGAGGCGTTGAGCGCCAAGGAAAGGAAGATCGAGCCGGCGGTACGACCAGCGCTCTGCTGACGGCTGCGGCCTACGTTGTCGAACATGGGCGGGTTCCTCTGGCCCGGAAGCGCGGCACCTTAGTCTCAGCTTTCAGGTCATGTGTCAACGGGGTGTCTATTCCAGGTTCCGATCCTGCGACGCCCGCTCTTGGGGAGCACCGTCGGCACTCCTGGACAAAGTCACGATGCGCGCATCGGCGGCGTCGAGCCGCTCGTGGCACTGTCGGACCAGCGCCACGCCCTCCTCGAAGTGGCGCAGCGCGTCGTCGAGCGACAGGTCGCCCGACTCGAGCTTCTGCACCCGCTCCTCGAGCTGCCGCAGCGCCTGCTCGAAGCTGAGCTCGCCCGACGGTTCACCCGCCGCGCCGCTCACGCGCCGGCCCCGATGCGCTTGTCGGTGGTGCGGGCGCGCTCGATCTGCGCGATGGCGTAGGTGAGCCGGGTGCCCGACTCGAGGTCGAGCGCCACGAGCACGGCCGCCCCTTCGCGGTTGAGCGCGATGCGCTCGGGCAGCACGAGGAGCTGACGACGGCTGTCGTCCTTCAGCGAGTGGTAGGTCATCTCGATGCCGAGCTGGCCCTTGATGGCCTTCTCGATGAGCCCCCGCACGTCCTGCGGCCCGGCACGCGGCGGGCCCTTCGGGCCCTCCTTGCGCTTCTGGGCCTGCGCGATGGCGCCGCCCGGGACCGGGTGCAGGTCTTCGGGGAGGGTGTCGGCCCGCTGCGCGCGCGCAAGCGGGTCTTCACGCAGCTCGCGCGCTTCGGCCAGGAGGTGATGGAGCCGCTCCCGGTTCTGCGCCGACTCCTCGTCGGCCGGGTACCGGCGGATCTCCTTCCCGGGGTTGAACCCCGCCTCCATCAGCGCGAGCGTGATCTCCGGCAGGCGCCGGCGGTCGACCGCGTACACGCCCGGCGCGAACCGGTGCAGCACGTAGGCGCGCAGGCCGCGCATCGACTCGAAGCGCCGGATGTGGGCGCGGTGGACGGTGATCGCGGTGAGCTCGTGGAACTCGACGTCGCCGTCGCCGCCCATCCAGGCGCGCAGGGTGGTCTCGACGTTCTGCGGCAGGCCGATCTGGCTGTACTCGCGCAGGAACTCGAGCAACTCCTCGCGGCGCCAGCCCTTCTTCAGCGCCTGCTCGATGCTGATCTCGGTGATCTTGTAGGTGTTGGCGCGGTCGCAGCCCATCAGCTCGGCGATCTCGCCGAGTCGGAACAACAGGACCGGGGCCAGGCCCGCCGGCGCGATGATCTCGTAGTTGGGCGTGAGGTAGAACTTGGAGAAGCCTTCGTCCTCGGGCGGGTCGAGCAGCGCCGTGGACCGCGGCGAGAGGCGGTACACCTTCTGCTGGCCCCACACCCCGAGCTCGAGCATGCCGCAGTTGACCAGGGCGCTGAAGGTGTAGCCTTCGCGGTCCCCCCCGCGCGGCGAGTGGTACAGGCCCTTGTGGTAGCGCTCGCGCCAGTCTTCGCCGCGGCGCCACCGGCGGTAGAGCGCCACCAGCGGCGCTTCGGGGACCCACTCGCCCTTGGCGGAGTTGACGGCCCACAGGACCCACTCCGCGAGGCTCATCCGCTTCTCGAGCGCGCGGAAGACGAGGTCGCGCTGATCTTCCGGCTCGAGCGTGAGCCACTCCTCGACCACTTCGCGGTTGACGGAGAGCCGGTCGCCCCGGAGCTCGATCATCCCGTGCATCATCAGGAAGTCGTAGTGGAGCTGGAAGACCTCGGACTCCGGCGCCCACACCTGCGCGAAGAACTTGTCCAGCTCCTCCTTCTGGGCCTTGAACACCTCCTGCCGTTGCGTGAGCTTCGGGGGGTGCTGGTCCATGTAGGTGGCCAACGTCGCCAACGAGAAGTCGAGCGCCGGGCAGAACGGGCGCTGATCGACGACCTTGATGTCCTCGTGCTGGAAGGTCGCGAGCTCGAGCTCGGCCCCCAGGTGTTCGAGCAGCGGGTCGATCAGCGGCTCGGGCACGAGGTAGAAGAAGCCGTCCTCGACCGGGGCGCTGGCCGAGACCAACCCGCGGTCGCCGAGCACCTGCATCGTGCGCGCCCAGTCGTTCTCGCGGCCGCCGAGCATGAGCACGAGCTCCTTGTGGAACTCTTCGGCCGGCGCCAGCCCGCCGCACTGGATGAGCACCGCGAGCGCCTGCCGGTCCCGCGGCTGCATCTGGAACAGGAGCCCGCCGAGGCGGTTGCCCTGCGCCAGCGCGCGCACCGTGAGCTGCACGACGCGCTCCTGCTCGCCGATCCGCACCGGTTGGCCGCCGAGCGCCCGGTACAGCGCGTGCACCAGCGTCTCCGGCATCTTCATGAAGTACGCAGCGAGCTCGTCGATCTCGCCGCGGCTCATGCGCCGGCGACGGGCGAGGCCCGCGCTCGGCTTGAACTTCTGCCGGTGGGTCTTGGGCTTGACGACCATCTTGCCCGACGCCGGCAAGGCAGCGCCCTGGGCGTCGAACTCGTCGCGGAAGACCCGCCGCTGGCGACGCCCCCGCGCGCCGGGCTCTTCGCTCTCGACTTCGCTGGTGGTGACGACCTCGGTGGTGTTCTCGGCGGCCCCACCGCCGCCGCGACGCCGACGCCGACGCCGACGCCGCCTTCCGCCACCCTCGCCGTCGACCGGCGCTTCCTGGTTCTCCGTGCTCATCGCGACATTCCCTGCGGCCCCTACCCGGAGCCTTCCTGGATGTAGTACCGGTAGCCCTGCTCGGTGAGGAAGAGTTGGCGTTTCATCGCAAACTCCTGCTCTTTGGTCTCACGCGTGACCAGGCTGTAGAAATGGGCACCATTCGCCTTCGGGCGCAGCACACGCCCGAGGCGCTGCGCTTCTTCTTGCCGAGAGCCGAACGACCCCGACACCTGCACCGCCACGTTGGCGTCGGGCAGGTCGATGGAGAAGTTGGCGACCTTGCTGACCACGATCAGCTTGATCTCGCCCTTGCGGAACTTCTGGAACAACACGTCGCGCTGCGGGCCGGGCGTCTCGCCGGTGATGAGCGGGGCCTTGTAGCGGCGCGCGATCTCGTGGAGTTGGTCGAGGTAGGTGCCGATGACCAGCACGTTGTCCGCGACGTGCCGCTTGAGCAGCGTGTCGAGGACCTCGAGCTTTGCGGGGTTGACCGCGGCGAGCCGGAACTTCTCGCCCTCGCGCGCCTTCTCGTAGGTGAGCGCGGCGCCGTTCTTCCAGCCGACGCGCACCTCGTAGCACTTGGCTTCGGCGATGAAACCCTGCTCTTCGAGGGACTGCCACGCCATGTCGAACCGCTTGGGCCCGACCAGCGAGAAGACGTCGCCTTCGCGCCCGTCCTCGCGCACGAGCGTCGCGGTGAGGCCCAACCGGCGGCGCCCCTGGAGCTCCGCGGTCGCGCCGAAGACCGGCGCCGGCAACAGGTGCACCTCGTCGTAGACGATGAGCCCCCAGTTCTGGTCGCGGAACAGGTGCAGGTGGGCGAACTCCGCGTCCTTCGACGCGCGCCAGGTGAGGATCTGGTAGGTCGCGACGGTGACATCGCGGATGTTCTTCTCGTCGCCGGTGTAGGCGCCCACCTGGTCGGCGCGCAGCTCGGTCTTGTCGAGGATCTCGCGGACCCACTGGTTGACCGCCGCGCCATTGGTGGCGAGGATGAGCGTCTTCTGGCCGACCTTGGCCATCGCGTGGATGGCGACGATGGTCTTGCCGGCGCCGCACGGGAGGACGATGACGCCGTTGCCCCCCTGCGGCCGGCCGTCCTGGAACCAGCGCTCCGCCGACTTCTTCTGGTAGTCGCGCACGACGAAGGGCTTGCCGTTGCCGAGCATCAACGCGCGCGGGACGATGCGCAGCGGGTCGCCTTCGATGAACCCGGCGAGGTCTTCGACCGGCCAGCCGGCGGCGAGCATGCGCTGCTTGAAGATGCCGCGGTGGCCGGCCTGGATGGCGAGGTACCGCTTGCCGTCTTCGACCAGGAGCTCGCGCACCGTCTTGACCTGACCCACCAGCTTGGCCACGTACGCCGTGGAGAACTCCAGACGCAAGAGCTTCCGATCGTCGGGGTGCTGGGCGAGCTTGACCAGCCCGTAGCGCTCGATGGTCTCGCCGACCTGGTTCAGCACGTCGGGCGGGACGTCGAACTTGGACCACTGCCGCAGGCCGTCGACGATCTCGGGCTTGGACATGCCCGACGACGCCGCGTTCCACAACGTGAGTGGGTGAATGCGGTAGGTGTGCAGGTGCTCGGGGGAGGTCTCCAGCTCCGCGAAGCGGCTGAGGAAGTCGCGGACTTCCTCGTACTTCGGGTGCTTGGTCTCCAGAAGGACCTTGCCATCCCCCTGCACGATGAGGGGGTTGTCAGGCCGTACGTGCATCGGTCTTCAAGGGCGTCCTCCACGGACGGCGGATCAGCATCCCTGTGCGTGCGGGCGAGCCGCCGCGCTGTATCTCCCCCGGCCGGATGAACCGTTCCCGGGGGTTGGTAGCCCTAATGTGTCACGGCCGGGCGGGCGTGTCAAGCGCCGGCGCGCCGGTACCGCCCCCCAAGTTGACGAGTCGTTGCAGGAACGTCGCCCGCAGGCGCCCGAGGTCGGGGACCGCGCCGAGCTCCGCCTCCACGCTGCTGAGCAGCGCCGCATCGAGCCCGCACGGGCGGATGCGGCGGAACCACGAGAGGTCGGGCGCGACGTTGAGCGCGAGCCCGTGCCAGGTGACCCACCGCCGGCACGCGATCCCGACGCTCCCGATCTTCCGGCCATTGGCCCACGCACCGGTGTTCCGGGCGTCGCGCCCGGCCGCCAGGCCCGCCGCCGCCGCGGTGTCGATCATCACCTGCTCCAGCGCGCGCAACCAGGCGTGAAGATCTCGGCCTGGACCCTCCAACTTCACGATGGGGTACGCGACCCACTGGCCGGGCCCGTGCCACGTGACGTCGCCGCCCCGCTCGACCTCGATCACCTCCGCCTCCCCCGGGTCGAGCACGTTGGCGGCCGCGCCGGCCTTGCGCCCCAGCGTGTAGACGGGCGGGTCGTGTTCGACGACGAGCACGGTGTCGTCGATGCGATCGTGGATGCGCGCGTCGAGCGTCTCTTCCTGGATGCGCCACGCGTCCCGGTAGGCGAGCCGGCCGAGGTCTACGACGTGCGCCACACCCGCTCCCACACGCGCCGGTGCACGTCCCCCGCGCTGCCCGATGCGTCGATGCGCTCGACGCGGTCCCCCCGTGCGAGGCAGCGCAGGATCGCCGCTTCGTACGCCGCCGCGATGCGCTCGAGCTGGTGGAGCGTCTCGAACCGGTCGCGCACCCCGCCGCGCGCTTCGACACGCCGGAGGCACTCCGCCGGCGGCAGGTCCAGCATCACCACCACGTCGGCCGCCGGAAACTCCGCGTTGAACCCCCAGACGCGCTCCAGTCCGAGCGCCTGGGACTGGTAGGCGAGGGAGCTGAGGAAGTAGCGGTCGGTGAGCACGACCTCGCCGCGCGCGAGCGCCGGGAGCACGACACGATCGAGGTGATCGCGACGGTCGGCCGCGAAGAGCATGCCGAAGACCGCGTCGCCCACCACGCCGCCAGCGAGCTCGCTCCGAATCAGGCGGCCCACCGGCCCGTCGGACGGCTCCCGCGTGCGGCACACCCCCCGACCTGCCGCGACAACCGCCGCCTCGAACAGGCCGATCTGCGTGGTTCCGCCGCTGCCGTCCAGCCCTTCGAACGCGATGAACATGGGGCCGATGTCTATCCGCAGCGCTCGCATCCGGCCGGGATCACCGCGCCGGGAGGCGCAGGCCGCCCCCTCGCGCGTCAGGCCTCGCTACACCCGGTCCTGGGCGAGGCGCCGCGACCGGCCGCTGGGGTGGGCACCGGCTGGCGCGCCTCGCGTCGTCGTCGTGCAATTCTTTGACTTGAACGCGGACCGCCCCGGTGGCACCTTCCGCCCGAACCGGAACGCCGATGCTCCTCGTGCTCAGCCTCGCCCTCGCCGCGCCCGTCGGCGCCCTCGGCCCCGCCGAGGCCGAGGTGCTGATCCAGGCCCTCGAACGCGGCGATCTCCCGTGCTCCACCCCGGTGGTCGCGAGCCTGGGCCACGCCTGGGCCACGCTGAGCCCCGCCCAGCGCGCCCGGGTCGACGCGATCTTGCGCCCGAGCGGCGGCACCCTGGTCGGCGCGGCGCTCCGCCCGCAGGCACCGGCCCCACCGGCACGGGACTCCTGCTGGTCGAACCATGACAACCGCGTGGTCGGCGAACACTTCGTCGTCGAGTACGAAGACGGCGTGAGCGTGGCCGACGCCAACACCTTCCTCGCCGACCTCGAGTACTCGTGGAGCGTCGAGGTCGACGAGCTCGGGTGGCGGCCCCCCAACGGCAGCGACGACTACCTGATCCTCGCCGAGATCAAGAACGAGCGCACCAGTGGCGCGTACACCTGGTTCGAACGGTGCGATGGGATCGACATTCCCTACTTCTCCACCGGCGAGGACAGTTGGGACGACCCCGACTGGGGCGCGACGATGGCGGCCCACGAGTTCAACCACGCCATCCAGATGGGGTACGGCTGGAGCAACGAATTCTGGTGGTGGGAGGCCACGGCCACGTGGGTCGAGGACTACGTGTACCCGGACACCGAGTACTGGTCCTACTACGTCCAGGGGTACACCTCGAACCCGCACATCGCGCTCGCGGCGTCCAACCAGCAGGACCAGGACATCTTCTGGCACATGTACGGCATGTCGATCCTGGCGTTCCACCTGGACGACCACTTCGGCGGGCACGACACGGTGCTCGGCACCTGGCAGGACGCCGAGGGCGTGTCGGGGATGTACAGCCGGAGCGCGGAGGACATGGCCGAGGACCAGGGGCTCGACTGGCTCGAGGTCTACGCCGACTTCGCCGCCCGCAACGCGTTCATGGACTACACCCAGCAGCGGTGGTTCCCGGATGTGGACCTCGAAGATTCGGTCGACGAACTCCCCGCCGCGGGGGCTTCGTCCAGCCGAACCGAACCTGAAGGCTACGGGCAGAACTACATCTGGATCGAGAAGGGCATCGGCGACGGCACGCTGGTGCTCGAGTTCGAAGGCGCCGCGGCCGTGGACTGGTCCGTCCAGCTCGTCGAGGGGAAGACCTCCGTGGAACGTGTGGAGCGGACCGTCTCGGTGGACGGGCTCGCGACGCTCCGGCTGGAAGACTACGGCGCGCGCGACGTCGTGCTGGTCGTGAGCCCGCTCACCACCAACGACAGCGGTCGCGACTACGTATGGAGCTTGTCGCTGGAGGCCGAGCCGGCAGACACCGGCGACACCGGCGACACCGGCGACACCGGCACGGCGGACGACAGCGGCATCGCCGACGGTGACCCCGACGATGGCGACGGCGCCATCGACCTGAGCGAGCCGGGCGGCTGCGGCTGCGGGCACACCGGCGGCGGCGCTGCGGGCGCACTCGCCGCCCTCGCGGTCGGGCTGGCGACCCGCCGTCGGCGCTGACGCCGGCTCAGCCGCGACGCCCGAGCTCGAGGAACCGCTCGGCGCCCACGTGCGCCTGATCGAGCACGCCGCGCCCGTGTTCGTACTCCGCCGCCAGGGCGGCAGGCAGCTCGAGGTCGAGCGCGTCGTAGACCGCCATGCGGTCGGCGCGCATACACGCCTGCGGCAACGCTGCGATTTCCAGGGCCAGGGCTTCGGCGGCGGCGCGCGCCTCGCCGTGCGGCACCACCCGGTTCACCAGGCCCATCGACAGGGCCTCGGTCGCGCCGACCGGGCGCCCGGTCAGGATCAGGTCGAGCGCGCGGCCGAGCCCGATGATGCGGGGCAGGCGCACCGTCCCGCCGTCGATGAGCGGCACCCCGAAGCGGCGGCAGTACACCCCGAGCACCGCGTCGTCCTCGGCCACGCGCAGGTCGCACCACGCGGCGAGCTCGAGCCCACCGGCCACCGCGTAGCCGGAGATGGCCGCGATGATGGGCTTGGTGGTGCGGAGGCGCGTGGGCCCGAGCGGCCCCGGCCCCTCGGCCTCGACCCGGTTGGGGCGGCGCTCGGCGATGGCCCGCAGATCGGCGCCGGCGCAGAAGTGCCCGCCTTCGCCCCACAGGACGGCGACCGACGCCTGCTCGTCCGCTTCGAACGCGAGCACGGCCGCCAGGAGCGCATCGGCCGTGGCGCGGTCGATCGCGTTGCGCACCTGCGGGCGCGCGAGGACCAGGGTGGTGACGGGGCCGCGGCGCTCGCTTCGGACCTTGGGCATCACCTCTTGGAGTAATCACCGGGACGCTTGGCCAACAACCGGCCGAGGAGGCTCCCGGCGTCGGAGGTGAGCTCGCCGAACTCCACGCCGACCCTCAGCTCCTCGGCGATGAGCTTGGTGAAGCGGACCCGGGCGAGGGTCCGTAGTTCTCCGAGTTCGCAGTGCATCCGGATCGACACGAGGCTGCCGAGCTTCAACACCGCGCTGCCGGCGAGGAGCAAGCCCATGCCGCCGAGCGAGACGTCCTCCACGCGCGCAGCGATGGGGCCGCGCCCGGTGTCGACCCACGTGGCGCCCACGCCCCGCGGCACCACCCGCTCGAAGCGGCGGGCGTCCCGCTGGAGAACGCCCGGCAAACGCAACGACAAGGGGCGGAGACCTCTGACCTGGGTGGACAAGACCCAGGCGTCATCCCCATTCTTCACGCGCAGCTCCACGCGCGCGTCGATCGCCGGGAGGTCGTCCGGGCGGCTCAGGTGCGGCAACAAGGTCAGCTCGTCGGGGTGTGTCGCGAGCAGCTCGACGTTGAGGACGCGGTACCGCGCGGTGTCCAACAGGACCCCGCTGGCCCGTTGTGCGCAGGCACGGAGGAGTGGTTCTCGGAGATCGTGGGTCATCACCCCGGAATCGGAGCGCGGCGAACGATCTGGAGTCGGGCGTGTGCCGACCGCGCAGCCTCAGCCGGCCATCCCCGCGGCGAGGCCCTTCTCGTCGATGTCGTGGCGACCCGCGTCCCGGAGCAACTTCTTCGAGAGCTGCACCGCGTTCTCGATGCTGTGGTCCATGTTGTTGTACCAGAACATCCCCGTGCGGCCGGCGAGCTGCAGGTTCTCGAACCCGGCCAGGCCCTTGCGCGCCCGCTCGAGCTCCGTCGGGTACCGCGAGTGGTAGATCGGGTAGGTGTCGGCCACCCGCTCCACGCGGACGTCGTGCACGTTGCGACGCGAGGAGATCATCCCGACCTTGATCAGGTCGTCGACGACCCAGTCGGTGAGCCGCTCCGCGTGCAGCCACCGCTCGTCGCCTTCCCGACAGGTGACCTCGACGCACAGGCCCGTGGCCCGGGCGTTCGGGACGGTGTCGTCGGCGAAGAACTTGGGCGTCGACACGCGCGAGAACACGATGTCGTCGGCGCCGTAGTAGCACCACTGGTACTTGCGGTTGACCTCCTGGTCGACCATCACGTTGTAGAACAACGTGCTCAGGTAGGGCAGGTGCGGGGTGTCGATGCCGAGCTGGTCGCACGCGAGCGTGATCGGCGCGGTCCAGATCACCAGGCTCGGCTCGATGCGCTCGCTGCCGGCGTACACCGCCTCGATCCGGCCATTGCCGGCGGCGAGCCGCGCGCCCACGCCGGTGAGGATGCGCCCCCCACGCGACTTGATGCGGTCCGCGACGATGTCCCAGGTGACCTGAAGGCCGCCCCCCTGGGGGTAGATGAAGTTGATCTCGGCCTTGTTGAACTGCAGGAGCGTCGACTTGGCCAGTTGGGCGAGGTTCTGCATCTGCAGCTTGTCGTCGATGATCGCGCGGTTGATGCCGACCTTCGCCCAGTCCGGGTGCGTCTCCTTGGGGTGGATACCCAAGAACTTGATGCTGTAGCCCTTGAAGAAGTGCTCGTAGAGCGTGGGGCCGTACTGGCGGAGGACGTAGTCCTCGAAGTTGTCCTGGCCGTAGGTCTTCCAGCCGTTGATCGCCAGATCGAAGCTCGACTTCACCGCGAGGGCCGGCGGAAGTTGCACGAGGTTCTTCGGGTGCAGCGGCCAGCGGTAGTAGCTGCCCTGGAAGTACACCTCGCTCAGCCGCGGGAAGGCCGTGGTGTTGTTGCCCAACACCCGGTCCAGGTAGGTCTTGATGTTGGGGTTCTCGGTGTGGAACCGGTGGGGGCCGAGATCGAAGGTGAACCCGTCGTACTGGTAGCTGCGGGCCAGGCCGCCGACGCGCGCGAACTTCTCGATCACCACGACCTTGGCGCCGGCCTCGGAGAGCAGGTGGGCCGTGACCAGGCCGGCGACGCCGCCGCCGACGATGACGACCGGGCCGGAGAACAGGGAAGGAGACGACAAGGGGGACCTCGCGGTGTGACAGTCTGCCTCGCCGGCAGCCGGATGGGTAGTGTCCGACCTTACCCGTCCCGGCACTTCCCGCTTCAGACGAACGGCTTGAGCAGCCGCCGGAACTCGAGTCGGTCGACGATGTGGGTGAGGTAGTCGGCGCGTTCGCTGTCCCAGACCACCTTCGGGGACAGGTCGTAGCTCTCCATCCAGCCCTCGTACAGCTCGTTGAGCCCGCGCAGGTACGGCGTCGGGATGGCAAGCTCGCTCGGCCGCCCACGCTTCTGGATCCGGCGCCGGATCGCGCGCACCGAGCACCGGAGGTAGATCATCAGGTCCGGCGGTTGGAGCGTACGCTTCATGCCGGCGTAGAGGTCCATGTAGGTGCGGTACTCCCGCTCTTGCATATGTCCCTGCCGGTGCAGGTTGGTCGCGAAGATCTCCGCGTCCTCGTAGATGGTGCGGTCCTGGACCACCGTGCCCGAGCTCAGGTTCAAATCAAGGTGCAACCTGAACTTGTGCGTGAGGAACCACAGCTGGCTGTGGTAGGCCCACTTGCCCATGTCCCCGTAGAAGTCGTCGAGCCACGGGTTGGAGGTGTAGGGCTCGTACACCGGTTCGAACCCGTACTCCTGCGTGAGGAACTCCACGAACGAGGTCTTCCCGACCCCCATGTTGCCGGCGACGGCGATGAACTTCTTCATCGGAGCGACGCGGTCATGCGCCGGTGTCCCCGGTGTCGCCGGTGTCGGCCGTGTCCCCGGTCTCGCCCGTGCCCCCGGTGTCGCCCGTGTCCCCGGTCTCGCCCGTGTCCCCGGTCTCGCCCGTGTCGCCGGTGTCCCCGGTGTCCCCGGTGTCGTCGCAGCCGGTGTCTTCACAGACCACGCCCGACTCGTACAGGCCGGTGTTGCCGTAGATGTCGGTGACCGCGATCGAGACGAGGACGCGCGCGGGGTCGACCAGCCCGGTGAAGACCGTGATCCCGCCGGAGTGCGCGCCCGGCATCTCGTCCACGGTCACGCTCCCGTCGGTGTAGGTCACCACCACCTGCGCGGCGGCGTCGCCCTCCAGCGGGTTGGCCCCGCGGACCGCTCCGTCCATCGTCAACAGCCGGAATCCGCGCTCGGGCGCTTGGAGCCACGCCCACACGTCGGCCCCCGACGGCGCGACGCTGATCGCGGCCGGAACCACCTCGAACTCGGGCGAATCGAGCTGGTAGGGTTCGCTCGCCCAGGGCCACGTGGTCGCGCCGTCGTCGAGGAAGCTCTGCCCTTCGACATGCAGGCGGTAGACGCCGATGGGGAGACCCACGCGGTCCTCCACGTGCCCGACCGCCTGCCAGGCCGCGTACCACGTCCAGGTCTGGGCGTGCTCGGCCGGGTACAACGGATCGGGCGTCGCGGTGACCAGGACGTCCGGGCCCGCGGTGACCGGCCGGCCGGCCTCGGTGAGGACGTCGCTGAAGGTGCCGTCTTCGGCGCGCCGCTGCAGGGTCACCAGCGGAAAGTCGACCGCCGGGTCGCCGCCCGACCACATGAACTGCACGAGCCCGGTGACCCGCGGGACGACCGCCGGGACGCTGACCTGCGCCAGGGTGATGCCGTCGTTGGAGGCCGCCTCGTGCTCCTCGTTGGACCAGAGCGGGCTGTACACCCACTCCGGCACCTCGGTCACCACCAGGCCCGCCTCCGGCGTGGAGTCGGGCCGCACCTCGGGCATCGGGGCCTCGGGGCCGTAGTCCGGGAGGTCCCACTGCTCGCACACGTCGTCGGCCTCGACGACGTCGGTGAGCAGCCGCTCCTCGGCCATCGTGAGGAGCCCCTCCATGATGTGCTCGCCCTGGAGCGGGCCCCACACGTTGATGTCGGCCTCGTACCCGCCGAGCAGCCAGTCCTCGGGGATGAGGAGGTACCCCTCGTGGTCCTGGGCGTACCCGACCGCCATGCTGTGCTTCAGGCCGAGCTCCGCCGCGGCCCGGCGCCGGAACTGCTCGGTGTAGAGCGCGGTGGTCTCCCCCGGGAAGAAGCCCATCAGGAAGTCGTCCTTCTCGGCCGCCCACGAGCCGTCGTCGAGGCGCTCCACGATGGGCAGCGGACCGAACCGGCTCGCGGTCACCGCGGCCCGCTTCGACTCAGGGAGCGGCAGGGCCTTCTCTTCGTCGGTGAGGTCGAAGAAGGCGCCGATCACGTCGATCATCTTGGTCAGGTCGACGCACTGGTCGTACGGGAACGCACCCGCCGGCGCATACCCCGGCAGGTAGGCGGGATTTTCCCCGCAGAAGGCCGCACCGTGCGGCGTGTTGAACTCGTCGAGCGGGCTCACGATCGCGCCGTCGGCGTCGTACACGATGTCGTCGGGCTCGTACTCGGGGTCGTACGGCAGGTAGTGCCAGTCCACCGTGCCCCCGCGGGTCACGCGGATCTCGGTGCTCAGCTCGGGCACCGAGCGGGACGCCGTCTCCAGCCGGATCGGGTCGGCCGAGGTGTCGATCTGCGACCACAGCTCCACCATCGGGCCGCGTGCGTACTCGCCGACGGTCTCCAGGCGGGCAAACCCGTCGTCACTGCCCCCGGGCGACGAATCGCCGCCGCCCGACTGCAACATCGCCACGACCACCGGCGTCTGGAAGGCCTCCTCGAACGCGATCTCGACGTGGCCGGGGGCCTCCACGCTGATCATCGCGTTGTCGCCGCCGAGGATGGTCCCGTGCATCCCGAAGTTGAACAGCACGCCGAGCGGCTCGTCGGCGAGGGTGTCGATGCGGATCATCGTGAGGTAGGGGTCCTTGTACGAACCCGCCGGGATGTCCGAGAAGAACTGCAGGGCGTCGTTGTCGCCGCGGCGGTCGTGGTAGACCATCCCCGCGTCCCAGTCTTTCACACGACCGACGCCGATCTTCACCGGCTGCAGGCCGCTTCGTGCTTCGACCGCCAACGTGGTCACCGTGTCGACCAGGCGCTCGGAGATCTCGGGGTTGAACCGGTCACTGCCCAGGTAGTAGGTCACCTGGTCGGAGAAGCCGCCGTAGCTGGCGTGGCTGTGGTTGGTCGCCAGGACGATCTTCCCGGCCATGTCGACGCCGGTGGCGGCGGTGATGCTGGCTTCGAGGTCGTTGACCAGCCCGTCGAAGCTGTAGATCACGTCGAGCTTCACCAGGAGCAGGTCCTGGTCGCCGTTGCCGATCCAGAACGCCTTGGCGGGGATGCGGGTCTGCACGCCGGCGCTGGGCGAAAACTCGGACCGGTACTGGCTGTCGCGCTTGTCGACCTTGCCGTCGCCGCCGAAACATCCGCAGCGACTGGTGTACCCCGAAAGCGGCGTGCCGACGGGCAGATCGACGAAGGTCTCCGCCACGCCCGCCACCGGCGCGCCGGGCACGATCGCGGGGGCTCCGGCGTTCTCTTCGGCCTCGTCGCACGCGGGCGGAGTGGGCTCGACTTCGGGCGGCGGACACCCGACCAGGGCGAGCACGAGCAGGAGCAGGGGGGGGCGGACGACCGTGGGGCGCATCGCGGGATGATAATGCCGCCGAATGTCCGCCGGCGACGCGATCGTGATCGAGACCCTTCCGAGCGTCGCCCCGGGCGTCCGCCGGGTGCTGTTGCGCACCGGTACGGGCGCGCTCGTCGAGGCCGTCGAGGTCGACGCCGAGCGCCTGGATGCGCTCCCCCAGGGCGGTGTCTTCGCGCCGGTCGAGCGCGAGGGTGCGCGCGCGCTCCTCGGTCCGCCGCTGCGGCGCCGCCTCGCCGAGCTCCGCCCGACGCCGCGTGCGGCCCTCGGCGTCCTCTTGCGCGTGCTCGACGACCTCGAAGCGGTGCACCGCGAAGGCGGCGCCCACGGCGCGCTGGCCCTGGAGGGCCTCGGGCTCGACGAAGACGGCGTGCTGCGCGTGCGCCCCGCCCTGCACCTCGGCGGCGAGCTGTCCCCGCTGGCCGACGTCCGCGCCCTGGGCCAGATGTTGGCGGGGCTCACCGACGTGCCCGCGCTCCTCGCCGCCGGCGTCACCCGCGCGGCGTCGTTGTGGTCGGGCCTCGGGATCGGATCGGCGCGCACCAACTTCCACGACGCGCGCGCGGCCCGCCAGGCGTGGCTGGTGGTTTGCCGGGGCCTCGGCGTCGAGGCCGCGCGCGACGAGCTCCTCGCGGCCCATGGCGCCCGCCTCCCCGCGGCGCCCTCCCGGTTCCACGTCCGCCCGGTCACCCCCACGGCGCCGAGCCCCGACGCGCGCACCGCCGACGCCCGCGCCTGGTTGCAGGCGTCGCTCGGCGAGCTCCGCACCGCCCGCTTCGAGCGGGAGTCCCGCATGCGCGACGAAGCGGACCGCCTCACGGTGGAGCTCCAACGCCAGACGGAGGCGACGCTCGCCGCCGCGCGGGCGGTGGCGGAGCGCGAAGCCGAGGTCATGGCGCGCCGCACGGTCACGCCCCCGCCGGCGATGTTGTTCGTCGGGGACGCCCTGCGGACCCGCGGCGGTCCGGCCGTCCCGGTCGTGGCGACGCCCGACGACGAGGAGGAGACGCTCGACGCCGCCAGCGCCGACGGCGCCGGGCTCGCGATGGCGGGCTGGGTCGAGGCGATCACCGCCCGGGACGGAGGCGACTCGCGCGCCCAGGCCGCCGAGGAGGCCGAAGCGGAAGCGAAGCGCCGCGAGGCCGAGGCCGAGGCCGAAGCCGCCGCACAGGCCGAAGCGGAAGCGAAGCGCCGCGAGGCCGAGGTCGCCGCACAGGCCGAAGCGGAAGCGAAGCGCCGCGAGGCCGAAGCCGCCGCCGAGGCCGCCGCACAGGCCGAAGCGGAA
>SXGT01032856.1_pt1 | contig 20564 bp, 16 predicted proteins | sample 3176221 | NCBI WGS metagenome assembly SXGT01 (sample SAMN11356862, study PRJNA531348) | freshwater metagenome | isolation source: freshwater sample F1-120 | place: China: Fuxian Lake, Yuxi | collected 2017-12-25
CTCTTGTTGGGGGTGCAGCAGTTGATGGCAGCCGTGCGGCGACGAGTCGTCTTGCCCGCGGCCGCGCTCTTGGCGTTGCTTGCCTTGGCGCATGGAAACTATTTCTCGGGAGCGCCAAGCCGCGCCCGCCCCGCGCGGAGAGCGCGGCCCCGCGCCTCACCGACGACGCCGAACCGCCGTCCATCACGCAGACGCAGGCGCCCAGCATCCGGCCGGCCGGCGACGACGCCCGCATCGCCCAGCTCGTCGACGACGCCGTCGCCGCCGCCGGTCGGGGCGATCTTCACCGCTCGATCCAGTCGTTCACCGATGTGCTCGACCTGCGCCACGACCGTACCGACGCGTACATCGGGCGGGGCCGCTGCTACCTCGAGCTCGGAGACTACAGCTCGGCGATGAGCGACTTTCAACGCGCCGAAGATCTTCACCCCGACCGGCCGGACCCGCACGTCGCCATGGGCGACCTGTACTTCGCCCGCAAGGAGTACCGGCGCGCCATCGAGTTCTACGATCAGGCGGTCGAGCTCGACGGCAGCCACGCCATGGCGCGCTGCCGTCGAGGAATCAGCCACTACTACCGCAAGAACTACCGCCAGGCCTTCCAGGACCTGCAGCGCGCCTACTCGCTGGACCCGGAGATTCCGAACATCCGGAAGTACGTCCAGATGGCGGTGAAGAAGATGGAGCGCGGCGACTGAGCGCGCGCCCGGGGGCGACGCGCCGCGACCGGCCGCGCGGCCCTTCGGGCCGAGGTTCAGGGTCCGGCGCGCGTCGCGCTCCGCAGCCGGCGCCGCCATCGCGTGCGCCGCGCGCCCGAACCCGCCGCCGTCCAGGCCGGTCGCGGCGTGGCGCCCAAGGTCTGCCCGTGGTCGTGCTATCGTAGGGGCGGAGAGTCTCGCCCATGGTGTCCGTGGTCCTCTTGGCGGCGTGCGGAAACGACGTGTCCGTCACGCATTACAACGAGCCGCCGACCGCCGCGATCCAGACGCCGCCCAACGGCACGGTGCGCGAAGAAGGCGAGATCATCGACTTCATCGGCTCGGTCAACGACGACCAGACGCCGAGCAACGAGCTGTTCGTCCAGTGGACCAGTGACATCGACGGCGTGCTCACCAACGAGAAGGCGTGCGCGGTCAGCGGGCAGTGCACCTTCTCGACCGCGCAGCTCACGCCAGGGAACCACGTGGTCGTGCTGAGCGCGTCCGACGAGCAGGGCGAGGTGGGCGAGGGCCAGATCACGATCACGATCGAAGAGGTGCCCGACGCGCCCACGATCGCGATCGTCCATCCGGCGGCGGGGGAAACCTCCGAAGAAGCCGAAGACTTCACCTACATGGTGCAGGTGTCGGACGAGCAGGACACCCCCGACCTGTTGTACGTGAGCCTGGCGTACGAAGGCGAAGCCGGCCTGACCGAGTTCTGCGCGCCCAAGCCCGACGCCACCGGCATCGCCGCGTGCGAGGCCGAGATTCCGGGCGGCACCCAGCACCTCCTGTTCACGGTCACCGACCAGGACGGCCTCTCCGACACCGCCGAGGCGTTCTTCGTGGTCACCCCGCGCAGCCAGATCGACGACGACGGGGACGGCTTCACCGAGGAGATGGGCGACTGCGACGACGACGACATCTACAGCTTCCCGGGGGGAACCGAGGTCGAAGACGGCGCGGACAACGACTGCGACGGCGACGTCGACGAGGGCACGCGCGCCTGGGACGACGACGGCGACGGCTACAGCGAGAACGACGGCGACTGCGACGACACCACCATCGCCATCGGCCCCGACGCCCAGGAGTCGTGCAACGGGATCGACGACGACTGCAACGGCACGCCCGACACCGAGGACGCCACCGGCTGCACCGACTTCTACTACGACTACGACGGCGACGGGTACGGCTCGGCCACCGCGGCGCCCAAGTGTCTCTGCCAGGAAGACGGCTACTACCGCTCCGGCTACGACAACGACTGCTACGACTACAACTCGAGCGCCAGCCCTGCGGCCACGTCGTACAGCTCCTCGCAGCGTGGCGACGGATCCTGGGACTGGAACTGCGACGGCACGCAGACCAAGTACTACACCTCGGTCGGGACCTGCTCCGGCGCCGTGTGGGTGTGCTCGTGGTCCGCCGGTTGGTCGGGCACGGTGCCGAGCTGCGGCGCGAGCGCGAGCTGGATCGACGGGTGCGACGGCTTCTTGTGCGAAGACAGCACCACGACGCAGACCCAGCCCTGCATCTGAGGCGGTGCGGGGGCCGGGCAAGACGCGGCGACCCCGGGGCGCGGGTCGGCGTTCTGCAGGCGCGGGGCAAACGTCTGACGTCACCGAGCCGGACAACGGGCGGAGGCGTCCGGCACAACGGGGGGAACGCCGAACCGCGAGGGTCTGGCTGCACCGGCCCCAGGTCGGTGGGCGTGGCGATGTCGAACTTCGAGCGGGCTTTTGGTGGGCGTGGCGGGGTCAGTCCACGCGCGGCAACGACAAGCGGAACACGGTACGGCCGGGCTCGCTCTCGACCGTGACGTCGCCGTCGTGGGCGCGGGCCACCGCCCGCACGATCGCCAGGCCCAGGCCGGAGCCCTGCCGGCCCCGGCCCGTGGTGAAGAAGCGGTCGAAGACCTGGGGCAGGTTGGCCGTCGAGATTCCCGGCCCGCCGTCCGCGACGTCGACCCCCACCCGCCCGGCGACGGCCCACAGGCGCAGGTGCACGGGCGGGCCCCCGTGCAGGCGGGCGTTCTCCACCAGGTTCGCGACCGCCAACTCGAGCTGCGCCGCGTCGCCGAGCACGGCGCCGGCGGCACCTTCGAGCCCCACGTCGGAGTAGCGGTGCTGCACGTCGGCGGCGACCTCGTCGAGCACCACGCGGGCGCGACGGGTGGTCGACTCCACCCGCGCCAGGTCGAAGAGGCCCTGCACCATGCGGAGGAGCCGGTCGAGGTCGGTGCGGGCGTTCTCGAGGAACAGGTGTCGCTGCGACGCCGGCATGTCGCCGTCCTCCATCAACACGTCCATCGTCCCGCGCAGCGTGGTCAGCGGCGTTCGGAACTCGTGGCTCACGTTGCCCGCGAACTCCTCGTTGTCGCGGAGCCGATCGCGGAGCCGGCGGAGCGTACCCTGGAAGGCCGCGGCCACGTGGCGCACCTCCGCGATGCGCGTACCGAGCACGCTGTCGAGCAGCCACCGGGCGTGTTCCCCGGTGGGACCGCGCTCGTCGACGTGCTGGGCGATACGCGCCAGCGCCCGCAACGAGCGCGAGACCCGCCACGACGCCCAGAACGCGAACGCGAGCGCGGCCCCACCGAAGAGGGCAGCCGGCCAGCCTGCGTCGCCGACGAGCGCCGCCAGGACCTCCGCGCCGCGCCGGTTGGGGAGCCCGACCACCACGACGCCGCGCTGCTCCCCCGCCGGCGGAAACGGCGCGGCGGCATAGGTCCACGAGCGCCCACCCTCGGCCGCACCGCTCCAGCGGGTGACCACCGACGCGGTGCCGGCTTGCGCCTCGGGCACCGGCGCCACCGCGAGCGCGCCCTCGGGGGCGTCGCCGCGGGCCACGCGCACCGCGCCCGCCGTGTCGACGACCCGGAGCACCGCGCCGGTGCGCCGGGTCAGCCGCCCGAGCTCGGCGTCGAGCGCCAACCACGCGGCGGGGTCGGCCGCGGGCCGGGTGCCCACCCACGCGGCGAGCACCTGCGCCTCGCGGAGCGCTTCACCCTCGCGCTGCCGATGCTCGTCGCGCACGAGCGCGCCGCTCCCGAAGAGCAGCGCGGTCGGCAGCAGGAAGAGCCCGAGGTGACTGAGCACCAGGGCCGCGTGGAGCGGCAGCGCGGGCCGGGCCAGCTCACGCAGCTTCACCGGCCGCCCGGGGCTAGCCGCGCCACCGCCACCCCACCCCGGTGACGGTCTCGACGTGGTCGGCGTCGTGCACCCGCAGCTTGGCGCGGATGCCGCGCACGTGGCTGTCGACCGTTCGATCGGAGACGAAGTGCGGCTCGTCCCACGCGGCCGCGACGAGCTGCCGGCGGGTCAGGACCACCCCCTGCGCGGCCAGGAGTGCGTGCAGCATGCGGATCTCGGTGCGCGTGAGCGACACCGCCTCGCCGCCGGCGCTGGCCGCGAACCGCTCCAGGTCGACCCGCACCCCCCCCGACTCGACCGACGCTGCGCCCGCCCCGGCGGCCGGCCGCGTGCGGCGGAGCACGGCGCGTACCCGCGAGACCAGCTCGGCCGGCGCGAAGGGCTTGCCGAGGTAATCGTCGCCGCCGAGGTCGAGGCCGACGATGCGATCGACCTGCTCGGCGCGGGTGCTCAGGAAGATGATCGGCACTTCGCTCTCGGCGCGGAGCTCGCGGCACACCGAGATGCCGTCGAGCTCGGGCATCAGCACGTCGAGGAGCACGAGATCGGGCCGCAAGGTGCGCGCCATCGCCAGGGCCTCGCGCCCGTCGCCCGCTTCACGCACGGTGCAGCCGGCGCGGGAGAGCGTGTAGCGGACGAGCTCGCGGAGGCGCGGATCGTCGTCGACGACCAGGATCTCGGCGCTGAGCGGTCCGTTCGGCATCACGACAGTGTACCCCGCGCGCGACTACGCCCGGCATGCGGTGTCGAGCGGGCAGGTCGGGCACACCGCCGGGTCGCGGCGTCCGAGGCAGGCCCGGGCGATGCCGAGGTGGGCCAGGGCGAAGTCGTACCGCAGCGGATCCTGTGCGTCGTAGGCCCGAAGCGCAGCAGTGACCTCGAGCGCCGTGCGCCATCCGGCGACCGTGCCTCGGCGCAGGCCGAGAAACCCGGCGACCCGGAAGACGTGCGTGTCGAGCGGGATCACCAGGCAGGCGGGGTCCAGATGGGTCCACAGCCCGAGGTCGGGCTCGGCGCGCCGCACCATCCACCGGAGGAACATGCACCACCGCTTGCACGCAGAGCCCCCGTCGGGGGCCGGAAAACACGACCGCAGCGCCGGCGAGGCGTCGGGGCCGAGGTGCCCGCGGAGCGTGGCGATGCCCATGGCGAGCGTCGCCCCGGGCTCGGGGGAGGGCGGAAAGGCGCCCGCCAGGCCACCGAGCGCGGCGCGCACCCCGCCGAACGCGGCGAAGAGCGCCCGGAGGTCGGGCGTCGTCAACCAGCGGTAGTAGCGCCCCGCGAAGGCCGGGCGGGCCGGGTCGGCGGCCAGCAGGTCGGCGTACGCCGCGGGGCCGCCGTGGGCGTCGGCCTCCGCCAGGCAAGCCTCGACCACCGCGCCGAAGAGCGCCACGCGGCCGAACGCGAGCGCGGCCGCGAACGCCGCGGCGACCTCGACGTCCGCGGCCTCGCGGTATCGGCGCGGGAAGCGGAGGGGGTCGGTGGCCACACGTGCGTCGAGGTCCACGCCCGCCGCGAGCACATCGAGCATCGGACCCAGGGCGGGGCGCGGAGCGGGGGTCGGGAAGCGCACGCATCCGGGTAGCCCGTCCGGTCGCGCCGCGGACCGGCCCCGGCTGGCGCCCAGCCCGGTCGCGCCGCGGCGCCCATGGCGTTAGCTCGTCGGCGCCGCACCGGAGTCGACATGGCCGCGCTCGAGGTCCCCCAGTACGCCGATATTCCCGCCCCGACCGCCGAAGAATTGGTGATGGCGTACGAGGTGGCCACGCGCAGCCGCTCCACCGAAGAACACATCGTCCGCCTGGTCAGCCGCGGCGAGGTCAAGTTCGCCATCTGGGGCCCGGGCGAAGAGGTGCACGGCACCGCGACCGCGTTGGCGCTGCACAAGCTGTGCGACCGCAAGAAGTTCGGGATCGTCCCGCACTACCGCTCGGGGGCCCTGTGCGCGATGTGGGCGCGACTCGGCGGCTACCGCGACTTCACCCTCGACGTCCTGCGCCAACAGTTCAGCAAGGACACCGACCGCATGTCCCGCGGCCGGCAGATGGTCTACCACCTCGACATGCCCGAGCTGGGCATCCTCCCCGTGCAGTCCCCCGTCGGCATGCAGCTCGGCAAGGCCGCCGGGTACGCCAAGGGCTTCAAGGTCAAGGGCGTCACCGGCTCGCTGAGCATGGCGATCATCGGCGACGGCACCAGCGCCGAGGGCGACCTGCACGACGCGATGACCGCCGCCGCGGTCTGGGAGCTGCCGGTCCTGTACCTGGTGACCGACAACCGCGTGGCGATCTCGACCCAGCCGCACGAAGGCCGCGGCATCCAGGACTTCGGCACCTACGCCGCCAGCTTCGGCATGCACTTCGTCTCGGCCGACGGACGGGACTTTCACGACGTCTACCAGGCCACCGCGCGCGCGGCCCGGTTCATCGTCGAGACCGGGAAGCCGGTCTTCATGCACGTGCACGACCTACCCCGCTTCAACGGCCACTCCTCCGCCGCCGACGTCACCTACGACCTGAAGCAGGACGACCCCATCATCAAGTTCGGCGGCGAGCTGGTCGCGGCCGGCACCCTCACCGAGCGCGACGTGCTCAAGCGCGTCGTGGGCGAAGGGCGCGACTTCTTCGCCCACCACGAGCTCGGCAACCTCATGGCGCGGCAGGACGAGGAGGTGCGCGCAATCCTCGACCAGGTGCGCGCCGAGCCCGAGCCGCCGCCGGAGAGCGTCTTCGAGAACATCCGCGCGCCCTTCCCCGAGGTCGCCGAGCCCCCCGCCCACGGGCAGACCAACATCACCTACGCGGGGGCCATCCGGGCCGCGATCAAGAACCTGATCAACCACCACAACGGCGTGCTCTGGGGCCAGGACGTCGGCCGCCTCGGCGGCGTGATGACCGCGACGCAGGGCCTCAAGAAGTTGTTCCCCGAGCGCATCATCGACGCTCCGCTCAACGAGCCGCTGATCCTCGGGACCGGCTGCGGCGCCGGCCTGCACAAGGACCTGCTCGCCCTGCCCGAGATCCAGTTCGGCGACTACACACTCAACGCGTTCCACTGGCTCGTCCACATGGGCAACCTGTACTGGTGCACCAACGGGCAGAGCAACTTCGCCACCATCCTGCGCACCCCGGTCGACCCGTTCGGCGGCGGCGCGGTCTACCACTCGATGTCGATCGACGGGTACTTCAGCCCGATCCCCGGCCTCACCATCGTCATGCCGAGCACCAGCTTCGACGTGTACGGGCTGCTGATGGCCGCGGGCCGCTACCGCGGGCCGGTCGTGTGCCTCGAGCCGAAGTGGATGTACCGCCAGGCGCTCGGGCCGGCGTTCCCCGGCGAGCCGACCGACCCCGACGCGATCAGCGCGCTGAAGAAGGCGATCATGCGCGGCGAAGTTCCCGATCTTCCGGCCGACCTCGCGGTGCCGCTCGGCAAGGCGGTCGTTCGCCGCCCCGGTCGCGACGTCACCGTGGTGGCGTGGGGACGCGCGGTGTGGACGTGCATGAACGCCGCAGAGAAGCTCGCCAAGGAAGGAATCGAGCTCGAGGTCGTCGACCTGCGCACGCTCGTCCCCCCCGACATGGAGCTCGTGTGTGAGAGTGTCGGCCGCACCGGCCGCCTCCTCGTCGCGGCCGAGGATCGCACCTTCGCCGGCTTCGTCCGGCAGATCCAGGGCGACGTGATCGAGCGGATGCCCGGTGTGCCCGCCAAGGCGCTCGGCCAGAAGTATGTCCCCGGTATCGCCCAGAACCTCGCGCTGGAAGAGGCGGTCGTGCTCACCTGGGAAGACGTGGTGCACGGGGCCCACGACATCCTCGCGCAGCGTGTCGGCTTCGGCCGCACGCGCACGGTCGAGGTCGCTCCTCGCTACTTCCTGACCTGAGGAGAGTCCCATGGCTGTCCGCCTGATCGTCTTCGACTTCGACGGCACCCTCACCGACATCGCCGACGAAGGCGCACAGTTCGAAGCGGCCTACGAAGCCGCCGTGGCCGGACTCCTCGGGCGGGACCGGGTCGCCCCGTTCAGGGATGCGCTCGTCCGGGTGCGCGCCGGCGCCCCCGAGCTCGGGTGGGACATGGGCGGCGGCATCACCGCGCCCGGCGACGCCGACCCGTACATCAGCGCGTCGTTGGCGTTCGCGGAGCTCTGTCGCGCCGAGAAGTTGCCGCTCCTCGGCGGCGACGACGCCAAGGCGGCCGCCCTCCGCGGCGAGGTGTCCGGGCAGCTCTATCAGCTCGCGTACGGCGCGCTCCGGCCCGCCTTCCGGCCCGATGCTGCCGCGGTCCTCACCGCCGCGCTCGTCCGCTTCGAACATGTCCGCATCGTGACGAACTCGAGCACCGACAAGGTCGCCAAGAAGCTCCGTGAGCTGGCGTTGCCGCGTCCGCTCGGGGTCGCCGGAAACGCCCGCAAGTTCGAGGTGTGCGAACCCACCGCGCGTGGTCTCGGGATCGGGGGCGTCGGCCCGGTATGGCAGGTCGGCGGCCTCCATCGCCCGGTATTGCCCCGCCGGGGTCGGTATTTCGACGTCCTGGCCGAGGTCTGGGCCGACACCGGCACCACGCCCGCCCAGACGCTCGTGGTCGGCGACATCGTCGAGCTCGACCTGGTCCTGCCGGGCCTGCTGGGGGCGCACGTGCACTACGTGGAGCGCGCGCACACCCACGCCTACGAGGCCGAGATCTTGCGTACGTTCGGCAACAGGGCCACCCGTGGCGGCCTCGCCGGGGCCCTGGGCGGCGCCTGAGTCCTGTCCCGAAGCGCGCGGTGCCCCGACGGCGCCGCGTCGCGACGGGAACGTTCCCCGCTAGGGGCAGGCCACCTCGTGAGTACCGGTGCAACCGGTGCTGTCGCAGACGACCGAGTCGGTGACGGCGGTCGCGTTGCCGAAGCACCACGCGTTGTCGAAGTGCGGCTGGCGCTGAACGTCGTTGACCGAGTTGTCGTCGAGCCCCGCGTCCCCCCAGTCGCAACCGGTCGAGCTCAGCTCGCCGCTGGACTTGCTGGAGAAGTAGAACCCGCCGGCGATCGGCGACTCGTTGGCGATGACGCCGGCGCCGCCGACCGTCGTGGCCGAGCAGTACAGCTCCCCGTGCTCCTGTACCCACACCCCGCCACCGACCTCGTTGGCGGTGTTGCCGAAGATGAGGGTGTCGGTGAGCCAGACGCTCCCGTAGTCCAACAGCGCGATGCCACCGCCGTAGTCGGTGGTGTTGCCGGTGATGATGGAGTCCGTGAACGTGATGTTCGGCGTCATGGCGACCGCGCCGGACTGGGTGATGGCGACGCCGCCCCCCTTGGTGTTGCCCTCCGAGCCCACCCCGCCCGTGATGGTGAGGCCCTCGATCCGGAGCGTGGCCTCGGTCACCGCGATGATGGAGCCGTCGTCGCCACCCGAGGTGCCGTCGGTGGTCAAGATGGTCGCCTCGGGCCCGTAGAGGCCGATCACGGCGAGATCGCTCCCGAGGTCGGCCACGACGATCTTTGCGTAGTACAGCCCCTCGCAGAGCCGCACCTCCCCGGTGTCCAGGTGCACGGTGTACCCATCCTGGTCGCCGATGTACGTCGGCGCGTCGGCCGTGCCGGCCGCGAGGGCGGCCGTGATGTCGGTGACCGTGCCGTCGGTGGCGACGAGCACGCCGGTCTGCTCGTCGTCGAGCGTGCCGTCGCAGTCTTCGTCGATGCCCGAGCACACGTCGACCGCGCCCGGGTACACGTTCTCGTTGCGGTCGTCGCAGTCGCCGGCCTCGGCGACGTAGCCGGCGGGCGCCGAGCACGCGGTGACCGCGTTCGCCGCGTCGCCCACCCCGTCGAGGTCGGTGTCCGCAAACCACGTGGTTCCCACGTCCTCGTCGGTGGCGCCGTCGCAGTCGTCGTCCTCGTCGTTGCACAGCTCGATGGCGTCGGGGTTGACCTGCGCGTCGGCGTCGTCGCAGTCCAGGTCGTTGTCGACGGTGCCCGTCGGCGGGTCGCAAGCGGTCGTGGCCGCGGCGGCGTCGCCGTAGTTGTCCGAATCGGCGTCGGCGTACCAGGTTTCCGGCGCGCTCCCGTCCGGACAGTCGGTGGTGCCGGTGTCGCCGGTCTCGTCGGTGTCGTCGGAGTCGCCGCTGTCCTTGCCGGTGTCGCCACCGGGGCAGCCGAGGAGCGTGAGCAGCGCGAGGAGGCGGAAGTGCATGCCGTACACTGTTGCCCACGGTGTCGGGTTTTTCAAGGTCCGCGCCCGACGTGCGTGCTGATCAATTGTCAAGCGCACGAATGCCTCCGGATCCGACGCGTTAGCACCGCGCCATGTACCGGTTCTTCACCCTCGCCCTCCTCTTCCCGTTGTCCGTCGCCTCGGCCAAGCCCCCGGCCGCCGACTGGATGGGCAAGACCGCCGTCTTCACCAACGCCGACGTGGTCAACGCCCGCGGCGCCTCGATGGGCGCGCAGGTGTTCCCGGCCGTCCCCGAGACGCTCGACCCGCAGACGGTCACGGTCACGCTGGTCGACAAGCAGGGGCTCACCCACGTCGAGGTGGTGTGCAGCAGCACGGGCATCTACGAGCTCCAGAATGGCTCCGAGTTCGGTCGTCGCTCGGCGCTCGGCAATCTCCACGGTCAGGTGCTCAGCTCGATCGTGGGCAAGTCGGCCGAAGGCGAGCCGCCGAAGGGCGCCGGCGTGTACGGCGTCTTCGAGGCTCCCCCGAGCGCCGGCGAGAAGATGGTGTCGGAGTTCGTGAAGTCCCGTGAAGCGGAGGACCTGGTGGTCACGCTCGGGTGGCTCACCAAGGAAGGCCCGCAGGTCTACGCGACGCTGTACGCCGACCGCATCGACCTCAACGCCAACGCGCCGAAGGCCGCGAAGAAGTAGGCCGAAGCCGGCTACTTCAGGAAGCCGGCCTGCAGCTCGGCCTCGACCTGATCCTCGGCCCAGAGCAGGAACTGGTCCATCTGAGCCCGGCTCGGCTGGGCCTTCATCTCCTCCAGGTGCCGACCCGTGGCGGCCTGCCACCACGCCGGCTGGCCCGTCCGGCGGTCGTACAGCACCACGAGCGCCTCGACCCGGGCCCCGCCCGGGCAGCCCCACTCGTGGCCGAGGAACCAGCCGCCGTTGTGCATCACGTAGCCGCGCAGGTAGGGCACGAGCACCCACCGCGCACCGCCGCTGTCCGCGGGGGCCGCGGCGGGCTCGATGGCGACGCGCGGGAGGTTCAGGTTGTCGCGCCCGTCGAGCTCGTTCATGCCGCGGATGGGCTTGCGGAGGACCGCCGGGGCGGCGAACGCCGGGGCGCCGCCGGACGGCTGCACCGTCGGGACGCGGGCGCGCGTGAGCAGGCCGCTGACCGTCGACTCGAGCCAGGCGGTGCCTTGCTCCCGGAGCTCCTGCTGGGCGCTGAACTCGATGAGGCGGGCCCGCACCTCGAGCGCAGTCTCGCCGGTGCGGATGAGGCCACCGCCGAAGCGGACCGCGCCCACGTAGTCGTTGCGGAGGAAGGCGGCGTGCTCCGGCAACGCCGGGTCCAGGACGGTCGGCTCCCCGAGGTGCTCTTCTCCGATGCGAAGGCGCTCTTCGATCTGCGTGGCCGCCTTGAGCGGCGGGAGCGCCGGCGCCGGCAGGTCGGCCACGACGACCGTGGGAACCAGCTCGACGCCCTCGCGCGCCAGCGCGCTGCGCAGCTCGTCGAAGGCGGGCCCGTGGCCGGTGGGCGGGACCTTGGCGCAGGCGAGCACGAACAGCAGGATCGACATGGTCCGCCGGCTAACGCGCCGATACCTCGCCGGGATGGACCTGGTGCTGGCCTGCGCCGCCGCCTTCGTTGCCGGCGTGGTCGACGCCATGGCGGGGGGCGGCGGGCTCATTCAACTGCCGGCGCTCCTGGCCCTCTGGCCGGACGCGCCGATGGTGAGCGTACTCGGCACGAACAAGGCCGCGTCGGTCTGGGGCACCACCGTGGCGCTGGGCCGCTACGCCCGCACCGTCGCCCTCCCGTGGCGCTCGATCGGGGCCGCAGCCGCAGCGGCGTTCGTCGCCAGCGCGGCCGGTGCCGAGCTGGCGCGCCACGTCGACGCGGCCGTGTTCAAACCGGTGGTGGTGGTCGCCCTCGCCCTGGTGGCCGCGTTCACGTTCTGGCGGCCCGACTTCGGCGCGGTCTCCGGGCGCATGGAACGGCCGGCCCTCGGCGTGGCCCTCGGCGCGCTGTGCGGGTTGTACGACGGGTTTCTGGGGCCGGGCACCGGCACCTTCCTGATCTTCGTCTTCGTGGGCGCCTTCGGGCTGGACTTCCTCGGCGCCTCGGCCTCGGCCAAGGCGGTGAACCTCGCGACCAACCTGGCGGCCATCCTCATCTTCGCGAGCGCGGGACACGTGCGGTGGTCGTGGTCGATCCCGATGGGCGTGGCCAACCTCGTGGGCGGCTACCTCGGCGCGCGCGTCGCCCTCGCCAACGGTGCGCCCCTGGTGCGACGCGTCTTCCAGGTCGTCATCATCGGGCTGATCGTGCGCCTGGCGTGGGATCAGCTCGGGCGTTGAGGTCGCGCAGGGTGCGCGGCGCGGGCACGCTCCGGCCCGACGTGCGGACGGTCCCGCCGCGCCGCCCAATCAGCGTTGTGCCAGCAACTCTTCCTGCCGGCGCTCCGCCGCGGCGTGGCGCACCTCCGGGTCCGACAGGTCCGTGCCGCGCGCACGCCGGGCTTCCGCCCGCGTGATGGGCTCTCCGGCCAGGAACCGACCGGTCTGACGCTTCCACACGTCGCGCTGCTTCACGCCGCTGGGCAAGGTCTCGTCCGTACCGAACAACGCACGCCAATCGGTCCGCGCTTCGCCGCGGCCGATCACCGGCATCGGCGTGAGCCCGGCGGCCACCTCGCGGGCGTGGATGTCCGCCTCGGCGCCACGCACCCGATCCTGCAGCCGGTCGATCACCGCGGCGGACTGCAGCGAGAACCACCCTGCGAGCACGAAGAAGGTGATCATCCCCGTCAGGCCGCGCATCGTGCACCTCTCACCCCCCGGATCGGTCGCGCACCGCCGGTACTGGAGGCCTACGGGGCTCCGTGCACCCAGACCGTCCCCGCGCGACCGTCGAGGGTGACCTCGACCCCGTCGTGCAACCGGCGCGTCGCCCCACGAATGTTCGCGACCGCCGGCACCCGGTACTCCCGCGCCACCACCGCGCCGTGGCTCAACAGGCTCCCGAGCTCGACGATCAACCCGCCCGCGCGGGAAAAGTGCGGCGTCCACGCGGGATCTGCGGATCCGGTCACGAGCACCTCCCCGGACCGGAGGCGATCGCCTTCCTCGGGTCGGTGCAGGACCCGCACGCGGCCCGTGACGACGCCGGGCGAGATGCCCAGGCCGTCGAGCCGGGCGCTGGCCGCGGGGATGGCGATGGCCTCGTCGCCGCGCAGGAAGTCGGGCGGCGCCGTGTCGACGGGCTCCGCCCGCCGGCGCGCGACGATTCCCGGCCAAGAAGCGGGATCGCCCAGCTCGTCGACGTGCAAGAACCGGATGTCGCGCGGATCGGCCAGCGGCGCGCCCAGCTCCAGGACGCGCTCCCGCAAGGCGTAGAGGATGCGCTCCAAGTGGTACCGCTGCTCCTCGCGCAGGGCGAGGTAGGCCCGGGTGAGGCGCACGGCCTGCCGCAAGACCGGCGACAGCGTCCGGAGCCGCGCCTCCACGTCGGCGGGCGGCGGGGGCGGCGGCGCCGCGCGCGCGAGCTCGGCCAGACGGAGGACGCGGTCGGGGTGGTCGGCCCACCGGTTGGAGAACAACTCCCAGCTCGCGTCGGAACGGTGACCGTGGCGCGCCAGGAAGTCCTCGAGCCCCCCAGCGCGCAGCTCACGCAGCTCGCGGTTCACCCGGGTGGTGACGCTCCCCTCCGGGGGCACGAAGAGCACGTCCCGGTCGGCCTCGTCGACAAATCCTTCCGTCCACTGCCACCACAGGTTCGCGAAGAGCAGCGACGTGATGTGCACCCGCACGTAGTCCCGGAGGATGGGCTCCGCCGTCGCGATCGCCGCCGTGGGGACCACGCGTCCGAGCGCCGCGAGCCGGGCATCCAGGCCGCCCACGAACTCGCGCCACGCCAGGTGGTTGGCGAACGGGTTCCACCGAAACCGCTCCCAGCGGCGCTCGGCGAAGGTGGTCGCGAAGATGCTGGCGTACACCCGCAGGTCTGGCGCCGCGGCCGCCCGGCGCATCCACACCTCCGCCTCGTCGGGCGGGAAGAACTCGACCATGAAGCGCGGCGGCGGAAAGCCAGGCGCCTTGAACGCCAGGTGTCGAAAGACCGTCGCGTTGAGGTACGGGTGCCCCTTGACGCGCCGCAAGGTGGGCTCCCCGCCCAGGTACCGGGCGCGGGTGTCGGGGTAGTCGATGAACCAGCTCAAGAGCGGCTCGAGCAGGCTCCACCCGAGCGGGCTCGCCCCACCCGGGAACCGCTCGCCGAGGAACCGGCGCGTCCACAACGCGGCCCCGCCCCGCGGCAGGCGCGCGACCGTGGTGATCGGCCTCGATTGCAGCACCACGAGCGCGCCACCGCGGTCGAGCGCCCACTCGACGTCCTGCGGGCCGCCGAGCGCGGACTCCAAGGCCAGGCCCAGCCGCCCGACGCGGAGCACCTCGTCGCGAACCAGCTTCCGGGCGTGGGGCGCCTCGGTCGGGCGCTCCGCCACCGTGCCGTCGCGCACGACGACCCGCTCGGTGGCCTGCGACGCGACGGTTTCGCCCTGGAGGTCGAGCCGCACCCGCGCCAGCAGCCGCTGCACCGGCGCCGGTGCGCGCCGCGGTCGGCGAAGGACGTACCGATCCGGCACCACCGTGCCCGCGACGAGCCCTTCGCCCAAGCCCCACACCGCCTCGATGCTGAGCTCCCGCCAGCTCCCCGACGCGGGATTGACCGAGAAGCAGACCCCGCTCACCCGCGCGTCGATCACCTCCTGGATGAGCACGCCCACGTCCGGAACGTGTGCGTCGTTTCGATAGCTGCGCACCGACGGGCTCGCGGCGCTCGCCCACACCGCCCGAACCGCGTCGACGAGCGCGTCGTCGCCCCTCACCCCGAGCACGGTCGAGAGCTGGCCGGCATGGGAACGTCGAGCTCCGTCCTCGCCGGACGCGCTGCTGCGGACCGCGAGCGGCTCGGGCGAGGGCACCCGCAGCGAGAACGGAAGCGCAACGCGCAGCAAGCGGGCCTCGAGGTCCGCCTCGTCGCCGCGCAGCCCGGCCCCGGCGAGCGCGGCGCGGAGCGCATCGTAGGGCAAGACCCAGCTCCGCGGCACCGCGAAACCCGCCAGCGCGAGGCGGCGCAGCGCGGCGGCTTTGCCGCCGATTCGGTCGGGGGCGGCGTCGGCGAGCGGCACGAGCATCGGCACGCGGGACTATCGCGGCGCGCGGCGACGGGACGCTGCGCGATCCGGCCCAAGCCGTGTGGGAAACCGCGCCGTCAGCGGGGAGAAACCGCGCCCGGCGGACGGCCCGGAACTTGCATGGCGCCGCCATCGGAGGAGCTACGCATGGGCCTGCTCGACCTCACCGACGAGTGCCAGGAAGCGATCGACCGTTGGAACGGCGTGGTCGGCCCACCCGACCCGAAGAACCGCGGCACCCAGCGGTTGCGGGTCTTCAAGAACGACTTCGTGGAAAACTGGCTCGCGACGTCTCATCCCGTCCTGCCGATCGTGTGGTTCGGCGCGGTGATCGGGTTCGGGATGTGGCAGGCCATCGCGGTCGGCCCCGCCGTGGGGGTGCCCCTCTTCGTGGTTGGCGTCCTCGCGTGGACGCTCCTGGAGTACACCCTGCACCGGTTCGCGTTCCACGCGGCCCCGGGCAGCTCGCGGTGGCGCAAGCTCAACCTGTTCCTGATCCACGGCTACCACCACGAGTTCCCCGACGACCCGTGGCGCCTCGTGGCTCCCCCGTTGATGAGCTTCCCGATCGCGGCGGTCGTCGCCGGGGTGTACATGGCCGCCGCGGGCCCGCTGTGGTGGCCGCTCTTCGGCGGCACCGTGCTCGGCTACCTCGCGTACGACTGGACGCACTACTACACCCACCACTTCAAGCCCACCACCGCGGTCGGCAAGTACATGCGGCGCATCCACCTGGTGCACCACTTCGCCGACGGCGAGAAGAACATGGGCATTTCCAGCCCGCTCTGGGACTTCGTCTTCGGCACCTACATGGGCAAGGGCAAGACCGAGTAGGGGCGGAGCCGGGCACGACGCGGCGCCCCGGGGCGCGGGTCAGCGTCTGCGGAACGGGGCGACCGCCGGGTGGGGGGCGGGACGAAGTTACCACCGGGTCCTTGCTGCACCGGCTCAGGTCGGTGAGCGTGGCGATGTCGCTCACCGCGGCAGGTCGAGGCCTGTCGTGCACGGTTTGGCGCCGGGGGCGGTCCACGCGCCGTCGCCATCGACGTCGACGTAGATGGGGTTGGTGATGACCCGCGGCAGCGTGCGCGGATCGTAGTCGTCGAACGACAGGGGCATGGGAGCCTCGCCGAACGCCACCACCACGATGTGCGCGTCGGCGTCCAGCTCCAGGGGCACGGTAGTGTCGACCTTCACGACCTCCCAGGGTGCCGTGGTCGCGACGACCGCGGCCGCGTCGCAGTTGACCAGCACGTGCACCTCCGTCACGTCGATCTCGGCGAGCGCCTGCACCCGCAGGGCGAGCGTGGCATGGCCGTCGAGGACGGTCGCCAGGTCGCCCGGGCCGGCCCCCGCGATCGAGACCTGCGCGAAACCTCCAGCCGACATCTGCGCGGCGCCGTCGAGCTCGCCGTCGGCGACGTCGTCGGCCGAGACCGTCCCCGCCGTGTCGCTGGCCACACGCACATACGAGCGCGGTTCCCCCGGGATGTGCCGCCCATGCACGTCGGTCACCGCCACCCCGGTCACGCGGTGCCCGAGATTCAGAAAGGCCATCCAGTCGACGAGCGCGCCGGTATGGCGAGGGTCGGCCGGGTCCAGGAGCGGCGAGCGGAGCCCATTGATCACCTCGAAGGTGTCGAAGTCCCACGACCACACCTCGGTCCCCTCGGGGAGCGCGAGGCCCCGCGCGTCCGCGGTGGCCGGGTCGGCCGCGCCACGGTCCCAGTCCAAGATGCAGAGGATCCCGCACTCGCCGTTGACGCGGGAGTGATTGAGCTGCACCACGCGCGCCCCGCGCGCGCGGGCGGCCGAGAACACACCACCGAAGCCCAACTGTTGCCACCGCACCGGCTCCCCGCGCTCCTGCTCGCGCACGGGAAACGGCCACGCATTGACGTGCTCGGGGATCGTCGCGGTGATCTCGCTCCCGAGCCCGTACGCGAGCCAGTCGCCGAGCCCGGCACCGTCCAGTGCCGGCTGGAGGTCGACGATGGCCTCGTGGTCGGTGCTCACCACCACGTCGAGACCCGACGCGACCGCGCTCCGCATCCGATCTCCAGCCAGCGTGGTGCTGTCGGCGCTCGCCTCCGCGTGCACGTGGGTGTCGACCGAAGCCCAGCCCGCGGTGTCGAGCGCACGCTCGAGCACCAGCGCCGCGGTCGCGCTGCCCCCCTCGGGGACCACCAGCGTACCAGAGGCGGGAGCCCACTCGTACCCCCGGCTCACCATCGCGCTCCACGTCCCCGGCGCGACCGGCACGACGTCGCCCGGGACGCCGAAGTGCTCGACGCGTGCGCCGTCGTCGCGCGTCAAGACGAGGCGACCCGGCGCCCCCGCGCCGTCGGCGTCCACGATGGCCCAGTCGACGGCCCCGGCGGCGCCCATCTCGATCGTCGCCGGCGCCCCGGCCCGCAGCTCGACCGGCACGCTGGCGTCCCGTCCGGGGGCCGTCGCCACTGCGGTCCATCCGTCCGTGACCGGCACGCGCCCGGAGAAGTGCCCCTCCGCGTCGGTCACCAGCGTCTCGATGACGCCGACGGCTCCCTCGTCCGTCGCGAGCTCCAGCGCCACACTCGCGCCTCCGACCGGGCCATCCGGACCACGCACCACGCCGGACACGTCGCCCCACCCCGCGCCCGCGACCGGCTCCGGCAACCACGGTTCGAAGGCGGCGCTCGCGCTCGCCCCGTCGGTGGCTCCCACGCCGATCAGGAATCGCGTTGCGGGCGGCACCGCCGCCCCGCCCACGAGGAGCGGCTCGCCCGCGTGCGCGAGGTCGAGCAGCGCGCGCACGCCGCTGACCTCGGTGTAGGCCATCACCGCGTCCGGCATCGCGATGGCCTGCGACCCCTCCGCCCCGCCCATTCCGAGCCACGGGACCCCCACGTCGAGCGAAAAGCCGCCGAACGCGAGCGCGTCCTGCGCGTAGGCGACCGTCTCGAGCTCGTCGCTCGGGAAAACCAGCGCACCGACCAGAAAGCCGTCGGTGACCGGCTCCCCGCCGAGCTGGACCTCGACCTCCAGAACCGACGAAGCCGGCTCCAGCGTATAGCGAAGGGTCAGCTCCAACCCGAAGAGCGGGCCCAGCTCCTTGCGTCCGCCGGACGCCCAGACGTTCCGCACCAGCGTCATCTCCACCAGCCAGAAGCGGTCGTCGACCGCGTCGACCTCGACCACGGCCGGGCCCCCGTCGGTCCCGTCCGCCACGATCCGCACGGCCGTGCCGCGAACCTGGTGGAGCGTCGACTGGTCGAAGTCCCCCAGGTCGAGCTGTCCGACCGTGAAGCCCACTTCTTCCAACAGCTCGGGGCCTGCCTGTTCGCACCCACGCACCGCCACCGCGTCGATCGGGGCGCCACCGTAGTGGTAGTAGGTGCGCGGGTCAGCCACGCCCTGGATTACGAACGCGGCGACCTCGTTGACGAGGAGCACGTCGCCCGGCGCCGCAAGCGCCTCCGGACCCCACGGCCGCTCCCCGGCGACCCGCAGCTCGCGCGCGTGAGCGCGGCCGGCCACTGGGCATCCCGCCGCGAACAGGCCGTCGCCCGACGGCGGCGAAGGCTCGGGGGTGTCGCAGGCGAGCGCCAAGAGCAGCAGCATGGTGACGGCATGGTAGCGGATCCGCGGCACCCCGACGCGGCGCGGGCCGGACCCCGCCCGGCGAGCGGACGGTCGCGCCGCGCCGCCCACGAGGGCCCGGGCCGAAAAATGCTGAAGGCCCACCGTTGCCGATGGGCCTTCAGGGTTGGTGCGCGGGGGGGGACTTGAACCCCCACGGGGTATTAGCCCACTAGCACCTCAAACTAGCGCGTCTACCATTCCGCCACCCGCGCGTGGCACCGCCATATAGTCTCGCAGCGGCCCGAGGTCAAGGCCGCGCGCTCGATCACGGCGTGGTGGGCGCCGGGGCGTCGGCCGGAGCCGGAGCGTCGACCGGAGCCGGAGCGTCGGCCGGAGCCGGAGCGTCGACCGGAGCCGGAGCGTCGGCCGGAGCCGGAGCGTCGGCCGGAGCCGGAGCGTCGGCCGGAGCCGGGGCCACGGCCTCGCCCCCCACGCCGAAGCCGGCGCCGGCCTCGACATCCTCGCCGCCGTCGAAGTCGACGCCGCCACCCGACTGGGCCGCACGCGTGCTCTGAAATGCCAGCGTGATGCTGGTGATCATGAACAGCGTCGCGATGACGCCGGTGCCCCGCGTGAGCAGGTTGCCGGGCCCCGCAGCGCCGAAGATCTGGGAACCGCCGCCGCCTCCACCGAATGCCGAAGACGGATCGGCCCCCTTGCCGGGCTGCATCAGGATGATGAACACGAGCAGGAGCGACAGGATGACATGCAGCGTGAGGACGAAGGTATGCACCGGACTTCCCGCGAGCCCCCGGTGCTAACCACCGACCGCCCGAACGGCTACGATCGGGGCCAGCGCGGGCACGCTTCCCGGCGGTTGCAGGTGCCGTAGATCTCGTGGCGGTGCGACCGTAGCGACAGCCCATGCGCCTCGGCGACTTGGGACTGGCGGGTCTCGATCTCCGGCTCCTCGAACTCGAAGATCGTGCCGCAATCCGTACAGATCAGGTGATCGTGATGCTCGTCCTCGACCGCGGGTTCGTACCGTGCCTGGCCGTCGCCGAAGTTGCGCTCATGGGCGATGCCCGCCTCGACGAACAACTTCAGCGTTCGGTACACCGTGGCCGCCCCGGTGCCGGGCGCTTCGTTCTGGACGTCGCGCAACAGCTCCTCGACCGAGACGTGGCGGCCGCGCATGAACGCCTCGAGGATCTGCACCCGTTGCCGCGTGTGCTTCATGCCTTGGGCGTCGATGTGGCGCTCGAGTCGGGCCCGCGCGGCTTCCAGCGGCGTCATTCCGGCAGCGTAGCGCGCTCGGCCAGCCGGCGACGAACGTGCATCACCGTGTCGGTGCCCACGATCACCACGCAGAGCATCATCGCGACGATGAGCGACGCGTTGAGGTAGCCCTTGAAGCCGCCCATCGGCAAGAAGTTCTGCGTCACGCTCATCCAGCCGGCGGTGAGCGTGGTGGTCGCCACGAAGCAGAGCGGCGCGGCGGTGACCCAGGCGTACCGCGCGCGACCCGAGTTCACGATCACCGCGGTGCCGACGCACAGCGCGACGCACGCGAGGAGCTGGTTGGCGATCCCGAACATCGGCCAGATCGTGCTCACGTTGCCCGTGCTCAGAAACCACGACCAGCCGCCCACCACCAGGGCCGTGGCCAGGAGGCTGCCGGGGAGCCAGTCGGTGCGGCCCAACCGCGGGTGAAGCCGGCCGAGGAACTCCTGCGTCACAAACCGTGCGACCCGCGTTCCGGTGTCGATGGTCGTGAGGATGAACAGCGCCTCGAACATGA
>SXGT01017284.1_pt1 | contig 20559 bp, 22 predicted proteins | sample 3176221 | NCBI WGS metagenome assembly SXGT01 (sample SAMN11356862, study PRJNA531348) | freshwater metagenome | isolation source: freshwater sample F1-120 | place: China: Fuxian Lake, Yuxi | collected 2017-12-25
GCATGGGTGATGTAGTCCAGTTGCATGACTTCAAGCGTGGACGCGCGGGCCATCCGCATTATCACGCCGATCTCGTGGAGCAGAAGCGTTGCAACTGGCAGGATGATGTAGAGAAGGCCCTGCATGAAATCCTGGCTTATCGAGACATATCCGACCAGCGGCAACCAGCCGAGCTTGAGCACGAACAGCAGGAGTAGCAACAAGCCCATCCAGAATGCGGGAATGGAAAGCAGAACCGTCGCGATACCCACCAGGGCCACGTCGGTGAGGCTGTTCTGACGCCAGGCGGCAATCATGCCGGCAGGCACGGCTATGACACTGGCAAGAAACACCGCTATCAGCACGATTTCCGCGCTGACACGAAGCCGCCCGAGGATGAGAGGCAGGACCTCCTGCTGGCTGGTGATCGACCGGCCAAAATCGCCACTGAGTATGTTGCCAAGCCAGATCGTGAACTGAACCGGAATGCTCTGGTCAAGTCCGAGCCGTGAACGCAGGTCGGCAAGGCTGGCCGCATCGGCAAGATCGCCCAACATGAGCGAGGCTGGGTCGCCCGGGATTAGCCGAATAAGAAAGAAGACGGATACCGACACGATGAACAGTGTCGGTATCGCCGCAATAATTCGACTTATTGCGAATTTTAGCATTGTCTTACCGTGATCAGATGAAAATCTACTGCTTCGCCACTTCCCAAAGGCGCAGCTTCGACTGCCATGACACAGCGCCTTCCAGTCGCTTGTTCGATACGATGTCATTGACGCCATTGCTGTAGATGATCATGGGAACATCGTGCAGGAGAAGCGCGTGCAATTCGTCGAAGATCGCCTGGCGCCTTGCGGGATCGGACACGGCCTTGCCTTCGTCAATCAGCTTGAGCGCTTCCGGATTGTTCCAGACCTTGCCGGAGGTGGTGTCCTTGGGGCCCGAAAACTGCTCGAAGCTGAGAGCTGGGTCGAAGCGGGACGAGTATGAAAATGCCATCATCTGGTAATTGCCGGAGAAGTAGCGGCTAAGCTGCGTGCCCCACTCCATCACCTCGATCGTGGCATTGATACCAGCAGCTTGCAGCATGGCCTGCGCCACCACAGCCGTCTCGAAGCTCGGCGTGGTTGGCCGCTTGTTGGCAATTATGGTGATGGGTTCGCCCTTGTAGCCTGCCTTGGCAAGCAGTTCCCGCGCCTTGTCCAGATCATGCGCGAAAGCCTGCTTCTGCACGTCGCTGTAATACATCGATTGTGGAAAGATGGCCGAGTTGTTCGGTCGACCGTAGCCGTTGGTCACCTGGGTTACGAGCGTCGGCAGGTCCAGAGCGGCGGCAATAGCCTGACGCATTTCGACCTTGGAGAGCAGTGGATCGGCGACCTGCAGAGACAAGGTGTGCTTTGACGCGTCAACCGAGTCCGCGACATTGAAGTCCGGATTTGCTGCGAACTCCGGCACATCGGTGCTGGCAACGGCGGCGAGGTCCACTGTGCCGGACAGCAGGCCGGCCTTGATCGTTTCCGGATCGCTGATGACGTAGAAGCGGACCTTTTCCGCCAGCGGCTTCTTTGCACCGACATATCCGTCCGGTGCGCTGCCAGCGGGCGTCACATAGTCCGAGAATGCCTCCAGCTCAAAATATTCGCCGCGCTTCCAGGTTCCGAATTTGTACGGGCCGGTTCCGATCGGCTGATTCCACGTCCCGTCTTCGTTGACCGACGCATAGTGCAGGATGCCCGCCATACCGCAGTCTGTGCGCGCAAGCGCATCGAGGAAAACGGCGCTTGGCTGGTTGATTGTCATCACGATGGTTTGCGCGTCGGGTGCGGTTACGCTCTCGACCTTCAGGCCGTTTCGGCCGTCAAACTCCGCGAGGCAGCGCCATTCGGTTGCCGGGTCCATGTAACGGGTCCAGTTCCACAGGACGTTTTCGGCGCTGAAGGTTTCACCGTTGTGAAAGGTGATCCCTGTCCTCAGCTTGAATGTGTATGTCAGCCCGTCCGCGGACATATCCACGCTCTGCGCGAGCAGTGGACCCACAGAGCCATCTTCGCGATAGCCGACCAAGCCCTCGACCATATGCAGTACGACGCCATCGGTCGTGTCATCGCGGTTGACGCCCGGGTTCGTGCTGCGAACATCCTGGGCGATGGAAGCCGTGATCGTTTGCGCCATCGCCTGCGGCGACAGCAACCCAAGCATCATGGCTGAAAGCACAATACGTTTCATTCCAAGTTCCCCGCTTTATGTATCCCGGGCGTTCCTGTCCGGGATTTCTATTAATTTCCGAACCAAAAAAGGCATTGTCCGGCATCTTCTATTCGCTCACCGCACTGCATGGCGATGTGTATGCACCCGATTGCACATTCGGATTTCTGGTGGGATCAGAGGCTCGCTGCGTCCGCGCGAGGCGATGGCGGCGGTGTCTCGTGAAGGTCCCAAAAGAGACCCGCCATGACCCCAAGTCCTTCCTCGGCCAGTGGCATCAGAAGGTGTTCGTTCGGGGCGTGTTGATTGCAACCCCAATACGAATGAGGGACCCAGATCGTCGGCATGCCGAGCAGGGTCGAAAAACAATCGTTGGGAAGCGAGCCGCCGGCATTCGGCAGGATGATCGGCTGCTTGCCGGTGGTATTGGCTACAGATGATGCCGCCCACGCCATCAAGGGGTGATCCGGCTCGAGCCGGGTCGCACCGGACAAGTCGCGTTCCACATTCGGGATGAACTGGATTTGCTGAAATCCGTTCTCGTCGAGAAACGTGCGGATGGTTGCCTCGAATGTGCTCGGGTCGACATCCACGGTATAGCGGATCTGCATCCGCGCCCACGCAATCGGCGGGATTGCGTTGACAGGAAGCTCCGGTGTGCCGGCGGTCATGGCGAGCACCTCGAGCGCGGTCCACCCGAAGACGCGCTCCGCCGGGGAAAGGCCGGGCTCCCCCCACCACGCGTCAAGGTCCGGCCCTTCCTCCGTCCTTCTGAGTTTAATTCCCTGCAAGGCATCGGTGACTGCCGCAGGAACCTGCTGCGGTACGATACCGCGAACGCGAATGTGCCCTTCAGCGGAAATCAGGCTGGAAACCGCATTGCACAGTATCGTTGCCGGGTTGGCGATCAGCCCGCCCCAATTGCCGGAGTGATGTGCGCCTTCGCGAAGATTGCAGACGAGATCGAATGTGTAGACCCCGCGGGTGCCGCCCTTGAGGGTTGGAGTTTCAGGAAACAGCCGTGGCCCGTCGGAGGCAATAAGCCAGTCTGCCGAAAGCAGGTCACGATGCGTTTCGCAGGTCTCATGAAGTCCCGAAGAGCCGGTTTCCTCGGACGTTTCGACAAAGAAAGTGACGTTGTAGCCCAGGGATTTGCGCGCCGTCAGAACCGCCTCGAGCGCGAGGGCCGCGATCGTATGCTGCCCCTTGTTGTCAGCCGTTCCGCGACCATAGATCTTGTCGCCCTCGACAGAGAGATTCCAGGGGTCCCGCCCTTCGCTCCAGCGCATCTCCATACCCGCGACCACATCGCCATGGCCATAGATCAGAAGGGTAGGCAGCGTTTCGTCCTCGATACGCCTGGCAATGAGGTACGGCCCCCCAACAGCCGTCGGGTTGTTGATGATTCGTCCGTCAAAACCGAGTTCCGCAAGGTCGTCGGCGAGAAGCTCCAGATACTGGTAGCAGCTCGGCAACCGATCGGGATTCTGACTCTCGGTCGGGATCGCGACCCGTTTAGCAAGGTCATGCAGAAAGCGACCCTCGCGACAGTAGGAGCGGGCGGTAGCGATAGCTCGTTCGCGAGACATAATTTTCCTCAACTCTCAGGTTGACAAAATTAAGCCACACGTCACTTTTCAACACAAACCAATAATCCTGCACCTGAGACATAGTTGAGTTAGGTCTAAAAGAATGGTTCGCCGCCTTCCTCCGCTGACCGCGCTGCGTGCATTCGAAGCAGCCGCCCGGCATCTGAATTTTGTGCGAGCCGGCGCAGAGCTGGGGGTCACGCCCGGTGCGATCAGTCACCAGGTCAAGCAACTCGAAGAATGGGTCGGCGGCACGCTTTTCGAACGTCGCGCACACGGCGTAACACTGACGTCCAGGGGCGTGAGTTTTTCCAAGCAACTTGGCGCGATTTTCGATCAGATCTCGGTTGCCTCGTTCTCCGCGCGTTCCCGGGAACTGGACAGCGAGGTGCTGATCCGGTGCCAATATTCTTTGGCCATGCGGTGGCTTGCGCCCCGCATGGCGAAATTCCATGAAGTTCATCCCGACATAGCCATCCGCATCTCTGCCATGTCGCAGAAGTGGAACGCGCAGGATCCGACCCCAGATCTCGCCATCTACCATAGTCTCGCCGAGAAAAGGGATATGCAGCAGGATCTCTTGTTGGCGGGGCATCTCACGGCGGTGTGTACGCCGGCTTTCGTCGAAAGATTGCCGGCCCAGCCGACGCCGGCGGATCTGGTAAAACAGCCCCTGATCAAGGTCGATTTTTCCGAGCCGGGCTGGAATGTCGACAGTTGGGAAAACTGGTTCTACGCAGCGGGCTTCACGAACATCACGCTGAAATTCAGCACGTCGGTCAACCTACTCGTGCTTGCGATCGAGGCGTGTCTGGCCGGCGCCGGCTTTGCGCTCATTCCGAATTTTCTGATCGAGAAAGAACTGGCCGAAGGCCTGCTGGTCGACCCCTTCCAGATACATTTCCCCGTCAGGATCCCCTACGTCCTGATGACGCCGGTCGCCAGCTTCGATCGGCCGGACGTGGCGATCGTGCGCAATTGGCTGCTTTCGCATCGCTAGTTCGAAAGCGCGCTTATGGAATCGGCGTGACGTTCACCGTGCGCGTCGTGACGAGTGTTTGTAGCCGGCACGCGATGGAAGCGGCTTCGCTCTCTGCAAACTCCCGTACGGTGACCGTGATAGCAAGCGCTTCCGGCCCTTGCTCAATAGTGATTGTTTCGGGCATCACCGATCGTTGGGCAAGGACATCCAGAACGCGCATCGCCGCCTGCATGCCTTTGTCGACGGTAATCAGCAGGCACTGTCCTGGCTGACGGCCAGCGGGAGAGGCGCTCATAAGGCGCTGTCCGCAAGGAACGGTGACGGGCCTGCCGCAATCGTGGCGCGGGCCAGTTCGTCTGCCGCCTGGTTGGGAGCGATGCCCTTTGCCGATGCGTAGTCCAGCACGCGCGCGAGCCTGTGGCCGGTCTCGGCTATGCGTTGCTGCGTTTCTTTTGACGTCCAGCCGAAATATTCGCCGGCAACGTTGATGATGCCGCCCGCATTCACCACGTAATCCGGGGCGTACAGGATCCCGCGCCGGGCAAGCCGCGCGCCGTCACCGGGTGTGGCGAGCTGGTTGTTGGCAGCACCGCATACTATTCTGGCCCGGATGGTGCCGATGCTGGTTTCGTCGAAGACTGCACCCAGCGCGCAAGGGGCGACTACGTCGGCCTCCACCGAGAGAATTTGTTCGGCGGAAACCACCGCTGCTCCGGTTTCAGCAACTGCGCGTCTGACGTTTTGCTCGGAAACATCCGCAACGATCATCCGCGCGCCGGCTTGATGCAGCATTCGCGCGAGTGAACGGCCGACGTGGCCGAGGCCTTGGACCGCAACAACGCAATCCGAAAGGTCCTTGGAAAGATGACGCCGAACGAGCGTCTCCATCGAGACGAAGACGCCCTGCGCCGTCCACGGAGAGGGATCGCCGCCCGGGCCGTCAGAATTTGAGGGCAGCCCCGCGACAAAGCGCGTTTTCTCGGACACCGCCTGCATATCCTCGACGCTGGTGCCGACATCCTCCGCCGTAATATAGCGGCCGCCCAGCGCATCCACCGCCCGGCCAAAAGCGCGGAAGAGTTCTTGCCGGGAAAAGGCGCCTTGCGGCAATCGAATAACCGCCTTACCGCCGCCCATCGGGAGGCCGGCGAGCGCATTCTTGTAGCTCATGCCCTCCGCAAGACGGAAAGCGTCTGCCCGCATCAGGGATGCGTCCTGATAGTGCAGCAGCCGACACCCGCCCGCTGCCGGCCCGAGTGCGGTCGAGTGAAGGACAATCAGGCCTTCGAGTCCGCTGTCAGGGTCACGTAACGTATGAACGCCCTCAGGCGCGGTGACATGTTGCTTATTCACCCCATTCTCTCCCGCACGGTGCATCAACATTTCCACGCAGGATGTTGGCCAATAATTGGCGCGAATATCTCCCGATCTTTATGCTATTGCGCCAGGATTGCAGAACAGGAATCACATGAATGCCAGCTTCACGAAACAGACGTTCTCGATCTATGACGACTCGGATTTCCGGAGAGATCGATCTGATGGACCGCAAGATCCTGTCCGCATTGCGCGCCGACGGGCGGCTGACCACCAGCGAACTCGGGGCAAAGGTGGGGTTGTCTGCCTCTCCCTGCTGGACACGGGTAAAGAGGCTGGAAGCGACTGGCGCGATCGAAGGCTATGTCGCGTTGCTCAATCACGCAGCTTTTGGGTTATTCAACACGGTGTTCGTCGAGGTGACGCTGGACAAGCACAACGACACGGTGCTGGCTCAATTTGGTGACGCCCTGTTGCGGATACCTGAAGTGGTGGAGGCCCACCTTGCGACGGGAGATTACGATTACCTGATCAAGGTCGCAGTCTCCGATACGCTGCACTACGAAAGGTTCTTGCGGGAGAGACTCTACAAATTGCCCGGCATCCGCAATACACGCTCGACCTTCGCGCTACGCGCGCTAAAGCGCTCGACTTCGGTCGACCCGCTGCTGTTGGTCTGATACGCCCCAACGACCACGTCGTCAAAATATTCGATACCACCGAATTGCCGGCCCGCGTTGGGGCCTACGCGCAAGGGCTTTCGACCTGTTGGTGCTAGTTGTCCGCAACCCTGAACGCATTGTCGCCCATCGTCCTCCAGCACCATCCATCGAGAATGGCGGCTTTCCTTTCTTGCGCTCGTCTCCTTTTGAAAAGGAAACCTTGGTTCGTGCGTCGCGTGACGCAGGCCCTGTGATCTATTGTCTGGCGGCCAAGCCGCGCTTGTCGTGGTAGCGACGCCGGGCGGTCCGGTGCCTGAGGCAGGGAGCTGTCCAAATGTTTGAGGCGAATGCGCTGTAACCCACGGAAAAGACGGGGCTATCCCGAGACACCACAGAGACTGGCAAAGCGAGGAAGTGAGTGGTGCCGAGTGTTGTCTGCGGCTAACTGTTCTCTGAACTGAATTCCCTGATATCCGGCGAAAAACAGGGAACTGTCCGCAATCGCGGGTACTTTCTCGTTTTCCTGTCGATTTTCCGGCGCCAGATCAGTGGCTTGCCAAGGGTCCCTGCTTGCAGGAGAAGGGAACCATTCGGTCAAAGCAGGCCGGTGATGGCTACATAACAAAGGATTCTGCAGCCACTGGCAGCGATACGTTGCCGTTACGTGGGATCGCATTGCAGTTATGCGGGAACGTGTTGCCCTTAGCTGGAAACTGAGCGGCGTCCTGCGGAAATGGATTGGCGTGGACCGGGACCCGACTGTCCTTAGGCGAATACGTTTCGCGCCTCAGCGGGATCGAATTGCGCTTCAGTAAGGCCGCGTTGTCGCTCTGCAGATTGTTGGGCGCCCCCACGAGCTGCTTTCCCTGGAACTGCAGGCGCTCATCGACCTGGAATTCGACGTCACCGTTACCGGCTTCTCGCTCGCCGAGACAGACCTGACGCTTGATCGTGCGCAAGAGGCATCTTCAGATGCTCCAGATGGCGCCGATAGAGTTCCGCCCCTGCAGGAACATGCGGTATCACGAACCGGTGACTTTTGGCAGCTCGGACGCCATCGGCTTCTGTGCGGTGATGATCGTGCCGCAGCGGACGTCGAGAGGCTGGTTGGGGCAGGGCGGGTCGACCTTGTCTTCACCGACCCGCCCTACAACGCGCCGGTCCAGGGCCATATCAGCGGACTTGGCCGTACCCAGCATCGCGAGTTCGCCTTTGCCTCCAGCGTGATGAGCGAGGCCGAGTTTACCGAATTCCTGCGCACGACCCTTGGCAATGAAGCGCAGCAATCAGGTGCATTGCACTTTGCCGTGGCTGTCAACACCGCCTTGCCGGTGCGCTACCGGCTGGACGATGCAATAATCATTCATCGTCTGGCGTGCTACGCAGGCATCAATCTGCGGCAGCTTCTGAAGGAGACGTATCAGGCTTGGCGGAAGGCTGGCGTCAAAGTTAAACGAGGCGCCCGGTTTGCTGATGCTGATATTGCCAGAAGAACGATTGGCTACGGGATCGATTTTGGGCGAGCTCTTCGCGAGGGCCGTTTGGATCTGGACGCTATCGCGCGCGATGGATTTGACGATGTGACCCTCGAACTTATGGAGCGCTATGGTCTCGGTGCGTGATGGCCACGGCCCTGCATATTACGTGTTTGGAGGGACAGCTTTGCAGTTGGTTATGGCTAGGAATGCAGAATGTTGGATGGCAGCTATGGGGCCGACTCCGGACGGTCCAGTTATGGCGAGCACGTAGCGATAAGCTGCCGTTCAGCGCAGCCTGGTCAGGCAATGTTTGCCTGTCCGCTGACGACCCCATTGCCGCCGCTCGGGGAGCGTCGATCGCTTGCCGAAGATGTTGCTCAGAAAGCGTCCATTTTCCACTTACGTGGGAGCCATTCGCGATCGCCTGCTTAGGAAAGATACGTGGCGCAGCAGCAATGTTTGGCTTGGTTGGACGACTGCGATTGCGGCACAACTTCTGCTCGTTTGGGCGGCACGCAATTGACATCATGATCCCAGTCCTAGGGATGAAGCCTCTCGCGCTTGACCGTGGAAACGGCGATTTCCATGAATTGCCTGACCCGCACCGACACGAATTTCTGGGCCGGATAGGCAAAGTAGAGGCCTGTAAATGGCGATCGCAGGTCAGGCAGCACCCTCACGAGATCCAGCTGGTGGGCGAGATAGCCGGGCAGGAAGCTGATTCCGAGCCCCATCGTGACGAGCGCCCTGACGGTCAGCAAGTCGTCACATGCCAGGCCACCAGACAGGTCGACGGAGATCTTCCTGTCGTCGGCCAGCATCGGCAGTGGCTGCGCCCAAGGCTTCGTGATCGCGATCAGATCGTGATTCCGGAGTTCGTCGATTGTGGCGGGAGTTCCTCGACGATCGAGATATGTCTGGCTGGCAAACAAGCCTGACGGGCCTGTCACAAAGGTTCGCGCGATCAGGCTTGAATCGCGCAAGGGGCCCACGCGCACGGCAAGGTCGATGCCATCCGCGACAAGATCGGCAACACGATCGGTGACGACGAGCTCAAGATTGACCCCTGGATGGGCATCGCGAAACGCGACGATGACGCGCGGCAGAAGGGTGTGCGCAATATCCACCGACGCCGTCAGCCGAAGCGGTCCGACCATCTCCGTCGATTCCGCGCGAAGCTCCGCTTCGGCGGTTTTGATCTCGCGCAGTGCGATGCGGCATCGTTCGAAATAGGCCTGGCCTTCGGGCGTGGGACGCAGCCTTCTGGTCGTGCGCAGGATCAGGGTCACTCCGAGGCGTTGTTCAAGCGCCGCAACCTTGGCGCTCACCGTCGTTGCGGGCATGCGTAGACGCCGGGCCGCTCCAGCAAAGCTGCCGGCTTCGAGAACGTTGATGAAGACGCTGATTTCGTCGATGCGCATGGTTGCGATTATGCAAAATTCTGCATGATCATTCCAGATTATTCCGTATTTGCCCAGAAGCGCGGTTGGGTGACCCTTCCCCGGATCAGAGACCAGGGAGTGATGCTCATGACCACGCACCCGAATGCCCCCAACCCAGCGACCGCGGTTGACGACGACTACAGAATCGACCCGCGCGTTCGGGTAGGTCACGTCCACCTCAAAGTCGCCGATCTGGAGCGATCGCTCGCTTTCTACCGCGACATGCTTGGCTTCAGCGTCAAGATCATCCTCGGCGGTGAGGCTGCGTTTCTGGCTGCTGGTGACTATCACCACCATGTTGCGCTCAACACCTGGGAGAGCCGTTGCGGTGCTGCGCCTCCTGCCGGCACGACGGGTCTGCACCATGTCGCTTTTCTCTACCCGACACGAGCCTCACTAGCCGCCGCGCTGCGCCGCCTGCAGACAGCAGGAGTGGCGCTAACCGGCGCAAATGACCACGGTGGGTCAGAGGCGATATATGTGCGCGATCCCGACGGCAATGGGGTGGAGCTGTACTGGGATCGCCCGCCAACGGAATGGCCGCGCAACCTTGACGGCACGCTGAAGTTGGTCAGCAAGCCGCTGGATATCGAGGAGCTTGCCCGTTCCTTGTAATGCGCCTCAAGAGAACCGGTGGCGTCTGTTCGGGACTCGCCGGAATCGGCGAACAATGCCGCCTTGATGAGACGGCCCCCGTCTCTCAAGACTTTGGATTGGGTTCATTGCGGAAGACACGGAATCACAACGGCGGCTATTCTCAACGGTCTATCCTCCGGCGTTTGCTGCTAGGCGAGATGGACTGCAAAGGAGGCCGACCAAGAGCAGGCGCGAGTGGGAGATTGCTTTGGCGACGCTTCATTTCATCTGCGGGAAGGCGGGATCAGGAAAGACCACGCTCGCGCGCGTACTCGGTCACAAGCTTCCCGCGGCGGTCTTCTGCGAAGACGAGTGGATCGCCTCACTTGGCTTTGAGATACGCACCGTCGAAGGCTATACAGATGCGTCGAAGAGATGCCGCGGCCTCATGGCATCGCTCGCCGTTCAGCTCCTCCGCATGGGAGTTTCGGTCGTGTTCGATTTCGGAGGCAACACCGCAAAGGACAGAGCATGGGTGCGAGAGGTTTTCGAAGCCGCAAATGCGGAGCATGTCCTGCACGTCATTCCTGCGAGTGACGAACGGTGCCTTTCGAACATCCATCGCCGAAACAAGGAGAAGCCGCCCGGCATCTATTGGGGGAGCGTGAGTGATGAAATGTTCCATTCCGTAACCCGCTCTTCACGACGCCGCAGCCTTCGGAAGGGTTTAACACCAGGAGGCATTCACCCACGAGGCCATAGAAACAGGCGCGCGCCGTAGCGCCGCTTACCTCCTTTCTGGAAGCCGTTCTCGGCCTAGGCGTTCGAAAGTCATGGACAAATTCGCGGATGCCTCCGTTCAGCGTGCCGATCGTCGGCTTGATCGGGGCCGTCTGCTGCCTGTCCGGTTCTGGCTGGAAAACCGCGAAAGCCGACGTTCGGCCAACGACACCATCAATGGGCGGAGCAGCGCGGCACTACTCCTTGAGATTCTATAGATCAGATCGCTTCACCCTAGGGCAGTTGGAAGGCATGATGCCCGTGCCTACACAGACAATCGGTCACCCTCATGCCTTCGAACTTTATCACAAAAGGTGCGGAGAACTACGAGGCCAGCATGGGTCGCTGGAGCCAGCGGCTTGCCATGCCATTTCTTGAGTTCGCCGGCGTCCCCTGGCGCGGCCGCGTTCTGGATGCGGGATGCGGGACGGGCAGCCTCACCCTGCCGCTAGCTGCTCATCATCGCGGGCTCGATCGCATCGACGCTCTTGACTTCGCAGATGACTTCGTTGCGGCGCTGCGCGCGCGCGTGGATGACCCGAGGATCAGGGCTCGGCAAGGCGACGTATGTGCCCTGCCGTATGATGACGCTTCGTTCGATGCCGCGTATTCCCTTCTGGTGCTCCATTTCGTGTCTGATCCTGATCGCGCGATAGCCCAGATGCGACGCGTTCTTCGACCGGGCGCTCTGGCGGCAGCCACCGTTTGGGCATCGGGCGGCATGCCAAGCTGGCGCCTGTTTTGGGACACCGTCCTCATTCACGAACCGACAGCGGAGCGCATCGCCCCGGTTCGGCGGCCGCTAACCGGCGGCGGTGAACTGCGCGTCGCGTTCGAGCGTGCTGGCTTCACGCAAGTGGTCGAAACGACGCTCACCATTTCGATGGATTACGCAAACTTCGATGATTTCTGGTATCCTACCGCCTACGGCCAAGGGAGGTTCGGCGCCTTTTTCGACGACTTGCCCGAGAAGAGACGAATTCGGCTGCGCGAAGCAGTGAGGGAGGCGTACTGCGCAGGGGAGCGTGAAGGCCCGCGAAGCTTTCCAAGCACAGCTCTGGCGGTTCGATGCATTGCTTAGGTGAGTTGCGCTGACGAAACGGGTGGCTTCTACAGGTTTCGAGTTTGCCGATCGACGGACTGATTGCTTGAGGTAGATTACCCATTTATCAGCGGCGGCCCACCGACAGCTCCCGGCGCACGCTCAAGTCGTCGTCCAGGAATTCCGGCTCCGCCTCTGCCCCGACTGCGTCGAAGTATCGGCTCAGGAAATTGCGGAACGATGCGGCGAGAGCGATATCGGCGATATTGCCGTCGGTAAGTCCGACGGCGCGGAGTGAATCGATGTCTTCCTGCCTTATTCGAGAGGCGTCAACCGTGATCTGCTCGGCGTAGGCCAGCATGGCGACTTGCTGGTCCGTCAGCCCGGCGTTGCGATAATCACGATGCACGGCCAGCGCCTGATCCCTGCCAATCATGCCGGAAAGCGCCTTGAAGTAGACGTGGGAACAATAGCTGGAGGGCACATGTTTTGCAGCCACAAGGGTGATCAGCCGGAAGTTGACCAGCCCCAGAGAAAACCCGCCTCTAATCTGGTCTAACAGGTGCTCGACTGGCGCCAGGATGTCAGCTCTGGCTGTCCAGCACCGGGTTGCCTCCATCACCGTTCCCATCGACGCCATCTCGTTCTCATAGATCGACGCCACTTCGCCCTCTGCCTCTGCCGGCTCAATCGTTCGAACAAACATCGCCACCTCCTGGATCGCCTCGCGCTTTCTACATTCTCCCTCGAAACCACAACCGAGGGAAGTGAGGAGAGGCACAGCGGAATCGCGTCGCCTGGCTGCAAATACCTGTTCTCCTCGGCCGTGATTGGACGAGAGAGAAACGGTGCCAGGGCGCCACCTCACCCCGGGCCGACTGCTGCTTGTTCGGGTTCGGTGCAACTCGGAGCATTGCTGACATTTCGATGATGGACACGGCAGAGACAGCCGAAGGCGCCATGATCAGGCCGTGGTGCCGTCAATCGGTGAACCATTGTCCCGAGCGACTACTACGGGGTCAGGGACGCTCGACAGAAGACGCCGCGCCGCGCCAGCCGCCGCATCCGCATATGTGCGGTCGCCGTGGAGCAGGATCATGAGCATGGCGCCCTCTAGCAGCAGCATGATCTCCCGACCGAGAGAGCGCGGTAGGGAGGGCAAAGCGTTCATCAGTTTGTCGCAAAGACACTGCTCCAGCCGCTCCTTGTGACGGCGGGCGATCCGCCTTGCCGGATGGCCGGGCAAATCCGCCATCTCCATTGCGAGGCGTGTAAAGCCCGAGCCTGCCCAGCCCGGCTTGCCGCTCCATGCGCCGAGCTCCCGAAACAGCCCGTCGATGATCTCCTCGGCAGTGCCGCCGAGATCGCCGGCGAAGGTCTGGAAGGCAATGAAAGCCAACTCGTCCTCCAACTCGAGGACAGCTGCGAGCAGGTCGTCTTTGCTGGCGAAATGATAGTAAAGAGTGCGCTTCGTAACTTGCGCGCCGGCCGCTATGTCATCGAGACCGACCCGCGCATAGCCGCGCCGGCGCAAGAGCACGTAGGCGGAGTTTATGATCGCCCGGCGCGTGTCGGTGGACCGCTCGGACATGTCGATTGTGGCACCCGTATACCGGCAAGTGAATTCTTGCCCGTTTCCGCATCTACTAGAATACGCGAATTGTGAGCAAATGGCGGCGTCCGATGCTGGCGCGGCCCCGAGCCGATGTAACAGAAACGAGGTTTGTAGCGACCCTTCCTGTCGGCGCCTCCTGAGTGCGTTCCATGAATATGCTCATCAGGGTCCTTCTCGTATGGATCAACGGCGTTACCGGGCTGCCGGTCGGCGATAAGTTACCTTCGATCCGCTTGGAGTCCCCGGCCACAATCCAGGAGTTCGTCAACCCCGAGCAATCGCACCCTAACGACGCTCAGATCGAACAAGCACTGGCCTACTTCGACACCCGACGCGATGAGATCGTGCTGCGCCGAGGTTGGCAGCCTGACAACCCCTTCGACGTGTCGATCCTGGTACATGAACTCGTCCACTTCATGCAGGACGAGGCGGGCCGCTTATATCCTTGCCCGGGGGCGCGGGAGAAGGACGCCTATGCGGCGCAGGAGGCGTGGCTCAAAAGCCAGGGCATCGACCTCGACAACGTCGAGATGCCACTAGACCGAATGTTCGTGCTGGTGGTCACGTCTTGTGCCAACTGACCGTCTGCCGGACCCGCTTGCGAGGCTTTGCGGCAAGCAGGGCTGGGAGAACTGTGCGGGTATCCTGGCGAAGCCAAGGTGCCGCCGGCAGCCCTGGAACACCACGTCGCGAGCCGCCTGTGGGAGGTCTCCGAAGAACTGAGCGGCGTGAGGTTCGGCGAAGCTTCGCCATTTGTCCGCAACCTGCTTGCGGCGATGTGAAGATGGATGCGTTTGGAACGCTTGTCGCAGGCATCGCGGCATTAAACGTCTGCGGACTTTTCGTCTCCACATTTGCCGAAAGGCGATCGAGCAAAGCTCAGACCATGTCTGAGACCGACACCACAAGGACGCAGGCCCATACGAACTCACCCGCCGAGAGGCTTCACTTCGTGCGTGCATGGCTTCGCTCGCCGCTCACGGTTGCGGCCATCGCACCCTCCAGCCGCGCACTCGCCCGGCTAATCACAAGCGAAATATCCGCCTCGACCATTCCGGTGATCGAACTTGGACCGGGTACCGGCTCCTTTACCCGCGCCCTGCTGGCACGCGGTGTGGAGGAGAAAGACCTCGCACTTGTCGAGTTCGGCAAATCCTTTGCCTATGCTCTTTCTGCTAGCTTTCCGAAAGCCAACACGCTGTGCATGGATGCGGCTGCTCTCAACACTGTAAAACTCTTCGATGGCAGGCCGGCGGGCGCAGTTGTGAGCGGCCTTCCGCTGTTGTCTATGCCAAAGCCGCAGGTCGAGGCAATCTTGCGGGCTGCTTTCGGCAAACTGACACCGACCGGCGCCTTCTATCAATAACCTACGGACCGGGGTGCCCGGTACCACGCACGGTGCTTGATCGTGTGGGACTTGAGGCCGAACGGATCGGGGGCACGTTCATGAACATACCACCCGCAACCGTCTACAGGCTGCGGCGTGTCCAGCTTTCCGCGTGAGAACAATGAATAGCAGGAGTCCGGGCGGGTTCACGTTGACGAACTGCTCATTGTCACGGATCGAGCGCATCAGCGAGTTCTGCTGCTTCATCTCGTCAATGTGCTGCCAATAGGCTTTCGTAACCCGATAGGCCACGTCCTCGTCCAGCTCCTTACTGACGCCGAGGACCATCGTGGTGGCTACCGACACGATGTCCTCATCGCTGTTCGCCTGGCCGCTATAGGTGCCTGCCGGAATGTCCGATGTGGTGTGAGCACTTGTCTTGAGAAACGCCTTGAAGGCATCCGTATCGAGAATGTCCTTCGGCATGCCAAGGAGGCGGATTTCGCGCTGCAGACTGAGCTCGTTCAGCGACTGCTGCCCGACGGCTACGGATGCGATATGCAGATCGAATTGACCGTCCTGGAACGACTGCTGGGCTGCTTCCCAGGGCGCGCGGATGCCCTCGTAATCCCCGCCATCATTGAACCCGCTCGCCTGCTCGATCATGCTGCGCATCTGCGCATTTGCGGCGCCCGCTGGGGGGCCGACATAGACACGCTTGCCCTTGATGTCCTCCCAGCCATCGATACCACTGTCGGCCCACACGATGGCGTGAAAGGTCCCGCCCGGAAATCCGAACAGCGAGCGCACGTTTTTGGACAGTTCTGCTGCCTGCTCGCCCTGCTGGGCGTAGGGACCGGCGCCCTTCTTCATCGCTTCGAGCGCCGACGGAGGAATCACAGCCATGTCGAGCTGGCCGGCGGCGACTTTAAGGGCCGATTTCGTCAGCGTCTGGCCCAAAACCACCTGGATATCGACACCTTCCTTTGACGCGTAGGAAGCGAGCGATTGCGGCACGATACCCGTGAGCGAAGCCATACCGGCCCCTTCGAGAGAATATGTCTCGGCCTGGGCAGAGGCGATCGATCCGGCCGCGACGGCTGCCGCGACCGCAGGGCCGGGAGCAGGCGTTGCTCCATCTCGCTGAAATCGGTGCCGAATGGGAATGGCCGCAGCGAACCGTCATTCACGAAAGGAGAAAGCCAGGTTCGCACCCGGTCCGGCAAGTTTTTTCCGTGCCGCTCCGGGACGACCGCGTGTTTAGGGAGTTTTCCGGCAGATTTGGCTCTCTCCAACAGCTCCGGCTGAAACCGGCTGTCGGCGATCGCGATCATCGCCATGACGCAATGCGCATCCGAGCGGCCGCGCAGATCGGCGATGCCATATTCCGTCACTATGATATCCCGCAGATGGCGCGGGATCGTCTCGTGCGGATGATCCCATACGATGTTGGACGTGACCTTGCCCCCGCTTTGTCTTGTGGCGGGGAGCGTAATGACGGCCCGTGCATCGTGGAGCGCAAAGGCCTGGTCAACAAAATTGAACTGGCCCCCAACGCCGCTGACGATCTGGCCGCTGGCGGTCACGTCCGATATGATTCCGCCCAGCGCCGTCGCCTTCATGGCCGAGTTTACGAACCGCGCGCTGCGCCGTGCCTCGCGTTTTGCACCCTCGTTGCCGTAGAGCTGGTTGGTGAAGGAGACCGGCATCATCTGGATGCGAGCGGGCTCTTGCCGTGGCATGTCGCGCAAGGTGCGATAGAAGTCGCGGCAGTCGAGGAAGAAGCCGGCGTGAACTGCGGCGCCATCCACCTCCCGGCTGATGACCCCCGCTCTCAGCAGTTCCACGATGCCTTGAACCAGCATTTCGGTGACGCTGTAGAGTCCTTGCTTGAACCTGCCCGTCTGGGCAACCGCGAGACCTGGAAACGGGGAGGCGGCCATAATGGCGCGCACCTTGTCCGGGGCGCGATGCCTCAGAATGAGAGACGACGCGACAGCGTCGCCGATCGAACCGATTCCGATCTGTAGTGTGCCGCCGTCCGGCACCAATCCGGAAACATGCAGGCCAATAGCGTGATCGCGCTCCCTGACGGGACCCTTGGGCACGGAGAACAGCTCGAAGTCCGTCGCAGGGTCATCGAGCAGGCAGTCGACGTCGTCACGCGAGATCTCGCCCGCACCGGGCATGAAGGGGAGTTCCGAATTGACCTCGCCGGCGAGCATGAAATCCTGATCACCGCAGGCGCGGGCACGCAGCAAGTCCACGGTGATATCGGTGTTGCAGGACAGGCTCAGACGATTGCCATCCCGCGCGAGCAGCTGGGCAATCACATTAGGGCGCCGCGCCATCAGGAAGTGCAACGCATGGGTATAGTTCGCGGCGATGTAGCTCTGCTGCGCCGCCTCCTGGTCCAGCCAGCTGCCGGCCTGGAAGAAGAATTCCTGAACCTCGATGTTATCGGGCAACGTCCCGTCGGCAAGCCGCTTCGCATAGATAAGAGGCGTATAGGTGCCACTTGCGATCGATTTTACCCATGAGGGACTATCCCCCATAATTCAATTGCGCGATTGCGCTCACTGCGTATTGCGCCGGATCAATATCTCTGGCGCGGGAAGCCCTATTCTTCTTTTTCCGAATAAGGAGACCTCCCATGAACGCTGCGCTTCGCACGAAAATACTGGAACTTCTCGATGAGCATCGCATACTCAGCCTTGCCACGCTTCGTCCGGACGGCTGGCCGCAGGCGACGACGGTTGGCTATGTCAGTCGCGGGCTGAGGCTCTGGTTCATGTGTGGGAAGGATTCGCAGAAGGCCAAGAACCTCGCCCGCGACAGTCGCGTGTCTCTCACCATTGACCGTGACACGACCGATCCGCTGGCCATCCGTGGACTGTCGATGGCCGCCCGCGCCGTTCCCGTCGCAGATGAGGCTATGATCCGGGAGTTCTTGCTTGTGGAGCTTCCGAAGAAATACCCGGAATATACACCGATGATGAGCAGCCTCGACATTACGGGCGTCGCCGTCTTCGAGCTTAGGCCTGAGGTGATTTCGGTACTCGACTATTCGAAGGGCTTTGCCCACACCGATCAAGTGATTGTCAGCGAATCGGACCGAATGGCAGGTAGCGGGACAAGGAGACCATGAACCCGCGGCCTCAGTCTGGAAGACCCGCTGCACGCAGGTGGGCCGCCATCGCCTCTATATCGGCAGGATTTCGGAAGGGGATGATGGTGAAGTGCTTCTGGATCGAGAAGTCTGGATTAAGGGCGATGAGACGGTTCGCGGTCGCTGCTGCCTCTTCCGCTTCGCCCGCTGCCGAAGCGGCAATCGTCAGGAACAGCAAGCAAGGCTGAAGCTTCGGTGCAACAGCGTAGCACTTGCGCGCTGATGCCAGCGCCGCAAAGTGGTCGCCCGTAAAGAACTCCGCACGCGACTTCAACGCTGGGACGAGCGCTGTACCTATCGGATCGAGTCGCTCGAGCTCATGCCAAGCGGCAAGTGATTCCGCATGCAAACCCGCACGCGCGAGCGTGTCGGCATAAATACCTATCGTCGAAGCGTCGTTGGGATTGAGGCGAAGAGCTTCCCGCAGCTCTGCCAGCCCCACGTCGAAATCTCCGCCACGGGCGACGATTGCCCCGAAGGTAGCGCGCGCGGTCGAGTAGTTCGGATCGAGTTGAACGGCTCTGGCTGCCGCCGCCCTTGCCTCCGCAACCACCGCCATTTCACCGCGGCGCTCGTCATAGGGCTGGATGAAAAATTGCATCAATATCTGCGAAAGCAACTCCCAGGCGACTGCGTAATTCGGATCAGAGGCAATCGCACGCCGCGCCAGATCGAGCCCCTCCACAGCTCCGTCTCGGCTGAAGCTCAGATAGGCCTTACGCCCGCGCAAGACGAGATCGTAGGCGTCCAGCACGGACGGCGGCTTGCCTTGCGAACGCACGATCGCAGCGTCTCTAGTTTGTTCCGCGAGTTGTGACGCGACATCTTTGGCGATCGCATCCTGGATAGCGAAAACGTCTCCCCACTGGCGATCGAAACGCTCCGCCCAACGGTTCACGCCAGTCTCCAGATCGACGAGCTGTACGGCCAGGCGCAGTTCGTCGCCGTTCCGGCGCAGGCTGCCCTGCAATAGGAAGTCCGCTCGGAGCTCCTCACGAATACGCTCTAGATCGTCGTCGATGTCGAACCGGAAGCTTGAGTTGCGGGCAATGACCGAGAGGTCCCGGAAGCGCGACAGCGCCATAATGACATCGTCGGCCACGCCTTCGCCCAGCCAAGCGTCGACATCGCTTTCAGTGCTGGCGCGGAACGGCAGGACGGCGATCGATGGCCGTGGGTCGCGCGCCGCAGCAGGGGCCCCGTCGGTGCCGAAGTGCATCCACGTCAATACTGCGAGAACCGTTGCAACCACCAAAAAGGCGGCTAGGGCTGCAACTCGCCGCGTCTGCCGAGCGGTTGGCATCGGATCTGCCAATTGCTCATCGCTTTCCTGTTCTACTCCAGCCACGAAGAGATATCCTCGCCGCGGAACTGTCTTGATGAATTGTTGGTCCGCGTCACGGAGCGCCTTGCGAACGTCCCGTACGCATTGGGCGAGTGCATCATCGTTCACGATGACATCTCGCCATACGGCAGCCACGAGCTCGTCCTTGGTGACCAAGCGACCAGCGCGTTCCACTAGCACACGCAGCGTATCGAACGCCTTCGGTCGAAGTTCGATCGAATGCTCGCTTTCGGTGAGCGCCATCCGATCCAGATCAAGGATGAAGCTGCCGAGCCTGTATCGCCTTGCCGTGTTCATTCTTCCTCCACGCCAGCGATCGAGCGAGATTGTAGCGTTTTTCGAGGAGAATTGCAGCGCGAATACATGCGTTCCCCTTCAGTCCGGCGCAGGGTCGTGATGCATCCGGTAGCCAACAGGAGGAAAACCGATGGAACGCAAGAACACTCTGTTCGCGGCCACAGCGATTTCGCTGCTTGCCGCGTGTCAGCTTGCCGTTGCAGGTGATGGCAAGAGCCTCAGGGAACAGGTCGTGGGGACATGGTCTCTTGTCTCCCTCACGGTCAATCAACCTGATAAGAAAGTCGAGCTGTTCGGCGAGAACCCGCGCGGCATTCAAATCATGGATCCGAGTGGCCGCTTCGTGAACTTCATCACTCGATCCAGTCTTCCGCTCTATGCGGGAAACAACCGCATGCAGGGTACGGCGGAGGAATACACGGCGATCGGCAAGGGTGCGAACGCGATCTACGGCACCTACGAGGTCGATGAAGAAAGCCAGACTGTCACCTTCAACGTCGAGGTCAGCACGTTCCCCAACTGGGAGGGGGAGCGCCAGCGCCGGGAATCGGAGATCGACGGCGACATATGGCGATACACCAATCCGATGACCACGATCGGCGAGGGCTACGTCGAGGTCGTCTGGAAGCGCCTCGATTGAGCTTGACTCGCATGCTGTTGCGCATCCGGTCGCAAACGGCCGGATGCGCCAAGAACCGACGCTCGCCGACCGATGTTTGGAGTGACCGGGTCTTCCAGGGTGAGCGCGAGA
>SXGT01230656.1_pt1 | contig 20556 bp, 17 predicted proteins | sample 3176221 | NCBI WGS metagenome assembly SXGT01 (sample SAMN11356862, study PRJNA531348) | freshwater metagenome | isolation source: freshwater sample F1-120 | place: China: Fuxian Lake, Yuxi | collected 2017-12-25
CCACCCCGCCGGCCCACTTGATCACGTCGATGCGGTTGTCGCCCACCGCGGCGATGCCGGCTGCCTCTCGCCCCCGGTGTTGCAGGGAACGGATGAAGCGGTGGGCATCATGCAGGGTGTGGGCGACGCTGAATCCGCAGTTGTGGCGGACCTGTTCGGACATCTCAGTACCTCTGGGTCAGATGGTGGATTGGGGGCAGCATAACTCCAGACTCAAAGGACACATCCGGGAAAGGTGCGTCCCTGGATGTGGTAGTACTGCGGCGCCTCGCCCTCACCGGTGAAGCGGGAACGCGAGGACATATAGGAGAGGGCAATGGCCCGCCGCCACTGATCCGAGTTGTTGGGCGCCGTATAGTGGGGCAGCAGGGAATGAAAGAAAAGCCCGCTGCCCGCCTTCATCGGCACCAGCAACATCTCGTCAAAGGTGTAGTGCCCGTCCTCGACCACAAAATCGTCCGGCACCCGCTGGTGGGGCAGCGGTCCGCGCAGGTGGCCGCTGGGCAGCACCCCCATACAGCCGTTCTCGGGGGTGGCGTCGTCCAGAGGAAACCAGCACGAACACAGGGCCATGGGCTGGATGGGCCAGTAGGGCGAATCCTGGTGCATGCCCTTTTGCGACCCCACCTTGGGCGGCTTGAGCAGGAGGGAGTTGCGGAACATCTTGAGGTCCGGCCCCAGGATCTGGGCGAGGATACCGACCATGTTCGGGTCGCGGCCCAAGGCGTTGAACAGCTCGTCCCCCTCCACCAGCCCGTCCACCTTGCGGATGCCGTCGCCCCAGGCCTCCACCGCGACCTCCCCGCGCTGGACCCTGGGTTCAACTTGGATCTTCAGCTGCTCTGCCGGACGGCCCCCGTGGGTGTATTCGCGCAGGCGGCGGCCCAGGGCCTCGACCCGCTCGGCGGAAATCAGGTTTTCCACGACGACAAAGCCCTCGCGGTGGTAGCCGGCCAGCTGCCCTTCGTTCAGCCGGATGGGGGCAGCACTCATCACTCACCTCCTCGGTGGTCTACCTACTAGAAAGAATGACCTCGGCGAATCTGCGCAAATCCTCACTCCACAACAAATAAAAAAGCGCCTGTGGTCGCAGGCGCTCGTATCTCTGTTCCTATGGCCGGGAGGCTCATTGCTGCAGCGCTCCCACCAGGGTGTCGACGTCGAAAACAAAGCCGTAGGCCAGCGCCACCCGCCACAGGCCCAACTCCTTGGCCAACTCCTGCCGGGCCGTCTCCTTGTTCTCCACCGCGGTCACCGCCTGGCGCAGGGCCGAACACATCACCCCGCGCCAGCTCATGTCGGCCATGCCGCCCGGCGAGAGCAGCAGACACCAGTTGATGGCGAAGCCGGCGTAGATGAGGTGGTTGACCCCCGCCTCTTTGCACAGGGCAAAGAGCTGGTGCCCGTCCTCGGCCACCCCTTCGTGATCGAGGGGCCTGGCCTCGGACAGGAAATCGAGCGCCTTGAAACCGCGCTCCACGTCGGCCCGGTTTTGAGCGCCGACGAAGACATGCTGGCTGCGGAAGGCCTTGAGCGCTTCGAGCACCGGGTCGCTCTCCACCCGCGGCAAAGGCCCTGGTGAGGGGCCGGCCAGGGCTTTGGCCCTTTGGTACCCGGGGCACTGGTGGTAATAGTCGCCCCCGCCCACCACGTGGAAGAGCGGTAGGGACGAGCGGCGCACTGCCCCCAGCAGGCCGGGGAACACGGTGCGGCTGATCTCCACCGAGCGCGGGATGTACTCCACGGCTCGGTGCCAGCCGGGGAACTCCTGGCGGGTGCCGGTGTCCCAGGCGTGCATCACCACCACGGCGGTGTGCGCTGCCGAGAGTTCGACCTGAGCCTGTTTCCACCCCCCGTACCCCTCTCCGGGTACGTCGAGGGTGAAATCGGCGTCGAACTGCTGGTAGTAGTGCGCGGTGAGCCCGATGGTTTTCATTCCCCTCTACTCAGGAATCAATATATCGGCAGGTACTTGTCCAGTTCCCACTGGCTGACGTGCTGGTGGTACTCCCGCCACTCCTCCCGTTTGACGCCGATATAATAGGCGGCGTACTCCGCGCCCAGCGCCTCCTGCACGACCTTGTCCGCCTCGAGGCAGTCGAGCGCCTCGCGCAAGGTCGTGGGCAAAAAGCCGATGCCCCGACGCTTGAGTTCGGCCTCGGGGACCTCGTAGAGGTTGTCGTCGTTGCGTTTGCCAGGGTCCAGCTTCTTCTCGATCCCGTCCAGGCCAGCGGCCAGCATGGCCGCGCAGGCCAGGTAGGGATTGGCGGCCCCGTCCACCGTGCGGTTCTCCAGGCGCCCGGGCCCGGGGATGCGGATCATCTGGGTGCGGTTCGAACCGCCGTAGGTCGTATAAACCGGCGCCCAGGTGGCCCCGGAGCGGGGTGCGCCGCGGATCAGGCGTTTGTAGCTGTTGACCAGGGGCGAGGTGACTGCGGCCAAGGCCCGGGCGTGTTTGAGCAGCCCGCCCATGAACCAGTAGGCCTGTTGCGAAAGCCCGTTTTTGTCCTTCTTGTCCAGGAAGAGGTTCTTCTTGTTCTCCTTGTCCCACAGACTGAGGTGGAAATGGGCCCCGCTGCCGGTAAGGTGTGAGAAGGGTTTGGGCATGAAGGTGGCCATCAGACCCTGCTGCTCGGCGGCACTCTTCACCATCCAGCGGAAAAAGGTGTGGCGGTCGGCGGTGGTCAGGGCGTCGGCGTAGCGCCAGTTGATCTCGAACTGGCTGTTGGCGTCCTCGTGGTCGTTGGCGTACGGGTCCCAGCCCAGTTCCTGCATGTACTTGATCAGGGTGGTCATCAGATCCAGGCTGCGGTGCAGGGTCACCAGATCGTAGCAGGGCTTGGGCAGGATATCGAGCGCGTCGGCAGGCAGGTATTTGCCCTCCTCGGTGCGCCGCAGCAGCATAAACTCCGGCTCCACCCCCACGTTGAACACATACCCTTTGCGTCTGGCCTTCTCCAGTTGCCGCGACAGGATGGTGCGCGGACAGTACCCCCAGGGTTTGCCCTCCACGTGGGCGTTGCCGGCCACCCAGGCCACATTGGGCCGCCAGGGCAGCACCGCCAGGGAGCGGAAATCGGGGATACTCATGATATCTGGATCGTGGGGCCCTTGTCCCATGTGTCCGGTGGCAAAGCCGGCGAAGCCGGCCCCTTCCTCCGCCATGTCCGCCAGGTGGGTGGCGGGCACCACCTTGGCCTTGGGCAGTCCGCTCATCTCCACAAACGAGCAGAGGAAGAACTCGATCTGCTTTTCTTTGACGAGTTGCTCAACTTGACCCAGGGTCATGGGCGATCTCCTCGCAAAAAAGGGTGGGGTGCCGGGATGCAGATCAATCCACTTCTCCTAGGCCGAGCAAGGCAGCCCGGCCTAGGGGCACGATGCCGTGGGCGCGCCCGGCTTCCAGGATCGCTTCCCACAGATAGGCTGCCAGGGAACGGGCGCCGATGAGGGTATAGGCCGGCACTGCGCCCAGATCGCGGCGCAGGATCAGTTGGGCGGTCTTGGCCACACTGCTCTGCCTGGCCTCCCCATCGGGGAAACGCGCCCAATCCAGGCCGCACAACTGGCCGAGCACCGCCGGCCCGGCCGGCCCCACCAGGCGCAGTTCGGCCCGCCCGTGGCTCAGGTCGGTGAGGGTGAGGTGCCGGCCCGCTGCCTGCGCCCGCAACCCTTCCAGCACCCCACCCTCATTTCCGGGGGGCGTGCTGAGAAAAAAGAGGTCCGGCCGCAGGCGGTACACCCTGCTGGTGCCCAGGGCTGCGCCGCTGCCGACGCCCAGGTCCACGCCCAACAGGGCACCCCCGTCCCGGCCCTCGACCAGAATCCTGCCCCTGGCCGTCTGATCGGCCAGCCCCAAGGCCCTGCGGGCCAGCGCCACCTCCTCGTCTACGGAGCGGTAGACCTGGGCCAGCTGCCAACCCCCGACCTGGGCGAACTGCGCCCCGGCTTCGGCCGCGATGTGGTGTAGGGGGCTCAGTCTGAGCGGCACCCCGTTCATGCCCGCACCCTTTCCCCCTCGGGATCGTAGAAGGCGTGATGGTGGACCCGCGCCTCCAGCAACTGGCCTTCGCGGTAGATCGAGAACGCCGCCCCGCCCTGCCCCGCCAGCGCCGCCGGCAGCCAGCACAGGCCGACGGTCTCCCCGAGGGTGGGGCTGAAGCGGCTGGAGGTGATCCAGCCGATAATCTCCAGCTTGCCCTGGCGGCGCTCCACGATCTGCAGCCCCTCCTCGGGCACGAGCCCGGGCTGGGCCATCTTGAAACCAGCCAGCCGCTGCTGGACCCCGGTGTCGGCGACCCGCATCAGCGAGCGTTTGCCCAGGAAGTCCGGCTTGTCCATCTTGACCAGCCCCTCCAGACCCGCGGAGAAGGCGTCGGCCAGAGCGTCGGTGTCCTGCCCGATGATGATATGGGCCTTCTCCAGGCGCAGGACCCGCTGCGCCTCCACCCCGAAGGGCGAGATGCCGAATTGAGCGCCGGCCGCCATCAGCGCCTCCCACAGGTGCAGGCCGTACCCCGCAGGGCAGTGGATCTCGTAGGACAGCTCCCCGGTGAAGCCCAGGCGCAGCAGCCGGCAGGGCACCCCGGCCACGGCGGCTTGGCGGGCGTGCATGTAGGGAAAGGCTTCGTTGCTCAGGTCGGCCTGGGTCAGCTCTTGGAGCACTGCGCGCGACTGCGGCCCCGCCAGGTTAAAGGCCGCAAAAGCCTCGGTCAGGTCCGTGAGGTGTACCCCCTTGCCCCAGCCGGCCTGCATCCACCACTGGATCAGCTCGAAAACCGCCGCCGCCCCCGACGAGGTGGTGGTCATGTACCACTCCTCCTCACCCAGCCGAGCCCCTACCCCGTCGTCGAGTACCACCCCCTCGTCGTTGCAGATCACCCCGTACCGCGCCCGTCCCAGCCCCAACTTGCGCCACTGGTTCACGTACACGCGCTCCAGCAGGGCCGGCGCTCCCTTCCCGGTGAATTGCAGCTTGCCCAGGGTGCTCACGTCGATGAGCCCCACCCGCTCCCGCACTGCCCGCACCTCAGCGGCTGCATCCCCGTAATGCTCGGGCCGCATCCACAGCCCGGCCCCCATCATCCTGGCGCCGTGGTCCAGATGCCATTGGTGTACTGGCGTGTACTGCACCGGCTCGAGGTGCTGACCGGCCAGCACCCCCAGGGACAAGGGATTCACCGGCGGGCGGGCCGTGGTCCGCCCCGTCTGCCCCACGGCCAGGCCGCGGGCACGAGCACACAGGTGCAGGGCGTTCATCCCGCACATCTTGCCCTGGCAGGGGCCCATGGAGATGGTGCTGTAGCGCTTGAGCAGTTCGGGGCTCTCGAACCCCTCGGCGACCGCAGTCTGTACGTCGACGTCGGTGACATCCTCGCACAGGCAGACGAAGCGTTTCCCCTCGCCCGCCACTGCGACCGGCGCATAACTGCGCGGCGACTGTGCCTGCCGCAGCACCTGCAACTGCTCCGCCAGCCCCGCATCCGGCCCCGCACCCAACCCCAATTGTGCGGCGGCCTCCAGACCGGCCCGCCGGCCATCGAGGGTTTGCCCCTCGACTTCGTGTAGCCCGTTGACCCGCCCAGCCACCAGGAAACCCGCCCGCAGTTCGGAAAAGCGGAACTCGGCCTGGGCCTCGTCATAGATGCCCCGGCACCCGGCCATGTACGCCAGGTCCGCAGCGGGCGCCCAGGCGGCACTGAGTACCAGCAGACCGCAATCCAGACCTTGCTCGGTCCCTGGCTGCACCCTGCCCTGCCCATCGACCCGGGCACACATTACCCGCCGCACCGCCTTCTCGCCCCGGGCCTCCACCACCGTATAGCCGCGCAGTACCTTCACCCCATCCAGACTGCGCCCATCCTCAGCGCGGGTGACCACCGCCTTCAGCTCCACCCCCGCTTCCCGCAGGGCCTGGGCCACCTCCCAGCCCTCGGTGTTGTCGGCCACCACCACGGCCCCTTGGCCGGGAACCACCCCGTAGAGGCGGAGCAGGCGCAGCACCGCCCCGCCGAACATCACCCCGGGCAGGTCGTTGCCGGAAAAAACCAGAGGCTGCTCGTACGCACCGGTGGCCGCCACCACGGTCTGGGCCCTGATCTTGAACAGGCGTTTGCCCTGCACGGCGACCAACCAGTGGTCGGCGTACCAGCCCGTGACCATGGTGCCCGGAAACACCTGGATGCGCGGCTGGGCCGCCACCTCCTGCAGCAGGGCCGGCAACAGCTCCCGTTTACCGGAAAAACGCAGATGCCCCCCCAGGGTGGGCTGCTCCTCAAAGAGCAGCACCTGCGCCCCCTGCCTGGCAGCGGCCAGGGCCGCGCTGATGCCCGCCGGTCCCCCACCCACCACCGCAACCTGGGCGTGTAGGAACTGCTTGGAGAATCCCTCGCCGCGGGAGTGCGGATCCACCTCTCCCAGGCCGGCGGCCCGGCGCAGGAATTCCTCGTACCGAGGCCACAGGGCGCGGGGCCGCATGAAGGTCTTGTAGTAGAAACCCACCGGCATCAGCGGGCTGAGAAATTTGGTCAGCGAGAGCAGGTCTGTTTCGAGGGAGGGCCAGACGTTCTGGGCCTTCACCGCCATGCCTTCTTCGACGGGCCGCTGGCAGGAGCGCACACTCGGCTCGTCGCCGATCTGCACCAGGCAGTTGGGGCAGTGGCCGGCCCCGCAGAGCAGCCCGCGCGGGCGGTGGTATTTGAAGGAACGGCTCAGCACCCCGACCCCCGCGGCGGCCAAAGCCGAGGCGACAGTGTCCCCCGGATGGGCGGTATAGGTCCGGCCCTCGAAGGTGAACTGTAGGGTGCGGCTGCGGTCGATGGCCTCGCCTGGTTTGGGCGCGAGGCGCGCTGGGGTCTCAGGCGGCACGCTCACCCTCCCCTGTGGTGGCCGGCGGCAGCCAGGTCTTGGTCACCTTGCCGGTGTAGGTGTGGCGCTCGGCCAGGAACCACAATCCGCAGCCGGCCCGGTGGTACCACCACTCGCTCTGCACCCCCATGCGGTTGGGCCGCACGTAGAGATAACTGGCCCACGCCTCCTCGGTGGTGGCTGTAGGGTCAGCGGGGCGGGGATTCACCTCGCCGCCATAGCGAAACTCGCTGGCGTTGCGTTGGCCGCAGTTGGGGCAGTTCAGGATCAGCATCGTTCCTCGCTTTTAATGGCCAACCGAAGCCGCCCCCTTTTCGCCGACCAGTTGCCCCTCGGCAAAACGCGAGAGCCGGAAGGGGGCGATCAGTTCGGGGGTTTGGCCCGTGGCGATCAGGGCAGCCAGGGTTTTGCCGCAGATCGGTGAAGCCTTGAAACCGTAGGTCCCCCAGCCGGTGTCGATGTGGAAACCTTCTACCGGGGTCAGACCCATGATCGGGCTGAAATCCGGGGGCATCTCACACAAGCCCGCCCACTGGCGCAGGATACGCACCGGGCTGAGGCAGGGGAAGAGTTCGAGCAGGTGGCCGGAAATCTCTTCCAAGAAGGAGAGGGAGCCGGCCATCGAATACGAGGCGAAGGGATCGACGCTGGCGCCGGTCACCAACTCGCCCCGGTCCGACTGGCTCACGTACACGTGTAAGCTGCCCGAGACCACCACGGTGTGCAGGAAGGGTTTGAGCGGCTCAGTGACGCAGGCCTGCAGGGGGAAGGTGGTCATGGGCAGATTGATGCCGGCCATGGCGGCGATGGTCGAACCCCAGCCGGCCGTGGCGTTGAGCACCTGTTTGGCCCCGACAAAACCCCGGCTGGTCTGTACCCCCCGCACTCTCCCATCCTCGACCCTGACCCCGGTCACCTCGGTCTCCTGGTGGATCTGCACCCCGCGTTTGTCGGCCTGGCGGGCGTACCCCCAGACCACGGCGTCGTGGCGGATGATGCCCCCCGGCGGATGGTAGAGGGCTGCCTGGATCGGATGGCGGGGATGGTCGCTCAGGTCTAAGTGCGGGCAGAGGCGGGCGATCTCGTCGGGCCAGATCAGCCGCGAGTTGACGCCCTGGAGTTTGTTGACCTCGGCCCGCCGGCGCATGGTGCGTACCGAGGCGTCGCTGTGGGCCAGGGTCAGGTGGCCGCGCTGGCTGAACATCACGTTGAAGTTCAGCTTGCAGGCCAGCTCCTCGTAGAGCTTGACACTCTCGTCGTAGAAGCGCACCCCTTCGGGGGTGAGGTAGTTGCTGCGCACGATGGCGGTGTTGCGCCCGCTGCCGCCAGAGCCGATATAGGCCTTGTCGATCACCGCCACGTCGGTGATACCGTAATCCTCAGCCAGATAGTAGGCACAGGCCAGGCCGTGTGCCCCCCCGCCGATGATCACCACCTCGTACTGATCCTTGAGCGGATGGTTCCGCCACATCCGGGGCGGCGGTCCCTTGCGGAGGGCCTGGCGGATCAGTTCGATGGACATCGGACTAGTGGCGCTCCTTCCAGCCCGGCCCGCCGCCAAAGACCCGGTTGGTGCCCACCAGGGGCACCCCGCAGATCATCGAGGCTTCGAGGCTGAGGGCGCGCAGGTCCTCTGGCTCCAGGTCGTGTACGTCGGCCTTGCCGCAGGCCCGCGCCAGGATCTGGATCTCCGAGGTCATGGCCTGGAGCAGATTGGCCACCCGCTCGGCGGCGGCATCGATCTCCAGGCGCTTCATCAACTCTGGGTCCTGAGTGGTGATGCCCACCGGGCAGCGGCCCGTATGGCAGTGGTGGCAGTGATAAGGCGCGGCACCGATCTTCTGGTAGTCTTCAGTGAAGAGGGGTTTGTTGCAGTTGAGCGCCATCAGCGCCGCGGTGCCGATATACACCGCGTCTGCACCCAGGGCCATGGCCTTGGCCGCGTCCACCCCGTTGCGGATGCCCCCGGCGATCACCAGTTGCACCTCGCCGTAAAGGCCCAGGTCCTCCAGCGCGGCGCGCGCTTCACACACCGCCGCCAGGGTGGGGATGCCGGTGTGTTCCTGGCAGATCTCCGCCGAAGCCCCGGTGCCGCCCTCCATGCCGTCTACCACCACCACGTCCGCCCCGGCCTTGGCCGCCAGGCGCACGTCATCGAAAACCCGGGTGGCCCCCATCTTGACGAAGATCGGCACCTGCCAGTCGGTGGCCTCGCGCAACTCCTCGATCTTGATGACCATGTCGTCGGGGCCGAGAAAATCCGGATGCCGCGCCGGACTGCGCTGGTCCACGCCCACGGGCAGGTCCCGCTGATGGGCGATGGTGTCCAGCACCTTGGAACCCAGCAGCAAGCCCCCGGTCCCCGGCTTGGCCCCCTGGCCGATGGTCAGCTCGATGCCGTCGGCCTGCAAGAGATGCCGGATGTCGAGGCCGTAGCGGGAGGGCAGCACCTCGTAGATCAGGGCCCGACTGTACTCGCGCTCGGCCAGCAACATGCCGCCGTCCCCGGTGGTGTTGGAGGAGCCGGCGATACGGGCTCCTTTGGCCAGGGCCACCTTGGCGTTGAAGGAAAGCGCGCCCCAGCTCATCCCGGTGATCATGATCGGCACGTCGAGGGCGATGGGCTTTTTGGCGAAGCGGGTGCCCAGAAGGGTCTTGGCCGAGCAGCGCTCCCTATACCCCTCCAGCGGGATGCGGGTGAGGGTGCAGGGGATAAAACTCAGGTCGTCGAAGGTGGCCCAGGTGCGGGGCCGCAGGGTGCCAAAGCCGCGGATGCGATACCGGCCCAACTCGGCCTTCACCTGGATATCCTCGATAACCTCGGGCGGAAAGATGCCGCTGGTGCGCAGGGGCGGGGCCTCAACCGCCGGCATGGCTGTTGTTTTGTCCGCCTTGGGGCGCGGCGCCATTGCCCGGGCCTTTTTCGCCGGAACAGCCTTGGCCGCGGCTTTCTTCTTGGGCGGAAGGGCTCGGGGGAATGGGTTCTTTTTTGAGGCCGGCGCGGCCTTGGCCGCTGCTTTTTTCCTTTTGGCCGGGGCGGCGGCACCTTTGGCCCCAGACCGCTGCTTTGCGTTCTTCGCCTTTACACTCTTTCCCATACTCACAGCGCCTCCCGCCACAGCGCCCGTTCCTGTTTGTTAAAGTTCCACAGCTTGCGCCCGGAGGCCACCTTCCTGAAGTCCGGGACCGCTTTGCCGGGCAGATGGCTGGCCAGCAATTCACCGAGCCTGGCCCGCTCTTTGGCGCTGGGCTCGGAAACCACCGCGTCGTTGCCCAGTTCGCCGATCCTGCCGCCCACAAAACACTCCGCCTCGTACATCGAATCGGCAAAGGCCTCGCCCACGTCGCCGCAAACCACCAGGGTGCCCTTCTGCGCCATGAAACCGGCCATGTACCCGCAACTGCCGCCCACCACCACCAGCCCGCCCTTGAGCGAGACCGCCAGCCGGGCGGCGGCATCCCCGTGGATCACCACCGTGCCCCCTCGCACCGAGGCGGCCGCCCCGTTGCCAGCGCTGCCGCGCACCACCACCTCGCCCTCCATCATCGACTCGGCCAGGCCCCAGCCGGCGCTGCCTTCGATCTCCACCCTGGGTCCGGCGATCATGCCGGCGCAGAAATAGCCCACGCTGCCTGCAAAATGCAAGCGGGCCGGCTGCACGATGCCCACCCCCAGGTTGTGCCGGGCCGCGGGGTTGTGGATCAGGACCTGGCTTTCGCCCTGGGCGATGAAACCCTTGATGGCGGCATTGACCTGTCGGGTCGTCTGACCCTGGCAATCTACCTCTGCCATAACCTCACCTCCCCTGCCTGGGCCTCGCGCACCTGATACACCCCGCCCAGGGCCGCCCGCAGCGCGATCTCCTCGGTGGCCACCGCCACGAAGCGCTCGTTCTCTGCAAAGAGCAGGGGTTTGAAGGCGAAGGGGTCCTTGGCAAAACCGAATTCCCCGGAGGTCGCCACCAGATAGCTGAACGAACCGTCCAGGTCCCGCATCGAGGCGTCCATGGCTTCCCGCAGGCTCATGCCCTCGGCGAGCCGGTCTCCCAGGTACATGCCGATGATCTCCGAGTCGTTCTCCGTGTAGAAGCGGACCCCGTGCTGCTCGTAGCGGCGGCGCAGCTTGTGGTAGTTGCAGATATGGCCGTTGTGTACCACCGCCAGGTCAGGGTGGCCGTGGGCCCAGAAGGGCTGCGAATGGCTCAGGTCGATGCGGGATTCGGTGGACAGCCGGGTGTGGCCGATGCCGTGGGTGCCCACGAAGCCGGAGATGGCATAGGTGGCGTCCAGGTTCTGGGGCGAGCCCACCTGTTTGATGATCTCGAGCTGGCGCCCCATACTCACCACCTCCACCCCCACACCGGCGCTTTCGATGGCGCGCTCCAGGCCCCGGGGATCTTCTGCCCTATCCACGACCAGGCGCAGGTACTCGGCGGTCTGCTCGGCCCGCAGCACCTGCCTGCTCTTGGCGGCCTGCTCGACCACCCGGGGGACGTACCCCTCTGGGTGCCCGTCCTCCCCCAGCTTGATCCGCAGCACCAATTCCCCGCCCGACCGGCCGGTGTAGAGGGCCACGCCGGCCGAATCGGGCCCGCGGCAACCCAGGGCCTCCAGCATCCTGAGGATGATCTGGCCCAACTCCACCCCTGCCCCGCTTTTTTCCAGGTACCCTGCGATGCCACACATATACGGTCCGCTCAGCTCCTATACAATTTTGTTAGGCAGGGCCTCAGATGGCCGCATCCCCGGTCTCGCCGGTGCGGATGCGGACCACCTCCTCGACCGGCAATACGAAGATCTTGCCGTCGCCGATGTTGCCGCTCTTCGCCGCTTCCACCACTGCGCCGATGGCCCGCTCGACCAGCGTATTGCCCACCACCACCTCGATCTTCAGCTTGGGGGTGAAATCGATCTGGTACTCGGCCCCCCGGTACACCTCCTTGTGCCCCTTCTGGCGGCCAAAACCCTTGACCTCGCTGACCGTCATGCCCATCACCCCCAGTTTGCCGAGGGCTTCTTTGACCTTGTCGAGCGCGCTGGGGCGCACGATGCACTCGAGCAGCTTCATCTGGGCTCTCCTCTGGGCAGAAATCGGACTGCCCCGTTTGGCGGATCGAGTAATATAAACGCCCTTTTACTCTTGGCAAGCGAATGGTGCCCGGTCAGGGAGGCAGGGCGCACCGGTATGCCGCCAGGGCGTTTTTGCCCAGGAACTGTTCCAGGGCCGCAGCGCCTTTGGCCGCAAAATAGGCCCGTGCCACCGCCTGCACCTGAGCATAGGGGGCCGCCCTTTCGCAGACCGGCCAGTTGCTCCCGTAGATCAGCCGGCGGGACCCGAAGGCCGCCCACAACACGTCCAGCACCGGGGCGTAGAACGCCGGGTCAGCGGGGGCCGGCTGCACCTGGCTCAGTTCGGCCATGCCCGAGACCTTGCAGTACACTGCCGGCCCGGCCGCCAGCGCCTGCATCTCGTCCACCCAGCGCGGGTCGGGTGCCTTGCCGTCGATGGCCACGCTGCCCACGTGGTTGATGACGATGTGCAGCTGCGGCAGCCTCGCGGCCAGTCGGCAAACCTCCCCGAGGTGTTCGTAACCCATCAGCACATCGAGTTCCAAATCGCATTTGGCCAGCAATTCCATGTCGGCCAGGAAAGGCCCCCGGTCCATTCCCTGCTGGTATCCCACCCGGATGCCCCGGAAAAGCGGGTTGGCGGCAAAGCGCTCCAGGTAGCCGGCAAAACCCTCAGTGCCCGGATCGAGATGCCCCACCAATCCGAGGATGAACGGATCGGCAGCAGCTAGGTCCAGCACCCACTGGTTGTCCTCCAGCCAGGCGCTGGCCTCCACCACCACCGTGCCGCTCACCCCCTCGGGCCGGGCCAGGGCCTGGTAGTGTTCGGGCAGCACCCTGCGGTACAGCCAGTCCTCTTTGGGAGAAGGCCAGGGCACCCCCTGGGGGCGCGAGGGATCGTAGAAATGGGTGTGGGTATCGATGATCATCTCGGACTCCTAACGGGCTAACCCGGCGGTAGTTCCGGTTTTGGGCCGGCGGCCCTTCACCATCCAGCCCAGCCGGCCCAGGGCGTGGCCATCCACCTGCGGGTTGGCCGGATCGCGGTAGCCCAGGCGCACAGCCCGGCGCCAGCGCGGGGTGAGGTTGAGGTCGGAGCCGTGGATGGTCCACAGGTTGAAGAAGACCACGTCTCCAGCCTGGGCCGGCACCGGCACGGTATCGGCCAAACGGTACTGGTCGGTGGGCAGGTGCGGCGCGCCCTCCCCCCGGATATGGGCCAAGGGGCCGAGGCGGTGACTGCCCGGCATAAAACGCAGACAGCCTGCCTCCGCGGGCGCGTCGTCGAGGTGGAGGATGGCATCGGCGTACGCCGGGGTCTGGTGCGCGAAGAAGGCGTTGTCCTGGTGCAGGGGAAAGGGACTGCCCACCTGGGGCGGCTTGGCGTGTAAGGTCGTGTGGTGCAACTCTACGTCCGGGCCCAGGAGCCCGGCCAGGGCCGCGCTCAGGCGCGGGTGTGCGGCGGCGGCCTGCCAGGCGGCAGAGTGCAGGTGCAGGTCGTTGATGGCCACCAGCACCGCCTGCTGCCGCTGGGCCTCGGTCATGTACACCTCGCGCCAGGGTCCCTGCCAGGCGGCGTTGTGGTCGGCCCAGGTGGCGAAGATCCAGTCCAGTTCCCCGCGCAATGCCTCCACCTCTGCGGGGCTGAACACCCCAGGGACGCGCAGGTATCCTTCGCGGTGATAGTATTCGATCTGCTCGGCGCTCAACATAGAGACGCTCCGGTGTGGGTCGACAAAATCTGCTGCGGGGCCTTGCCTTTGGTCAGCCCGGGCGCACCGTGTAGCGGGCCACCGCCTCCTCGTCCAGTTCCACCCCCAATCCCGGTGCCTCGCCCACCTGTGCGTACCCGTCCTGCACCAGGGGCTGGGCCAGCAGGCTGTGCTCGTGTACAAAATTGCCGCACAGGTCGCTGCCCAGGGTGCAGTTTGGCGCTGCGGCCGAGGCGTGCAGGCGGAAGGCGTCGAAGATGCCCAGGTCTACATTGGAAGCCTGCCAGACCGGGATGCCGGCGCTCTCGGCAATGCGGGCCATGTCGAGGAAACCCCAGTCGGAGGGCGCCACGTTGATGCCGTCCACGGCCTCGAAGTGAATCGCCTTGATCACCTGTCCTGGGTTTTGCAGATGCGGGGCGATGAGGATCTCGGTGGACTCCTTGAGCCGGCGGTACTCCTCCCAGTTGGTGGGGGGAAAGGGGTCTTCGAAGATGAGTTGGGAGCCGTAGGACTCCAGCTGCCGGGCCAGCTCCAGACTGTTCTCCAGATTGTGGAAGCGGTGGTTGGGGTCGAGCACGATGCGCAGATTGGGGGCCGCCTCGTGTATGGCGCAGACCCGGTCGACGACGTTGTTGTCCTCCCACCGGCACTTGATCTTGATGCCGTGGAAACCCAGTTGGGCCGCCTTTTTCGCCGCTGCCCCCGAAGCCTCCGGCCCCATGCGCGAGATCCAGTAATCGACCAACACCTTTTCCTGTAATCTGCCGCCGAAGATGCGGCACAGGGGCCAGCCCAGGGCCTTGCCCATCAGGTCCAGCAGCGCAATGTCCCAACCGCCCCCGCCCAGGCGGCGCGGCTCGAAGTCGAGCGGATTCCTGCCGATCAGCTCAGGGGGCGCCTCGGCGTGGTCCCCAAAATAGGGACCGCTCATGCCGATGCCCACCAGCCCCTCATCGGTGTGCAGGCGCAACACGTCCTGCCGGCGCTCGCCGATGGGGGCCGGGTACGCCGGGGTGAAAATCTCCATTTCGGGGGGCGAGAGGATGCCCGGCAGAAAGGGCACGCAGGTGACGGTGCGTTCGAGGCGGGTGATTTTCATCTTGGTCGCCTAGTCCAGTTTTCCGGCCGCCCGCAGCGCGGCTCCGTAGGTTTCCAGCTGGGCCTTTTCCTCGGGACTGATGGCCAGGTCCTTGGCCAGGTCGACGGCGACCTGGCGGAACACCTCCGCGTCCCGCAGGCCCATGATGGTCAAGGCCACCGCCGGGTGGCTGAGCACGTAGCGGTAGAATCGCTCGCGCGGGGGCGCGTTCTCATCCCCAAAAAGCTTGGTGTTGCGCGAAGCGTTCATGATCACCACCCCGGTGTGCTGCTGCTGGGCCTCGGGAAGTACGGTCTGCTCGGGCTCCCGCATCGCGCAGTTGTACCAACACAGCACCGTGTCGAAGAGCCCGGTGGCCACCGCGGCCTGGATCTGCACCCAGTCGTGGCCGGTGACGCCGATAAAACGCACCAGTCCTTCCTGTTTGGCTTTCCTTGCTGCCTCCATGGCCCCACCAGGCCCCAGGGCTTTTTCGCGCTCCTCCTGGGTATTGAGGTGGTGGAGCTGCCAGATGTCCAGGTAGTCGGTCCGCAAAAGGCGCAGCGAGGTCTCCAGGTCCCGGCTGGCCCCCTCCGCGTCGCGCTGGCCAGTCTTGGTGGCCAGCACCAACTGGTGCCGGCGACCCTGGATGGCCCGGCCGATCACCTCCTCGTCCTTGCCGTCGCGGTACGCCCGCGCGGTGTCCACATAGTTGACCCCGCAGTCCAGCGCCGCACCGTACCCTTCGGGGGTCTCGCAGTAGGCACCACCTATGCCCAGCCGGGTGACCCAAAGCCCGGTGCGGCCCAAAAGCGCCCGAGGCAATTCGCCCGCCATCGCTGCCTCCTCTCTGTTCGCCGGCAATATTGAGGCAGAGTATAAACAATGCCCCCCTTCGCGGCCAGCAGGGTGTGCCGCGGTGCTGTTTCTTGCCTATTTTAGGGCATCCACCTTGCCCAGGAGCCCCCGGCGATGCCCGAAACCCTCTACCTCATCGACGCCTTCGCCCAGATCTTCCGGGCCTACTACGCCATCCGCACTCCCATGCACAGCCCCGCCACCGGCGAACCCACCCAGGCGGTCTTTGGCTTCACCGCCATGCTGCTCAAACTCTTCTCCCAATTCCGTCCCCACTACGCCGTGGTGGCCATCGACAGCCCCGGGAAAACCTTCCGCGACGATCTCTATCCAGAGTACAAAGCCACCCGCCGCGATACCCCCGAGGAGCTGCTCTCCCAGGTGCCGCGCGTCTTCCAGGTGGTGGAGGGTTTTGGCCTGCCCATTGTCGGCCAGCCGGGCCTGGAGGCCGACGACATCATCGCCACCATCACCCAGCGGGTGCTCGACGACCCGGCCCTTTCCCACCTGCATATCCGCATCGTCTCCAAGGACAAAGACCTCGAACAGCTGCTCGGCGAGCGGGTCAGCCTCTTCGACATCCACACCGACACCACCACCGACGTGGCGGCCCTGATGGAGAATAAGGGCATCACCCCGGCCCAGGTCATAGATCTGTTAACGCTGATGGGCGACACCTCCGACAACGTGCCAGGGGTGGAGGGCATCGGCCCCAAAACCGCCGCCCAGCTCATCCAGCAGTACGGCTCCCTCGACGGCCTGCTTGCCAACCTGGGCCAGCTCAAGGGCAAACGCCGCGAGAACCTCGAAAAGGCCCTGCCGACCATCCCGCTCTCGCGCACCCTGGTCACCCTGAAACGCGACGCCGACTTCCCCTTTGCCCTCGGGGACGCCCGCGTTGGGCCGCCCGACCCCGCCCGCCTCTTGCCCCTCTTCCAGCAACTGGGTTTCAACCGCTTCCGCGACGAGGTGCAGCGCCTCGCCCCGCCTTCGGCCGCTGCCCCGGCCCAGCAGGCGGACCTTTTCACCACCCCGCCTGCCGCCCCGGCCCGCACCGCCACCGAAGGCGAGTACGAGCTGATCACCACCATGGCGCAACTCCAAACCCTGGCCGCCATCCTGCGTGCCCAGGAGCTCTTCAGCTTCGACACCGAGACCACCGGGCTGGAGCGCGACGCGCTGCTCTGCGGCCTGAGTTTTGCCTGGGAGGAGGGCAAGGGGGTGTACGTGCCCCTGCGCTCGCCCACCCCCGAAACACACCTCGCCCCCGAGCAGGTGCTGGAGACTCTCGGCCCGCTGCTGGCCGACCCCGCGGTGCCAAAATGCGGCCACAACATCAAATTCGACGCCGGCATGCTGCTCAACGCCGGCATCGCCCTGCGCGGGGTGGTCTGCGATTCCCTGCTGGCCAGCCTGCTCAGCGACCCCACCCGATCCAGCCACAAACTCGACGAACTGGCCCTGGCCCACTTCAACCACCGGATGATCCCCATCTCCGAGCTGATCGGCGAGGGCGGCACCATGGACCAGGTGCCCCTAGACCAGATCGCCGTGTACGCCGCCGAAGACGCGGACCTCTCCCTGCGCCTGTGCCGGCGCTTCCTGCCCAAGCTGGAGGAGTTGGGGATGGGTGAACTGATGCGCCAGGTGGAGGCCCCCCTGTGCACGGTGCTGGCCCGCATGGAGGCCCAGGGCATTCTCTGCGACCCGGAGGAGCTGCGCCGGCAGGGGGCGATCCTGGGCCAGCGGGTGGAGGAGTTGCGCGCCCAGGTCTGGGCCCTGGCCGGCGGGGAATTCCAGCTCGAATCCACCCAGCAACTGGCCGAGGTGCTCTTCAACAAACTCGGCTTCCCGCCCGGCAAACGCACCAAAACCGGCTACTCCACCGATATCACCGTGCTGGAAAAACTGGCCAGCCGCGAGGATCGTTCCGACCCGCGCACCGGGGTACCGCGCCTGGTCATCGAGTACCGCCAGCTGACCAAGCTGATCAGCACCTACCTGGGCAACCTCGAAGCCGCCATCTCGCCCCGCGACCACCGCATCCACACCACCTTCCACCAGCTGGTCACCGCCACCGGCCGGCTGGCCTCGCACAACCCCAATCTCCAGAATATCCCCGTGCGCACCGAGGTGGGCCGCCAGATCCGCCGGGCCTTTGTCGCCCCCCCCGGCCACCTGCTCATCTGCGCCGACTATTCCCAGATCGAGATCCGCCTGTTGGCCCATCTGAGCGAGGATCCGGCCCTCATCGACGCCTTTCTGCACGACCTGGACATCCACGCCGCCGTGGCCGCCCAGGTCTTTGGCGTGCCGCTCGACCAAGTGACCCGCCGCCTGCGCGACCAGGCCAAGACCATCAACTTCGGCATCATTTACGGGGTCACTGCCTTTGGCCTGGCCCAGCGGGTGGAGGGCATGGACCTGGGCGCGGCCACTGCCCTGATCGCCGACTACAAGCGCCGCTTTCCGGGGATCGAAACCTTCCTGCAGGAGTGTGTGCGCCGGGCCCTGGACCAAGGCTATGTCGCCACCCTGATGGGCCGGCGGCGGGCCATTCCCGAATTGCAGGAGCGCGACCGCAATCTGCGCAGCCTGGGCGAGCGGCTGGCCATCAACTCGGTGGTGCAGGGCAGCGCCGCGGACCTGATCAAGGCGGCCATGGTGCGGGTGCAGGACCGCATTGACCAGGAGAAACTGCCGCTCAAACTCCTATTGCAGATCCACGACGAACTGGTCTTCGAGGCCCCTGCCGACCAGGCCCCAGCCCTGGCCGAACTCGTCTGCGGCGAGATGGAGGCCGCCATGGCTCTCAAGGTGCCTCTGCGGGCCGAAGCCGGCATCGGCCCAGACTGGATGTCGGCCAAATGAGGGCCGCCGATCCCGGCGAAGGCGATTGACTGGCAAGGGCATTCCGCCAATATTAGGGACCACCAGGAGGAGAGTCTGTGGCCGACGAGAAAAACGATGAGATCGATGCCGACCTCACGGCATTGTTCCGCGACCCGGAACCACCCTCGGGCCGCACCTGCACAAAGTGCGGTGCCGGCGCCGGCGCCGAGGTCAAAATCCGTTTCTGCAGTTACTGCGGAGCCCCGCTCGCCCCTCCCCCTGCCAAACGCGTCCTTATAGTCGATGACTCCTCGCTGTCCCGCAAGACCATCGCCGCCATCCTCCAGCAGCTGGGCTGCGAGGTCCTCGAAGCAGCGGACGGCCCCAACGCCCTCGAGACGGCACGAGCCCAGAAGCTACAGCTCATCGTGCTCGACGTGGTGATGCCCGGCATGAGCGGTCTGGAGTTCCTCAAATCCCTGCGCGAGCACCCACCATCGGCCAAAACCCCGGTGATCATGCTGACCAGCAAAGCCGACCTGAACACCGTCTCCCCGGCCCTGCGCGAAGGTGCCTCCGACTACCTGCTCAAACACAGCGCCCCCGACGAGATCATGCAGCGACTCCGGAAGCACCTTGGTCCCTGAGCCCCCTCACCTGGAGGCCAGAAACGCCTCAAGGCTCCGTTGTACCAGCCCCATTTCCACCTCCACCTCCCAAAACAAACCCGTCGCTGCCGCCACCTCGCTCTCCTCGCCCAGATCCTCGAGGCGTTGGCACAGCGCCGCCAGACGCCGGGCCCCCACCTGCAGGCTGTTGCCCTTGAAGGTGTGCGCTTCGCGCTCGACCAAGGTGCCGTCCCCTACTTGGAGGGCCGTCTTTAGCGCCGCCAGCCTTTTCCTGCTGTCGGCCAGGTAGAGCTGGATGAAGTCAGCCAGGGGGAAATGGCCTCCGGCCTCCAGCTTTTCCAGGTTCACCAGCACCTCGGGGTCCACGACCTCGTCCCCGACCTGCTCGGGACGCGCCGGCGCTGCCTCCGGGACGGTCTGCTCGGCCACCGCCCGGATCACGCCCATCAGTTCGTCCCGGTCGATGGGCTTGGCCAGGTACGCGTCCATACCCGCGGCCAGGAAACGCTCCCGATCACCCTCCATGGCGTGTGCCGTGAGCGCGGCGATGGGCACATGCCCGCCTTGTTCGCGCTCCCGCCGGCGGATGGCCGCCGTAGCCGCCATCCCATCCATCACCGGCATCTGCACATCCATAAGTACCAAATCGTACCCCTGCTCGCCGAGGCGCTCCAGGGCTTCCTGGGCGTTGTTGGCGATCACCAGCTGATGGCTGGTTTTTTTCAAATATCCGATGACGATCTGCTGATTGAAGCGGTTGTCCTCCACCAGCAGGATACGCAAGGAGCGGGAGGGCGTGGACTGCCCAAAGGTTTCTTCGGCTGGCTGGGCGACAGCCGCCTCTTCGGCCAGACCTAGCCGGGCGGTAAAGTGGAAGGTACTGCCCAGACCAGGAACACTCTGCACCCAGATCACCCCCCCCATCATGCCAACCAGGCGGGCGCAGATGCTCAGGCCCAGTCCCGTGCCCCCGTACTGGCGGGTGGTCGAGGCGTCGGCCTGGGTGAAGGCGGCAAAGATCTGCTCCTGATTTTCCGGGGGGATGCCGATCCCGGTGTCGCGGACCTGGAAGTGTAGCCAGACCTCCTCGCCGCCCGATTTTTCCACGTCTACCCGCAACTCCACCTCGCCTTGGGCGGTGAATTTGATCGCGTTGCCCACCAGGTTGGTGAGCACCTGCCGCAATCGCAGCGCATCCCCCAACAGTGCCTCTGGCACCTGGTCCTGAATGCTGTGCCGCAGTTCGAGGCCCTTCTGGCTGGCTTGCCCGTCCAGGATCTTCATCACCTGAGCGACGGCCCGGCGCAGGCCAAAGCTCTCGGTTTCCAATTCCAGACGGCCGGCCTCGATCTTGGAGAAGTCGAGCACGTCGTTGATGATGTCCAGTAATGCCCCTGCAGAAGCACGCATCGCTCCCAGATATTCCCGCTGGGTGGCGTCGAGCTGGGTGTCCCCCAGCAATCCGGCCATGCCGATCACGGCGTTCATCGGGGTGCGGATCTCGTGG
>SXGT01068959.1_pt1 | contig 20555 bp, 16 predicted proteins | sample 3176221 | NCBI WGS metagenome assembly SXGT01 (sample SAMN11356862, study PRJNA531348) | freshwater metagenome | isolation source: freshwater sample F1-120 | place: China: Fuxian Lake, Yuxi | collected 2017-12-25
GCGCCGCCCTGCAGCCGGTGCCGGCGGCGGTGATGGCCTGGCGGTACTTCTTGTCCTGCACGTCGCCCGCGGCGAAGACCCCGGGCACGCTGGTCTCGGTGGTGCCGGGCACGGTCACCACGTAGCCCTGATCGTCGAGCGTGAGCTGGCCGCCCAGGAAGTCGGTGTTGGGCTTGTGGCCGATGGCGAAGAACAGGCCCGACGACGGGATGTCGCGCTCGGCGCCGGACTTGAGGTCCTTCACGCGAGCGTTCTGCATCACGCCGTCACCCTCGACCCGGATGACCTGGTGCGAGTAGAGGATCTCGATCTTGGGGTTGGCGCGGGCCCGGTCCTGCATGATCTTCGACGCGCGCAGCTCGTCACGGCGATGGACGATGTAGACCTTCGACCCGTACTTGGTGAGGAAGCTCGCCTCCTCCATGGCCGAGTCACCGCCGCCGACCACGAACAGCGGCTTGCCGCGAAACACGGGCAAGGCGCCGTCGCACACCGCGCATGCGCTCACGCCCTTCTGCCACAGCTCGCCGTCGCGGGTGCCGGGGATATCGTCGCGTTTGGCGGTGGCGCCGGTGGCGACGATGATCACCTTGGCCACGCCCTCGCGCTCGTCGCTGGCGTAGCGAAACGGCCGCCGCGACAGATCGACCCGGGTGATGGTCTCGGTGTGGATCACCGTGCCGAAGCGCGCCGACTGGGCGCGGAAGCGGTTGCACAGCTCGGTGCCGTCGACGCCCTCGGGGAAGCCGGGGAAGTTCTCGACCTCGGTGGTGGTGGTGAGCTGGCCACCGGCCGCGACGCCCCCGGCCATCCAGCCCTCGAACAGGATGGGTGACAGGTTGGCGCGGGCGGCGTAGATGGCGGCGGTGTGAGCCGCCGGTCCGCTTCCGATGATGACGACGTTGTCGGCCATGGCGGCGCAGAGTCTACAATGAAGCCAACAATGCGCGACACCGCCATCGGCCAGCTCGAGTCGTCACATCGACGACACGATGATCGCATGCAGCTCCTCATCGCCGCCGCGGAGCAACTCGCCGGCGGTCACGGCGGCCCCGAGGATCTCGAGGAGCTCGAGGACCAGGTGACCTGGTTCGCGCGCTCGGTGCCGCTCCACTTCGGCGACGAGGACGAAGTGATCTTCCCGGCGCTGGCCGCGCTCGACGCGCGCCTGGCCACGCCGCTGTCCACGCTCTCCGCCGAGCACCCTGCCCTCCTCGCCGCCCATGCCACCATCCGGGAGGCGGTCCTGAGCTGGGGCGGCCGCGAGCCGGCGCCCGACTCGCTCCCGGCCTTCCTCGCCGCTGTCCGCGATCTCGCCTCGCGTTTTCGCGACCACGCCGCCCGCGAAGATCTGCTCTTCGCCACCCTGTCGCTGACGCTCGACGACGCCGCGCTCCTCGCCGCCCTCCAGACCCGCCGCGGCCGTTAGCTTCCTATCCGTTCTTCCTCGCGCCCTTGCTCTTGCCCTTGCCCTTGCCCTTGCCGTCTCCGTCCTCTCCGCTCCCCGCCTTCTCCTGCTCCGCCTTCAGCGCCGCCAGCGACGCCTTGCGGGCGCCCGGCTTCTTGCCCAGCTCCTCGGGGGTCGGCGGCACCGCGCCGTGCTGCTTCAGCCACACCGCACCGTAGATGCAGACCCCGAACAGGGAGATCGCGGCCCACTGCGCGAAGGTGAACCCGGCGTAGCGGGGATCCGACGTGTTGAGCCGCCAGAACTCGATCACGAACCGGACCGGTGTGTACAGCAACACGATGGTCACCGCGACGAACCCGCCCGGCAGGCGCCGCGTCTTCTGGAAGGCCAGCCACAGGACGAAGATGTTGACCGGGATGAGGTACGCCAGCTCGTACATCGCCAGGTTGTGGGCGCGGATGACGGCGCCGTGGCCGCCCAGCTCGTCGTAGACGCCGCGCGCGATCAGCTCCGTGCGCGGGTAGTCGACGCCGAGCGCCGACTCGGTGGCGCGGCCGACGTGATCGTGCACCACCGTGCAGCCGATGCGGCCGATCGAGAACGCGGGCAAGAGCCCGACCCCGATCGTATCGGCGACGAGGCCGAGCGTGGCGCGCTTCCACCACACCCAGAACAGGAAGCCCACCGCGCCGCCGAGGAAGCCGCCGAACGACGAGATGCCGTCCCACATCTTGAGCAGCAGCACCGGGCCCTCGGCGGCCAGGCGGTCCTGCTCGTACATGAGGATGTCGAGGACGTGGGCACCGATGAAGCCGGTCACGATCACCCACATGGTCAGCGAGCGGATGTCGTCGTCGTCGATGTTGAAGCGGAAGCCGTAGCGGCGCAGGATCTCGGCGCCGATCAGCACGCCGGTGGCGACGATGATGCCGAACGGCTGCAGCGGGATGCCGATGTCGAGCGTCGGCAGCGAGAAGAACGGCAGGCCACCGGCGGCGGTGACGGCGCCGACGCTCACCGCGGCCAGCAAGGCGAGGATGGGTGCGAACACGGGCGGACCTTACAGCAACTGTGTGCCCGCGGGCGGCATTCCCACCCTTGACCGGCACGCGTGCGCGACGCTACGGTGACGTCGTGGTCTGGGAACCGTTCGCCCTCGCCGTCGTCATGGGACTCCTGGTCTCGGCCGCCATCTATTTCATCGTGATGTGGCCGCAGGTCGAGCCCGATGACGTCGACGAGCCCGCGGCGCTGGCGGCGAGCGACGGCGACGGCGACGCGCTATCCTCGGATCGATGAACCGGTTCGTGGTCGCGGCGGCGCTGGCTGGCTCGTGCCTGCCGCCCGCGGCGACGGCGGCGCCCGGCCGCGCCGAGCGGGTCGAGCACCGCACCGCCGACGAGGCACCGGCGATCGGCCCCCCCGAGGCGGCGGTCACGATCGAGCTGTTCTTCACCCCCGGCGCCGGCAACGCTCACGACGCCTACCGCACCCTGATCGAGCTGCAACGCCGCCACCCGACCCGGGTGCGGGCGGTGTTCCGGCCGCTGCACCGCAACCAGAACACGCCGGCGATCACCCTCGCCGCTCACCAGCGCGGCCGCTTCTTCGAGCTGATGAACGCGCTCTCGACCGGCGCGATGGCGCCGAACTCGGGCGCGACCCTCGAGCTGGCGGTCAAGATCGGGCTCAGCCGCACGGCCGCCGAGCGCGCGCACCTCGACCTCCAGGTCCAGGCCGCGCTCGACGCCAACCGCCACCGCGCCTTCCGCCTGGGCACCACCTCCAACCCGGAGATGGTGATCAACGGGCGGCCCATGGGCCCGCGCGTACACGCCGCCACCGCCACCGTCGGCGATCTCGAGAACGAGTACCGGGTCGCGTTCGATGATGCCCGCCGCGCCACAGGCCAGGGCATCCCGGCCCGGGCCATCCCCCGCTGGGGCGCGCGGCGCGAAGCCTGCGGCGACGATCCCGACGACGAGCGCGGCAGCTCGACCGCGCCTGGACCGGCCGACCCGACGGCGAATCCGGATCCCCCCGAGCCGCCGAGCTTCGCCTGGCACCTGGCCGCGGTCCTCACCCGCGGCACCGGCTGCACGGTGGCGCGCCACCTCCCGGCCACGCTCGACGAGTTCGACCCCGACGCGCCGCCCGAGCGTGACCCGGTGCCGCTCCTCGCCCGCCCGCTGCCCACCGCCGGCATGCCGACGCTAGGCCCGCCCGACGCCGAGGTCCCGATCTTCGTGGTGTGCAACCTGCGCGGTCGCTTCTGCCTCGACCAGCTCGACCTGGCCCGCCGGGTCGCCGAGCACTTTCCCGGGCAGGTGCGCGTGGTGTGGGTGCCCTGGGTCGACATGATCCTCGACGGCTCGGATCGCGACCTGACCCTGGCCCAGGCCGCGCTGTGCGCCGCCGCCGAGGGCGACGGCTGGGGCTTCCTGCGGGCCGCCACCACGGGTGGCTTCGCCGCCCGCGGGCGCGTCGATCTGTCGGCGATCGCCGCCGCCGCGGGCCTCGACAGCGAGAAGCTGGACGCGTGCGCGTCGGGGGAGCCCCGGCAGGCCCGGGCCGCGGTCGAGGCGGCGCGCGCCGCCGGCCTCGGCTGGGGGCCGACGGTGGTGATCGGCGGCCGCGCCTACCTGGGCGGCTTCGGCGACGACCGACGCGCGGCGGACCGGGTCGCTGCCGAGCTGGCGCCCGGCCTGCTCGAGGCGCTGGCGCCGAGCTGGTGACGTCCGGTTGCCGGTTTGTCTCGTGAGCCACAGACGCCGGCGTCCCGCGCGTTGACCGTGCTCCTGCGGGCGTGTTACCCCAGGATCGCGATGGAGCTGACCTTCGCGGCAGCGACCGACGTCGGGCGGCAGCGCACGCACAACGAGGACAACTTCCTCATCGACAAGAAGTTGCGCCTGTTCCTCGTCGCCGACGGGATGGGCGGACACGCGGCCGGCGAGGTCGCGTCGTCGATCGCCGTGCACGAGATCCGCGACGCGGTCTACGGCAACCGCGACCTCATCGAGCGCTACCGCGCCGACGGGGCCGGCGTGCAGGCGCTGGAGATCCTGCAGATGCTCGAGCACGCGGTCCAGTCGGCCTGCTCGACCGTCTACAACCGCGCCCAGGCCGAGGCCGAGAAGCGCGGCATGGGCACCACCGCCTCGGTCCTGCTCATCGCCGGCGCGCCCGACCACCTGCGCGGCTTCATCGCCCACGTCGGGGACAGCCGCATCTACCTGGCCCGCCAGAACCAGTGCCACCAGCTCACCGAGGATCACTCGCTGATGAACGAGCTGGTCCGGCGCGGCAAGCTCAAGCGCGATCAGGTCGAGAGCTCGCCTTACAAGCAGTTCAAGAACGCGGTGACCCGCGCGGTCGGCGTGTACGCCTCGGTCGAGGTCGACACCTTCGACTTCGATATCCTGCCCGGCGACCGCTTCCTCCTGTCGAGCGACGGCCTCTACGCCTACCTCGACGAGCTCAACTTGCCCGGCCTGCTCGGTGACGGCGAGGTCAAGGAGGTCCCGAAGAAGCTCATCGACCTGGCCAACGACGGCGGCGGCCACGACAACATCACCGGCGTGGTGATCCGGGTCGGCGACGGCGCCGCCACCAGCACCCAGCCCAAGGTCGGCGAGGCGTCGCTCAAGCTCGATGCTCTCAAGGCCATGCAGATGTTCCGCTACCTCTCGTATCGCGAGCTGGTGCGGGTGGCCAACTCGACCACCGTCGAGGAGCACGGCGCCGATCAGCCGGTCTTCGCCGAGGGTGATCCCGGCGAGTCGATGTACGTGGTCATGACCGGCGCGGTGAAGCTGTCCAAGGCCGGCGTGACCGTGGCCCAGCTCGGCAAGGGCCAGCACTTCGGCGAGATGGCGCTCATCGATCGCTCGACCCGATCGCTGTCGGCGACGGCCACCGAGGACACCATGCTGGTCGTGGTCAAGCGCAAGGACTTCTACGAGATCATCAAGAAGGAGCCCGAGCTGGCCACCAAGCTGCTCTGGTCCTTCGTGCAGGTGCTGGGGGCACGCCTGAGGAAGACCACGAGCGATCTGTCGGATGCGTTGCACGGCGACAAGCACGGCATCGACACCACCGCCGAGAACCTGTTCCAGGACTAGAACGTTCCACTTCCAACTGCCTACGACTTGACGTAAGAACGGTCGATGACAACGCGCACGTGGCTTGTGCCCCTCCTCTTCGCGGCAGGGTGTGGCGGCGGTGAAGGCGACCGTCCGGTGGATGCCCGCTCGAGCCCGGATGCGGAGACCTCCCGCGCGACGGCGCACTTCGACCCGCCCGCCCCGGGCGCCGGCGCTGCATGGGCCGACCTGCCCTACCCGTCCGACCTCTACCTCGACGCGGCCGGCCGCCAGAAGCTGACCACCGTGCCGGCCGGCGCGAACGCGAGCACCAGCAACGTCGCGATGCTCATCGAGGGCCTGGCCACGATGGATGGCGCGGGCGCGCGCTCCAACGTCTACTTCCCGATCGACGGCGCGCTGGACAAGGCGACGGTGACGAGCGCCTCGGCCAGGCTCTTCGACCTCGACGCGTCGACCTCGGGAAGCCTCGTCGAGATCCCCTGCGACGTGGTGTGGCGCGAGGATCTGCGCACCGTCGTGCTCGCGCCGCGGCTCGGCATCGTGCTCCGCGGCGGCCACGACTACGCCGCGATCCTCACCCGCGCGATCACCGACGTCGAGGGCCAGCCGCTCACCGCCAGCGACACGTTCCTCGCGGCCACGAACTTCGCGACCGTCCCCACCGATCCCGGCGTCGCGGCGGCCCAGACCAGCCTGCGCCCGCTCTTCGAGGTCCTGCCCGACGCCCTCGACGCCGAGGTCGTGTCGGCCACGGTCTTCCGCACGGCGAGCTACATCGATGACACCCGCGCGATGCGAGACGTCATCGCGGCCGCGACGTCACCGACGATCACGGTCGATGCCGTCTACGGCCCGGCCGAGACCGGGACCAGCGGCCTGCAGGCGCTTTTCGGTGTCGCCACCGCCGACGCCGTCCCGGGATCGGACGAGAACGGCGTGGGACCCGAGCCGCACAACCACGTCGCGGTCGTGATCCACGGGACGGTGCAGCTGCCCAGCTTCCTGAACGCGACCCCCGGCGAAGACGGCTTCCCGACCAAGAACGGCGGCACCTGGACCATCAAGGGCCCGCATCCGGTCAAGTACACCCTGACCCTTCCGCGCAACTCCACCTGGACCGACGTCCCCGTCGCCATCTACGTCCATGGCCTCGGCCGTACCCGCCAGGACGGGCTCGTGATCGCCAACACGGCCGCGCGGCAGGGTCTGGCGATGATCATGATCGATCTCAATCGCCATGGCAGCCGGGCCGGCAACCCGGTCGACACCATGAACGAGATGTTGAACAGCGCCGGTGCCGACGGCTTCGGCGATGGCGCTCCCGTCGGCCTGTTCGCGCCGATCCAGTTCTTCCACCTGCTCGGCATGTCGGGTGGCATCCCGCCGGGACATCCCCTGGCGCTCGGGGAGAACCTGCGCCAGTCCGCGCTCGAGATCTCGGCGCTCGCCGAGCTGGTCGCCGACGGGAACCTGGCCCCGATCAACGCGGCGGTGGCGCCGCTCGCCGGCGTCCCCGACACCGTGACGTTCCGCAACGACGTCGCGCTGGTCACCGAGTCGCTGGGAGGGCTGGTGGCGAACGTCGCCATCACCGTCGAGCCTCGCATCACCGTCGCGTACGTCGCCAGCGCGGCGGCGGGGTTGCCCTTCCCCGCGATGATGCACAGTCCCAACTACGCGGCGACGTTCCTGTCGGTCCTGACCACCCCCTTCGACCTCGGGGTCCGGATCGAGCCGTTCGACCCGGAGAAGGACGCGCGGTTCGATCCCATCGTCGCGCTCTTCGACAGCGTCGTCGAGCGCGGCGATGGCCTCGCCTACGCGCCCCACATCCTCGATGGCAGCAAGCGCGGGGGCACGCCCGCCGACCTGATCACGACCATGTCATGGGGAGACGTCTGGGTGCCCAACGACTCCACCGAGTCGGTGGCCGCCGCGATGGGGCTGCGCCGCCTGGTGACCACCGCGCCGTCGCCGCCGGCCGAGCCGGTCCGCTTCGTGACCATGCCGACGGTGACCTCACCGGTGACCGGCAACCTGGCCGGCGGTCGCACCGGCGTCTTCGTGGTCTGGAACCCGGCCGGTCACGCCGCGATCCGCAAGCGGATCGAGCAGCGCAACTACCAGCCGCTGTTCCCGCCGATCGTGGAGCAGAGCCCGGTCGAGATCATCCCCGACACCCAGACCGACGAGATCCACGAGCTGCTGGGCGCGCTCCTGGCCGACTTCGCGGCTGACCGGGTGGCGACCATCCGCGATCCCTACGCCAACTGACCCGGCGATCCGAACCACGACCGCACCCTGCTGGAGATCGCGATGCTCGTACGAACCTGGTCCCGGATCGTCTCGTGCGTCCTGGTCGGCGCGGGCTGCGGTGGAGATCACCACGCCACCGTCGACGCTGGTGTCGAACCGGCGTCGACCGCGCACTGCACGTTCACCCCTCTGCCTCCGACCGCACGGGCCGGATCGATGGTTGCGCCGGGCCCGGTCATGGCGGGCGTGGCCGAAGCGCCGCTGCCTCTGCCCCTCTCGTCGGCGCTCGGCGGCAACACGTCGCGCTGCGTCGGCCTCGACGATCAGGGCCGCGTCGATGGCCGGGGCACGCTGTTCTCGGACGGCTTCAACGCGTCGGTCGGCATCGAGACCATCCCGTACGTGAAGGCGCTCGCGCTCACCGCGGGCGACGAGACCATCGTCCTGATCAAGAGCGACACCGTCTTCGGCAACGACGCCATCACCTTCGCGGTCGAGGCGCGTCTGGGACCGTCCATGGCCGGCAAGGTCGTCTGGGCATCGAGCCACACCCACACGGCGCCCGAGCAGTACACGGCGGATCTGAAGCTCCAGGTCGGCGGCGGTGAGCTGCGCCAGCGCAACCACGACGCGATGATCGATGGGCTGGTGGCGGTGGCGAACGAGGCGCTGGCCGCGCGCGCTCCGGCGCGGATCGGGCTGGCGGCGAACACGGCGTTCGACCCGGGTGACGACGTGAGCTACGACCGCCGCGACGTGAACGACCATCTGTTCGGTGGTCAGGCCCGCAAGGATGCCTACCTCGGCATGATCCGCGTCGACACCGCCGACGGACAGCCGCTCGCCATCCTGCCCGTGCTCGGCAACCACGCCGCGGTCCTTTCGGATTCGGTCGGCCTGTTCTCCACCGACGTCGCCGGCGCCTACGAGGTGTTGATGGAAGAGGAGTTCGATCGCCCGGTGATGGTGATGCACCTGCAAGGGGCGGGCGGTGACGTGCTGCCCTCGAGTCACCGCCACCTGGCCATCCCGGACGAGCGACCCGACAACGACTTCGGGCGCTCGGAGGAGAACGGACGGCGGGCGCTGCCCGAGCTCATGGCCCTGTGGACCCAGGCCGGCAGCGACATGCGGTCGACGCTGGCGATGGAGATGCTGACCCGATCGGTCGCGCTCGGCCCCGACTGGAACAACTTCCGCGTGCGCGACGGCGCCCTGGCGTACGCGCCCTTCGACCCGACGCGCACGGCCGATCGCGAGATCTTCAATCCCGACGGCACGGTGCGGTCGCCGATCGACGAGTTCAACGCGCCGGCGGGCGCCGGCCTGTGCGGCGACCCCAGCGACGACACCTTCCTCAACATGCGCATGCCGGGCGTGGCCGGCCTGGTGCCGTACCATTCGTGCGGCATGTTGCCGGAGGTGCTGCCCGTGCTGGCGGCGTTCATCCGCGCCCAGTTCGAACCATCGCCGCTCTGCGCATCCACGCGCACCACCATCTCCGCCCTCCGGCTGGACGAGTGGGTCGTCGCCTTCGCGCCCGGCGAGCCGCTGGTGCAGTGGGCCGAGGCGCTTCGCGCGCGCTCCCCGGCGGCGCCGGAGAACACCATGATCGTGGGCTACGCCCAGGGCCACATCGGCTACCTGCTCACACCCGAGGACTGGCTCCTGGGTGGCTTCGAGCCTTCGATCAACCTGTGGGGTCCCCTCGAAGGCCAGGTGATCCTCGAGCAGCTGGCCGAGCTCCTCGCCCTCGCCACGACCGACACCCGCGAGGACGGTGCCGCCGGTGGCGCCGATCGCGTGGTCCCGGCGCGCAAGGACGACGCCGAGGTCCCGCCCCCCGACGCGGCGCCGCTCGCCGGCACGATCCCGGCGCAGGTCCCCGCCGAGCTCTACGTGCTCGGCGACGCCACCGTGACGTCGGCCCAGCCGCCGCCCACCGTCCCCCGGGTGACCGGCGTCGCCCACTTCGTCTGGATCGGGGAGGATCCGCTGTCTGGAACGCCCCGGATCCGGCTGGAGCGCGCGTCGAGCGGAGGCGCGTTCGAGCCGGTGACCCGGCGCAGTGGCCGGATCGTGGACGATCTCGATCTGGTGCTCACGTGGACGCCCCAGCCCCTGGTGCAGCGCGCCGGTCAGCCGCGCACGCACTACTGGGCCATCACCTGGCAGGCGGTGGCGCCGCTGGGCGCGCCCGGCCTGCCCGCGCTCGCCGATCGCCCGGGCCTGCCGCTCGGACGCTACCGCTTCCACGTCACCGGCACCGGTTACACGCTCGCCAGCCAACCCTTCGACGTCGTCGCCGGCCCGATGTCGGTGACGGCGATGGTGACCGCCGGGGACGTGTCGGTCTCGGTCGCGTACGAGGCCACCGCGGGCTTTCGCATGCTCGCGCTCGAAGGCCTGTCGAACGCGCGCCTGCCGCTCGCGTCAGCGCCGATCACGGTCGAGCTCGTGTACGGCTCTGGTCCGTCGGTCACGCTCGATGCGTCGACCACGCTTGCCGGAACCGCCCGGGTCACCCCGCCGACGCTGTCAGGCCTGACCGCGGTCACCGTGCGCGATCGCCATGGCAACGGCGGCACCGCTGCGCTGGCCGGGCTGTTCACGGCGCCCAGGTGATCAGCTCGACCATGGGGCCGACAACCTCGGCCTCGCACGTGGGGCCGATGGACCTGGTCTCCTCGTAGTGATCGCCCGGCGCTTCCTCGAGATAGGGGGCACCCGGCGCGATCTCGAAGTTCCAGCGCGGCACGATGTAGCCCAGGGTGTCCTCGGCGAGGCCGAGCACGAGCGGGTAGCGGACTCCGGGACGGGCGAGCATCAGGTCACGGAGGTACGGGCCTGCGGGAGCGCGCGCCAGCTCCGGCGGGTTCTCGTTGCCCGGATCGACGATCGGCACCCCGAAGCTCCACGCGCCGTCGTAGCCGCCGACGAACAGCTCGGGATGGAGCTCGCCGGGGGCCGTGATGATCGCCGTCGGCCCGAGCTCCAGGTAGCTCACCCGGGAGGCGACGTAGGGCATGTTGCCCTCGCCGATCGGCCGCTCGGGATCCACGCCGACGAACGTGCGGTCGAAGACTCCGACCAGCGCACCCACGTGATAGATGGTGTTCTCGACCCGGAGCAACAGGTCGCCGGTCCGGAACGCGATCTTCGGCGCCTCGACGTCCTCGCTGTCTGACGGCCGGCCCAGCGCCTCGAGGGCGAGGCGGCCGACGTTGACGCCAGCTGCCTCGGCCCGCGCGAAGCCTTCGTCCTCGACCTCGCTGCCGTCGGCGGCGATCGGCCGGATACCGTTGGGGCCGACCTGGCCACCGAGCGCCCCCTGGAGGTAGATCGCAACGCCGCCCAGGCCCGCCGCGGCGCCGCCGGCCGCGGTCGCGGGCGCCCCGTTCTCGACCGTGTCCCGGATGTAGTGCACCACGTCCGAGGACAGCAGGTTGTTGTCGAAGCCCACGTACTCGGGGTGCGACGACCAGTGCACCAGCGAGGCGACGGTCCGTCCCGGCTCGGCGGCGGCCGTCAGCTGCACGACGGTCAGCGTGGGATCGACGATGATCGGATCGCGGATGTCACCCAGGTACGGTCGGGTCCGTCCCATCCCGTCCACGGTGCGCGTCGCGGCCACCCGCATCTTCACCGGCTCCAGCCGACCGACCGCCTGCCGCAGCCCCGCGACGGTGAGCTGGCGAATGCGCTGGTGGTACGCGCGGTCGATCCCGCTCTCCAGCGAGGTCTCGCCCCACAGGCCCATGGTGTCCGGGCTCTGGTGGCTGTGCGTCGACGCGAAGATCACGTGATCGAGGCCGAGCTCGGCCCCGATCTCGGCGCGGGTGCGATCCATCTCGGTGGCGAACCATCCGATCAGGTCGTAGGTCACGAGGCCGACGCGGACGTCCCCTTGCTCGATCACGAGCACGCGTGCCCAGACCGGATCGTGGACGCCGATCGCCGGTCGCGCGTTCTGGGAGCCCGCGATCCACACCGCGTCGAAGTTGCCGTCGCCATCGGCGTCGACGAACGGTTCGTCCGGGTCGAAGACGTGGTTGCCGTTGAGGTCCTGCCAGCCGGACTCGCTCGCGGCCAGGTCGGGCGTGATGTCGATGCGCGCGGCCCCGGCGCGGAGGACCCCGTCGCCCAGGGTCTCGCATCCCGGATCTCGCGGACAGACCAGCCGCGGGAAGGGGGGCTGGGCGCCGCCCACGATGGCGTCCGGTCCGGCGTCGTTCACCTCGGAGCCTGCGTCGCCTCCACAGGCGACTGACGCGGTGACGATCAGGGCGAAGCAGATGGAGTCGAGGGCGCAGCGGTCCATGGATCCTCCGAGCGAATCCCGACTCCGCGCCGAACCTAACACGGCGCGCGTCGATCCACCGGGGCCTTGGGTGAAACGACGCGCGGCGGCCGTGGCGTGGAGGCGGGTCACGTTCGGCATTCGTTTAGTTAGTCAACCGAATCATATGACCGGTCTCGGTAGGCACAAATAGCTATTTGATTGACATACACTCGCAGGATCGAGTTCTCTCCGCGCATGCGCTTGCCCCCTCTCCTGTTCACCTCGTTGCTCCTCGCGATCGCCGGCTGCGGCGACCCCGGCCGCCAGGTCGCCCCCGACGGCTCGACCGCCGCCTCGACCGACGCCGCCGCCACCGACGGCCCCGCCGAAGACCTCGCCGCGATCACCCGCCGGGCCGCGGACGCCGTCTGCGGCGCCCTCTACCGGTGCTGCGACGCCGATCTGGTCGACTACTTCGCGCCCTACGTCGCCAACGAACGGCTCGCGGCGTTTCACGGCCGGCTGCCGCCGGCGTCACCGCTGGACGAGGGCGCGTGCCGCGACGTGATGCGGGAGATGCTGGACACCATGTACCTCGGCGAATGGGTCGAGGCCGCCGAGACCGGCGAGGTCACCTTCGACGGCGCCGGGTTCGCCGGGTGCGTGGGCGACCTGGGGACCGCGACCTGCGGGATCGAGGCGCGAACGGCGCTCTGGGACTCGACCTGTTTCGGCCTCGCCGCCCCGGCCGGCGGGGAGGAACAGCGCCGCTTCGTCCGTCGCACGCGGGGCGCCGGGGCCTCGTGCGGGCCGGTGCGTGACGGCCTGGGAGGCGTCTTCTACGGGACCTGTGATCCCGCGGCGGCGTTCTGCTGCTATCAGGACCCGGCCCGGCCCGGGTGTCAGTTTCCCTTCGACGGCAACGGCGGGACCCGCCCCGGGTCGTGCCAGGCGGTGGCGGCCGTCGGTCGCGCGTGCTCCGCGGCGCCCCCGCTGGCGCTCTGCGCGACCGGCGTCAACTGCGACGCCGAGGATGATACGTGTGTCGACCCGCCCGAGGTCTCGCTCGCCAACGGCGCGACCTGCGTCGACGGCAGCTACAACCTCCTCGGCACGTGCAGCGACGGCTGGTGCGACGTCCTCGGGACCCGCCGCTGCGAGCCGCGCCGCGCCGACGGCGCGACCTGTTTCGGCGCCGACGAATGCACCTCGGGGCTGTGCCGCACGACCTGTCAGCCGAACCTGGTGTGTACGGATGCGCCGCACATGGTCGACGCCGGTGTCGATGCGATGGCGGTTGACGCCGGCGTGGCCGACGCGGCCGCCGATGCCTCACCCGATGCCAGCGCCGCCGACGGCGAACGGTGCGCCAGCGCGTTCGGGTTGATCGGCTCCTCGGTCGCGTCTCCGCAAGCTGGCTACACCCACCGCGTCGCTGCGAGCTTCGGCGCGGCCAACGACTACAACCCGTATCGCAGCGCCCTCGCGATGCGTCCGCCCGATTGCTCGTTCGTGTACGACGCCCGCGGGCTCGACAAGGTCTACCAGGTGACGCTCCAGCCCGGCGAACGACTGGCCTTGCGGGCCGAGCTCGCGGGTGGGCGGCAGGCGGGTGTGTACCTGCTCGATACCTGTCCGGGCGGCAGCTGGCCGGACTTCGACGGCAGCGGGGCCTGCGGCAACAACGAGTACGGGGCGGGATTCTGTGGCCCGCTCGGGTGCGACGCCGCGGCGCTGAGCGTCCTGTACCCGACGACGATCGGTGGGGTTGCGACGGCGCCGGCGAGCTTCTGGATCGTCGTGGATCAGGTCGGCGGCGACGACGCCACCGGATTCGTCCTCGACTGGCGCATCACCGGGCCTTGACCCCCGGGGACCGCCCGCCCCGGGTCAGGCGGACCCGGGCCACGGCGCCCTGCTCGGCCTCATGGAGGTCCCACAGCTCGTCGAGGCATGCGACGAGGCAGCGGAGGAACTGGGCACGATCGCGGTGACCGAGGCGGGCGAGCAGGCGCCGATTGGCCGCCTCGCGCACGGGCTGGATGGCGGCCAGAACAGCGGCGCCCTCCGGGGTGAGGGCGAGGAACCTTCGCCGGGCGTCGGACGGATCCGCGCGCTCGGTCACCAGGCCGCGGCGCCGGAGCGCCGAGATCACGACACTCACCGTCGCGCGCGTCACCCCGCGCGCGCGCGCGATGTCGGAGGCGAGCAGCGGACCGGCGCCCTTCGGGCCCGTCGACGGGAAGTTCGGGTCGCCAGCGACCTGCAGGAGGACGAGCCATTGCTGCGTGGTCAGCCCCGCGACCGCGGCCAGGCGGTCGCCACGCCGCACCAGCTGGTTGGCGAGATCGAAGAGGGTGAGGACGATCGACTCCTCGACCGTCGCGGTCGCGCCCGCCGGCGCCGTGCCGCGATCGCGCCGAGGCTTCTTCGTCCGGACCTGGGGCAACGAGGTCCAGCATCGGCCAGAACCCACGCCTGGTCGAGGCCAAGGCCGGAGTTCCGTGCCACGCTGGCCCCGATGCGCGCCGCAACGTTGCTGCTCGGCCTCGCGATCGCGAGCGCCTGTCGGAGCCCGGCACCAGCTCGCCCCGCCGACGGCGCGGTGGCGCCGGCGACCGAACGCGTCGTCAGCGCCGAGGAGCTGGTCCGCACACGCTGTGACCTGGACGGGCGGCAGGTCGTGACGACCTGGGCCGGGGCGGTCTACGCGGTGGTCCCGGGCGAACCCGTGCGGCACGTCTTCGACACCCTCGGCATGAACGTCGCGCGCTGCCTCGAACATCGAGGTCGCTGGCACCTCACGTCACGCGAGCTCATGTACTACCTCGCGCCAGAGACCGGCCGCCCGCTCGAGCGCTGGCGAAACCCCTGGACCGACGAACACGTCGCGGTCGTCCACGTGGCCAACCGCCTGGTCCAGGCCCCACTCGGCGGCGGCTCGCCGCTCCACGTCGTGGACGGACTCGCCACGCTGATCGTCGACGTGCCGCTGTTCTATCCCGATCCGCTGGCCGCCGAGCTCGCCACCCGACCGTTCAGCGTCGGCGACAACTACCAGGCGATCGAGCTGTTCGCGCTGCAGGCTCCGGCGGCGGCGGTGAGCAACGCCGACCTGAGCTCGGTCCCGACCCTCACCTTGAGCTGGCACCGCGAAGGGCCCTGGCTGCCCTGGATGAAGCAGGGGGCACGGCCCGGGCGCCTGCTCTATCGTGCGCATGGCCGGAAGGTCGCCAGCGTCCAGATGCTCGACCCGCTGCTGCAGCGCGAGTTGCGCGAGCGCGTGCCCCTGTTCCTCGACGCGCCTCGCTGCGTCGTCGCTGATCGCAACGAGACGTCGTGGACGTACTTCGCGCGCAACCTGCCCGCGTACCTCGCCGGGGCACGCTTCCCGCTGCCGGCCGCCCCCGATCCGACGGAGTGTGGAGCGAGCGCCACGTCAGGACGCGGTGGTCAGCGATCGCAGCGCTGAGATCAGCGCCTCGTTGCGGAACGGCTTCTCGAGGAAGGCGGCGCCGCCGGCGCTGAGCAGGGCCCGGGCCTCGGCGTCGACGATGTAGCCCGACGCGATCACGATGGGCAGGCCCGGCCGCAACTCGCGCAGGCGGCGGAAGCACTCGGGGCCGCTGACCACGGGCATGGACATGTCGAGGACGACCGCGTCGATCGGCGTGATGGCCTGCTCGAAGCGCTCGAGGGCGTCGCCGCCGTGGGTGGCGGTGGTCACCCGCATGCCGGCACGTACCAGCGCCCGCTCGTACATGGAGCGGATGAGCGGTTCGTCATCGACCAGGAGGATGTGGAGCGACGACAGAGACGCCGGGTCGGGGACCGCCTCGACGTTGGCGACGTCGGGCGCCGGCGCCGCCGCCGGCGCCTGGAGGCGGGCCGGCAGCTTGATCCGCATGGTCGTGCCCCGGCCGGGCGTCGATTCGACGTCGATCGTGCCCTTGTGGGCGAGGATGGTGCCGTAGACCATGGCCAGGCCGAGGCCGGAGCCGTGGCCCGGAGCCTTGGTGGTGAAGAACGGCTCGACGATGCGCGCGCGGGTCTCCTCGTCCATGCCGGCGCCGGTATCGCGGACCTCGAGGGTCGCCTGGAGCGCGGCGCCGTCGCCGTCGGCGCCGGTCGCGATGGTCACGGCGCCGGCCTCACCGATGGCCTGAGCGCCGTTGAGCGCGAGGTTGAAGATCGCCTGGGTGAGCTGCGCCGGATCGCCGTCGACCACGACGCCGGGGCGCGCGTGGTGGACGTCGAGGATCACCGACTTGCTCACGGTGCGGCGCAGGATCGCGACCACCTGCTCGACCGCGCCGGCGATCTCGATCGGCTCGTGGCGGTACTGGCCCTTGCGCGAGAAGGCGAGCAGGCTGCGGGTCAGATCGCCGCCTCGGCGGGCCTCCTCGACGATCTCGCGCAGGAGCCCCGCCGCGTCGGGTCCGTTGGCGCTGCGCATGGCCTCGGCGGCGCCGAGGATGCCGGCCAGGATGTTGTTCATGTCGTGGGCCAGCCCCGACGCCAGCGTTCCCACCGCCTCGAGGCGCTGGGCCTGCACCAGGCGCCGGCCGGCGGCCGCGATGTCGGCCCGGGCGGCGTCGGCGCGGATGATGGCGCGGGCATGGAGGACGTGGCCGATGCCGGTGAGCACCACCGCGGCACCGACGAAAGGCGCCAGCCCGTCGTGACCGGCTCGCACCACCAGCTCGACCCAGGCCCAGCCCAGGGCGCTGCTGACCACACCGACTGCCAGCCATCGACCGACGAGGATGACCGACGGCGCCGCCAGGAGCTCCATGATGAAGAGCACCGACAGCCGCTCGTCGCCGGTGATGTAGAGCGAGGTCAGCGTCGAGATCGGCAGCGCGATCCAGCTCGCCGTCGCCGCCGGCGCCGCCATCGCCACCGGGATGCGCCCGGCGCGCGCCAAGAGGAAGATCCCGACGGTGGCGAGGACCATCGCGGCGTTGACGACGAGGACGATGGCCGGGACCGGGATCCCCGACGGCTCGGACAGCGCCAGCGAGCACGTCATCGCGATGGCGATGGCGATGGCGACGAACGGCAGACGGGCGAGGGTCTCCTGTCCGAGCGCTCGCTCGGGGTCGTGTGCGAGGTCCTCGCCCTCTCCCACCTCGACAGGATCGATCTAGCCGACCCGATTGTCGAGTGCGAGCTTGCCGGGCCCCCGGCAGGCGATGAAGAGGAAGTCGAAGCAGTACATCGCGGCCAGCTCGCCGCGGTTGACGACGGGTAGCCAGTGCCACTCCAAGACCTCGCGCTTCACCAGGCCGGTTCTTCGAGCCGGGCGAGGAAGCGCATGTGGGTGGAGGTGTAGCGGGGATGGGACCGACGTGCCATCGTCGATGGATGCGATGGATGATCGCGCTCGGGACGGTGTCCTCGATGTCAGCCTGTCCGGCCAAGCCGATGGCGCCGCCGCCGTCGCCGCCGCCGCCGGAGATGACACCGGAGCTGGCCAGGGCGCGGATGGCGTCGGATCAACCGGGGTGGAACGACGAGGCCGAGGTCGATCCCGAACCCGATCCGTTCGCGGCCACCGCTCCGAGCAGGCCAGCCACCGACGGTGCTCCTGGTGCAGTGTTCATCGCCGCCCACAACCGCGTGCGGGCGCAGCACTGCGCGGCGCCGCTGACGTGGTCTCCCGAGCTGGCGAAGGTGGCGCAGGCGTGGGCGGACACGCTGCGCGATGGCGGCTGCGGCTTCGAGCATTCGCGGACGCGATATGGCGAGAACCTGGCGGCCGGCACCAGCGGTGCACTCGACGCGGAGTCGGCGACGGCGATGTGGTACCGCGAGGTCGACGGCTACGACTTCAAGAGCGGCGGCTTCTCGATGTCCACCGGCCACTTCACACAGGTCGTGTGGGCGCAGACCGCGCGCCTGGGCTGTGGCACCAGCACGTGCAACGGCATGGACATCATCGTGTGCAACTACGACCCGCCCGGCAACGTCGACGGCGGGTATCGCCACAACGTCAAGCCGGCCGGCTGCAAGCCATGACCGAGCTACATACGCTCGGGCGCGTGCAGGCCGAGGATCTGCAGGCCCCGGGCGAGGGCGTGGCGGACCACCTCGACCAGCGCCAGGCGGGCCGCGCGCAGCGCCGGATCGTCGACGATCACGCGTAGCGCCGGCTCGTCGTTACCGAGCGTGAACCAGCGCGACACGTCACCGGCGAGGTCGAGCAGGTAGTGGGCCAGGATGTGCGGTTCACACGAGGCCGCCGCCCGCGCCACGTGATCGCCGAAGTCGAGCAGGCGGCGAGCCACCGCCCACTCCGCGTCGTGGGTGAGCAGCGACCAGTCGGCGGTCGCGCGCTGCGAGGCCGGGCTACCGGCCTTGCGGGCGATGCCGGAGCAGCGCGCGGCGGTGAACTGGAGGTACGGCCCCGAGTCACCCGACAGCGCCATGGCGCGATCCCAATCGAAGTCGACGTCCTTGTCGCGCTGGGGCACGACGTTGGCGAAGACCACGGCGCCGATGCCGACCCACCGCGCCGTGCGGGCGGCGATCTCGGCGTCCAGGTCCGGGTTCTTCTCGGTGATGATCGGCAAGACCTGCTCGATCGCCTCGTCGAAGACGTCGCGCAGGAGGAACGGGCGATCGCCCGTGCCGGTGCTGCCGGCGCGGGTCGAGGTCTTCTTGCCGCCGAAGCGGACCAGGCCGAACGGGATGTGCTGGCACTGCGCGGCCCAGTCGAAGCCCATGAGCGCGAGGCACTTGAAGACCTGGCGAAAGTGCGTGCTCTGACCGCGATCGACGACGTAGAGCGAGCGATCGAAGTTCCAGGTCCGCTTGCGGTAGAGCGCCGAGGCCAGATCGCGGGTGGCGTAGAGCGAGGTGCCGTCCTTGGTCTTGATGAGGATCGGGTTCTTCTCGTCGGGGAGACGGACCACGGTCGCGCCCTCGCTCTGCTCGAGCAGGCCCTTGGTCTCGAGCATCGCCACGACCTCGGCCATCTTGTCCTCGTAGAAGGACTCGCCGCCGTCGAAGTCGAACTTCACGCCCAGCAGATCGTAGACCTCCTGGAACTCCGCCATGGAGATGTCGCGGAAGCGCTGCCACAGGGCGCGGGCCTCGTGCTCGCCGAGCTCGAGCCGCTTGAACCAGCCGCGGGCCTCGGCCTCGAGCGACGGATCCTGCTCGATCGCCGCGCGGTAGCGGACGTAGAGCGCGTTGAGCGCGGTGATGTCGAGGGTCGGGTACTCGCCGCCCCAGCGCTGGAACGCGCCCAGCAGCATCCCGTGGGTGGTGCCCCAGTCGCCGACATGGTTGATGCCGATGACGGTCCAGCCCAGCGCGCGATGGAGCTCGGCCAGGGCGTGGCCCAGCATCGTCGAGCGGATGTGGTGATAGGCGAGGTGCTTGGAGATGTTGGGCGACGAGTAGTCGATGCACACGACCTTGCCGCGGCCGATGGGCGGCACCAGCTCGCCGGCGGCGAGCCAGCGCAGCGCCCACACCCGATCGACGCGGATGTTGACGAAGGGGCCGGCCGCCTCGGCCCCGGTGACAAGGCCGGTGCGCGGCAGCTCGGCCGCGACCCGGGCGGCGATGGCCGGCGGCGGCTGGCGCAGGGCCTTGGCGACCGCGAACATGCCGACCGCGAAGTCACCGAGCTCGGGCCGCGGCGGCGCCTCGACCTTCAGATCCTCGGCGCGCACATCGGGCCCTATGGTGGCGGCGACGGCGGCGGCGATCTCGGCGGCACAGGGATTCACGGAGGCCATTTCGGGCGAAATGTAGCGGTTCGAGGGCGAAAAGCACAACGCTTTCGCGGCAGTCCAAATTGACCATGGAGCTGCGGCCGTGTTACCAATCGACTGTCGCACGGGGGCGCTTCGGCTCCGAGCCTTGGGGGCGCCCGCGACTTCTCGGAGGAACGCGAATCCATGGCCAAGGTCATTCTCTGCGCGGACGACAGCGTCACCATGCAGACGGTGGCGGAGATCACCTTCCGCGGCACCGACTATGCGTATGTCGGAGCGCGAACCTCCGACGAAGCGCTCGATCGCGCCCGCTCGCAGCGGCCCGCGCTCGTGCTCGCCGACGCCGTCATGCCGGGCAAGACCGGCTACGACCTGTGCGCGGCGATCAAGGCGGATCCGGCGATGGCCGACGTGCCGGTCGTGATCCTGTGCGGCAACTCGGCGCCCTACGACGCCGCGCGCGGCGCGCAGGTCGGCGCTGATGGCACGCTCACCAAGCCGTGGGATACGCAGGTGATGCTCGACAAGGTCGGGGAGATCCTCGACAAGATCGCGCAGACTGGCGTCGCGCGCGCCGGTGCCCCGGGTGCCACCGCCGCCCCGGCCCACGTCGCGGCACGCCCGGCGCCGACGCCGACCCCGGCAGCGAGCAGCGGCGCTGAGGCAGTGTTTAAATCCACGCCGACCGCGTTGACGCAATCCTCAACTGTAGCGTCGAGTGCGCGTGCGAGCGCGCGTTGATTGACGTCGTGCTGATACTGGCCGAC
>SXGT01887494.1_pt1 | contig 20552 bp, 31 predicted proteins | sample 3176221 | NCBI WGS metagenome assembly SXGT01 (sample SAMN11356862, study PRJNA531348) | freshwater metagenome | isolation source: freshwater sample F1-120 | place: China: Fuxian Lake, Yuxi | collected 2017-12-25
ACACGGAAGAGGTCACTGGTTCAATCCCAGTATCGCGCACCACAGTTCGAGCAGGTCAGAGGTAGTTTTCACACTCCGGCCTTGGCGACATGCCAGATACATGCCAAACGATGTAGGCAACCTCGCATCGCGATTCGCGATACGAGAGGTTCTGCGATGTCCACACCAAACGAGGTTGTCGGTCCCCCGGCGCAGACTGCCGCCATGACGATCACAACCCAGTTCGCCCCCATGGCACTCGCAGTGCGTTGCCCGATCTGCGATGCCCAGCCCGACCACCCATGCGAAGACATGCTCGGCTTGATCCGCCATGTCGGACCGCACTTTTCCCGCATCGCAGTGGCGAAGGGGGCTATGTAATGAGTGCCGCGATTCGCAGTGACGTCGCCCTGCCTCCCGGCACCGATTCCAACGCCGTCGACGAGTGGCAAATAGACCGCACAGGTGAGTACCCGACCTACAGGTGCATCTGGTCAACCCCGCTGAGCAACGACTCCCGATACCACCTCAAGGTTGTCGGAGTTCAACTTGCTGACGGATCGATGTGCGTGGAAACCGGGGACGCACCCGCGGTCTACCTTGACCACGACCCGATGACCCCGGAAGCCGCACGCGCGATGGCAGCAGCCCTCAATGCCGCCGCGGACCTCGCGGAGCGATGGGCAGATAGCAGCCTTACCAAGTCAATCGAGGTGCCGTGATGACCGCAGCACCGACATGGGAGGAATACGTCGCCGCAGGGGAAGCACTTGACCGTCATTTCAGCGACACCGTGCCGATGCCCGAGGGAGCGACGAGCGGGGACTACTGGACGCCGGTGCCCGGGCAGAGCGGGTTGTACTTCCGGGAAATTAATTGGCCGAGCATTTGGTCGGACGACGAGTCGGTTGTCGCTAGCGTTATCGGAAGGCAGTACTCCGATGGGCGCCCCATCGACCGGCAGATATCGTTCGACTGCAACGATACTGAGGGCAAGGAGCAGATGGTCGCTGTAACGTTCGCCGCCGCGACGCGACTCGCGCAAGTGCTGCTCGAAGTCGCCAGTGGGGAACGGCCAGCGGAGGTATCGGCGGATTTAGTGCGATAGCCACCACCGCGACAGAGTTAGCCTCAGATAGTCGGCTCGTCACCCTGCCCCGAGGGTGACGAGCCGAACCATGTGAAGGTGAGGCCCAATAGTCCGCCGCGAGGTCGCCTACGGTGAGGCACGTGAGACTTTTTCTTGATCGGGCGATCGCAACATTGTCGGGGATTTACGTCGTAGTCGCGCTTGCGTTTTTCGGGTTTGCATTCAGTTGGTGGCCGGCTGACACCGCGAACTGGCTTTCCGGAATCGGCTCAATCGGAGCAGCAGGCGTCGCACTGTGGATCGCCACCGCCGACCGGCATGAACGCGTAAAGACACAGCAGGCAGCTGGTCGAGCGCAAGCCGGGCTGGTCCAGGTGACCATCAATCCCAAGGTAGGCAAGAAGTTTACGATCAACGTCCTGAACTACGGGAGCCGACCCGTTCTCGATGTGGCGTTCGAGTCAGCCGAGTATCGAGTGGCATTGTCTGCAAAGGCGGTTCCGGACTTGATCCACGGACGTTGTCCCATACTGGATACGAAAGTGAATGGTGCGTCGTTCCAGTTTGACCTTGATTTCGTCAGCGAAGCCGACTCCACCGTAATTACCGGCGACAAGTGGGACGACGTTTACAGTCAATGGGATGGCAAAGGGCCAGACCCCGCCGATGTGATTGCACGTGTCCGTTTCACCGACGCAGACGGCACATTCTGGAGACGCAGCAGCATGGGTACTACCAAAATGCTGAAGCGCTAGCGGTACTTTCGCCCAAGCAAGTCCCCTAGAAGCCGAAGGATTCAGCCGACCGGCTGAATCCCGTCGTCGAGCCGTATAACCGTAAGTACATCGTCCTCGCTCTGGTCGGGCTGCAGCAGCTTCAACATGTTGGCGACATGCCGCTGAGCCGCCTTCTTGGCGTAGTGGACGTGCCGGAACTCCCCCAGATCATTCGTCCACTCGACAGCCCACGGCTCCGGACCAAGCTCGTCTGTCGGCTCGACCTCGATCGCCACTATCCGGGTGACACGCACACCGTTGTCCATACCCAAGTCCAGCGCCAACACCCGCAACGCTGACGTGACCCCGTGTTCCGTTTCGATGTCCATGCAGAATTAGACGCAGCGCGTCGCGAAGCGGTTCCAAGCTGTGGTCATTTCTGTGAGACTCACGGGCCATGAACGAGTCTGCGGTCGAAGAAACTGACGAACGTGACCTGGCCTGGTACGCCTCGGTCTTAGATGAAGTGGCGAGCACCGCAGAGTCCGATTTCGAGCTTTCGATGAACATCCGGGAGAAGTTCGGGCTGGGCCTTCGTAGCGACCTCGACGAATCGACACCTATCGAAGTGAGAGCGATCGTCTGGGCCGTGATGTACGTGCTCGAATTCGACGGCAAACGCGCCAGACTTGTGCCGAGGGAAAACTACGGCACCGAGTCGCGACCTCCTCGAACTCGGGAAATTCCTGAAGAAATACGCGCGGTGTGGCGTGATCTGCTGCCGCGGGTCGATGTCCCAATTGCAAAAGCGCGGCTTGCTCACGTCGTTTTTCAATGTGGCGGAGCGCCCGCTCCTCACGCAGCCGAACTAGCCATTGCTAGCTACATCGAGGCGGCCACGGCGCAAAGGGCTCAGTCGGGCCGAGTCGAAGACTTGAGGGCGGCATCACGAATTGCCCGGACCGTGCACGACGATGCGGGCGCCGAGCGGTCGCTCAACCACCTACTCGACCTCGCCACAGCCACCTTAGATAAGGACCCCGGGAAAGTCGGCTTGATCCTGCGGCCGCTTGCGCACGTAGTCGACGAACCCATGTGCCCTGACCGGATCGATGTGCTGCTGGAACGCGCTGCGGTTGAATTACCCGATGCGGACGATCGCGATCACGCTCTGACATTGATGCAGAAGCGTTGCGGCAATGACGACCCGCGTCGAGCTGCCCTCTGGGAGCGGCGCGTCGCTGTCTATCTCGATGCCGCAGAGCAGCAAGAGTCCGCGGTGATGCAATTGGTGCTGCGCCAAGATGCATTGCGGACAGCCGAATCATCCAAACAAAGACACCTCTACCGGAGAGCCGCTGCTGCTCTTCAGGGCACACGCGACCATCGAGCAGAGATGATCCACATCGAATCCAGCTCAGCACTCTACGAAGAAGAGTTCCTGCAGGCTAGGGATGGCCTAATTGAAGGCGACACGTGGAAAGAAGCGCTAGTCCGGCTCTCCATGTCTGGGCCATTGAGCGGCGACTACGAGGCCAACCTCGAAAACACTACGCAGCGACACGCTCTCTCCGGGCTCAGCGCCATGTTCCCGACACAACTCATGGACTCCAACGGGCTTCCGATATACAAGCCCGAGACCGAAGAGGAACGTATCGATTTCGAGCTCACAAGGTTCGAAGCACAGGTCATTACAGGGCTCGTCAGACCGCTTATCTCGGCAATTGACGCCATTCCGGAACGCTTCGGCCTACCCGCAACTGCCGAGCTAGGCGAGTTTCTGAGCACCTGGCCAGCCATGTCCCCTGCCGTTGCTCTCACTATTTGCTCTGCCTTGCAACGATTTTGGGTCGGCGATGTGCAGGCGACCACCTACACTCTGGTTCCGGCGATAGAAACCTTGGTCCGCGATCTAATCTTGCGTGCTGATCACGGCATGTATCGCCTGCAACAGTCACCTCGGCAGCCCGGGCAGTACCCCGGACTCGGCGTGATGATCGACATTCTTCCCGATTACTACGACGTCGACGAAGGATGGGTTCACAGTCTTAAGACGATTCTCGTACACCCCGCCGGCCTCAATATTCGCAATCGGCTCTGCCACGGAATCGACACACTCAACGACCCAGGTACAGCCGCGATCATCCTCCACACCGCTCTGTGGCTGGCAGCGCGAACTCCCATCTCGAAACCCGAAACAGATTCGGCTGAGGCAGCGACTCAGCAGTAAATCGGAGCGCCTACGATCTCTCTCGGGATACATTCCGGCGGGTGAGCGAACAACCCGAGATTACTGAAGCGATGGCAGTCGGCAAGTGGCACGAGGAAATCGCACCGGCCATCCAATCCGTCATGGACCGACTGCAAGATCCAGCCGACTTCAGCATTGCCCCGCAGTCCGTCCTTGCAAACGACGACACCGCAACCGACCCATACCAGTTGTCCCATACCGCTCGGTGGTGTCTGAACTCGGGAGTTAACCACCTCCACGCCCTCAAGACACTGGTTGTTGACGACCAAACGCTGCACTCTGCCGCTGCCTACGGGCTTGCCCGCGGAGCCCTTGAGAATCTCGGCGCCGGGTTCTGGATTCTTCATTCAGATGACCGCGCCGTACGCATTGAACATGGCCTTCGTTGGTGGACCAAGAACTTCAAAGACCAAGAGCGCGCGACAAAGACAATCGCTAACAGGCCGCCTCTAGCGGCGAAACTCGACCGCATCGAAGCACTAGCACAGGCAGCTAACTGCGACCTGACCAAAATCCGGAACGGATACAGCAGCACTGATGCAATGACGTACGCCGATGACCACTCGACAGCCTCAAGGCCTTACCTGATCTGGCAGGTCTGCTCAGGATTCGCTCATGGCCGACCCTGGGCAAACATAGGAATGAACGCGATGGAGCAGAGACCCACTCAAGATGCGGGCGTATCGCTTATTCGACTGACCGCCGACCACAAACGACTGCTCACCGTCGCAATGCCAGCGATGCATCTGCTGGAGGACCTGCTCCGTCTGTACCGGGACCGCTCCAAAACTCCGTAGGCGATCACCCCGGCGCCCCGAACACCACGCGGTTCGATTCGAAACGGCCTTAGCCCTCCGATTCGGGCGGATGAAGTCGCCCTTTTTGCGTCGCCACGCGAGCCAAGTTGATGCGCATCTGACGTCGGTGTGGCCTATCAGGCATCCGCTGGTCGAGGTAGCAGTGCCCTTGAGGCCAGCCCCGCTCATCGGGAGGAGGGCAGCTGCTGTCATCGACGAGGCGCGATAGTTCAGCCCACACGTCGCGCGCGTCGACGCCCCACGTCCCGAGCGTGGGGCCGCCCATAGCGATTCTGTCGTTGTAGGCGCCCTCCGCAGTTTGCTCACTGCTACGGGCACCGCTTAGCTTGCCAGCATCCTTGGATGAGGTATCGAACGCTTGGGCGCTTACCTCTACACCGTCGAAGTACTTCGGGTTGACTTGGCGAAAGTAGATTTCGTCTTCGTCCTCGATCAGTTCCTCGCACGGCTCCAAGTCAGGGAGTTCCCAACTCGCAGCGGTCATCGAAGATAGCGCACCAGCATGAGAGTCGTTTCGACCAAACCGTGGAGGCGCTTACTCCAATAGGTGTCTCTGGAAGCGAACTCAACCAGGACTGGTTGGTGGTCGTCGGGAGGAATCTCGATCGAAACCGACGAATCTGCTCCCGAACGTTGCAGCTGGATACCCCCATTCGGCATCGGGAATATGCCGATATGCCCAATAGGCGGGAACGAATCTAGGGCCCGAAAGAGCTGCTTTGCCCGCTCGATCGCAGAATCGGATAAAGGCAGCTGTTCGTCCTCGTCATCGCCCTCGGAAAAGAGCGACGGCATCGTCAACGCTTGTATCTGGGCAAGCCGATGTTCAGCGGCTTCTAGCGAGAAAAGGCGGGCAGCAGTCCGCTTCTGTCCAATCTGGCCTAGCACTGCTCCTGCGAAGCTATGGGACAGGGCCGGAGTCATGCTTGCTACTGAATTCCACATTCCAAGATTGGCTGCGGACGAGACTGCGAGCGCTTCACAGTTTGAAATGATGAACGGAGCCCGTGACGCCACTTCTTGGCTGAACATTTTTTGGACTAGCGGCCGGTAGACACCTGCTGCAGCCCAGGTTGACCACGCATCAGTTGACGGCAACTCTGAGTCCGATTCGGATCCGCGCGGCTCTACATCTTCCTGATGCAGTTCGGAGACGTCCAAGCTGGTGCTAATCGTCATGACTTCGGCTTCTCCCCTCGTGCAGCGGTGTCCACAGCATCCCAGTAGTTGATCTGCTCATCCAGGAATTGCCTGAACTGCGCAGCTCTATGTCTAGTCAACGTAAATGCGGCCACAGTTGTTACCGAAACGTCCTCACCAGGCGTCGGATGTGGCGGAGGCAACGCGTAGCCGAGACGAACAACGATCTCGCCCGGGCCGCCGTCTGCGTCCGGTACCGGCTGAAGTAGGAATTGATTAACCAAAGGCGCTGGTCCGGACGGTAGATTCCACATGAGTGGGACGTCTTGGATCTCATTGGTTGGGTCAAACTCCGCCATCGGCTCATGATGGCACACGCGACCCGGCTGGGGGCGTTCGGCAGGCTGGAATCCAAGCTCTGAGCTGCAGCTAGCCGGAGGCGAGTGTAGGTCAGCCTGCGCGGCGTCAGAGGTCTCCCCCGACCCATTCGTCGACATTGCAGTCCTGCAAACGGATGCCCACCCGGCGGCGGGTGGGTCCGGGGACGTGGACGTTTCCGGAGTCAGTCCATGTCGCATCCGGGATCGGTGCGCCATCCAGCTTCAATGTGTAGACACTGCCGATTGCCTCGATGCGCACCGGGAGGCCGGTCGCCATGGCCGAGGTGGAGGTGGTTCCTGATGCGCGGGTGACGGTGTTCCCGGAGGCATTGGAGGGGTCGGTGTAGATCCACCACTGTCCAGTCGAGGGGCTCACTGATCCCCAGACGACGGGCCACCCGGAAGTGCCGGCCCGGACGGCGAGCAGGATGATGCCGACACGGTCCGGGCCGATGCTGGCTTGGGAGAACTGACTATCAGTGAGGCAATCCGTCTCCCAGAGCGCTGAACCGCTACCGCCCTGGAGCAGATTGCTGCTGATAGATAGACCGCCGCCGTCATACTCAGCCCAATTGGAACCGAGGCTAGAGGAGTTGGCGCGGTTGAAGTTATCGGCGAAGGACACCGTCTGCTGCCTCCCTGCGTTGATTGCGCCCAAATGGGCCATCCTGGCTGCCATTCCCATCGCTAGTGCCTTTCGTTGTGAGAGTTGATATTTGGCTGATTATCGGCATTCCGGGGACGCTCAGCCCGTCGTCTTTTGGAAACGCGTTGGGTCAAACGCAACAACCTTGCCCGCATCAGCCGAGGAATCTTCCTCACCCTGAGCGCCCGCCATCGCCCGCAGACCCAAAATCTCCGCCTTCACACGGTCCAGCGCAGGATTCAAATTCGCCCGCAACTGCGGCATAGCCTCAAACGCCTCCGACAACAGCCGATAACGCCGCTCCGCCTCACCAAGATCATCCTTCGCGTCCATGGCGGCACTCAGAGACTCATATTCAGCCATTCACGACACCTTTCGGCCGAGGGGGGTAGGGGTAGGTCACACACACACCGCGACCGCACCGAGCGGTCCTGTGGACCCCCTGCCAAGGGGACCCTGCCCACCCCTCTGACCTGTGGTTTTGGTGTGCGGCGTCGGCGCAGGTACTTCTAGGCGCAGCAGTCGCCATCTTGAAAGCCCTTCCCGTGAAAGGTCTAAGTCGGGGTTGACGCCGACGCCGCGAGTCATTCACCAGGTACCGAATCCGGCGCGGAGTGGTCGGGCAACTGTCGGTTCCCGCCTGGAGTTGAGTGGCTTGATTTGTGGGAATCCTGCGTCGTGCTCCAGGTGCAGGGTGGGCACGATGTAGTGCGTCAGGTTGATCAGGCTGTTGTTCTGGAACTTGGTGAGCTGTGTGATGCCGTCGAGTGTGGTTCGGATTCCGGGGTTGCGTTCGGCGTAGTCGTCGATGATGCTGCGCCAGTTGTATTCGACGGCCTTGGAGAGGATCGCCTTGGCCAGCGTGTGGTCGTCGGAGCGGAGAGCATTGCGGTATTCGTCCTCGGCGTCGTCCAGTCTGGTCAGCGCTGCTGCTTTGCTCTGCGCTTCTCGGTACAGGGAGATTTGGCCTGCGTCGCCGCTAGCTGTTGCGGGGAGTCCGAAGGCGCTGCGTTCCAGGGTTTCCCGTGTGCGTGTGACGATTATGCGTTCTTTGTTGCGCAGGTCGTTGATCTTGTCGGTGAGTTCCTGGTGTGCGGGTTCGAGGTAGTTGCGTTTGCCTTCGGCCGAAAGGGTGGTGTCGTTGGCGATCTCGGTTGCGGTGTGGTCCCAGTCGTCGCGGAGTTCTTCGGCTTGGCTGCGGAGGTTGGCGATTTCGGATTCGAGGTAGTCGAGAGACATTAGGTGTTCCTTTCGGTGGTGGTTTCGTTGATGAGTGCTTGTCGTGCTTCGGGTGTGAGTTCGTTGAGCCATTGGAGTACTGCTGTGCGGAGGACGGTGTCGGGTTGGGTCATGTCACTGGTGTCTCCCTTGGGCGTATTCGATGACGTTGCGGCGTATGAAGTTCCAGTCTCTTCCGGTTTTGTGGCCGTCGAGGTCTGTGGCGATGCGGGTGATGGTGCGGGTTGTGCACCCGAGGATTTGCGCCGCTTCGGTTGTGCCGATGTGGTCTGCCTCGTCATTCTTCAATTGTGCTGTCTCGGACAATAACTCGTGTCCTCGTGCGGACACATAGGCGAGTAGTGCGCGGACTCGATCGGGGATCGGTTGACCGGCGCGTTGACGCTGCAACACCATCTCGGTGACGCAGTCACGGATCAAACGGGCCTGCTCGTCGGTGATTGCAATGGGCATCTAGTCACCGCCGGCCTCGTCGTCAGGATCCCTCCAGCCTTCCGGTTTCTCGATCGCGTCGGCGAAGCCGTGACGGACCAGCACTTCTCGCACCATTTCGCGGGGGCATGATTCGAGGTATCCGCCGTCCCGGTACGCGGGTTTCCAGTCAGGGCCTAGATGGTGATGCCATTTGTGCGGTGGGTCGGCAACGTCGATGCCGAGAAGGACCGGTTTCGAGTCGTACGGTTCGCCGTACTCGGGGTGAAAAAGCTCCCCGTCTTCGTCGGCGTACTGGAGCATCCGCTCGGTGATGTTCGACTCGAGGTGCAGGATGGCCGGGCATGTGTCGGTGGTGTACAGCTCGCGGTCGAGAATGCGGTCATAGCTGTAGATCCTCACGTTCACCCAGCCATCCGGTAGGAGTTCGATGCTGGCGGGCACCCAGGAGAGGTTCGGGATGTGTTCGACGTGAATTGGGTGCAGCGGTGGTGTTTCGTCGTCGCGGTCGATCATCGGCCGACCGCCTTGTCGTAGGCGGCGATCGCTTCCTTGAGGTTCAGGATGTCTGCTGCGTCTAGGTTGTACGGGCCGAGTTCGATCTGCCAGCCGCCGGCGGAATCATGGATGAGTCGGATCGGCAGGGATTTCCAGGTGTCTACTCGTGCGTCGAGGGGTTCGGCCCAGCCGAAGACGTCCATGACGACTCGTGCGAGGCCGAGAGGGTCGTAGTCGCGGTTGGCGTCGATGATTTCGAAGCCTGGCTCTACGTGGCCGAGGAGACGTTGTTCGGGTGTGGGTCCAGGTGACCATTTCTGGTCACGTCGCGCGGTCGGAAGGTGTCGGATGTTGTCGGTCATCTGAAGTTCCTAGGGTTGGAGGGTGAAGGTGCCCAGGAGTCGCGGGCAGGTTGCAGGTGTGGTGTCGGCGGGTAGCCAGTGGCGGCCGTCGCAATGGGGGCAGACGACCTGGACTAGGCGTCGGCCGTCAGCCAGAGTGCGGCGGCCGCGGATCACTGCCCGCTTCATTTGCCGGCCTGACGTTCAGCGGATAGAGCAACGCCGCCCGGATTCCGTCCTATGCTGCCTGGATGGCAGAGCGGCGGCGGCGGACGATGGGCGAGCGCGGCGCGCTTCCAGACCCGATCATGGGCATCCGGTACGGCCAGAAGTGCAACTGCGGCCAATACTGCGACTGCCCCACGAGAAGCACGCCGAAGCAGTACTACATGCCGACCGAGCCTCAGCCGGAGCCGAAGGCGAACCCTCCGAGTCTCTGGGGACGGATTCGCCGCTTGTTCTCGTAGCTGCACGGACGCAGTGGGGAGTACGAAGCCCTTCACGCGGCACCTGCTGTGCAGTCGTCGCGGTGCCCTTGTGTCGGCGGGTGAAAGCTGCACTCTGCGCAGCGGCCTGGCCCCTCGACCCGGAGCGGCTGAGCATCGCGGGCGGAACCCGACGTATCCGCTACATCCGCTACATGTGCACCGACTTCGACAGGTTCTGTAGCGGGTGGAGCGGATGTAGCGGGTGCGTCAGGTAGGTACCGCGACCAAGCATCGACGAACTGGGCCCTGGTGTATCCCCGTAGTCCCCGCTCGCCAGCATGGAGTTTGGAGCCGATGCCGTACTTCCCGAGTCGTTGGGACAGCCCTCGTCCGTCGAGAGATTCACCGCGCCGGATGGTCGACCAGGGCGCTTCCTCCATCCGGTTAAGGCCGGCGAGCAGTTGCTCTGTGGTGAGTTCGTGGGCGGCATCGTGACCGAACACCGTTCTAATGTCGCGTAGAAGCAGCACGCCAAGGCTGGGAGCCCTCCCCTTGGATGCTGCTACAAGTGCTACAGCCGCTCCGCGGGCCCGTTCCGGCCAGTCGCCGCCAGCGAGGTCTGCGACCGCAATCAGCGCTTCCCACACGTCGGCGTCTCGGTCCGTGACTTGTTCGGGAAGCTCCGGCCAGAAGTCGCCAGCGAGTTGTTCGGTCAGTGCACCGGCCCAGTCCGCGATGCGATCCCGCAGTTGTCCGGCCTCTGGACCGTTCACGCGTAGTCGCCACGGTTCAACGTGCTCGCCTGGTGCTCGTCGCCGCATCCGCACCACGACCGCGCGCGTCATGATGGTGTCCGGAAGATCGTCCAGCCCAGCGAGCGCCACGGCGCAGTAGGCAGGTAGTTCTTCGGTTTCAACGACCTTGCCCCGCATCACGCACCGGCCAGCAATCGCGCCCTTACGGTGCCCCGCGTTGAGCATTCCGCGGATGTCCTCATTGTCCTTTGCCTTCGGACCAAACACGGTGTCAATCTCGTCGAACAGGATGGTGGGCGGACCAGCCTCGTCTGAGACCTTTCGGAACAGATATGCGGGTGTTGTGTTGACAGCATGTACCGGCCGTGGCACCAGTGGCTCTGTGACCTCAAGGGCGCGCGACTTACCCGAACCTGGTTCAGGGCTCAGGAACGCGATCCTGGGTGTCGACTCCCACGCGTCCATCAACCAGGCGTGGATGATCCACAACACGTGAGCAACCAGTGCGTGCTGACTCGGGTAGGCCACGAACCTCGATAGGAACGTCTGGACGGCATTGAGCACGTCAGCGCCATCGAGGGTTTGGTTCGGAGGTTGGGTGAACTCGTCGAGTCCGTGCCCGGCTGCTAGATGGTCGCCGGCATCCTTTCCGACTTTCGCCTCGACGACCCGAACCGAGATGGACACTCCATCGAGCAGTTTGGCGACATCGCCTGCGTGCTTTCGGCCCGGCTCGTCTCTATCCGCGACGATCACAACCCTTTTGTCTCGCAGGGGCTCCCAATCGAACAGGTGCGCCTTCCCGGCGCCCATCGCGGAACAGACAGCTGCACCACCGGCCGCCTCGATGGCGAGGACGTCTTGCTCACCTTCCACGACAAACACCGTCGATGAATCGTGCACCCGGTCGGATCGGAAGAGGCTTCTGCCCTTGGTGTTCCCGCTCTGGATGAACTTCTTCTCGGGTGAACGGTGGACCTGCCGACCGTCGGGGTAGCGATACGTCGAGCCTTTCGGGCTGTCGAAAAGATCGCGCATTTGAAGGCCGACTGTCGCGAGAACCTCATCGAGTTGTTCGCCAGCGTGGCAGTTCACCAGCACTCGGTCTTCGATCGATAGCAGTGATACTGACCTGTCGGCAGGTGAGTGCCCCGGCGCCTGTGCATTTGCTCGTCCACCGGAACCTTCAACGACGATTAAGCCGTTGTCGCGGAACGCTGCACAAACACGGTCAAAAGCAATTTCACCCATGGATGCCCGCCTTGACTGCACAGCGAGGTCCCACGAAGGCCTTCACTGACCGAGGACTGGACAGCCAGTGACCGCATACCCGGCACTGCACCGATACTCGGAATCCGCGCTCGACTGCGGCGATGATGACGTCAAGGTCTTGCCGGTCGTCGGGCGTGAGCGGTTCGTGTGGCGCGTGCCCGAACATTTTGTAGAGGACGGTAGACTTGGCGTCATTGGTGGTGTTACGAGAGCGCCGGCTTTCCTGTGGGAGGGGGGCCGGCGTTTTTCGTTGGTTCATGCAGCACCACCGAACGGCCGCATCGCGGCATCGACTTCGTTCATGTCGAGCCGAACTAGCCGCGTGCCACTGCGGTAGCCGCGGAGTCTTCCGTCGGCAATCATCTGCCGAATCGTTCGTGTTGTGACGCCCAGGTATTCAGCGACATCGGGTATCGATGCGTAACGACGCCGAGGGCGATCTAGAGCTGTAGCCTTTTGAGCCATGGTTGGCGAGCCCCTCTCGGGCTTCGCCGGGCTGCCGTCTCCGGATCCGTCATTCCATGGCTGGCTTCGAAGCGCACTCTATGTGCGCCAAGTTCAGCTTAACGCAGTTCGTTGTGCGCCATCTGGATGGTCGTCGGCTGGCGTGTCGCCGCACGGCAATCTGCCTCGATGGATTCGACGTTGAGTTGAGCACGGCAATGATCGCACTCCAGTCGGAGCACGCCGGCCGCTTGCGCTAGCGCGAACGTGTCGGCCTTCCAACGTCTGTCGCCGTCGACCGTGTGTTTTGCACGGGCAGCCTCGACGCTCTCAGTCTGGTTGACCTCGTCGGAAAGTTTGTAGCGTGGCTGGTGGACGAACCGCTCGCCGGCAGTGACGAATACGTAAAGCATTGGGCACGATCGTGTTTGGCAGCGGTAGATCAAAGTGGCGCGCTTTGCCAGTGTGCCGCTTGTTTTCATTGCCGCGACGATGTCGCCGATGTCGGTCATGGTGTCGCCCCGTTCTCCGCGAGCTTGGACAGCAGTGCAGCAATCTCTTTATCGCGTCCCTGAGCTGCGTGCTGGTATCGCATTGCGGCCTGTGGAGTCGAGTGACCGAGGCGGGCCATCAGCTCGGCGAGACTGGCGCCGGTGGCAGCAGCTAGTACCGCTCCGGAGTGCCGTAGATCGTGCCACCGCAGGTCGTCGCGCCCGGCTGCTGCACGGGCTTTGTACCAATGCCTATAGAGGGTCGATGGTTGCAGGTGTCCGTCAGTGTCGTTGGCGAATATCAATGAGTCCCGCTTACTGCCAACGAACTTGGACAGGTGGTGTTTGATCTGCGGGATGATGTGCGGCGGGATCGCGACATCCCGCACACCGGCCTCGCTCTTCGGCGTCGTGACCGCGAAGGTGCCGCCGTTCGTGCGTACCGCAGCGCGGCGAATACGAATCAGTTCGTCGGTTAGGTCGATGTCTCCGCGGCGAAGCTCAACCGTCTCGCCGAACCGGAGTGCGCACCAAGACGCCAGTGTGACCATCAACCGCAGACGCTCGGGCATCGCGGCCGTCACGGTCGCAAGCTCCTCGATCGAGGCCGGCCTGATCTTATGGACACGCTTGCTACGGCCGGCCCCCGTGATGCGGCAGGGATTGTTGTCGATCACCTCGTCGTTGACCGCGCTCGCCAGGATGGTCCTAAGTAGCGAGTAGGCGTGCGACCGCATCGTCGGCTTGTCGGCGAGCGTGTTGGCGTACCAGTCGCGAATGTCCTTGGGAGTGATCGCTGTGACAAGTCGGGTACCGAACGTATCGAGCAGATGGTCGTCGAGGATGGCGCTGTAGTGCTCTCGGGTGCGGTCTTTGATAGGCCGACCGGCGACCTGGCGGCCAGCCAGCCAGCCAGCGGCGTAGACGCCGAACGTGACCCGATCGGGTGCCTTGACCGTGTCTGCATTCCACAGCTTGTTGTCGATCGCTCGGCGCTGATCGGTCAGCCATGCCTCGGCGTCGATACGCGCGGCGAATGTCTGTGGTGCTTTGACGTAGCTCCCGTCAGGCGCGGTGAAGCGGACCTGATAGCGACCAGAGGGCAGTTTTCGGATATTGCCGAACGCGCGCTTTTCCGACTTGTCGGAGTCGCGTGCCAAACTGCGTGCCAATTCCCACCTCGCTCGCGGGGCGTCAGTATCGCGACCGTGTATCGCGATCCGTGCCAGATACGTGCCAAATGAGACTAACGCATGTTCCCCTTGCTTCCGCTTATCTCACGCGATACTGTGCCAAGTGTCGCCAGTTCAGAGGCTTTCTGGGCAGGTCAGACACCAGATCGCGAAACGCGAGATTACCTACTTCAATCCCAGTATCGCGCACCACAGTTCTTGCAGGTCAGGCCCGGTCATTCCGGGCCTTTCTTGTTTCTATGCCCGATGCCACGGTTCACGCGCCGCCCGGTGGCAGATTCGCCCGGCGCAGCCGGCAATCTGACGTGGCAGACAAGACGCCTACGGCCTCGGTGCCGAATTCGACTGACACGCCGTCATTGCCGGAGAAGACGACATCATGATCGCGAGGTCTGTCGACGGGCGTGGTGACATTGATGGCGCCCAACTGAGCCGCACCCCGTCGCACGACGTCGAGCGCTTGCGGCCAGGCCTCTTCGGGGACCGGCCCGTTGAACACGACATAGATGTAGGCGTGCACCCCTGCAGTGTTGGCGTAGTCGCCGCTGCACCCACCCCAGCTGTCTTCTTTCACATGCCAGGTCAATCCCGTTGACATTGAGGCGATCTGGGCGGCCCACCCCTCGACAGCCGCCCGGTACTGCTGTCGCGCCGCTTCGAATGAGGGCCTGGTGCGCAGGTCTGCTTCTGCATCGCTGACCATCGCTGCATCTTGGTCGCCTCCGCCTGTCGTACCGCAGGCGCTCAGCACCGCGACCGACAGCACAGCGACAATGACGCGCCTCAGGCTCTCCGGCACACAGCCCCCACCGTCAGCGAAACTGTTCGCGATACCGCTCAGCCGAATCATCCCGAACAGCGGTGGCGAAATCCATACGCTCATCACGCAGGTAGCCCGCGACGCCGAGCCCCGTGGCCAGCGCACCGGCCACCCACGCCGCCCACGCGATCGTGTCTCCCGCGTATCCGGCCGCCCAGGGCGACAGGAACATCGCGAACCCCACGATGGCGAGCAACAGGAAATCGTGGGTGGGCTCGGAGGCCAGCAGTGACCAGACGGCCACCACGGCGATCATGGCGCCCAGACCGATGGTGACGGCGGTCCCGGCGATCGACGAGTGGAACGCGATACCCATGACGACGCTGGCGCCACCCACTGCCAACGCCGCCCGGCCGATGCCGTAACTCCAGCGGTGTCGCAGCCGCTGACTGTCACCCCACTCGCTCATCCCGTCCTGGGTCTGGGTCTTGTCGTGCGTCCAGCCGATGCCACCGAGAACGAGGGCCAGGCCCCCGGCCACCCAGCAGGTCCAGGCCGCGCCCCGGTCGACGTTGAAGCCGCCGCTGAGGAACGGCAGGGCCAACATGACCACTCCGACCACCACCAAACCCCAATGGTCGGGGGCCCGGTTGTGAGCGAGGACCGACATCGCCCCGAAGAAGGCGATGAATGCTCCGAATCCGAATGCGAGTCCTTGCCCCGCCTGCGTCGAACTGACCACGAACGCCGACACCGCGGCGCACACACCGATGACTACTGCGACCCAGCCAATCCACAATTTCGAGTTCATACCTAGCAATCAACGCCGGTACCGCCGGGACATCTAGGGTCCTTTGGGCCATACTTTGGACCCCTGTCCCGCCCGATGTGAGGACCGTGACGCTACACCGCCTCGCCCACCCGCCCGGCCGTCAGCGGCGTCACCACCGTGTTCCCCTGGTCCCCGCACTCGTCGGTGTCGACGACGGTGGTGAGCGCACCGGTGAACGACCCGTCCGGGCGCGGGGTGAAGCCCAACGTCACCGTCGTCCAGGACTCCCCGGCGACCGATCCGTCGCCATAGGTACAGGTGGACTTCACCCGCGCGGGTGCGATGTCCTCCCAGGTCCCATTGGTCAGCTTGAACGTCAACGTGCGGGCACCGGGCATGCGCGCCCGGTCCTGACCCAGCACCTCACCGGTGGCGATGCAGTCGGTGTCGGTGCAGGCCGAGGTCAACGTCAGCCAATCCTGGGCCGGGCCGGCATCGGCGCCCTCGCCCCAGTTCGTGTTGCCTTCGGCCTCGCGGTACGTGGCCTGATCCCAGTGGTAGTCGACGCGGTACACACCGTTGAGCAGGTCGGGCCGCGGCGCCGGCTCGGCCACCGGCTCGCCGCCGCTCAGGAACCACACCGCGATCCCGGACGCGGCAGCGACCACCAGCACCGCCGCGGCGACGGCGAAAGCCGTGATCCGCCCGGGTGTGAATCGCGGCGGCTCGGGCTCCGGGTCCTCATCGAACGCCCACGCATGCGCCGCCTGGGTGTGCGCATCCGCAACGCCGGCGAGCTCGGTGGGCGCGCCGGCATCGGCCAGATAGCCGGTCGGCTCCTCGCTCTCCGGCGGCTGCGTCATAGCCGGACCCTAACCAATCACGACCGCACCGTCAGCATCCATGCCGGAACCCAGTGCGTCACCGGCCTTTCCGAAGCGCCGAAGGTGATCGAATACGTCACCAGACCCCACCAGGCTCCCTGCTCGCAGAGTCCCCAGCAGGTCAGCTCCCCCTCGACCACCTTGTGCATCTGCAGCCCGAGCGGGTGATAGCGCCCCCACTGGCAGTGCGGCTGCCGCGGGAACAGGGCGCCCAGATCGACCAGCACGGCGCGCGGTGGGTCCACACGGCGGAAGACCTCCCGCGCCGGCTGGCCGCCGTGCCCGATGCTCTGCATCTCGCCCACCGTTCGATCATATGTTCGAACGGGGTCGCCGGATACACCCGGGAACGAACTACCGTCCGTGCGCGTCGAAGAACTGCGCCGACACCTCCGAGGCGTCGAACGCACGGGTGGCCGGCCCCACCTGGTTGGCAGGCAGGATCTCCGGGGCACCCGGCCAGGTGTGCCCGCCGCCGTCGACCCGCAGGAACACCACTTCGGTGCCGGCTGCGCACTCGTAGCTGACGCGTTCGGCGCTCGTCCCGTCACCGGAACCGGGCACCGGCGCGATCACCGGGTCCGGCGCGCAGCCGTTGAGTTCGCGCCAACGGTCCACCACGGCGTAGGCCGCCAGAATGGTGCTGGGTCCGCCCCGACCGATCATCGGACCGCCGTTGAACGGCACGATGGGATCGACGGTGCCCTGTGAGGTGAGCACCGATACCGGCTGTGACGGGTTGCATGCGACCTGATCACCCAGGGTCGCGCCGATCGGAGCGATCGCGGCGAACATGTCCGCGCGATCACACGCCAGCCGGTTGGCCATGAATCCGCCCGCCGAGAGCCCGGTCGCGAACACCCGGCCCGCCGGGATCCCCAAATCGGCCGTCAGCCGATCCACAAGGGCGACAATGAATCCCACGTCATCGACACCGGTGCGATCCGGGACCGACGCGCCGCGCCCGTCGGCCCAGCTGAGGTCGATACCGTCCGGGTACACCACCGCATATCCATGAGCGTCGGCCACCGCGTCGTAGTGGGTGAGCGCGGCATGCTGCTGACCGTTCTGGCCGGCGGCGTGCATGTTGACCACCAGACCCGTCGGCGGTCCCGGCGGCAGGTGCAGGTAATACGTGCGCTGCAACCCCCCGACGTCGATCTGCGCGGTCGGTGGTTCCGCGCCCGCCGCCGATACCGGCCCCAGCGCACAGAGCAGCACCACCAGCGACGTCGCGGTGACTCTGCCCCTCACCCACGCGAGCTTAGAGGCGTCAGGTGTAGAGCGTCTCGAACTTCTCGATGGAACGTTCGATATCGCCCTTGACCGTGCGGGCCGCGACCGATCCGATCGGGCCGAACAGCGGTGGACCGCCGAGTTCGAGGGTCACCGCGAACGTGCTGCCCGACGAGGTGGGCTTGACGCTCAGCTTCAGCCCGTATTTGGTGCCGCCGACGCCCTTGCCCACGACCTCCAGCAGACGCGGTGCATCGAGCTTGCGTACCGTCCAGGTAACGCGATTGCGCATCCCCTTGGCGCCGGCCACCCCGATCAGCGTGGTGCCGACGGTCAGCTCGTCGGGAATGTCGCTGCGCCAGCCTTCGTGCATCACCAGCCAGTCCCCCAGCTCGTTCAGATTCGACGCGTGATCCCACGCCGTCTGCGGGTCGAGCGACAGTTCGCGGGAAAGTTCGAGCTTTGCCATGCGCCGAATGCTAGTAGCTTCGGTGTAGTGGACAGCAGCAGAGCCGACGCCGGCAATCTCACCGGAGTGTCCGAGACCGCCTTGTTGACGCTCAACGCCCGCGCGCACCAGGCCCGCCACCCCAAGGCCGTCATCGACGACCCGATGGCGATCCAACTGGTCGACGCCATCGATATCGATTTCGACAAGTTCGGCCGCAAGGGCCAGGAGATGGCCTTGCGGGCCGTCGGTATCGACCGGGCGGCCACCGCGTATCTGTCGACGCATCCGGCGGCCACCGGGGTCGCGCTCGCCGAGGGGCTGCAGACCAGTTTCTGGCGTCTCAGCGCGGCACTGCCCGACACTGACTTCCGGTGGATCACCGTCGATTTCGCACCGATTGTCGAGCTACGCCAGCGACTGCTCCCCACTTCGGAGCGGATCACCAACCTCGCGCAGTCGGCGCTGGATTACAGCTGGATGGACCGGGTGGACACCGACAAGGGTGTCTTCATCACCGCCGAGGGCCTGCTGATGTACCTGCAGCCCGAGGAGGCGATGGGGTTGATCACCGAGTGCGCCAAGCGTTTTCCCGGCGGTCAGATGATCTTTGACCTGCCGCCGGTGATCGTGAAGAAGCTGACCCGCAAGAAGGGCATACGCGCCTCGTCCCGGTACCGCGTCCCTCCGATGCCGTTCAGCCTGTCCCCCGCCGAATTGGCCGACCTCGTCAATACGGTTCCCGGCATCCGCGCGGTGCACGATCTGCCCATTCCGAGGGGCCGCGGACTGTTGTTCGGCAGGCTGTTTCCCGCGTTCTGGCAGTGGAAGTGGAGCAAGCAGTACCGGGGGGCCTACACGCTGCTCGAGTTCGGCTGATGCACCCGCTGGACGCTCAGAGCCCCAGTAGGTAGGCGATGCCGGCGATCACCGGGACCGAGGCGAGCGTGGTGATCAGGGTGGCATCGCGGGCCAACTTCTCACCACGTGCGAACACCGAGGCGTAGGTGTTGAGGTTCTGCGCGGCGGGCAGCGCCGCCAACACGGTGACGATCGCGGTCTGTTCCGGCGAAAGCCCGAACGCCCAGCGGGCGAGCACATAGGCCAGCGCCGGCATCAGCAGGACCTTGAACACCACGGCCAGCCAGAGATCGACCCGACTCTCCTTGCCCGTGCCGCCGGTCTGGGTGACCAGGGCGATGCCGAAGGCCAGCAGCACGGTGGGTATCGCAAGATCGGCCAGGAGTTCCAGCGGTTGGTGGATGGCCCTGGGCAGGGTGGTCCCGGTGAGCCCCAGGACGGTGCCGATGGCACTGGCCACGATGATCGGATTGGTCACCAGGCCCTTGATCTGAGCCGCCACCGACCCGCCGTCGCACCCACCGGAGTTGATGATGGCGACACCGACCGGCACCAGCACCACCGTCTGAAACACGATCAGCGCCGACACCTCGGTGATGCTGCCCAGGACGTACGCGCTCAGCGGGATACCGAGATTGCCGGCGTTGACCCACGATGCGGCCCACGCGCCGATGGTGGCGTCGGCCCGGTCGCTGCGCCGCAACGCCACCGCAATGACGAAGTAGCCGGCGAACACGATGAGTGTGGTGACGGCCGAAACCAGCAGCGGCCACGAAAACACCTGCGCGGGATCGGAGTCCGATAGGGACAGCAGGACGAGCGCGGGCACCCCGACGTGGAAGGCCACCCGGTTGAGCACCATCCGCGCGTTGTCGCCGAGGACATTGCGGCGGCCCACGACGGCGCCGACGACGATGATAATGGCGATGACGGCGAAGGCCTCCAACACCGCCAGCACCGCACACCCCTTTCCCCGTACGTAGAGTAGCGCTCCTCAGCGCGCGGCGAGCTCCCGCAACACCAGATCGGTTGCCGCCCAGTCCATACACTTGTCGGTCACCGATTGGCCGTAGGTCAGCGGACGCGCCTCGGGCGACTGGGCGCCGGCGACCAGGAAGCTCTCCAACATCACACCGCTGACCGGCATGCCGTCGCGCACCAGCTGGGCCACCTCGGCGGCCACCCCGGCCTGCCGGATGTGGTCCTTGCCGGAATTGGCGTGGCTGCAGTCGATCACGACCCGGCCGGGTAGTCCGGCGGCGGTCAGCTTGGCCGCGGTGTCGCGTACCGCGTCGGCGTCGTAGTTGGGGCCGGCGGTGCCGCCACGCAGGATGACGTGACAGTCCTCGTTGCCCTCGGTGTTCACCAGCGCACCGCGGCCCATATCGTCCATGCCGAAGAAGACATGCTGAGCCGCAGCGGCTTTCACGCCATCGACGGCAACCTGGATATTGCCGTCGGTGCCGTTCTTGAACCCG
>SXGT01190039.1_pt1 | contig 20548 bp, 15 predicted proteins | sample 3176221 | NCBI WGS metagenome assembly SXGT01 (sample SAMN11356862, study PRJNA531348) | freshwater metagenome | isolation source: freshwater sample F1-120 | place: China: Fuxian Lake, Yuxi | collected 2017-12-25
CCGCAACCGGGGTCAGCGCCGACTATGTCCGCCTCTCCATCGGCCTGGAGCACCCCGAAGATATCAAAGCCGACATCGACCAGGCCCTCAAGAAGGCTGCGGGCTGAGATCCTATCTGCGCGGGGAGGGCTCCTGATCCGCCGGGCGCCCTCCCCGCCCTCGTCCCACCAGCACCCGCCCTCTGAACCCATGACCGACGATCCCTTCCACAGCAGCGACGCCCACCGCAGCGCCCACCCCCTGAGCCACGCCAGACAGGTCACCTTTGCGGAACCACTCGCGCTGGAACTGGGCGGCCGGCTGCCGGCCCTCACCGTGGCCTACGAGACCTACGGCCAGCTCAACCCGGCCGGCGACAACGCCATCCTGATCTGCCACGCCCTCAGCGGTGACTCCCACGTGGCCCGCCACGACGCCCAGGACGATCTGGGCTGGTGGGACACCGTGGTCGGCCCGGGCCTGGCCATCGACACCGACCAGTATTTCGTGCTCTGCGCCAATGTGCTGGGTGGCTGCCGCGGCACCACTGGCCCCAACAGCGTCGACCCGGCCACCGGCCGCCGCTGGGGGGCGGATTTCCCCACCGTGACCATCGGCGACATGGTCGAGGTACAGCGCCGCCTCGTCGACCATCTGGGCATCCCCTCCCTGCTGGCGGTGGTGGGCGGCTCCATGGGCGGCCACCAGGTCCTCACCTGGGCCACCCGCTACCCCCAGCGGGTGCGCGGGGCCATCGCCCTGGCCACCTCGGCCCGGCTGACCAGCCAGGCCCTGGCCTTCGACGTGGTGGGACGCAACGCCATCCGCCGCGATCCGCATTTCCGCGAGGGCCAGTACTACGAGGCCGACCAGAGCCCCAGCGTCGGCCTGGCCCTGGCCCGCATGCTGGGGCATATCACCTACCTCTCGCCCCAGGCCATGAGCGAGAAGTTCGAGGCCAACCGCCTGCAGCCACGCGAATTGACCACCCTCTTCGAGAACCGTTTCTCCGTCGGCTCCTACCTGGCCCACCAGAGCGACAAGTTCGTCGAGCGTTTCGACGCCAACAGCTATGTGACCCTCTCCATGGCCATGGACCTCTTCGACCTGGGAGCCACCCCAGCGGAGCTGGCCGGCAACCTCGCCCGCAGCCGCTGCCATTGGCTGGTGATCAGCTACTCCAGCGACTGGCTCTTCCCCCCGGCCCAGGCCCGGGAATTGGTCGACGCCCTGCTGGCCCTCGACAAACCGGTCAGTTACTGCAACGTCACCAGCGACTGCGGCCACGACGCCTTCCTCTTACCAGACGAGGTGGAAATCTACGGCGGTCTGATGGACGGGTTCCTGGCGAACCTGCAGGGCGTTCCGGCCATCGAGGACGGCGGGGCCGGCGCCCACCACCACCATCCCACCAGCATCTTCCACCCGCGCCGCATCGACTACGACCGCATCTTCAGCCTCATTCCCCCCGGCGCCAGTGTACTCGACCTGGGCTGCGGCCGGGGCGGGCTGCTGGCCAGCCTGCGGCAGCGGGGCGGCAAACAGCTGCTGGGTTTCGAACTGGACGAGCAGGCCATCCTCAGTTGTGTCCAGCAGGGCCTGCAGGTGGTGCACGGGGACCTGGACCAGGGCCTGCCGGCTTTTGCCGACAACCAGTTCGACGTGGTGGTGCTCTCCCAGACCCTGCAGGCGGTGCGCAACGTGGAGCTGGTGCTGGCCGACCTGTTGCGGGTGGGCCGGCGCTGCATCGTCAGCTTCCCCAACTTCGCCTACCACAAACTGGTCGAGATGCTGCAGCAGGGCCGCGCCCCCGAATCGCCTCATCTCCTGCGCTTCAAATGGTACAACACCCCCAACCTGCGCTTCCTCACCATCGCCGACTTCGAGGCCTTCTGCGCGGAGCGTGACATCCACATCCACCAGCGCATCACACTCGATACCGAGGAGGACAAAGAGGTGTATACCGAAGCCAACCGCCTGGCCGACCTGGCCATCTTCTCCCTCGCCGCCGGCTGATCCCATGGCTACCCGCAAGATCGCTGTGGTGGGGGGTGGCAGCTTTGGCTGGACCCCGGCCGTGGTCGCCAATATCCTGCGCTGCGCCCGCCTCGAGGGCAGCGAGGTGGTGCTTTTCGACCTCGACCCCGAGGCCCTGAACCTCACCCACGCCCTGGGCCAGCGCTACCGGGCCCAGTCGGGCTCGGCCACCACGATCACCGCCACCACGAACCGGGAGCAGGCGCTCGACGGGGCCGGGTACGTGGTGGTCACCATCTCCACCGGCGGCCTCGAGGCCATGCAGGTGGATTTGGAGGTGCCCGAGCGCTACGGCATCTTCCAGACCGTGGGCGACACCGTGGGCCCGGGGGGCCTAGCGCGCGCCCTGCGCAACGTGCCCGTCTTCCTCGACCTGGCCCGGGCCATGGAAAAACACTGCCCGCAGGCCTGGATGCTCAACTGCTCCAACCCGCTCTCGGCTTTGACGCGGGTAGTGAGCCGCGAGACCTCCATCCGCGTAGTGGGGCTGTGCCACGGGGTGCGCAACCAGGTGCGGGCCTTCGCCCGCTTCTTCGGGTTGGACCTGGAGCATTGCGCCTACACCAACACCGGCATCGACCACTGCGCCTGGCTCACCGAGCTGGTGATCGGGGGCCGGCCGGCAGTCGATCTGTTGGAGGAGAAGGGCCTGGAGGCCTGGCTGCACCTGCCCCCGGCCCAGGGCAAGGAGGACCCGGTCTTCGGTTCCCTGTACCCCAGCCGCTGCGGACTGCTCCTGAGCCGGCAACTGGGGGCCCTGCCCGGCATCGGCGACCGCCATCTCGTCGAGTTCCTGCCCGGCTTCCTCGACGGGGCCGGGCGCGCCGAGTACTGGGGCCTCAAGCGCACCTCCATCGCCGAGCGCCAACAAAATCGTCTCAAGGCCCGCAACCGCATCGAGGAACAGCTCAACACACCGGGCGAGCTGAAACTGCCCGAGGGCAGCGACGACGTGGCCGGCTGGATCGGGGCCCTCGACGGCGGCCCGGTGATCGAGGACAACCTAAACGTGGCCAACCTGGGCCAGATCCCCCAGCTACCCCTGGGTGCGGTGGTCGAAACCCGCGGCCTGCTCGACGCCACCGGTTTCCGCCCCCTGGCCAGCCCCATGCCCAAAGAGTTGGAGGCCATCGTCCGCCCCCATGTGTTGCGCCAGGAACTCACCGTGGAAGCTGCCCTCGAAGGTAGCTTCACCAAAGCCCTCGTCGCCCTTTCCAGCGACCCGCTCGTCCGCCCTGAACACACCCGTCCCATGCTCGAAGCCCTGCTGGCCGGCACCCGCCCGTGGCTGCCACAGTTCAACCGGTAACAAGGAGCCTATGAGCACAACCGTTCTCGTCACCGGCGGCAGCGGCTTCGTCGGCACCTGGGTGCTGCGCGAGCTGCTCGCCCGCCAGGCCACCCCGGTCGTCGTCGACCTGCAGCCGGGTGGCGCGCGCTGGCAGCGGGTGCTGGGCGAGGCTGCCGCGCAGGTGCGCTACGAAAACGCCTCCCTGCTCGACCCTCCCCAGTTGCAGGAGGTCATCGAGCGCCACCAGGTGACCCACCTCATCCACCTGGCCGCCCTGCTCACCCCCGCCTGCCAGCAGGATCCCTGGCTGGGCTGCCAGGTCAACGTGCTGGGCAGCACCGCCGTCTTCGAGGCGGCCCGCCGTTCGGGCCGGGTGAAATCCATCGCCTACGCCAGTTCCTATGCCGTGTACGGCCCCGAAAGCGGCGAGGCCAACCGGCCCCCCTCCTTCTACGGGGCTTTCAAGCAGTCGGTGGACCTGATCGCCGAGCAGTACTGGCACCACTGCAGCATCGCCTCCCTGGCCATCAGGCCCCACGTGGTCTATGGCCCCGAACGCGACCAGGGCCTCACCGCCGGCCCCTCCCTGGCCGCCCGCGCCGCTGCCCTGGGTCAGAGTTGGGCCATCGACTATACCGGCGGGGCCAGCTACGACTACGTCGAGGACGTGGCCCTCGCCTTCGTGCGTGCGGCCTTCGAGTGCCCCTCCGGCGCCTGTCCCGCTGATCTGCCCGGGCAGTGGGCCACCCCCGAGGACTTCGTGCGCCTCATCGACGAGGCGGTCCCCGGCGCCGCCGCCCGGCTCAGGGTACAGGGTCCGGCCATCCCGCCCAACCTGCCGCCCCGGCCCCGGTATCTCACCGAACTCTTCCCCGACTGGCGACCCACCCCCCTGGCCGAGGGGGTGCGCCGCACCATCGCCTTCTACCGCACCTGAACCACAGGAGATCAACCATGGCCCACTACGGCAAAACCCAGATCACCGTGTGCGGCGACAACGAGGACCTCGGCAAACAGGCCGCCGCCGCCGTCGCCGCCCAACTGCGCCAGTTGCTGGCCACCACGGACACCCTGCGGGTGATCTTTGCCGCCGGCGAAAGCCAGAGTTCCTTCCACCGCGCCCTGGCCCGCGAACAAGGCATCCCCTGGCAGCGCATTGTCTGCTTCAACGTCGATGACTTCTGGGATCCGCGCCTGCCCCGCGAGTTCACCTGCGGCTACCAGACCGAGCGCGAGCTCTACAGCCAGGTGTCCCCCAGGGAGTACCACCTCGTCGATTTCCGGGCCCCCGACCCCGAGGCCGAGGCCCGGCGTTTCGGCGCCCTGGTGATGGCCGCCCCTATCGACCTGCTCTGCCAGGGCATCGGCACCTCCGGACACCTGGCCCTCAACGAGCCGGGCGACTCCGACTTTGCCGACCCCCGTCCTGCCCGCGTGGTCTCCCTGGTCGAGCAGTCCAAACGCCAGCTGCGCGAGGATCCCAACTTCAGAGAACTGGGCTACGTGCCAGGCCAGGGCATCACCCTCACCCTTCCGGCCATCCTGGCGGCGCGGCAGATCTTCACCATGGTGCCTCTGGCCCTCAAGAAACCCATCCTCACCCGTCTGCTCGCCACCCCCGCGCCCACCACCGGGTTGCCCGCCTCCATCCTCAGCACCGTGGCGAGCCGGCTCTTCGTGGACCGCGACTCCTGCCCCGACACCATCAGATAGGAGCACCCCATGGTACCCATCCCCCTCACCCGCACTATCTCCCGTCCCGACCTGGACCACTGCCCGCTGGGTTTCCTCTTCCGCGGCAAAAACCCGGAGTGGGCCAACGAGGCGCAGTACTTCCCCGGCCTGGAGGCCCCCCTCAACCACCGCCACTGGTCCCCGGAGACCTACCTCTACCTGATCGAGGACGAGGAGGGCCGCGCCCTGGAGAACGTCGCCAAGGTCGAGGCTCTGGTCATCACCCAGGACCGCCACCTGGCCGACCTGCGGGTGGAGGCCCGGGTCCGGCAGTTCATCCCCGGCGCCCTGCCCAACATGGACGACGAGTACTGCACCGTGGCCCGCAACGGGGTCGTTTTCCGCATGCAGGACCTGCGGCGCTACTACCAGTTCTGTCTGGAGGGCTACGAGCGGGTAGTGCTCTACCGCCGCTGCGACTACGAACGGGTGGTGCTGGGTGAACGGCGTTTCCCCCTCGACCCGCGCCGCTATCACCATCTGATCGCCCAGGCCCAGGGGGACCGGCTGCGCTGCTGGTGCGACGGGGTGCTGGTGGCCGATATCCGCGACCCCGAGTACGCCGAGGGGGCCGCCGGCATTCGTATGAATTCCGTCTGCCGCTTCCAGAACATCCAGATCGGCACCTGGGAGGAGGGGCAAGCGGTCCACGCGGGCCGGGCAAACGAGCGGGAGAAAAAGCTGCGCGAAGTGCGCGAGCAGATCCCCCGCCCGGTGTTGTGGAAAAAGTATACCATGCCCCGCCTGGCCGAAGGCCGGCCCCATTTCTTCCGCCCCCGCGAGCAAGGCCCCGCCTGCCTGCTGGTGGCCTCCAACAGCGAGTCGTTCAAGGGCTACACGCTCTACAACCTCGAAGGCGAACTGCTCTGGGAAACCCCCGCAGCGGCCGAGGGACCGGGGCAGTTCAAGTTCGCCGACATGGATGGGGACGGCATCAAGGAGATCATCAGCTTCTGGGACGGCGGTTTTGCCGTGCACCGCAGCGACACCGGCCAGCAGGTGGCCCAGGCCCCCTGGCCGGCGGCCGGCCCCTTCGACCGCAACCAGCCCCGCGCCCACATCACCCATCTCTACCCCGCCCGCCTCGAAGGCAAAGCCCACTGCGACAGCGTGGTGCTCAAGGACGACGGCTCGGCCGGGGGCTGGACCTTCTGGGTGCTCGACGCCGACCTGGGCCTGCGCTGGTCCAAAACCGTGCAGTTGCCCCCAATGGGGCACAATATCAACCTCTGCGATGTGGACAACGACGGCTGCGAGGAGATCCTGGCCGGGTATCACTGTTATAAAGGCAATGGGGAGCGCCTGTGGACAGTGGAGGAAGCGCGGTACTGGGACGTGATGAACGGGGCGCGCCACCCAGACTCGGTGATCGCCGGCCCGCTCTGGCCGGGCACCATGCGGGCAGCCTACGCCTCAGGAGGCGAGGGTTTCGTGCTGATAGACGCCACCAATGGCCAGGTGCTGACCCGCCGCACCGTGGGCCACGTGCAGGGGGTGATGGTGGGCAAGTTCGCCAGGGAGGTGCCCGGCCACCAGATCGTCGCCGGCACCCGCCACCAAAACTACGGGATCCTCTGTTGTTTCGACGGGGAGGGCCAACTCATCGGCCGCTTCCAGCCCGACTACCTCAGCCAGGGCGGCACGGTGGTCAACTGGACCGGCGAAGGGGAGGAGCATCTATTGTTGAGCAGCAGCAACCCGGTGCTGGGTCTGTGGGACTACCGGGGCAACCACCTGCTCGACCTGCGCGACCTGGACCTCTTTGCCGGCTTGCCCCTGGCCGAGCGCAACCCCGGCGTGGCCTACCCGGTGGACGTGTGCGGCGACGCGCGCGACGAACTGATCCTCCAGTGGCAGGGCGAGCTGTACGTCTACACCCAGGAACAGCCCTTCGCCGGGCCGCGCATCTTCGCCCCGCAGCGCAACGAGCGGATCATGTACCCGGCCATCTCCTTCGAGGGGTGGAGGAGCAATCCATAGCGGCATCTCCTCTTTGGCAGCGGTTTTGAGAATATTAACTGTAGAATCCCTTGCCGATGACAGGAGATGTCCACCATGTCCGCTCCCCAGCAGCAGAACACGCCCGATCTGCCCGCCGACTTCCCCCGGGGCCTGCGCCTGCTCAACGATTCGGTCCGCAACAAAGGCACGGCCTTCACCGCCCCCGAACGCGAAGCCCTGGGCCTGCGCGGCCTGCTGCCCCCGCGCATCAACACCCAGGAGCAGCAGGTGGTGCGCGTCCTGGAAAACCTGCGCCGCAAATCCTCCGATCTCGAGAAGTATATCTACCTGGTGTCCCTGCAGGGCCGCAACGAGACCCTCTTCTACCGGGTGGTCATCGATCATATACAGGAGCTGATGCCCCTCATCTACACCCCCACCGTGGGCCTGGCCTGCCAGTTCTACGGCCATATCCTGCGCCGGCCGCGCGGGCTCTTCATCAGCGCCAAGGACCGGGGCGAGATGACCCAGGTATTGCGCAACTGGCCCCACCAGGACGTGCGCATCGTGGTGGTCACCGCCGGCGAGCGGATTCTGGGCCTGGGCGACCTGGGGGCGGCCGGCATGGGCATCCCGGTGGGCAAACTGGCCCTGTACACCGCCTGCGCCGGCATCCACCCCACCCAATGCCTGCCCATCACCCTCGACCTGGGCACCGACAACCTCGAACTGCTCGACGATCCTCTCTATATCGGCCTGCCCCAGCCCCGGCTGCGCGGGCCGGCGTACGACGAGTTCATCGACGAGTTCATCTCCTCGGTCACCCAGATCTTCCCGCGCGCCCTGATCCAGCTGGAGGACTTCGCCAACAGCAACGCCTTCCGCCTGCTGGCCAAGTACCGCGACCAGGTCTGCCTCTTCGACGACGATATCCAGGGCACCGGCAGCGTGGTGCTGGCCGGCATCTATGCCGGGATGCGCCTGGCCAAGAGCCGGCTGGTGGACCAGCGTTTCCTCTTTATGGGCGCCGGCGAGGCCGGCCTCGGGGTGGGCGAACTGATCGTCGCCGCCCTGCAGGCCGAAGGCCTTAGCGAGGCCGAAGCCCGGCAGCGCTGCTGGTTCTTCGACTCCAAGGCCCTGGTGGTCGCCGGGCGCACCGACCTGGCCGAACACAAGCGGGCCTTTGCCCACGACCACCCGCCGGTGACCGATTTCGCTGCCGCCATCGCCGCCATCGGTCCCACCGCCCTCATCGGCGCCTGCGGCATGCCCGGCAAATTCACCCGCCCCATGCTGGAGACCATGGCAGCCCTCAACAGACACCCGCTGATCTTCGCCCTCTCCAACCCCACCTCCAAGTCCGAATGCACCGCCCAGCAGGCGTACGAGTGGACCGAGGGCCGGGCCATCTTCGCCAGCGGCAGCCCCTTCCCGGTGGTGGAATACGGGGGCCGCACCTACGAGCCAGGCCAGGCCAACAACGCCTACATCTTCCCAGGGGTGGGATTGGGGGCCATCGCCTGCGAGGCCCGCACGGTGACCGACGAGATGTTCTTCGCCGCCGCCAAGGCGCTGGCCGGTGAGGTTGGGGAAGCAGACCTGGCGACCGGCCGCATCTTCCCGGCCCTGAGCAATATCCGCCAGGTCTCGGCCCAGATCGCCCTGGCCGTGGCCGAGGTGGCCTATACGCGCGGCCTGGCCGGCACACCCCGGCCCGCCGACCTGCCGGCCCATATCCGCAGCCTGATGTACGAGCCTGAGTACCGCAATTATCTCTGAGGCTCCAGCCGGCGGCCGGCGTCGAGAGCCTATTACCCTCTAGACCACCCAACCACGGGAGGAACCCCCATGTCGGCTGAGTCTTCAGCGGGAAAGATTTCACAGCGCGCACCCATCGCCATCCCCCCTGAGGACCGCCGCCGCCTGCGCGAGTTGGCCCAGCAGGTGGCTACCGTCGCTGCCCTGCCCCTCCAGGCCGAGCGCATCCGCCTGTGGCAGGCTTTCAACCGCTGCCAGCCCAAACGCCCCATGGTGTTGGCCCAGACCGCCGGTCTGATGTCCCAGGACATGCTGCGCTGCGCCGACCCCCTGGCCCGGCAGTGGGAGTCGGCCCTGTGCTGGAAACTCTTCTGCCACGAGTACATCCACGACGACTACCCCTGCACCGCCACCCTCGACATCCGCTACGCCATCGAGGTGAGTGACTTTGGCCTGAAGGAGGGGCGGATCTACGGCGACGTCGACGGATACGGGGCCTACCGGATCGACCCGCCCATCGTCGAACTGGCCGACTTCGACCGCATCCACCCGCGCCGCGTCCGCGTGGACCACGAGGACACCGAGCGCCGTTTCCAGGCCGCCAACGAGCTGCTGGGGGATCTCCTGCAGGTGCGCAAGGTGGGCGAGAGCCTGTGCCGCAATATGCTGACGCGCAAACTGATCCACCTGCGCGGCTTTGAGCAGTTCCTGCTAGACCTTTACGACCACCCCGAATTCGTGCACCGGATGATGGCGTTTCTGCGCGACGACACCCTGCGGGAGTGGGAGCTCTATGAGCGCGAAGGGGTGCTCACCCACAACGCCGGCCCGGAGTTTATCCGCGGCAGCGGCGGCTTGACCTGCACCGACCGGCTGCCGGCGAGTAATACGGCCAGGCCGGCGCAGATGCAGGACATGGTCTGTTTCGGGGAGTCGCAGGAGAGCATTGGGGTCAGCCCCGACCTCTTCGACGAGTTCGTGCTGCAGTACCAGCTGCCGATCATGAACCGCTTCGGCCTGGTGGACTACGGCTGCTGCGAGCCCCAGGACGGCAAGTTCGACCTGCTCTTCGACCAGATCCCGCGCCTCAGCTCGGTGTCGGTGCACCCCTGGGGCAAACGCGAGCTAGCCGCCGAGAAGCTGGCCGACCGCTGCGTCTACGCGTACAAACCCCACCCTGGCGTCATCGAGTTGCCCGACCCGGACTTCACCACCGCCGAAAGGGAACTGCGCGAAACCCTGGCCATCACCAAGGGCTGCCCGGTCTCCCTGACCATGAAGGCGGTGCTCACCCCCGAGACCGCCGGCCGCATCACCCGCTGGACCGACATCGCCCAGCAGGTAGTCGCCGAAATGGCCTAGACCTTTGGCTCCAACCGCTGGCAGCGCGCCCAGTCCCCCATATCACCAGCGCCACTCCCAACTGGCGCAAACAGGCCCCACAGCCCAGGCCCCCACCGAAGCATCGGTGGGGGCCTGCTGTTTTCCTGATCCCCCTGCCAACCAGATCCTTCCCAATGGGTGCCAATCGCCAGGGCCACTTGACCCAGGTCTTTTTTCGGGGTATCTATAGCGCCTCACAGCGCCGGCCCCCCCTCAACCACGGACAAAGCGCGATGACCTTGAGCCTGGAACCAACCCCCTCGGAACGCCGCAAAGGCAAGCTGTCCGATATCCACCTGCAATGGGCGCTGCGCACTCTCCGCGACACCGGCCTGGTCATCCTCGAGCGGGCGCTGCCGGAGGACTGGATTGCCGCCATCAGAGCCGCCTGTGACCGCGACGTGAAGTCCTACCTGAAAGATCCAGCCCTCCGCAAACAGTTCCTGGTGGATGCCAAAGGGCATATCGGCATGCCGCCCAAGCAGCAATCGCCGTACATGGATTCGCTTGCCATCGCCAACCCCTTCGCGACCCAGATCCTGGACGAGATGATGGGTCCGGAGTATTTCTGCACCTACTACAACACCAACATCACCTGGCCCGGCAGTGCCGTACAGGTCCTGCACCGGGACACCCACCTGCTCTTTCCGGAACTCAACGTCCCGCTGCCGCCTCACACCGTGGTGGTCAACATCATGCTGGTGGATTTCACCGTCGCCAATGGCGCCACCGAGGTCTGGCCCGGTTCCCATCTGATTATCGACCGGCCCGAGGACCAAGGGGTGCCGCTGGAGGAACGGGCCCGCGCCCTGCCCTCCCGGCGCACGGTGGCCCCCGCCGGATCGCTGGTGGTCCGCGACCTGCGCATGTGGCATCGCGGCATGCCCAACCAGACCGACCTCATCCGCACCATGCTGGCCATTGTCTATTTCCGGCGTTTCATGCACCGTTCGGAGGTGATGAAGATTCCCAAGCGGGTCTGGGATACCATGCCGGAGAAAGCCCAACAGCTGTTCAGGCACAATCGGGTAGAACGCCCGGGAAAACCCTCTTGACTCCACTCCATCCCAACCAGGGAGTACCCATGAATACCTACCGTGTCGGCATCATCGGTTGCGGCAACATCGCCGGGGTTCATGCAGACGGGTACTGGGCCGTGCGCAACGCCAAGATCGAATTCGTCGCCGGAGCGGACCTCGACCCCAAGGGCCCCGGAGCGCAGCGCCTGCGCGAGCAGTACGGCATCGAGGTGTACGGGGACTATGGCGAGATGCTGGCCAAGGAGCGCCTCGATCTGGTCAGTATCTGTACCTGGCCGCGCACCCATTCCGCCGCGACCCTGGCGGCGGCCCAACACGGGGTGAAGGGCATCCTGTGCGAGAAACCGATGGCCATCAGTCTGGCCGAGGCCGACCAGATGATCGCCGCATGCGAAAAGTCGGGATCAACCCTGATTGTCGGCCATGTCCATCGCTTCTCCCCCCAGGCAGTGAAGGCGCGGGCCCTGGTCCAGCAGGGAGAGATCGGCAAACTGACCCTGATCTGGGGCCATTGCGCCCTGGATCTGATGAACAACGGCACCCATGTCATCGATCTGATCAGTTTCCTCAACGGCGACGCGGAGCCCGCCTGGGTCATGGGACAGATCGACCGCCACCGCCACCTGGAAGGCCGGGGGAACCACCCCGACATGGTGATGGAGGATATGGCCATCGGGCGTGTCGGCTACACCAACGGGGTGGTTGGGTTGATCGAGCTGGGCGAGCGCGCCGACCAGGCCTTTGCCTTCAAGCTGGCCGGCACCGACGGCCTCATCGAGGTCAACCGCCCGGATGGCCCGAAACTGCGCATCCTTTCCGGGTTCCGGCAGCGCGGCTGGTACGCGCCCGACCTGCCATCCATCCACTCCACCTTTCACAGCGAGATCGAAGAACTCATCGAAGCAATTGAGGGCCGGGCAACCCATCGGGGCAATGCCCGGAACGGGCGTCGCGCCCTGGAAATCATCACCGGGATTTTTGAATCCTCCCGCACCCGAGCGGCGCTGGACTTCCCCATTACCGCCCAGGATTTCGTGCTCGAGCGCATGATCAGGGAAGGCGCGGTCTGATGGCCCCGCTTTTGACAAATTACTTGACAATTCCCCGGACAATGCTGATCTAAGGAGCCAACAAAACAGGGAGGTCGGAGGGGGATGATCCTGTTGCTGGAGGTGCCGCCTTGTTGTCATCGACCCCCCTTGAAGTCGGTCTCCGCCGGCTGCGGAGGGTATATTGGTGGTCCCTGGGGCTGGCGCTAGGCCTCCACCTGATCCTGTTACTGACCCTGGTTATTGGGTCCTCTCCCCGGGGCGAGTCCATTCCCGAGCCCGCCAAGGTCAAATTCTTCACCCGCCGCGATCCCACCCTGACCAAGCCCCTGGAATTGCGCAAGGTGCCCCAACCCCGAAGGCAGCTGGTGCGCCGCCAACTCCAGCCTAGCCCTGCGCGTATGGACCAGGTGCGGGCTACGGCCGCCTTCGACACCCGCAGCCTGGTCGCCAACCGGCCCTCACCGACCACCGGCCTGCTAGATCCCACCCCGCTGTATGCAGGCCAGCCGGGAGGGTTGCCGCCCGGCCTAGGTATGGCAGGGGTGTCCCAAATCGCCCGCACCGCCGAGCAGCACATCGACCTGGGTCTGGAGATGCTGGACATCAACAGCATGGATACCGGCCGTTACCGGGCGATGGTGATCCAGGATCCCAAGGACCGGCAATCCCTGAAGGGGTTTGTGAAACTCTCCCAGGTGATGTCTGCCCGGTCGGTGTCTGCCGGGACCGTGGGCTGGGGCAGTGTCAACGTCAGGCAGGTGGATGCCTTGCGGGATGCGGTGAACGAATACACCGGGCTGCAGGCCGATTTTATCGGCAGCATCTCCTACGACGACGAGCGCTTGCTGGAGGTGCCGGTCATCATTCCCCAGGGGATTCCCAACGAGAGCGAGATGGCCCAGTTGGCCAGATATCTGCTGGAGGGCGGGTTTGTGATCGGGGATACCTGGGAGTCAGACGAAGGGCGGTTGTTCTGGGCGATCTGGGGCGAGGCCCTGGAGAAGCACGGCGGCCTGGTGCAGGGGCGGGATTTCTGGAATGCACGCCTGCCGGACGACCACCCTCTCTTCACCTCTTTTTTTGATATCCGGGGAGGGATGACCACGGGGTATCCACCCTCGCTGGGGTCCAAATTCGAACTGAACAAGTGGAACTACCTGATGGGCTACTATATCAAGGGCCGGCTGGCCGGGGTCTCGTCCTGCACCGAGTGGGGCTGGATGAAGCAGCGCTATGGCGGGGATTCCACCCGACAGTTACAGATGGCGGTCAATATCATCATCTACGCCCTCACCCAGGAGGGCTCCATGACCCAGCGCCTCATGCAGATGGTGAAGTAGCGGCTAACGTTGCGGTTCCAACCGCTGGCAACTGGCCTGAGCCGCGATCTGCACCCAATCCCACAACTGCGGGATATACTGCACGTCGGCCCACCGCTGCGCCTGGTCGGCCCAATGCGGGCTGGCCGGGTGGCCCGAGGCCCCCAGCGGGGTGATCCAGCGGCACTGGTCCCAGTCGGCAGGGTCGAAGAGATAGCGGTTGACCGAGACCGTGGCCACGACAAAAGGCGCGGCGTGGCTGTACCCGCCGGCCAGGGGGGTGTCGCCGTCGCCGTGGGCTTCCACCCGGGGCGGATCCAGGTGCTGGCCAGCCTCGGGGAAGATGGCCGAGAGCGGGTGGCGGGGTTGGGTGTGATGCACCTGGCCCCAGCGCCATCGCCCAAGCTCCGGACCCAGCTTTTCCCGCAACTGCCCCACCGCCGCCTCCAGCGACTCGGCCAGCAGGGCCGGCCAGTGCTGACCCGCCGGCAGCAACCCTTCCTCCCCTTTTTCCAGGTCCAGGACCAACTCTAGTTCGAGCTGGCGCAGATGGGTTTCGCTGCCGGGCGCCCCGGCCAGCTCCCCGAAAAGGGCCGCACTCACCCGGCCCAGCACCTTTTCCCTGACCTGGCTGTAGATCAGGGGCTGGGGCAGGTTCCGGTCCATGCGGCCGTCCCATCCCCGCAATAGTTCCTGGGCCTGGGCGCTTGGTGCGTCCAGCGGCTTCACCCGCAACAACGCCTCGACCCAGACCCGCGCCGGCAGCGAACCGCTCTCAGCGTGTATGGCCTGCATCTGGTCGAGGCTGGCCTCACCCCGCGCCTGCAGCTCCAGGAGATGGCGCTGCACCTGCCGCGCCCGGTGCTGGGGGGCGAAGAGCAGCCCCACGTAATAGGGGTACTCGGCACCGGCCACCCGCTGGTTGCAGGTCACCGCATACCCAATCTCGGGGTCCAGGGCGTGCGGCAATTCGGCGTGCGGGATGTACCCTCTCCACTCGTGCTCCCCGGTCCAGCCAGGCACCGCGCACCAACCGTTCGCCTCCCCGCGAATGGGGATCTTGCCGGCGTGTAAGTAGCCAAAATGCCCCTGGGTATCGGCCACTGCGTAGTTGTTGACCCGGTCGGTCCAGCGGCTGAACGCCTGGTCCAACTCCGCCACCGAGTGGGCCCTCATGGCATCGCGCACCGCGTCCAGCCAGGGGGTGGCTCCCTGCAGTCCCGGGTCGGCGATGGCGAGGGCAGCGCCCATCTTTGGGTCTCCGGCGATGATGGGACCGTGGTGGGTGCGGGTGATCTCCACCTCCACCGCCACCGCGCCGCACACGGCGATGGTCTCGCGGTGGACCTGAGCCGGCCGCCACTCCCCCTTGAACAAATATTCCCGCCCACCGCCCCGGAACCGCTCCACATAGAGGTCCTGGGTATCGGCCATGCCGTGGGTCATGCCCCAGGCCAGGTGCTGGTTGTGGCAGAAGTGCAAGGCGCCGGGCACACCCGGCACCGCGTGGCCGATGACCTCCAGGGCAGGACAGGCCAGATGTACCTGGTAGTACACGTTGGGCACATCCAGGCCCCGATGGGAATCCCCGCCCACCAGGGGCAGGCCCGAGCGGGTGAATTTCCCCCCTAATGACCAAGCGTTGGAGCCCAGGTCCACCCCGTCCAGCCAGCCGGCGGCCAGCGGGCGCAGCACCTCCTCGACATCCAGCGCCGGCCCCAGGTACTCCACCCCCGGCGGCACGGTGAGCAGATGCCCCTGCGGGTATCCCTTCACCAGCGCGGCCAGCCGGGTTGGACCAAAGCGCTTGAGCAACCGGGTGCGGAAGAGTTTGGGTTCGAAGGTGCCCAGCAGGGTGTTGCGGATCTTGTACACCGCCAGGCAGTGCCAGGCCTCCCAGGGCTCGGGCTTTTCTCCCAGCAGGGTGTACTCGACGGGCAGGGACCGGGTCGATTCAATGAAGGCGTTCACCCCCCTCGCATAGGCCTCGACCATGCGCTGCGCCTCGGGGCTGCACACCGCCAGGTCGGCGCGGGCGGCCTGCCCCATGCCCGAGGCCCGCAGCAGCCGGTCGCGGGCCAAGCCCACCTTACCGGCCCACTCGGCCCAGCGGCCCAGGGCCTGATGCCGGTCGAAGTCCATCTGCCAGAGCCGGTCCTGGGCGGTGGCGAAGCCCTGGGCAAAGAACAGGTCCTCCTCGCCGGCCGCCCGGATATGGGGGATACCCCAGGGATCGCGCCAGACCTCCACTGGCTGCGCCAGCCCGGCGAGTTTCAGGGTGGTGTGCAGGTCGGGAAGGGCGACGTGTAATTGCTCGGAACCAAGAGTGAGGGGCATGGCTTTCCTCGCAGCGCTAATTTGTGTAATTTGGCCCCGCGACAGGTCAACAGGGACGCCACTTCTTCCCTGCTCACCCCAATTGCCAGTACAGGCTGCTCAGCTAGTCCCCGGCGGGTAGGTTGCCGGTGGAGATGGCCCGTCAAAAATAGGAGAATTCAACATGAGCGACATCAAACACGAAACCTATGTCGTCTACCGCGCCGAATCCCCCCTCCAGATCGACGGCCATCTCAACGAGCCCTCGTGGAAACGCGCCCCCTGGACCCCGCTCTTCGTCGACATCGAGGGGGACCTGCGGCCGCTGCCCCGCTTCGGCACCCGGGCGATGATGTTGTGGGACGACCAGTATTTCTACTTCGCCGCGGACATGGAAGAGCCCGATGTGTGGGGCACCCTCACCAAACGCGACTCGGTGATCTGCAACGACAACGACTTCGAGATCTTCATCGACCCAGACGGCGACGGGGAACACTACATGGAGTTCGAGATCAATCCCCTCAACGCGGTCTGGGACCTCTACCTGCCCAAGGCCTACAACAAGGGCGGCCAGGCCGACCACGACTGGGACTTCGTCGGCCTCAAACACGCGGTGCAGGTGGACGGCACCGTTAACTGCGCCGACGACGTGGACCGGGGCTGGACCGTGGAGGTGGCCATCCCCTGGACCAGCATGGCCGAACACGCCCATACCGCCTGCCCGCCCAAACCGGGCGACCAGTGGCGGGTCAACTTCTCGCGCGTCGAATGGTCCTTCGAACGCTACAAGGGCGGGTACCTGCGCAAGAACGAACCCACCTGCGACAACTGGGTGTGGTCGCCCCAGGGCGCCATCAACATGCACATCCCCGAGATGTGGGGCCACGTGCAGTTCTCGTCCATCGTCGCCGGCTGCGGTTCCGAGGAATTCCGCCCGCGCTGAGGCCTCCCATCCACGCCAACCATCCCAGAGAGGGAATATGACCCAGACGCCGCCCCCGGGCGCCTACGAGTTCACCGAGGAGCAAAACCAGACCATCCGCAGCCTGGCCCTGTACATGCAGATCCTGGCGGTGATCATGCTGGTCATCGGCGGCCTGCAGTTCGTCGGCGGCCTGGTCTCCTCCGACCCCATCGCCAAGGCCGGCCTCCTCCAGGGAGGGGTGATCTTGGTCCTGGGTATCTTCACGACCCGGGCGGCAGCGGCCTTCCGCCGCATCACCTCCTCGGCCGGTGGCGACATCGGCCACTTGATGAGCGCCCTGGGCACTCTGCGCGGCCTATACCAGATGCAGGCCATCCTGATCATCGCCGCGGTGATCGCCGCCATGGTGATCGGGGTGACAGCCGCCGAGTAGCAGGACGGACAGCCGATGAACCGCGTTCGCTTCGGTCAGACCGATCTGTGGGTCTCGCCCCTGTGCCAGGGCACGGCCTTTCGCACCCTGCCCCGGGCCGACGGCCCAGAGGCGCGGCGGGTGCTGGCCCATGCCCTGGACACCGGGATCAACTTCTTCGACTCCTCCAATGCGTATGGCTGGGGCGGGGCCGAGGAGGTGCTGGGCAAGGCCCTGGCGGGCCGGCGCGACCAGGCGGTGATCTGCACCAAGGTGGCGGCCTTTGGCCCCCCCGAAAACGGAGAGGGCAAGGGAACACCGATGCCCTTTACCCAGGCCAATCTCTTCGCCCAGGCAGCGGCCAGCCTCAAACGGTTGGGCACGGACTACATCGACCTGTACCTGCTCCACCAGCCCGACAACCTCACCCCTGTAGCGGAAATCGCCCAGTCCATGGCCACCCTGGTGCAGAGCGGCAAGGTGCGGTACTGGGGGGTGTCCAACCATTCCGCCGCCCAACTCGGCGAGTACCTCGAACTCGACAGCCCAATGCGGCCTGCCGGGATTGAGGAGTACTACAACGTCGCCGGGGGGCATCTGGACAACGAAGGCCACTCGCGGGTGACGCGACTGGAAAACGAGGTTTTCCCCCTGCTGCGCCAGTCGGGGCTGGGACTGCTGGCCTTCAGCCCCCTGGACACCGGCTTTCTCGACCCCGGGCGCGCCATCCCCGCCGGCAATCCCCTGGCAGGATTGGCCGCCACCCTGGATCAGGTAGCAGCAAATCTGGACCTCAGCCGCACCCAGGTGTGTATCGCCTGGGTGCGCTCCTGTCCCGAGGTGAGTTGTGTGTTGGCCGGTGCCGAGAGTCCGGCGCAGGTGGAGGAAAACTGGCAAGGTGCGCAACAGACCCTGCCCCCCGAAGCTCTAGACACTATCGCGGAGGCGCGGCAGATTTACCGGCAACAGCAGGCCGCAACACAGAACCGCAAATGAAAGGACCCCCATGCCCGTCCCTCTGAACACCCCCACCCCCCCGCCGGCCTGGGCCCTGCTGGAGCGGGAACTGATTCGTTATGAGGCCCAGGCCTGCCGCACCTTCTTCTCGCGTTACTTCGACGAACGCGGCTATCTCCAATGTGTGGTGCGCTGGGGCGGCAACGACGGCCCGGACGACGCCATCGAAAACCTCACCGACTGGCCCACCCTGCACTTCCTGGGTGGCCCCGACGATCTGCTCGATATGTACAAGCTGGGCTGGGAGGGCCACCTGCGCCAGTACACCGAGGCCAGGACCACCGAGGTCCCCTTTGCCCGCGACGGCATGTACTACAAAGAGTTCCCGGTGATGTTCGACTGGGTGCACAACGGCGAAGGCCTGTCCGTCTTCAACCTGCAGGGCCTCTCCGACCCGGGGGACCGCCTCTTTGGGCGGCGCACCCGGCGTTTCGCCGGCTTCTACATGAACGAAGACCCCCAGGCCCCCAACTACGACCCCCGGCACAAGATCATCCGCAGCATGTTCAACGGCAGCCGCGGCCCCCTGCTGCGCCAGGCCACCGCGCTCGATTGGGCCGGCGACCCCATCGAGGTGGAGGGGCGTTTTGCGGCGCGGCACGGCGAGCGCAACTACGAGGAGATGCTGGCCCACTTCCGGGACTATACCGATATCGTCGGCGACCACCCCCAGAACCTGGTGGCCACCGGGCTGGGCTTCAACGCCTTTGCCCTGACCGGGGAGCAGAAGTACCGCGACTGGGTGTTGGAATACACCGACGCCTGGCGCGAGCGCACCATCGCTAATGGCAACATCATCCCCACCAATATCGGCCTGGACGGCACCCCCGGCGGGGAATGCGGGGGCAAATGGTACGGAGGGTGCTACGGCTGGTCCTTCACCGTGGAGGTGCCGCAGACCGGGGAGCTGGCCAACCGCAACACCCACTACCTGGGGCTGGCCGGCTTTGCCAATGCCCTGCTACTCACCGGAGACCAGCGCTACGCGGACGTATGGCGGCAGCAGATCGACACCATCAACGCCGCCCAAAAGACCATCGACGGCCAGGTGATGTACCCGCGCATGTATGGCGACCAGGGCTGGTACGCCTACACCCCGCAGCCCTACAACCACGGCGCCCTCGACGTGTACTACTGGCCCATGGACCAGGCAGACCTGGGCCGGCTGAGCGGCAACCAGTGGGTCGAATTTTTGCAGGGGAAAAACCCGTCGTATCCGGTGCAGGCCCTACAACAAGACTTCGAGCGGGTGCGCCAGCGCATGGAGCAGGTCCACAACGACACCACCACCCCGGACACCCGCCTCTCCGACGATCCCCTGCCCTACAATCCGGCAGTGACCGGCTCGCTGATGCAGTTGATGCTGGGCGGCCTGCCCACCCGCTTTGCCCAGCCGGTGCACTGCCGGCTGCGCTACTTCGACCCGGTGCGGCGGCGGGCCGGCATGCCTGAGGACGTGGCCGCCCTGGTCGAGGAGCTAGGCCCGGACCACACCGTCGTTTCGCTGGTCAACCTCAACCCGGTCGAAGCCCGCACGGTGGTGGTGCAGGGCGGCGCCTACGGCGAGCACCAACTGCTGGGCGCCGAATGTGAAGACCAGGACTTTCCCCTGGACGCTGCCGCCGCTACCTTCATGCTTTCTCCCGGCGCCGGCAGCCGGATCAAGCTGCGGATGCGGCGCTACGCCAACCCGCCCACCTTCACCTTCCCCTGGGATCGGACGGAGCTGATTTGATGACCAATGTACCCATCCTGATCGGGGAGTACTGGCTGCACCCCGACGTCGACCAGACCGGCCCCGTACACAACCCCGCCACCGGCGAAATCATCGGGCAAGTTCCCTTGTGCGGAGCCGCCGAGGTGGACCAGGCCGTGGCCGTGGCCCAGCAGGCCTTTGTTTCCTGGGGCAGCACCCCTCCGCCCAAAAGAGCGCGGGTGCTCTTTCGCTACCGCGAGCTGCTGGAGGTCCACTTCGAAGAGGTCAGCCGGCTGATCGCCACCGAGAACGGCAAGACCCTCGACGAGGCCCGGGGCGATCTGCGGCGCGGGGTGGAGGTGGTGGAGTTCGCCTGCGGCATCGCCCACCTGGCCAAGGGTGAGAACCTGCCGCGCCTGGCTGAAGAGGTGGACGGCATGACCATGCGCGAGCCCCTGGGTGTATGCGCCGGCATCACCCCGTTCAATTTTCCGGTCATGGTTCCGCTGTGGATGGTGCCGATCGCGATCGCCTGCGGGAACACGTTCGTGCTGAAGCCATCGGAAAAGGACCCGTCCGCCAGCTTGAGGCTCGCGCAGCTGCTCACAGAGGCCGGACTTCCCAACGGGGTGGTCAACGTCGTGCACG
>SXGT01194749.1_pt1 | contig 20548 bp, 17 predicted proteins | sample 3176221 | NCBI WGS metagenome assembly SXGT01 (sample SAMN11356862, study PRJNA531348) | freshwater metagenome | isolation source: freshwater sample F1-120 | place: China: Fuxian Lake, Yuxi | collected 2017-12-25
ACCGTCAGATGGACCTATTTGCAGCCATCAAAATCCCTATGCCTATTGAAAGTGAGGTAGCTGATCGTCTGTAGTGACAATTTTTAAAAAGAGAACCCAGAGATGACGCGGCTTTCAGCGATACCCATGTCGAAGCCGGGTACCCGGGATTTGCATGGCGTCAATACCAACAAAAGCGGAGATTGGGTTATTGGTGGCTCATCCGGGACTCTGCTCACCAGTTCAGATGAAGTGACATGGACACCGAGAACCAGTCATACCAACAGTGCATTGTGGGGCGTGTGCGATGGCGATGGACTTTGGCTGACGACCGGGGCAACTGGAGTGATCATCTCCAGTACCGACACCACCACCTGGGTGACTCGGCAGAGTGGCTATATGTTTACTCTCTATGATGCGATCTACGATGGAACGGGGCTCTATGTCATTGTTGGCGATGCGGCAACCCATGCAACGGTATTGACCAGCCCCGACGGTGTCACCTGGACTCAGCGCCCGCCACAACCTCTGAATCCGGAAGCATTGACCGGCATCGCTTATGATGCTGGCTTGTGGGTTGCTGTCGGCGATTTGGGGACGATCATCACCTCCACGGACCCGCTAAACCCCGCCAGTTGGGTTGCGCAAACGAGCGGGGTGAACACCCATTTACTGGATATCACTTATGACGGCACGCTCGGACTGTACGTCGCCGTGGGTAATGCCGATGTGATTCTGACCAGTCCTGACGGTGCGAATTGGACTCGGCGACAAAGCGGAACCACCAACCAGAACCTACAGGGTGTTGCCTCCGATGGCATCGGGCACCTGGTCATAGCCGGCACCAGTGGCACGATACTGCGGAGTGATGGTGCTCTCAACTGGACATCGGAAACCAATTGGTCAGTGGTCGCCAATGACCTCCAGGATGTAGCCACAGGTCCAGGGATTGCTCCAACCGCCGATCTTGCAATTACCAAGGCCGTGAATAATCCAGCTCCGTTTGCGGGGCAAAATGTCCTGTTTACCATCACCGCCCGCAACAACGGACCGGCCAATGCGACGGGCGTCCGGGTGCTGGATGTACTGCCTGCGGGTTACTCCCTCGTGGGAGCGCGGCCAAGCAAAGGTACTTTTCTATCCGGGTTATGGCGCATTGGCAGTCTGACCAATGGCCAATCGGCCACGCTTCTCATCATGGCCAAAGTGAACCCGACAGGCAGCTACAGCAATATTGCCCAGATACAAGGCAGCCAGACAGATCCAGACCCGAGCAACAATACGGCGACGATTGGAACGGTACCTGAGCCGCTCACAGATCTTCTGATTCGTAAAATCGTCGATGACACTACGCCGATCGTGGGTGCTCAGGTCAGTTTTTTGATTTCAGCGAGCAACCAGGGGCCTTCTCCAGCTACCGGCGTGACCGTATACGACACGATCCCCAGCGGATACACCCTCATTTCGTCTACCCCAAGCCAGGGGATCGTCACTTCGGGTGTCTGGGCAGTGGGTAGTCTGGCAAATGGCGCAACGGCGACGTTACGCGTCGTCGCCACAGTCAATGCCACCGGCGCTTACAGCAATACCGCCGTTGTCAGTGGAGATCAGTCTGACTCTGATTCCAGTAACAACACGAGCTCGGTGACTCCTCAGCCCATCCAACAAGCTGATTTGGTCATCACCAAGGCTGTTAATAATTCAAACCCAGATATTGGCAGCACGATCCGTTTTCAAATCACCGCCCGCAATGCGGGACCTTCCACAGCGACCGGGGTCGCTGTTGCCGATACGCTCCCCTCGGGTTACGCCATTGGAACATTAACCCCCAGTCAGGGAACCGTAAGTCAAGGAGTCTGGTCGGTGGGTCAGCTTGCGAACGGGGGCATTGCAACATTAGACGTCATTGCCACGGTCCAGCCTACCGGGAATTACACCAATATTGCCTCTGTCGACGGTGATCAAGTCGATCCTGACCCGGGAAATAATCTGACGACCCGCATCGTGATACCTACTGTTGTCCCACCACCGAGTCAGGACACAGATCTGAGTGTGAACAAAACGGCCAGTAACCCGTCTCCTGGGTGGGGCGAAAGCCTTCAATTCATCATCACGGCGAGTAACCAGGGGCCGGCTACGGCGACGGGCGTCAAGGTATACGACCTTTTGCCATCAGGATACAGTCTGGTCTCAAGCACGCCGAGCATTGGCACATTCAATAACGGGGTATGGGATGTCGGGTCAGTTGCAAATGGGGATACTCGCACTTTGTCCCTGACTGTCACGGTACGACCCACCGGAAGCTACACCAACACGGCGATCATCAGTGGCGATCAACGTGATCCGAATTCGCTCAATAATGCCAGTCAATCAACCCCCGTCCCGTTGATCAATACGGATCTCTCGATCACCAAAACGGTCGACAATTCCAGCCCGAACGTGGGCACCAATGTGACTTTTACCCTCGTTGTCAGAAACCAGGGTCCAGCAAATGCGACCGGCGTGACCGTCTATGACACGATTCCTAGCGGATACACCCTCGTCTCGTCGTCTCCCAGTCAGGGTACCGTGACTTCGGGAGTTTGGACGGTAGGTGATCTTGCCAACAATGCGACGGCCACGCTGAATGTGGTGGCCACCATCCGTGCAGCTGGGGCTTACTCTAATGCCGCGATAGTGAGCGGGAACCAGCCCGATCCTGAAAGTAGTAATAATACGAGCACAGTAACTCCGGTCCCAGGATTCATGGCCAACCTGGGTGTAATCAAGACGGTTGACAACTCAACCCCGGCTACCGGAGAAACGATCACCTTCAGCGTACAGGTCACCAATGGCGGACCTTCTGCGGCCAGCCAGGTCACGCTGGCCGACGCCTTGCCTAGTGGTTACAGCCTGATAAGTGCGGTCGCTGAGGATGGCACATACAGCAATGGTTTTGGCAGATAGGTCTGCTGCCCGTCGGAGACTCCAGCCTGCTCACCATCAAGGCCCGCGTAATGGACAATGGCGATTACACCAACACCGCGACGGTAAGTGCGAATCAGCCTGATCCGCATCCCGCCAATAACACCAGCACCGTATCGGTGACGCCGCATCAGCCCACGCCGCCACCCAATCCTATTCCCATGCTGCCATGGTGGGCCGCGTCCGCTGTGATTCTTGTGCTTATGCAGGTAGCACGGATTTCTTTCATGCACTCTTAACCCAGTCACCCTATTGCCCCACGGGAGCCAATGACCATGACCAATTGCTTTGGTCGACGCACAGCAGAGGCGCAACCACCGGATTACGCAGACCCGCGCCCGGGACCAGGCATTGGCGGCGATCGCTCAGATGGGCGGCAAACTGATCCACACCATTGGTCAGGCGCGTGTGAACTTTGCGATGACGATGATGGCCGCTTGTTACAAACTGAAGCGATTGGCGTACTTCCAAGAGGGTGGGCGGGCATCGTGCCCGCCTAGCGCCCGAAATGGGCCGAATGGCCGCTGCCCGGCTGAGAAAAGCCACTGTTTCTTGAGGAAATTGAGCCGGATTCGCTCAGGAGCATCGCTCTGTGGCCGGGTTCATTAAAAATTGCGGGTTATTCGAGCTGCCCAGCAGAAATCCTGCTCGCTTCAAAATCACTTCTGGCTCAGCACCCACTCCACCAGCTTTCTGGCCTCTTCCGGTGTGACCGCATTAGGGGGCATGGCCATTCCACCCCAAACCCCACCGCCGCCTTTCATGACCTTCGCGCTCAACTGATCAACCACATTCTGCCCCGCGTATTTCTGGGCCACCTCTTTGTAAGCAGGACCCACAATTTTCTTGTCAATCGCGTGGCAACCCAGACAACCCTTACTTCTGGCCAAGGCCTCATCGGCCATGGCATTCAATGACATGAGGCTCAGGCCAGCGATCAAAGCAGTCTTGCATAGCGTTTTCATGGGTCTTCTCCGGTTGGTAAGGGCTTCGTGTAAAAGGTTCGAGGAACACTGTGGAGCCCATTAATAAAGGCTCACAGCAGGCCCGGTTAATTTCTCTCCATTGAATACATCCCAGGTCTCCCCCTCGCAGGCGTTCAGACATTCAAATTCTGCCCCAAGTTCATCGGCCAATCCGATGGCTTTTTCTAATTTAAGGTCCAACTCCTTATCACCATGTTCAGGATCGTGGTGGAAGAGAAAAAGCTTCTTGACTTGGGCGGCATGAGCAAGCTCGATAACTTGGGTAATGCTGGAATGCCCCCAATTGATCTTGGCAGGGTATTCATGATCAAAGTAGCTCGTATCATGGATGAGGACATCAACCCCCATAATAAAGTGCGCCAACCGGCTCATAAAGTCATTATCTGATGGAGTATTTCCGAGTTCATTGTCGGTAATGTAAGCCACAGAGCGACCGAAGTGGTCGATACGATAGCCGAGACAATAGCCTGGATGACTGAGATGAAAAGCCCGAATGGAGACACCATCAAAGTAATGCTGACCATCCAGCATATCCCCGTAGGTCACATCCGCGCCAAAGGCATTCACCGTCACGGGAAAGTAAATACCGTCCATTTGTCCATCGATCAGATTACGGAAGGAACGCTCCCCTTGAGGCGGCCCCATCAGGCTGATCTGGTTCCCTGGAATAAAAAACGGCGTAAAAAAGGGTAAACAGTTCAAATGATCCCAGTGGGGGTGAGTAATGAATACTCGCCCATTGAACTTCCCCTCCTGCTTTTCCATGAGATAACGGGAGTATTTCCGAAGCCCTGTTCCCGCATCGAAGATAAAGTGCCGATCATGCCCGATATTAAGCCCTAAACATGAGGTATTTCCCCCGTACTTGAGGGAGTTTTCACCCGACAATGGCAGGGTGCCACGGGCACCCCAGAAGGTGATTTGAAATCGATCAATCGTGTTCGTGATTGCGAGTATCTGGCCGAAGTCATAGGGTTTGGCAAGAACTTCGTCGGCCCCCCCGGCAAAGGCCCGCAACCGACTTATATCGAGGGAGTCGGAGGTCAGCATGACGATACGGGTGTCCTTGAGTTTGTCATCCGCCCGAATGGTTGCAAGCAAGTCATAGGCGGCATCGCCCGGAAGGCCTTCATCCAGAAAAACCACCCGGGCGGCAGCATCGACCACCTGCCCCAACAATTCTGCTGCCGGCTTTGGACAAAGCAGGCCCGGAAAGCGTTTTACAGATTCAGACGCAATCAACTGTCTCTGCGAGTCGTCACCTTCCAGCAGCAGGATACGGTTTACGTTTTCAATGTTGGTCATGGAGCCCATAGTGGAGCAGTGCGGGAACAGGAAAAATGAAAAATTTCGAGACGCGAAGCTTATTGGGTCATTTTCAAGGGAGCATACAATAGCCTTCGCCCACCAATCTCGAAATTTCAAGATAATTTTTCATGTCATCTACGGCAGGATCAGCGATAGAGTAAATTGGCTGGGCAAAATTCTGCCCCTTCAAATGAAATTCACCCGCGAGAATAAAGTTCCAGGGTTGGTGGCAGGCATCGCGGACAGGCTCACTCAGAGCGATCCCCTTACCAATCTCGCGCGTCAGACTTTCAAGCCTCGCCGCCAAGTTGACAATATCACCCAGCACCGTGTAATCCATTTTGATGGAGGAGCCGATATTCCCTTCAATTACTGGCCCCTTGCTCAGTCCAAATCCGCAATAAAGGTACTTCTGCAGGCGGCATTGCCCCGCCGCCTGCCGGACTTCCTGGATTTTCTGGAGCGTCTCCACGCAGGCCCTGATCGCGTCATCCGCCCGATCGGGAGGAAAATGGGCGACCACACAATCCCCGACATACTTGGTCACCTGACCGCCATGTTCGGCGATCTTTCGAGAAGTGATTTCGAGATAGAGGTTCACCAATTCAGCGACTTCTTCCACCGCAAACAGCCCGGAAAGGTAGGAAAAGGCCACCATGTCACCAAACAGGATGACCTGTTCGGTCTTCTGTACAGGCACCGTCAGGGGATTGATCCCTTCGGTCATGAACTGAAGCACTGCGGGCTGGGTATAACGCTCGATGATACGGTGAGTCTCGGTGATATTCTCCAGCATGATCCTGACCGCCTGCATCAACATGTCGCTCATGCCATCCAGCCGAACCGTATTCATCGACCAGTTACCAAAGAGTCGTTGGCTCACCTCATGTTCAGCCTTGAGTATCAGGAGACCGTGATGTCTAGGATCCTTCCTGATACGCTTCATAACCCCCTCAACATCGTCCTCCTCCCCCTCAAGTATCTGGAAGAAGAATTCGTTGGCCAACAACAAAACCCCAGTCACACCGACCTTGGCATTATTGATGGTTGATTTTTGCCCGATTTCCTCTACCTCCTGATCGGTCAGTTTTCGGGTGGTGGTACTGATGTACATGATGCGCTTCATATCTTCACTCTCCTCCAGTTGGCAGAAGAGGACTCCTGCCCGTTTATTGTGACCACAACTGAGGGGGCCACTTTTTATTTGTTTTGACTCAGGCTTACGGCGCTGCACCGCTGCTCATGATGAGCAAACAACTGTGCCCAATCTTGCGAAGCCGATTCAGGCAGCGCGTTAGGACAAGTGCACCGGGAGCCGGAGGGAGATAACCAGACAGGTCGTCGCCGTCTTATGCCGAACGGGTGCGCAGCTTCTTGCCGGTCCGGTCTTCAATCTGGTGCTTGATGGCCTTGGCCAAGACGCTGGATCCCACCGACAGCGACTGGAAATCTTCCCTGCTCAGCACCGTCAATTCGCAAGCCGTCAAACAACGGACAGTCGCTGTTCTTTTGCTGTCACTGACTAAGGCAATTTCACCAAAAAAGTCGCCCGCACCCAGTTCACCCACCTTCTTGCCGCCCTTGATGATCTCAACCCGACCCGTTTGGATGATGTAGGCGGTGTCGCCCTGTTCGCCCTGGCGGATGATTTCGTCACCGGCTTCCAGATGAAGTTTCTGCAGCTTACTCGTCACATCAGGGGCCAACACGGCGATATCGGCCCGAAATGGCACATCCAGCGTCCAGTCGATAAGAATGCGCAAATTGCGTTCGAGGCCGGGCATGGTCGCCAAGTTACTCATGCGTGAAAGAAACCAGGCAGGGACACCGCCTATCGTCCATCCGAAGACTTTTGCTATGGAGTGACGCCCCATATTGAAGGCTAGTACGAGGCGTTTCCTGAACTGGAACGACTGGGTCTCAAACGCTTGTGACGCGGCCCAGGCATTTTGTCCCACCGCCTTGCCAAGATCCATCCAGTCCGAGGTGGTCAAATAGCGAGGGTAATGGCCCTTACCCTGTAACTGATCAGCGGGTGCCGTGGTCGCCCAGGTATGGGGATGATCCTTCAGCCTTAGATCAGATTCAGTCTCGGGTGGCCAGGCCAGCGCCGCTCCATTCACCAGTGCCTTGGGCATCGCAAAGCAGCTATTCACGACCAGCCCCACGAGTTGCCGCTGACCATCGGCAAACACAATACTGTCGGGCGTGACGGCCGCCACTTCGTGGCCGGGAAAGAGGTGTACCCCTGCTTTAAGCAACTCCTGATCCCGACGTACCTTGATCTCGGCCTCGAAGTCGCTGAAAGGCACTTTGATGTCTTCGTAGAGATGAACACGCCAACCACAGTCCCTGAGCACAGCATAAGATGGCTGCGCAGTTTCGAGCATGGCGTTGATCTCTTCCGCCGTGGCGCAGGCGCGCTGACCGGAACCGATCACCGCAAAGGTCAGTAAGCGGTCCCGAAGTTCGGCCACCTCCTCCAGCTCGGCCTGTTCGACCCGGTTCATGACCTGCTTGCGGATATGCAGGGCATCCCCCACCGCGTTGATCGGGATGGCATGGGCCATGAGGCCGGGATAACGGTTGAGATTGGGGATCAGAAACAGGGCAAGAATCAGCTCGTCATAGGGAATCTGCACAGACTTTTCGTCAATGCCAGTGACGCGAACAAATTTGTCGCGGCTATTGATTTCTGTCGCCTCGCCCAGAATTACCCGCGTCTGCGGCAGAACACGGCGAATGGGGTTGACCGCGTTACCCGGCTGCATGGTGCCGCCGATCACTTCAGGCAAGAGCGGGTAAAACAGAACGTTAGGCTGATCGTGTATCAGCGTCAGCTTCACATTCGAGTACTGCCCGATCAGGCGCTCAATTTTCATCGCGGCATGAATAGCCGCCACCGTCCCGCCAACGATCACAATATTGGCTGTTTTATCTTTCGCTTCTGGCATGGCGAAATGTCCTGCACCGTTGAATAAAAAAGAAAGCATCACGCCGTAGAAAAGCGCATGCGCCATCCAGCTCTCGGGTAAAAGAGCTGCAAACAAAAGAAACGCTCCTAGGAAGAAAAGCGACAGCGGCCTTAGAAGGATTCCAGCAATGATCAGAATGCCCGCAGTGAACTCGACCAGCGTCATCAGCAGAGTGCTGGTTTCAGGAGACAAGCCCATGAGCCGGATGTCGTGGATGGTCAGAATGGCGATGGCCAAATTAGGTTGTAGCACCTTGAAGACCACGGCCAGGTAGAAAATAGTGACTCCTGTCAGTACCCGCATGATGGCCTGTGCCCGCTGCCTCGGCACGTTTGCCAGTTCGGACTGGATTTCTAAAAAGCTGGGGTGGGTAGGCAACGGCAAAAAGTAACTTCCCGCTCCCTGGCAGAGGAGGTAAATGGCCACGCCAATCAAGGCGCCAGCATAAGCAAAGATTGATGACTGAAAAAGGAGAGTACCGATCAGGGCGAGCAACAGCAGCCCGGCCGCGCAAACCCTGACATAAATACCCAGCAGGAAGCCGATACCCAGGACGAATTCAAACCACCGCAGCCCCATCATGCCCGGCACAGTGGCGCTCAACTCAAGATCAGAAGCAAACAGGGTCGGCGAGGCCAGTCGCTCCACGCCGTGACGGGGCTCCAGGCCGAACGCCGATGAAATCAGCACCCAGGCCAGACAGAATCGCAGGATTGGGGCCACCAGGTAGCCGAAGGAACCGAGCTTGGCCTGTAAATCCGGAAAAAGCTCTCTCGCCCCCGTAAAGCCCAGCCGAATCCAGCCGACGGTGAAGATCACGAACCCCACTATCATGGAGCCATTCAGGAAGGTAAGCGTGCTCCAGAGTCCAGGCATGGGCTTTTCGTTCCACGACTGAATCTGTTCCGGCGTTAGAATCCAACGTTCATGAGCCAGCAACTCCCCGGAAAAAGCGAACAACGCCAAGAACAGCAAAAGAACACAGGTCAGGCCAATCTGACGGGAAATTGCGACCTGTCGAACATGAGCGCCGGGTTCTGAAAACCCGGCGCTTGAGGCTCCTCTCGAAAACAGCATGGCATGCAACACTTGTAGTTATAGTTCTGTTGTCCTTTGGTAGCTTATCGCCCTGGCAAAGGGGCCACCACTTTTAAGTAAGGCTCTGCTTTTGTCAGTGTCTCCTGCCCTAAGTTCATGCAGGCTGGGCTTGAAGAGAAACTTGAGACAACAGAAACCCTGCTCGCTTACAAACCGGTCACTCCCCTTTCGATCTCCCCCTGCTTGCGTAATTCCCGCTTGAGAATCTTGCCTGCCGCGTTTTTGGGCAGTTCAGCCAGAAAGATGAAGCGTTTCGGCACCTGATGCCGGCCCAGCGATTCCCGGCAGTAATCCCGCAACATCTTTTCAGTCGGTGCCGGATTGGCATCCAGCGCCACGAAAGCGACTGGGACTTCGCCGTGCAGTTCGCTGTACTCACCCACCACCGCCACTTCCCGCATTCCCGGATAGGCGTAGAGAATCTCCTCGATCATGCGGGGATAGACGTTCATCCCGTTGACGATAATCAGATCTTTCTTCCGATCGACAATACTGAAATACCCATCCTGATCGCGGGTGCCGAGATCCCCCGTCAGCAACCACTCACCCAGAAATACTTCGGCTGTGGCCTCGGGCTGTTTCCAGTAGCCTTTCATGACATTGGGACCACGCACGGCAATCTCGCCTACCTCGCCATCAGGCAGATCACGACCATCGTCACCGACAATCTTCATTTCCACCTGAGGGACCGGCAAACCGACGGTACCCGGTTTGGTGTATCCATCGATGGGATTGACGCAGGTAACTGGCGAGCACTCTGTCGGGCCATCCCCTTCATAAAGGCGAATGCCCGACCTCTCCTCGAATTGATGCAGGGCCGCAACCGGCATGGCGGCCCCACCGACAATGCCAAAACGCAGCGATCTGAGCAAAGCCAATTTATCGTCCCGCAGCCTGAGCAGAACACCATACATGCTGGGCACGCCAAGGAAAATCGTCGCCTGATGCCGCTGGATGGCCTCGGCTACGGCATCGGGCTCAAAGCGCGGCACCGGAATCAGTGCGCAGCCATTCGTCAGGGGAGTCAACAGTCCTACCGTAGCCGCAAAGGCATGAAACATGGGCAGCACCACCAGCACCCGGTCCTCACCGGAACGCCACTTCATCGCGGCATGGACACTGCGGGTGTTTGCCACCAGATTGGCGTGGGTCAACATGGCCCCTTTGGGAAAACCGGTGGTGCCGGAGGTATAAAGAATGGCCGCCAGGTCATGCTTCGGGTCAATGGCGATCTCGGGAGCCGGTGCCCTTTCATCCAGAAGCCCTGCGAGCGTTGTGGTCAAATCGCCACCCTCGCCGAATCTGGCGGCAAATTCCAATCCCGCCACATCACGCTGGATCGCTGCCACCCGGTCATCCAGCTGATGATGAATGAGCAAGCCCCTGATACCGGCGTCGTTCAGTACATACGCGACTTCCCGGTGATTGATGAGGAGATTGACAGGAACCACGACGGCACCCGCCTTGAGGATGCCGACATACACCATCACGAATTCGGGGCAGTTGGGCGAGTAGAGCGCCACCCGGTCACCCCGCCGGACGCCCCGGCCAGCGAGTCCGGCGGCAATCTGATCCGACCGCCGTCCGAGAGTCTCATGATCGATGCGAGTCTGCCCGCTGAGCACCGCCGGATGATTGGGGAATTTGTCCGCGCATTGGCGAAACAGTTGGTTAAGACAGGTCACGGGTGCATGGACCGAAAGCAATGAGGTCATGATTCAAGGCTTGCCGCCAGCCGGGGACCGGCTGGCGGGGCCAGGGGATCAGTTGATGATGTTGTGACCGCGCCCCTTCATGCAGTTGATGTAGGCGCGCTTGTATTGCTCGTCACCGCTGACACCGGTGTAGGTACCGCCACCGATACCCCCGGCCGCCGCGCCGATGGCAGCTCCGCTCCCCGGGCTGCCGGCGACGGCGCCAATGGCCGCACCCGCTGCGGCACCCAGCAAGCCACCCGCAACCACGCCCTTGGCGGCTTCGGTGCCGGCAGAACCGGCCTCCGCCGCAAGGCCTTTGCACTCTTGAGTGTCTCGGGTGAGATTCGCCGCATTCGGGTCGTTGTGAGTATCCGCGACCGGTTGCCAGCCCGAATAGGTGGCGCAGCCGGACAGAAGCACGATACCGGCAACCAGAACATATCTTGTCATTTTCATGGAGGCTTCCTCATTAAAAAGTCATAAAGTCATTATGCAAGTCAACAGGAGGCTGTAACCCAAAGGATCAGCCCACCAACGCTTCGCCCTGCGCCAGTTTTGGCAGGGTTCCATTCAGCCCCATGGCATAGCTCATGGCCAGTTTCTTGGCGGGCTTCAACCGTTCGGCGACACCCAGACCGAGGTTCCTGACCCACCGCAAGGGCGCAACATTACTGCCGAATGCCCGGTAGAACGCATCCATCACCGTCATCATCAAGAGATTGTTGCGACGCCGCATCGTCTCGTATTTTGAAAGGATGGACAAATCCGCGATGTCCGCGCCCTGCTTATGGGCGGCAATGAGCACCTCCGCCAGGGCCGCCGCATCCAACAGACCGATATTAACGCCTTGCCCCGCCAGGGGGTGAATCATGTGAGCCGCATCGCCAATCAGGGCCACACCTTCCTTGGCATATCTCAACGCGTGCTGCCGCCGCAGCGGAAAGCTCCCCCGGGCGGTAATGGCCTTGATTTCACCGAGACAGCCGGGGAAGGTCTGCGACAGCTCAACCAGCAGGCGGTCATCGGGCAACGCTTTCAAACGCTTGACCTCCTCCGGGGTGTTGTACCAGACCAGCGAAGCATGCGCTCCGGGGAGAGGTAACAGCGCCTGCGGCCCGACCGGGGTAAATCGTTGCCAGGTAATGTCCTGCTGCCCATAGCCAGTGTCGACCGTCAGGACCAAAGCATGCTGCTCGTAATCCCAGCCACTGACGCCCATGCCCGCCGCCTGACGCACCCGGGAAAACCCGCCATCGGCAGCAACCAGCAAACGGGCCTTCAGGATCCGTCCGTCCTCCAGCTCGACGCTGGATCCAGAAGCGGCATAGCTGATGCCTTTCGTCTTCACCGGACACAGCAGAGTGACATTGCTGTAATCCTTCAATCGTTCCAGAGCCGACAATTGAATGATGCGGTTTTCGACGATATGGCCCAAGACCGGCTCATTAATTTCTTCGCTCCGAAATTCCACATCGCCGCGATCCTCCCAGACCCGCATCCGCCGGTATGGACAGACCCGACGGGCCGCGATACCGCGCCACACGCCAAGGGTCTTGAGGATATTGGCGGACGCAATGCTGACGGCGGAAACGCGAAGATCGAAGGCTTGGTCGGGTGCAAAACCCTCAGGCGGGGCATCTTCCAGCACCGCCACCTTCAGACCGGAATCGCCGAGCGCACAGCCCAACGTCGCCCCCACCATACCCCCACCGACAATCAAGACATCAAATTCATTGTTCATGGCACATTCCCCGATCAAAACCCTTGAGCGATTATCCCTCATTAGAAGAGGATTTGATCCTCCTGATATGGATTGACTTGTCAACAGACACCTGTTTGCCGGTCTTTCCGGTTTACTTCCGGTCAGTGATTGAAGCGGGGCATGGTGGGCGCGGGGTTTGGAGCTCGCGCCGAGGGCAAGACCAGAGAGACGACCGCCTAGCCGACGATGCCGGCGGCAAGCTTCACCCAGTCACGGGATTTGTCGCCGTACACCAGAAAATAGGGATTAAGGACGGAGGGTTTGGTGTTGTAGCGCAGCGGACGGCCATCGAGATCGACCACGGCACCACCGGCCTGCTCTACCAGGCATTGCGCGGCAGCCGTATCCCATTCGGACGTGAGCCCGATCCGCGGGTAGATATCCGCCGCTCCCTCGGCCACCCGGCAGAATTTCAGGGAGCTGCCGACCGGCAGACATTCATGCTCCCCGAGTCCGGCCAGATAGCGCTCCATCTCCGGCGAACCATGCGAGCGGCTACCCACCACGCGCAACGGGTGATGCGCCGGGCTGGCCACCCGGATCGGCGAGGGCCGCGCACCGTCGTTCTGCCGAAAGGCACCGCCGCCTACACCGGCAAAATAGGCCACGCCCAAGGCGGGCACATACACCACACCCAGCACCGGCTGGTGCCGATGAATCAGCGCCACATTGACGGTAAACTCGCCATTGCGCTTGATGAATTCCTTGGTCCCATCCAGAGGGTCGACCAGCCAGTAAGTGTCCCACTTCGACCGCTCCTCGAACGGCAGCGCCGCCGATTCTTCGGAAAGAATCGGGTAGCCTGTCAGTGCCTCCAGCCCCTCCACCAGACAATCATGCGCAGCAAGATCGGCGGCCGTCAGGGGAGAAAGGTCGCCCTTCTGTTCCACATCAAAATCAGCGGCGTAAATTTCCATGATGCGATGCCCCGCCTCCCTCGCCAGAAAGAGAACCGGCTCAAGCAAATGACTGAGATCGGACCGTAGCGGCATGGTTTTAACTCCGTAACTATTCATCGATCAGGAAAAACACTCTCGACCAGAATGTGTGTCGAGGGCAACGACCTATCGCTTTGCCAAAAGTCGGGACCAGCAGGACGGCGGAAAACGCCTGGTGCAGGAAGAATTTCTTCAGCGCGTCCAGTGCCGCACTTTTGCCGGCAGAGGGATTCGAGGCGCTGGGTTTCAGAGGGCATGAGATCTGGTGGAAGATTGCTGCCCTTGCGTCACGATGGATTTACCGGCCATTATCTTACCCGATGCAAACCAAGCGACCATATTCAATCCGACTTTTCACTGGAGACTCGCGCACATGACGAAAAAGGACCCGGACACGCTGTTAATGGAAGGCCTGATCCTCAGCCGGTCGGCCCTGGACAAGCTCGATCACATGATTGGAGGCAAATACAGCAGGTCGGACGCCAGGCTGGCCGGGATTGAGCGAACCTTACGCGACACCGCCGACCTGATCCGGCAGGCGATGACGCCGGACGATGAGGACGACGTGTTTGAAGTCGGCGAAACCGATGACTGAAACGGCTCAGCGCTCCATTCTGACTGGCAACCCACGAAAACGTATAGCCACTGCCACACCATGCCCAGCAGAACTGCCATAACCACACCTCCCATCCGGGTTTTGCTCCTGCTCCTCCTCGCCGCTTGGCAAACCGCATTCGCCCTCGAAGACACCAAGGAAGAGATTAAGAAACCGCTGGACATCAGATCACCGGGGTCTGATCTGGCCAACTTCCCCAATAGTGCATTCACCTTGCCTCAGGGTGGGTTTTATCTCGAATCGACCCCCGGCTCCTATGCCACCCACAGCAGCACGCTGGCATCCCAGTACAACTGGGAATACCTGCTTCGCTACGGGCTGTTCGACTGGATGGAGCTGCGGCTTTATTCCCAGGGTTTCAGCGTGCAGGGCGATCCGGTCCCCGCTACGGGGTTCAGCCCGCTGACGTTTGACACCAAAATTCATTTCTGGGACGAATTTGAGGAGTACCGCCTCCCGGCGGCGGGGCTGGAGGTTCTGCTGCAAACCGATCTGCTGGGGTCATCGGCCTTCCGGAGCGGCACCGAACCGGCCTTCAGCATGAACTTTGACCAAGGCCTGCCCTGGGAGCTTCAGATCGAATACAACCTTGGCGCGGCCCGATTTGAAAACCCCCAGAACACCCGTCAGTCAGTCTGGGATGTCACCTTCTCCTGGGCGATCCAACGAGAAATCGTGGAGGACGTTGCCGTTTTTCTGAATGGTTACTACAACGCTGCCAACTTGCCCCGGGTAGGCCGGGTGAGCGAAAAATGGACGCCGCTTTGTCCCAAAGCCAGTGGTTGCCGTCCGGAAGAAATCATCAAGCAAACGACAGCATTAGGGGGGGACGACAGTCAACACGCCATTGGTGTCGGAGGTATCTGGACCCTGAATGACAAACTGTCGCTGTTTACCAACCTGGCGGCTGGAGCGACGGCTCCCACGCCCAGCTTTACTGGATTCCTGGGATTTGCCTGGACGCCCTGAGCGGCCAATACCTCGCCGTGACTCAACCAGTCGGCCGATTGAGTATAGGATGCCCCCCCCATAAACCATCAATGAGGCACTCTTCCATGTCTGCATCGACCCTGCCGCCCCAGAAACAACTGACCACCATGATCGGCCACCCGGTCGCTGAAAATCCGATTGATCAGATGTTCGATGCGGTTTTTGCCCATTACGGACTGCATTGGCAATTCTGGAAAAGCGATGTCGCCTCGGAGGCACAGGTAGGTGCCGCCATCGGCGGCATTCGTGCCCTGGGTTTTGCCGGTGCCTGTATTACCGTGCCTTACAAGGTTGCCTCGATTCCCTTCCTGGATGAGATCGATGCGGACGTCAAAGCCATAGGTGCCGCCAACTACATGACTATCCGGGACGGACGCCTCACCGGCCATAACAATGACGGCAAGGGCGTTGTAAAAGCCATCCAGAAGGTCACGAACCTCAAGGACAAGCGTGTCGTGATGCTCGGTGCCGGCGGTGCGGGAAGAGCCATGGCGGTGGAACTTGCCTGGGCCGGTGCCTCACAGCTGACGCTCATTACCCGTCGTGAGTCACAGGGGATTGAGGTGGCGCAGACCGTCACAAAAGCCTCGGGGGTTTCCTGTGACTGGCAGCCATGGGCGGGTGAGGTGCAGATTCCCGAAGGCACCCAGATCCTCATGAACGCCACCCATCTGGGCTGCGCGCCTGAGCGGGAAGCAGTCCCGGTCAATTGGCGCACCGTCACCCCTGGCACCACCGTGGTTGATGTCATCACCAACCCCAGGATTACTCCTTTTCTACAAGCAGCCCAGGAGCACGGTTGCCCCATCGTGGATGGCGTCGAGATGCTGGTGCAATTAGCCATGCAGATTTTTGAGGAATGGACCGGCATCCCGCCGGATGAAGTCATCTTTCAGCAGGCCGTGGCTAAAGCGCTTGGAGAATAACGGATTGCCACAGCACATCCAGATGCTGACACAACAGCCACCTCAAGATCACCTGCTTATGAAAAACCCAGTCGCCGCCATCATCACCGCCGCTTTGGTGGGATGTGCTACCCAAGCCACGAACCCGCAAATCCAATCGGCCATTGCCGCTTGCCGAACCCTGCCCCGTGAACCTGGCAATTATGCGCGACGTGCACGCTGCGAACTGGACGTGGAATCTCGTGCTTATCTGACCAAAAATCCCGAGATGGCGGACACCTGGCGGGAACTCATTAACGACACTTTGGCCGAGTATGCCCTGGCCGATCAGGGCGGGCAGTCCATCCGGCAGGCAGATGTCAATGCGGCATTGCTGAGGAAAGCGGCAGAAACCGGCACCGGGTGTCTGACCGACCAGTGCGGGGCGGATTCAAAGTGGAATTTCCCCAGCGCTCCACCCTACTGATGGGGCATCCCCCACCGAAGCGACGTTATTTAGCTGCGCCGCAGACAGAGTTCATGCGTTGTTGCAGGACCGAGCCGGACGGCACGGATGCCCACGGGCGGCGCGATTCAGACCCGGCAATGCCGCCACCCCCCATGACGGCTTGGTAGGCGATCCAGTAGATCTGCTGGCTTCGCTTTCGCTTGCAGTCGAACTCCTCCTGAACCTTGGCAGATTGGTAGGCCGTGGTGCCCGACATCCTTGTTTTCGCGTAGGACACCAGATACCACAGCTTGTAACCGGCGCCGGTTTTCTCCTGACTATCCGCCTTGATGTAGTAGACGGCTTTTTCGTCTCCGCTGCCTTCTTCGATAATTTTAAAGTGCTTCCATTCAGCACCCGATGTCCCCGCCACGAACCATAACACCAGGCCAGCAATCCACCGCATACACACCCTCTGAGACGTGAAATTATCAATACCCCAAACTTTAATGGGCTGCATCCGGACACGGTGCCCCTTTTTCGATCCAGTGCGCAAATACCCGAACAAATTTTTCATGGCTGATGGGCGGCTGGGTTCGCTCGATTCCGCGTGAGTTGACGCCGGGCGACCACGCCCAGTTGACGCGCACATCGGTATCGAGATGCTTGAGCAGCCCCTGAAGCGTGAAGCCTCCATTGGTTTCGGGATTCTTCAATTTGTTACAGAGCAGACCACCCGGCATGGGTGTTCCTGGAGAGATTTCCATCGACATATTGGCAGGCGCCAGAAACCAGCCGCTCTGCTTATTTTCCTCAACACCGGGCGCACCCGTCCGCGCATTATTGGTGGTGCCGTGGCAAGTATCACATCGACCATTGAGCAGGCCCTTATCGTCTTCGCCCCGGCTGATGCCGAACAGATGCGGGCGCCGGTCATCCGTCTGACGTGGATAGTCATTCGTGGCCGGATTCGTCGGGTCACTTGCGGTATGGCAGTTCTGGCAGCGGGGGTCAACCAGCACCGAATAGATCTGCCGCCATTCACGAGACCCTCCGGTCACCGCAGGTCCGTAGGGTTTGCAGTTTTGGCCGCCAGACTGTCCGCATTTGAAGACATCGGTTCTCAGATAGTTGGCGATCAACCGGACATCGGACGAATTCAGCAAGCCGGGATAGAGCTTGGGCATGGGATCCGGAACCGTGGCGAGAAATTTCTCCAGCCGCTTGGGGTCGGCCAGATGGGTATGACGCAAGAGCGAGGGATACAGCGCCCCGGTGCCGGATTGGCCATGACAGTTGCTGCAAACGGTCATGAACAAGGCTTTGGGCGCTGAGGTGAAGTTTTCCGCCGGTTTAATCCGGGGGAAGGAGGTGACGTTGGGCTTTTTGCGATCACTCAAGCCGAGAACCGTCACCCGCAGGGGCCCGGCGACGCCATCCGTCGTGATCGAGGAACCGCCCACTGCGGCGGCAAGATACTGGCGATCCTCTACAGCGTAACTGATCAAACCATGATTCAGGGCACCGCCCAGATCCTGCCGCTGATGGAGCGCCCCACTGCCGGCATCGAATACCAGCAGACGCCCCTTTACGTCTCCCGCGAATAGCAGCCCGGATTTTGTGGTCACCAGACCGGCGATGACAGGAGCATCATTCTGATAGCGCCAAATCGTCTGGCCGGTTCCCGCCTTGAGGGCAGTAATTCGGCCTTCCGGTGATGCGCTGTAGTCGGGGGTGGTCGAGCCCCCGGCATAATCAGTATCACTGGTGGGCGGGGTCGATTTGAAATAACGGCACCAATCCAGCATGCCGACGAAGATCGATCCCAGACGTGGATCGTAGGCAGTGCCATTGTACTGCGCCCCAGCACCCGGACAGACCCACTTCCAGTTGGAATCCAGAGGTTCCTGGTCATGCGCCATCGTGGTCGCCGGGACATCAAAAACCGGGGATCGGGTGGTGCGATCATAGCCGTAGACTCGACCGCTTTTGCCGGTCACGGCCAGCATGGACTGGTCTCCGTTGACGCGGTACAGCGTTGGCGCGGCCGAAAGATCCCAATCATGTTCGTCACGAGGAACCGCCTGGTAGTACCAATTCAGTTTTCCGGTGGCGGCGTCCACCGAGATAACCGAATTGGTATAAACGTTATCACCTGGCCGGTCTTCAGGATAGAAAATAGGGGTCGGATTGGAGACCGGTGCAATGACCTCCCCCGTGGTCGTATCCAGAGTGACTGTGGTCCAGAATCCACCCCCCTGCTCGTTGTTCATCTGTAGCGTCCTGAACTGCCAGAGTGCCTTGCCGGTCAGCACGTCCAGCGCCATCAAGCGGCCATTGATGCCTTTGTCGCTGGTCGCAACACCAAGGAACAGCCGGTCATTCCAGATGACGGGAGCGGCAACCAACGATTCTCTCTGACTGGAATCTGCCGCCTGCACCGCCCAGATCAGCTTGCCCGTTTTCGCGTCCAGTGCGATCAGCTGGCCATCATTGGTGCCCCGATAGACCACCCCTTTGGCATAACCGGCGCCCCGCGTGGCGAAATAACTGGCGACGGCATATTTGAAGTCAACCAAGGCGCGCCAGAGTGGCTTGCAGGTCACCGCATCAATCGCATAAGTGGCCCGCAGTGTGGTGACGAACAAGGTTCGATCCACCTTGATGATCCCACTGCCAAACCAGGCAGGCTCATTCAGCCTGGCTTCACAGAGAGGCTTGAGTTTCGTCAGGTTACCTTTGTTGATCTGGTCAAGCTCAACGTATCTTTGCGAACCGAAATCCTTGTTTACAGTGACCCAATCCGATTCGTCAGCCATCAGACAACCGGAAGCCATCAGCAGAAAAAGCCAGGGGAAAAGAATTTTGATTAGCACGCATTGAGGCGATTGACCGGGCGCACTGCCCACTTTCACCCGCGAGACTGCCGAAGACTGGATCATATGCGTTCCTGAGCAGAAAATTCCTCCTCCCCTGGAAAGAGAGAGTAACCGATGACCTGCCTGTCGACAAAGTGACGGCAAGCTCAAGGCATTGATCCCGCTCTCTCAGCTTATACCCTGCCAGGTTTCCCCGACCGTTTTTGGATTTCTCAGCTCCCGGTACCCATAGGTCAGAAAAGACCTGGCATTGGGCATGGACCCATATTCACGATCCTAATAAAATTCGCGGCTTTTCAAGCAGCCAATAAATCGGCCATGGGAATCTCTCGTCTGGGTAGCGCCGCTTTTGCTCTCATCGTGGCGACCTTCAATGGGTTAGCCGACGATGCCAGCGCCCAGCGAGCCATCCAGCCGCTGAAGGATGAATGGGCCGAGGTCTTCTACAAAACACCACCGGATCAGCAGGGTCCGCAGCTGGCCACCTTCCTGGTCAGGGCAAAGGAACTGGCGCAACGCTATCCACAAGCGGCTGAGCCCCTGCTGATGGAAGCGTTGGTGTTTTGCTCCCAGGCCGGCAGCGAGGGCGGACTGGCCGCGCTCGGCAAGGTGAAGAAGGCGCGGGAGGCCTTGAGCAAAGCGATCACCCTCGACCCTCTGGCCATGGAGGGCAGCGCCTATGTGATGCTGGGCAATCTTTACTACCGCCTGCCAGGATGGCCGCTTTCTTTTGGCGATGACAAGCTGGCGCGGCAGTATCTGGCAACCGCCCTCAGGTTCTTTCCTGAAGAACTGGATACCAACTACTTCTATGGCGACTTCCTCCTGCAGCAGGGAGATTTTGACCACGCACTCATCTACCTGGAAAAAGCCGGCAAAGCCCCTGTCAGTAACGAATCGCGACTCTCCGACCTTAAACTTAAACAGGAACTGGAACAGGCACTCAAGGATGCGAGAGAAAGGACCAAGGATCGGGCCAGTTTCTTCAGCCGATTCCTGTCGTCCTTAAAAAGCCATTAGGCTA
>SXGT01154478.1_pt1 | contig 20545 bp, 23 predicted proteins | sample 3176221 | NCBI WGS metagenome assembly SXGT01 (sample SAMN11356862, study PRJNA531348) | freshwater metagenome | isolation source: freshwater sample F1-120 | place: China: Fuxian Lake, Yuxi | collected 2017-12-25
CGTACTTGAATGTCGGATCATCGGAGGTGTTCTCGGCATCATCAACGAATTGCCACTCGAAGAGTACATGGCAGGGCTTGCCGAGGAACCGGATAGCGAACCGTATGAGAAGCAGCGTGCATTCGCGATTGCCGCTCGCACCTATGCCGCGTATTACATGCGTTCGGATCATCGGAAATTCCCCGGTCAGCCTTACGACGGTTCGGATGACCCTGCAAACTTTCAGTCCTATGCAGGCGTTGAATTTACGGCGAAAAATCCTGCTTGGCTGAGAGCGGTAACGAGTACGGTCGGAAATCTCTTGCGCGTGAACGGAGAGCTCATCAAGCCCCCCTACTTCAGTTCCGACGACGGCCGGACACGCAGCCCGAGTGAGGCAGGCTGGACGAATTTCCCCTTTGCAGAGATTTTTTCGTCAAAATCCGATCCGTGGTGCAGAGGCCTGCCTCTCCGCGGTCACGGTGTCGGCATGTCCGGCTGCGGGGCCAGGGGCCAAGCGCTTGAAGGCCGAAGCGCCGAGGAGATTCTTCAGTACTATTACCCGGGTACGAGCTTCTAGCTTGGTGGGGCATGCCAGCATTCTGCATGAGGTCCTTTATAGAGAAGCTCCCTGCATGCATGAGGGCTATTTTGCCCGCGTCTGCACTGGTCCAGCCTGATTGCCAAAAGCCCGTTCATCCCACCGAGATATCGCTTGTCCCCAAGTTCCAGCGCAACGCGAAGTCGTAGCTCCGTCTCTGCAGCAACTCTGTGAATTTCCTCCTGAATATCGACCCCAAACGTGTTTGTAAACGACTCATGGTGGTCTGGTTTTAAAAGCTCGTAGAGGTTCGTGAAAGCATCGACTGGTGCGGATGTCTCGGCGGTGAGTGTTGTCGGAACTTCGCTTAACATGACTGCCCCAGTAATTTGCGCAAGGCTTCGGATTTCTCCAATGCCAAAATTCCTCGCATGCGACGGGTTTTCACTGTTCCGGAAGGCATATGAAGTGCTTCTGCCGCATCATCATACTTCTCGTCCCACAGATCGACGTGCGTTATGGCCTCTGCGAAGTCTGGGTTGATATTCGCGATGGCATTGCGCACCGCATGGATCACTTCATCTTGCATCAGATATTCTTCGGGTTCCGGCTCCCGAGACCGGAGTTCTGATGTATGGGATTCTCCCAAGGAAACTTGTCCGGTGTAGCACCCACGGAATCTATTGAGTGACTGGCTGATCGCAATTTGATACAGCCATGTCTTGAAAGCTTTCTCACTTTTAAGGGAGCTGATTTTTCCTTGGGCAAGGAGAAAAGTTTCCTGCACGATGTCCTCCGCCTCCGCCTCTTGGAAGCGGAAGCGTTTCATGATGAACGAAAGCAAGTCGCGTTGGTGGCGAAGATAGAGTGCCGAAAACGCTTCTCCACTTGCATCTCTTCCTTCCATGCACGCACGGATGCAATCTTCTTCCCCTGTTTTATGCCCTTCGGAGTGCGGGTTTTCTGCGTGCATACGGCCAGCTTACGTCACTCTGGGCGCACGACAACCACTTTCTTGACAAGGTTTGTTTTATCGCAGAAATATGCTGAAAAATGACTATCCCCCGACCTTGTGACCGAAGAGTACCTCTCCCCGACGAACGGGGTAGGGGTTCAGTCTCAAGCTCGCTTCATCGAGTCGCTCACAGAGTGCCCGCTGCGATGCGGTGAGGAAGTTTCCACGCACAAAATCCGTCACAGTTTCCTGCATGGTTTGTATTTGAGAAAGATAGGAACTTCCGATTGCGCTTCGGACTGCAGATTCCGGGAAATGTTCGATGTGTGCCATCGCTTATTTTATCTCACGCAACGCTCACCATGACAAGAAAAAAAAGAGCCCCGTCTTCCGGAGCCCTTCTGGATGCCAAAAGATCGACACATTGCATTATTTTGCAGCCCTGATGAGCGCATCGACTCTGTCGCATTTCTCCCACTTCACATCGAGATCTTCGCGACCCATGTGGCCGTAGGAGGCCACCTGTCGGTACTGAGGACGAAGCAGATCGAGGTCGTTGATGATGGCGGCAGGACGGAGATCGAAAATGGCGGAAACCGCTTTTTCGAGGGCTCGGTCACTCAGCTTGCCCGTGCCGAACGTATCGACTCGCATCGAGACCGGTGCGGCAACACCGATGGCGTAAGCGACTTGGACCTCGCATTTCTTCGCAAGTCCCGCTTTCACGATGTGCTTGGCGACCCAGCGGGCGGCGTAGGCCGCGGAGCGGTCGACCTTGCTCGGGTCCGGCCCCGAGAAGGCGCCTCCGCCATGACGGCTGTAGCCTCCGTACGTGTCGACGATGATCTTTCGACCCGTCAGACCGCAGTCCCCCGGAGGGCCACCGATGACGAATCTTCCGGTCGGATTGATGAAGTACTTCGTGGAGGCATCGAGATACGGCCCGCAGACCGGCTCGATGATGTGTTTCTTCATGTCTTTGGTGATCTGTTCGTGACTCGCATGATCGGAGTGCTGCGTCGAGATGACGACTGTCTGCACGCGCTTCGGAGTACCGTCGTCATTGTATTCGATCGTGACTTGGCTCTTGCCGTCCGGCCGAAGGTAATCCAAACCTTTTGCTTTACGGACCTCTGAAAGCTTCCTTGTCAGCTTGTGTGCGAGAGAGATCGGCAGCGGCATCAGCTCCGGCGTTTCGTCGCAGGCGAACCCGAACATCAGACCTTGGTCTCCGGCACCTTGCTCTTTCGTTACGGTTTTCTCGGCAGTCACACCTTGGTCGATATCCGCACTCTGTTCACCGACGCAGACCATCACGGCACAGGCTTTATGGTCGAAGCCGAAAATGCCGTCGTCGTAGCCGATCTCCTTGATGACATTGCGAGCTACCTGCGCCATCGGGATGTAGGTGTTTGTTGTTATTTCACCTGCAACAACGACGAGACCGGTTGTTGCGAGACATTCGCAGGCGACGTGCGACTTCGGGTCCTTCGAGAGCGCGTAGTCGAGCACGGCGTCCGAGATTTGGTCACAGAGTTTATCGGGGTGACCTTCGGTCACCGATTCCGACGTGAAGAGGGAAGACATACGAGAGAAAAAGAAATAAATAAAAATCACCGTCCTGCCGGTGTAGATCTGCATAAGCTATCTATCCCCGGGAAGGGGCTGGAATTCCCACCATGCCGAGACTTCGGAGGTTGGGGGACGCGTACCGGGCCAGTTCCCAAGCGTCACTCTTGATAGGCGGTGATGTACATAAAGCTTAGCGAGGTTAGATGGAGGAAATCAAGCGATGCTGAGAGAGGGTATCTTTCTCACGCTAAAACTATGCCCCGTATGCTTCATGAATTTCTCAAATCCCACCCGATCGATTTCAAGTGTCGCTGTATTCACGAGCGGATGGAAGCAGAAAGTGCCGACTCCCCACGCATCCTCATCAACAATGACATTGATGACGTGATTCTTGTCGAAGATCAGGCCGAACGGCGTAACAGAACCCGGTGTTACCCCAAGCATCTCTTTCAATTTCTCCGGTGAAACGAAGCTGAAGCTTTGGGCACCGAAGTCTTTGGCAAGTGCCTTCGTATCCACTCGCTTGTCGTGCATGACGATTGCCAGCACGTAGATTTCTTTCCCCTTCGCTTTCATCAGCAGTTGCTTCGTGTGTGCTCCGTTCATCTGCGGGCACAGTTTTTCGGATTCCGCGCAGCTGAAGACTGCAGGGTGGTCGTAGCGGACGAAGGGAATGGAGAGAGTCGAGAGGAGAGTAAGGAGTTGGTCCATCGGAGGTGAAGCGAGTAGCGGATAGCGACGAGCGAATAGTAGCTTCCCATACGATGCGTATGCTACCCGCTAATCGCTATCCGCTCGCCGCTATCCCCTGTTACAATCTCACCCTACGCACTGCACCCATGCTCAAAGCCGACCATCCCTTCTCCCTCGTTCTCTTCGGTGCTTCCGGCCACCTCGCACGCATCAAGATTTTTCCTGCACTCTACTTTCTTGCGCTGAAGAAGCGTCTTCCCGACCACTATGCCATTGTCGGGTTTTCGCGAACGAAGATGGACGATCGTGCATTCAGAGAGCATGTTGCAGCCGCCGTGCGTGAGTACGTTCTTGAGGTGAATGAAAAAGTGCTCTCCTCCTTCCTCGAACATGTTTCCTATCATGCGGGTCAGTACGATTCGGTCTCCGACTTCCGCGCTCTCGCAGAGAAGCTGACGTTGCTTGAGGATGGTGCAACGGATCTTGTGCGATTGGCCTACCTTTCCATTCCCCCCTCCGCTTTCGCAGCGACTCTTGAGAATCTCTGCGCCGCAGGAGTGCACGAATCCAAGCACGCATTTCGCTGCATCCTCGAGAAGCCTGTCGGGCATGATCTGTCTTCATTTGAAGCGTTGCATGAAAAATTGTCATCCTGCTTCCGTCCGGAGGAAATTTATTTACTCGACCACTATCTCGGCAAAGAGGCCGTCCGCAACGTCTACTATCTTCGTCATGCGAATCCCGTGATCGAGAAGCTCCTGAGGAGTTCGATCATTCGCAGCGTGCAGATCACGGCTTCGGAATCGGTCGGGCTCGAGGGTAGGGCGGGATATTTCGATGCCGTTGGAACGCTTAGAGACATGTTCCAGAGCCATCTGTTTCAGATTGTGGCTTTACTCAGTATGCGTCTTTGCAATGACACAAAGGAAATGAAAGCTGCAAGACTTGATGCCATCAGACAGTTGTACCTTCCCCCCGCCAAGGATCTCTCGGAGGTGGTGATGCAGGCCCAGTACGGACCTGGAGAGATCGCAGGGAAGAAACTGCTTGCGTATCTGGATGAAGATGGAGTGGCGAAATCGTCTCGGACGCCGACATTCGTGGCAATGCGGCTTTTGTCGCGCTCTCCGTCATTGGACGGAGTGCCGGTCTTTCTTCATTCAGGGAAGAGATTGAAGACGAAAGAGACGCGAATTGCGATTGAATTTCAGGAATCGTCGGTGCTGGCCGGAAAGAACGGGTACAGCAACAGGCTCGATATCATTTTGCAGGGAGAGGCCGGAATGAAGCTCTATCTTCAGACGAAGCTTGGGGGTAGCGAGCCCAAATTCCGTCCGCTCGTGATGGAAGATCCGCTGGTGTGCATGGGTGACTGCTTGGTCGAACACAGCTTGCTTCTTCTGGAGGCGATTGCCGGCAATCAGCAGTGGTTTTTGGATCCCGAAGAGGTACGTGCATGCTGGAGGATCACCGATCCTCTGCAGAAGTACCTCGATAGTAAGAAGACACCTCTTTTCACCTATGAGTCCGGTTCCAGTGGACCGAAGGAAGCAGATGCGTTTATCGGGAAGTTTGGGGAACGATGGTTGTGATAGTTGCCGCGGTAAGCATGCCACTCCCTTAAAGGAATTTTATTATTGAAAAGGGAGCGCGATGCTTCGCGCGTATTATTTCATTACAGATTTTTTTCAAAAATCCTCTCCGCTCCGAAACGGCTGAACATCGGCGCATTTGCATGATCCGGTCCGACTGCATATGGATCAAATTCATGTCCTGATAGTTCTTCCTGAGCAAAGCGCATCAGACTGCCGTTCATATTGCGGATCATTTCAACGGAGAGAGGCTCATTGAGGAGTACCGCAACGGCATATCGTGCTCCTGTATGGTAAATAACAACGCGTCGTACATTTTCTTCTTCAAGAGCAAGTCGTCTGAGTATCGTTGCGATTCTCGGATAGGAAAGCCCATCTTCTTTCATCTGTTCTCTGACACTTGGACCATGTGGATTTCTTGGGCCGAAGGGCTCGAAGCCATCAAGAAGATCGTCACTCTCTATGGGCATAGCGCGAAATGGTACTACGATTTGTTCTCTGCACAAGGAGAGACGCAAAATTTTGCGTCTCTACCGCTGCTATAATTCTCTCATGGACATCCTCAAAACTTCTTCTTCCGCAGAATTCATCACTACCGCAGTGCAATGTTTGACCGATGCGATTCTTGTTCTGCAGCGGGATGGCAAAACAGTGACGATAGGTCTCTCCGGCGGATCAACGCCGAAGCCGGTTTATGAAAAACTCTCCGTTGAGAAAAAAATCGATTGGAGCCGCGTGTGTTTTTTCCTTCTGGATGAACGATATATTGCTTTCGATCATGCGGACAGTAATGTGAAGATGATCCGTGAGACGCTTCTGAGGAATGAGGCAGCCACTGCATCGTTTCTTGTTCCGGATACCACTCTCCCGCTGACAGAGTGCATCGCGCAATACGACAAAAAAATTTCAACTCTTCAGCCGGATCTTGTGGTTCTTGGCATGGGTCCGGATGGCCATATCGCATCGCTCTTTCCTCCGGTTCCCTCCGAGGCATTTGGTCCTGCAAATGTGATCCATACGACAACAGATCGTTTCGCTGTTCACGATCGTATCAGCGTCACGTTTCCGGTTCTTGAAGCTGCAAAGAAACGTGTGTTTCTGATCACTGGATCAGATAAGAGTGCATTGCTTGAACGGATGAAAGACGGAAATCAGGATGCGAGTCTCTTTCCAGCTTCTGCCCTGATGGATGAGAGAACCACATGGGTGGTTGGACCATAGATTTTTTCTTGAATGTCGCTTGCGAAATAAAAAAAGCTGCGCGAAGCAATGGGTCTCGCGGGCCCCATTGCTGGAGCGCTCGATTGAAAGAAAGGAGAGCTCATGAGAGGAAAACTTTGTTTTCCTTTCATGAATTTACTGTTGAAGGTACATCATCGGATTCTTTTTCACGCCGTTCACGTGCACCTCAAGATGCAGATGGATGCCCGTCGGTCCGTGTACGCGTCCGGTATTTCCCATGAAAGAGATGACCTGACCGCGTGTCACGGTATCTCCCTTTGCGACATAGAGCTTCTTGTTGTGGGCGTAGAGCGTCTTGACCCCTCCTCCATGATCGATCTCGATGACATTGCCGTACCCTCCGTTCCATCCGTAATCGGCACGGATCACCGTGCCTGCTTCCGCCGCGAAAATTGGGCTTCCTCCGCGGTGCTGCATGTCGACACCGAAGTGCGACCGTCCGAAGTACTGTGTGTAGAAGCAGTCGCACGGATTTTGGAAGATCCCGTAGCTCGGCTGGATCGAGAAGTTTTTGATTTCCGGGAAACTGACAGGCGCTCCTCCGGTCGGTACCTGAATCGTCGGCTTGCCAGGCTTCTTGACCGGTGCGGCAATCGTAACGATGGGTTTCCCATTCGGGATGATCAATTCTTGTCCTGCAAGCAGGTAGCCACCCCGAATTTTATTTTGGCGCGAAATTGCAGCAGCATCGCTTCCGTACAGATCGGCGATCATTTGAAGATTCTGACCGCGTTTCACCGTATGCAGAATGCCGTCGACGGGGAGGATCAGCAGTTTCTGACCCGGTTTCACCTGATCGTTCTCCTTCAGGCCGTTCGCCCACCGGATCGTATCGGGCTTCAGGAAGTTCATTCTGGCGATGCTTCCGATGCTCTCCCCCGGTTCCACGGTATGGAGGATGCCCTGGCTGAAGGCGCTCCTGGTTCCCTGCTCGGTGAGAGCGGACGTCTTCATGAGAAATCCGTCCTCCGCGAGCAGGAAGCCGTAAGGGCCTTCGTCGATCGTCTCGGGACTCGCAAGGATGGTTTCCGGCGAGTACACGGGCATGAAAAGCGATACCAAGAGAACCCCAGCGCAGAGGACGCGGATTCTAACAGAGAGCCACGAGTGGGCGGGTGAACGGGAGGATCGCATGAGCTCGATGATCACGAAGACAGAGCATCGCGCACCGCCTTGAGAACGGAGAGGCTGTCAGTATAGCGATTGTTCGATCCGAGCAGGACAAGGAGATACTCGCGCTTCTTTTCTTCAAACAGAACGATCAAACATTCTCCGGCCCCCGATGTGGTGCCGGTTTTCACGCCGAAGACGCGATCGTCCTTTTGCAATAACTCGTTGGTATTCCGCAGATCGAATTGCGCACCTGCATTCGTTGCGATGCTTGCGGATTTCGTTCGCACGATTCTGCGGAAGTCCTTGTTTTTGAGTGCGGCGATCGTCAGCCGGGAGAGGTCGCGTGCGGTTGAATATTGAGAGTCACTGTCGAGTCCTGCCGGATTGGAGAAGTGTGTGTTTTTGAGTCCCAGACTTTTTGCGCGCATGTTCATTCGTTCGACGAATTCCGATACGCTGCCTGCATCTTCGATGGCGAGCGCGTACGCCGCATCGTTGGCGGAGGGGATGAGCAATGCTTTCAGCAGGTCTTCGATGGTGAAGGATTCACCTGTCTTGACGCCGATCGTGCTGCCTCGGACATCTGCGACGATTTTCGGTACGGAAGCGACCTCATGGAGATCGTGGCGTTCGAGGATCAGGAGCGCAGTCATGATCTTCGTTAAACTTGCCATTGGGCGCTTCAGATCAGCCTGTTTGGAGAGGAGCACTTGCCCGCTTTGCAGATCGACGAGCAGCATGCCTGATGCGGAGAGGTGACGAGGCATCTCCGGAGCCTTGAGGGGAGTGGAAGGTACTGCAATTTTCAGCACTTCAATTCCGGGGAGAGCCTGCATCGCCGTGCGAGGGATCGCAGGTGGAACGCTGCCGAGCAGAAGGAGTGATGTCAGTGCGGAGAACATGGGTGATAGAGCATAGCGTAGAACCGACTATCGGAAGATGATCTTGTCTTGAATTCGTACGTCGATGTACGACTTTGCGACATCGAAGGAAAGTGTTTTCAGGAATTGCCTGAAGCGCTGGAATTGTACTTGGAGAGGATTTTTCAAATCAAACCAGATGGTTGTCTTGTTCGTACGAATATGAAATTCCTGAGCCCGCACGTAGACGATGATATCCAGAGTGACCAAGCCGAATTCCGTACGAAGGATGTCGCGCGCTGAGAAAATTTGCTCGATGAATTCCGGCAGAATCACATGTGTTCCGTTCTGCGGGCGGATTCCCCAATCGGTGAAACGAAGGATCGGTACGGGGGTCGATCCGGAGAGCTTGATGGGAGACTGGACGTAGTATCCGCTGCGCGTGATGTACGAGAAAGAATCGGTTTCAAGGATCGCTCCGCTCTCACTGAGCTCGGATGCATCACTGTCATCGATGACCACGCGTGCGACGACCGGCTCGAGTGTGATCGAAACGGAGAGCGTTGAGGGGTAGTCTTTCGCGATATCGATCGTATCGATGTCCGGATACTCGGCCTGAAGCAGGGATTCTATTTGTCCCTTTGTAACGAGGAGAAGACGTTCCCGGAACAGCGGTGCGAGGATGTGTTGCACATCAGCCGGATCGATTCTCGGATCTTGTCTGCGTATGTTGATCTGGCGAACGTTGAAGAATGGAGAGAAAAGGAGAGCCAGGAGGATGCTGGTGGCGACGGTGCCGATGCCGATGATGATCCATGCTCTCAGTTCCGATGTGAAAGAAGAGAGCAATCGTGAACATTGTTTCAAAAACCGCATGCGACGCTCCTTCCTTCGTCTTGCCCTGCGGTCATCGGTGTTGCAGGTGGTCCTCGCCAGTAGTCGTGATGTAACGCTGACCGGCCGATTGAATGATTTCGGAAGCCTCCGGGGTTTGCTGAGAGCCATCATGTATAGTGTAGACCATTGATGAAACTCGCAATTGTTGCAGATTGGCTCCCGACCTACGGAGGCGCAGAGCATGTCATTGCCGCGCTTCATGGCGTCTGGCGACGTGCACCGATTTTCACCAGCGTCGCACGCAGGGATGCCCTTGGACCCTTGCGAGACGCCGATATCCGCACCGATCCAATTTTGCAGCGTATTTTTCGACTGACATCTAGGCATCAGTATCTTCTGCCGTGGATGCCGCAGAGCTTCGAGTCGATCGATCTTGATGCCTACGACGTTGTTCTCTCTTCTTCTCACGCCATTGCCAAAGGCGTCATACCAAGCAGTCGCTCCGTTCACGTTTGTTACTGCCATACGCCGATGCGTTACGCGTGGGAAATGGAAGAGGATTATCTCACGGATTTCAGACTTGGATGGATGCTCAAGTGGCTTGCGAAAAAGGAGCTGAAGAAACTTCGTCGTTTCGATCTTTCCACTGCGAAACGCGTCGATGTTTTCATCGCAAACTCGACGGAGACACAGAAACGGATTCAACGCATCTATGGCCGCGAAAGTAAGGTGATTTATCCTCCTGTGGATGCAAGATTTTTTAGCAGCTCCCTCGTCGCTCACCCCAATCCTCATCCCTATTTCCTCGCCCTCGGTCGCCTTGTTCCGTACAAGCGTTTCGATCTGCTGATCGATCTTGCCAACCAACTGCGATTGCCGCTCAAGATCGCAGGAACCGGTGACGATTTTTCCCGCCTCCGATCACTTGCAGGTCCAACGGTCGAATTACTTGGACATGTTTCCGATGATGCTCTTCCGGCTCTCTATTCGAATGCTACTTGTTTGCTTTTTCCTCAAGTGGAAGATGCGGGGATCGTTCCTCTCGAGGCCCAAGCGAGCGGCATTCCGGTCATCGCATATGAAAAAGGCGGAGTGCGGGATGTCGTCGTCGACGGGGTAACCGGACTTCTCGTAGACGATCAAACCGTGGAGGCTTTCCGTGCAGGTATCGCAAAATTTCAGGCTTTGGCGTGGGACAAGGAGAAGATCCGTTTCCATGCGAAACGATTTCATATCGATGTCTTCACTCAGAGAATGAAGGATGAAGTGATGAATGCTGCCAGCCGGTATGGAGTATACTTGCGCTGACATCATGCGTTCCCCCACCTCTCATAAAGGCGAGAACGGCTCCGTTGCCATCGTTGGCGGTTCGAGGTATCAGCATGGCGCTCCCCTGTTTTCCGCTCTTGCAGCGGAAGCATCCGGCGTCGATTTGATCTTCGTATTCGTACCGGTCTGTCACATCGAAGTTGCAAAACATACATCGCTGAATTTTCAGGTTCACTCTTTCGGTACTGAAGCGAGTGATGAGATTTCCGCGAAGGATCGGACGAGGATCATCGAGCATCTGGCGACGATGGACAGCGCCGTCATCGGTCCGGGTCTTTCGCGCACTGCGGAAAATCTTGCGTCGTTGATGACGCTTCTCGAGGAGTGTCCCTGTCCGTTGGTTGCAGATGCATCTGCATTGCAGTCGACCACGCTTGCGGCGTTACAGGGTAAGCATGCGGTTGTCACTCCTCATCTCGGCGAGCTCGAGCGCATGCGTCTGATGCCGGAAGAGGTATCGGGTATGGCGAAAAAATATTCCTGCACATTTCTCGTGAAGAGCTCCGACGACATTGTCTTTTCGGAAGACGGGACGAGGCACGCCGTATCCGGAGGCAACCCAGGGCTTACCGTTGGCGGTACGGGGGACGCTCTTGCAGGCCTCACCGCAGGGCTGATGGCTCAGGGCCATGTGCCATCCGAAGCGTGTCGCATTGCGAGCATGACCATCAAGAAGGCCGGCGACATGCTGTACGCAACGCAGGGTTATGCATACACGACACGTCAGGTGATCGGCCTGATTCCGACGGTGTTACGAGATCTGTTGTAAACAACATTCTCCATGCTTTTGCATCCTTTCAAAATTTTCAAGCCGTACAAACATCTACTCGATATTCGCATGCTCACACGTGAGGATGATGTCGTCACGGATACGGATATCGCAAACGCAAGTGGAATGTCTTCGATTGCGAGTCTCAATCAGGTGCACGGCAATCGGTGCGTGGTGTTACGTGAGGCATCAGGTCGCACGGAAGAGGCGGATTCTCTTGCAACGGATCGGAAAGGTCTCGGGCTTACGATCCGCTTTGCGGATTGCCAGAATTTCATTGTCTTCGATCCCGTCAAAAAAATTCTTTGTCTCATTCACGCAGGCTGGAAAGGTGTTCAGGTCGGCGCCATCGCGAAGGCGTTTGCCTGTCTAGAGTCCGAGTGGGGAAGCGATCCTCGCGACGTGCTTGTGGGAGCTGGGCCTTCGCTCTGCATGAAATGCGCTGAATTTAGGGATCCCAACAAGGAAATTCCGGAGCTCTCCTCGTACGTGCACGGTCGATGTATCGATTTGAATCGTGCGGCTGACGATCAATTATTTTCTCTTGGCGTCACGCATGATCATTTCGAGCGCATGCATGAGTGCACACTCTGTCACCCCGATCGGTACTGGACGTACCGAGGAGGGGAAGATGCAGTCGTCAAAAATACGAAGAGGAATTGCTTGGCGGCGACATTGCTCTAAGCCTATTCTTCTCTTTGTCTCGACGATTCGTCAGTCCGCTCAACGCTTTTTTCCTAATCTACGTTACGGGAGGCCTGAATCTCTGTCCGCCGTGGCGGACGGATGCGGTCACCCACCTAGCATTGCTAGGGACGAGCTACAGCGGATAACGGTCGTCTTGATGTGATAATGAATAGTGATGATTCTTTGTTCATTTGGGCCTGTCTTGACCATGCTCGTTGTACCAGTCTTGATCATGCGAGTCGGGAGAGTGATTCGGTTGCGGGTCCTGGCTTGAAGGAGGCAGGCTTTCCTGCCGCTGGCGGAGAATGAAGAGCAGAGATGGATCCTGGTTGGCAGTTTTTTTCTCCGGGGATGTATGCGATAGGTTCGTCGCCGGAACACCCGATTCGGTCATCGCCTTTTGGAGACCGTCGCGCGCACGCAGGCTGAGGAGCAGCTCATGAGGAATTTCTTTTCCCGTTCCGCCTCCTCCCTCTGTTGCATGCAGGTCGATGGGGGCCGTCATGTCAGCTGGTCTTTGAAGCATGGGAAGGACTCTAGCAAGAACAATCCGCCCGTCAATTTTTGCGCTCATTCTCCCTCCTCTGTAGGCTTTGCCATACCTTATGAAGCCGCTCTCCGAACGCATTGCTCAGGCGAATACTCTCCTCGCGTCCTATGCCGTGCCGCAGGGCGGAGGACTTGGGCGGAGATTCCCCGAGTCCGAGGATGAAACACGATTTCCTCTGCAGCGAGACAGGGACAGGATCATTCATACGCAGGCGTTCCGGAGACTGAAGCATAAAACGCAGGTTTTTGTTTCAGGCCATGGGGATCATTATCGCACACGCATCACGCACACGCTCGAGGTCGCGCAGATCAGTCGTGACATTGCGAGGGCATTGTCTTTGAACGAAGACCTCGCGGAGGCGATTGCTTTGGCCCACGACCTCGGCCATACGCCGTTTGGACACGCGGGAGAAGAAGCGATGAGGTCATGCATGGAGAAGTGCGGGCTGAGTTTCGAGCATAACGAGCAGTCACTCCGTATCGTGACGGTGCTTGAGGATCGGACATCCAAGTATTCGGGGTTGAATCTTTCGCGTGAGATTCTGGAGGGACTGATGAAGCACCGGACCCCGCACGATGCACCCGAGCATGACGTCTTGCCGCGCAGTCCGACGCTCGAAGCACAGGTGGTGAATCTTGCCGACGAGATCGCCTATACGGCGCACGATACGGATGACGGACTCCGGGCAGGATTGTTCACGCTCGAAGAGACGTGCAAAACGATGCTGGGCGCGCTTGCATCGAAGAAGGCGAAGGAACGCAGAACGGAACTGCGAGGGGCCATTGTCGATCTTCTGGTTAGTGATCTGTATGCGGAGGCGGCGCTGAGGATAAAAGCGTCTTCAGTGCTGTCTCTTGCTGACGTCTATAGTGCATCGAGTCCTCTCGTCGCATTCTCTTCCGCAATGACGGAGAAGCTTTCCGAACTTCGCACATTTCTTTGGGATCATCTCTATAAAAGCGATGCCGTGCAGACGCAAGCACGGCATGGTCAGAGCGTCATTGTCGACCTCTTTTCGGCTTACTTGAAGAAGCCGCCTGCGAAAGTGTTAGAGCTCCAGGAGAAAACGGGAGGAGCCCTTGAGGAAGCCATTAAAGACTACATCGCAGGGATGACAGATCCGTTTGCGCTCCAGATGTACGAAAAGTTATAGGGGGTAGGACGAGATCGAAGGCAAAAACTGCATCGGATCGACAAGGACGCCGTCCTTTCGTATCGCAAAGTGTAGGTGAGCACCAGTCGTAAGAGGTCCCGCACCCATCGTTCCCGGTTCACCTCCGGAGTGTCCGATGATCTGGCCGACTCCGACCCTATCTCCGATCTGCACGGTTGCATCGATGATGTGTCCGAAGACGCTTTGCAGACCGTTCTCATGCTCAAGCACGATAAAGCTGTATCCGAGACCGTTCAGTGCGACCTTCAGCACGGTTCCGCCTGCAGGCGCTTTGATGGCAGTTCCCTGAGGCACGGGAATGTCGATCGCATGGTGCGGGAATCCGAAGCGTTGCTCATATCCCGCATCCTCGAACGTCGCGGAGAGCCCGAGCAGAGGTTCTACGGGCCACAGCAGAACGCGATCGCCGATGGCTGCTTCCGTCCGGTAGGCCGTACCTTCGGCCTCCCAGAGTTGCTGGAGTGACAGCAGGAGAAGTTTTTCCGATTGGTCTCGCTCCCGGATGATGCTGAGGAGTACTGATCTCGCATTCTTGAGTTTTTCGATGTCCTCGGGCGTTTTGGTTTCCAGGGCCGCACGCTCCAGTATTTCCACGTTGTATCGATAAATTTCTTCTCTCTGAGAAAGCACCGCTTGCGTCACCTGCTGCCGATTGATGTCCCTGCGTGCATCCGCAATTGCCGATGCAGGTCTTTCTCCCCCGACAAGCTCTCCCCGAAGCGACTGCCCCGGCCAATGAATTTCGATGATGCCCGTACCCCAGAGGACGAGAGCAGCGACGATCGTCATCCAGAACATCGGCCGCGGAATATGGATGCGTATCTCCATCGGTCTCCAATGGTACACCACGCTATACTGAGGACATGCATGTTGGGATTTCCCTCCTGAGAAATTTTATTGCAATCATTCTTTTTACCCATACCTCCTTTATTGCTTTTGCGGAGGCTCCACCATCCTCATTCGCCGATCTTCCGGCGGGCAGTCCTGTTGCGATTGCTGCGAATCATCTGCTTTCCATCGGCGCTCTTGATGCAGGCGGACGTTTTAAGTCCAATGAGAAAGTGACCAGAGCGCAAGCGGTGAAGGTGCTGATTCTCAGTACGCCGAGATCCGGCGAGCTGGAAGCGTTCAACGTTTCTTCGTTTGAAGATGTGTCGCAGGATGCTTGGTATATGCGTTTTGCGGAAGCTGCCAAATCTCGGAAAATGCTCAGCGCTTCCAGGGTGTTCAATCCCAACGGTCCGGTGACGAAAGCAGCGTTCATCAAGATGTTGCTTCTTGCCAAGAACATCGATTCCTCCGCTGCTTTTAGCGACATTCATGCGGCTCTGTCTGAGGATGTCGTTGAGCAGTCCGCATGGCATTACCCGTTTATGCGTTATGCAGTCGGCTCTTCGATGACGGCGGCGAATAGGGATGGTCTTCTTGCTCCGTCGCGGGAGATCACAAGGGGAGACATGGCTCTGCTGATCTATCGACTCGATCAATTCATCGCCGGTAACAGAGTGCAGGTGCTCCTGACGCAGACGGAGTCCGAGCTTTCCACCGTTCTTCGGCTCTTGAATCGTCAGGATGTTCGTGCGGCGGAATTTGCATCTGCGCGGTCCATTCTGACGGCTCGCGGAGCGGTCACGAGTCGCCCGAACGAGCCTCTTACTCAGGGAGTCCTCCGTATTGCGAAGGGATTTCAGTCGCTCGTATCCGCTTTCCGCGCAGGTCGGGAGGGCAACAGCGAGGATGTCATCAGATTCGCAAAAGAGGCGTACGCCGCAGCCGATAAAGCCGAGACCATCAGCGGGAATTTGTCTTCCGTGACCGCGCGCATGCGCACCATTGCAAAGAGCATGGCCGATGAGGCGAGGAGAATGCAGGCCGGTCAGTAGACGAAGCATCAGCCTTTCCGTGTCGCATACACCTCTTCCATGTAGTCGTCGAAAATCTTCATCAGTTCTCGCAGGGCGGTTGGAATGCGGATGATCGTGTCATCGATCTTATTGATCGGCAGAATTTTGGATGAGGTGCTGGTGAGGAAGAATCCGTCGAATGCATCGATGTTCTTCAGCGGGATCGCTTCCTCACGGAATGCGTATCCGTTTTTCTTCGCAACGGCGAGAACATTCGCACGCATCACGCCTTCGAGAATATCTTTGTTCGGAGGAGAGATGATCGTACGGTCTTTGATTGCAAGGATGTTCGTACGGGTCCCCTCGGTGATGCATTCGTTGCGATCGACGAGGAGTGCGTCATAACATTTCACCTCCTTCGCTTTTCTATAGAAAAGATAACTCGGGAGCATGTTGAGGGTTTTCGCATGCGGCAGGAATCGCTCGTGCTTCACACTGATGACGGCAATGCCGTCGCGGAAGAGTTTTTTGTCGGGAAAGAGCGGCGAGAGCGGCAGGATCCAGAGTAGCGCTCCCTCCGCGGATTTTCCGCCGACGAGCAGCAGCTTCAGATTGCAGCTTTCGGCATGGATTGTACGGAGCAGTGCGTCGATCCATTCACTCATTTTTTCTATCGTGAGGGTGTGCAGCAGTCCGATGGTTTCTGCAGAGTGCAGGAGTCTTTGCAGATGTTCTTCAAGGAAGACGCTTGCTCCATGCACCACACGGATATTTTCATAGACGCCGAATCCGTAGGCGTATTCGATATTGGAGAGCGAGACCTGCGCTCGATCGAGTGGGAGGATGTCGCCGTTTTTTGAAACGAATTCAGCATGCATGCATTCACCTTACACATCTGGCTCATGTCGGTGAAGCTTTGGTCCCCCGCAAGATTCTGATACGTTGTAGATCAGACCATCTTCTTCCCCCTTCTTTTATGAACAGCCGCCGATACTTCGCAGAATTCCTTGGGACGTTCCTCTTGGCACTTCTTGTCCATCTTTCGATTGGCGCACAGTTTCCGGTTGCCACTCCGTTGATCGCAGGCCTGACGCTTGGTCTCATCGTTTACATGTTCGGTGCGGTGAGCGGAGCACACGTCAATCCGGCGGTGACGATCGCGCTTGCCAGTATCGACAAAATTTCCTGGAAGGATGCAGGATTTTACATTCTCTCACAGTTCCTCGGGGGTGCTGCTGCATTCCTGTTCGGCAAAGGACTTCTTGGGAATGCTCTTGCGGTCACTGCAGGAACATCGATGTCGATTCTTGCGGCAGAGGCCGTCGGTGCGGCGATTCTCGTTCTCGGAGTCTCGTCCGTTGTTCACGGCAAAGCACCAAGCGATGCTTCCGGTCTTACGATCGGCACAGCGCTCGCTCTCGGTGCGCTCACGGCTTCCGTTCAAAGTAACGGCGTCTTAAACCCCGCAGTCGCACTCGGTATCGGTTCACTCTCACTTGCGTACCTGATCGGCCCCGTCATCGGCGGCATCATTGCTGCTCAGCTCTATAAGAGGCTCCTGAGTGAGTAATCGATCGCCTGCGATCTCTCGGACGATTTTTGCGAGCGGATGATTCATCTGCTGCAGATCGAGCTGTTCGGTCGCAAGGTGAACCAGCTCAGTGCCGAATCGAGAAAGCAGTTCATCGACGACTATTTTATTTCTCTCCGTATTGACACGTTCGGAGATCTGCTTCCCGATCATTCCGACACACGCTCTCAGTTTTTTTGCCGATTCAGCGTCCTCGAGAGGATGAAATTGATTCGGTTGTCCTGAAAGCATGAGGGCAGTATTTGCTTTCTGAAAAAAATGTCAAAAAAATACATGAGCCATCTCACGATCTGATTGGCAGGCGCTGTAGGGATCGAACCTACGACCTTCGGTTTTGGAGACCGACGCTCTCCCGACTGAGCTAAGCGCCTACGCGGAAGCGATTGTATCGCATGGACAGCCTGTTCCCCAACCTTAAGCTTTCTTCTTTCCCCATCCTCCCCTCCCCTTCCACTTGCTCGGGGGAGCGGCTCGTTTCTTCTTGAGGATCTCGACTGCCTCTTCGTGCGTCAGCGTCGCCGCATCGTACTTCTTGCCGACCGAAGCGTTCGTTTTGCCGTCGGTGATGTACGGTCCGAAGCGTCCTTCTTTCAGGAAGATCTCACAGTTGAACTCCGGATCGATGCCGAGCGAGCGTGCTGAGGCAGCTTTCTGCGCCTTATTGGCGATGAGGCCGAGCGCCATCTCGAGGTCCACATTCAGCGGTGAAATGTCTTTCGGGATGGAGACGCTTCCTGTTTCCATTTTCAGGTACGGCCCGAAGCGCCCGAGGTGAAGTTCGATGACTGAGCCCGACGCATCTTTTCCGAGTGTCCTCGGGAACGAAAGCAGTCCCTTCGCTTCCTCCAGCGTCACGGTGTCCGCGGACATGCCCTTCAGGAGCGACGCCGCCTTCGGCTTGGCCTTCTTCCCCTTCTCCTTGTCCCAGAGTCCCAGTTGCACGTAGGCACCGAAGCGACCCGTACGCACGACGATGGGAAGCCCTGTCTCATCATCCGTGCCGAGCGAACGATCCTTCATCACATCCTCCTTTTTGATGTCTTTCGTCTTCTTCGCGACGAGCTCCTCAAACGGTTTCCAGAAACTCTTCATGAACGGTACCCACTTCTCCGTTCCCTCCGCGATGTCATCGAGTCTGCTTTCCATATGCGCCGTGAATTTCAAATCCACGATGTCCGGGAAGTGTGCGACGAGAAGATCCGTCACCGTGAACGCGACATCCTCCGGGATCAGCTGTTTCCCCTCTTTCCGGACGTAGCCGCGCTGCTGGATGGTCGAGATCGTCGGTGAGTAGGTGCTTGGTCTGCCGATACCCTCCTCCTCCAATTTCTTCACGAGACTGGCTTCGGTGTATCTGGCGGGGGGCTTTGTGAAGTGTTGCTCTGGGAGAATCTCGGAGCACAGGAGCGCTTCTCCTTCCTTCAGTTCCGGCAGGAATTTCTCACCGTCACCCGTTTCTCCTGCCTGCCTCTCCTTCTCGAGCTGGTCTTCATCTTTGTCTTCGAAGTAGACCCGGAGGAATCCGTCGAAGAGAATCGTCTGACCCGTGGCCCGAAATACGTACGCATCCTTCTTTCCCTGGACTGCGATGTCGGCACCGACGCGCTTCAGCTCGGCCGCCGCCATCTGCGTCGCCATCGTGCGGTTCCAGATGAGTGTGTAGAGCTTCAGTTGCTGCTGATCCAGCACGTCTGCGAGAGAGTCCGGAGTACGGCTCACTTCCGTCGGACGAATGGCTTCGTGGGCTTCCTGCGCGCCCTTGCTCTTGGTCTTGTAGGTTCGCGGTGCGGCAAGAACGTATTCGCGACCATAAAGTTTCTGAATGGTTTCTTTCGTATCCGAAAGGGCTTTCTCACTCAGGTTGACCGAGTCCGTACGCATGTAGGTGATGAGACCGGAAGATCCGGCGCCTTTGCCGAGGCTCACTCCTTCGTAGAGTTGCTGGGCGACGACCATTGTCTGCTTGAGAGAGAACCCCAGTTTTCGTCCGGCTTCCTGCTGGAGGGTCGATGTCGTGAACGGAGCCGGAGGAGTTTTTTTCAGTTCCTTTGTATCGATCTTGGATACCGAGAACGGCGCATTCTTGATGTCCGAAACCACGCTCATTGCGTCTGTTTCAGAGTGCGGGACAAATCCTTCGCCGTTCTTCTCTTTCAGGCTTGCCGTAAAATCCTCACTTCGCCCTGTACCGGAGCCCTCAGGCGACTGGTGCGGGGCTTCTCCTTTTAGAGCAGCATCGATGCTCCAGTACTCCTGCGCATTGAATGCTCTAATTTCCCGTTCACGATCGACGATGACACGGACAGCGACCGATTGCACGCGTCCTGCGGAGAGCCCGCGGTATACCTTCTTCCAGAGAAATGGAGACAGGGTGTAGCCGACGAGACGGTCGAGAACTCTCCGTGCTTGCTGCGCATGGACGAGTTTGAAATCAAGCACGCGAGGATGGTCGATTGCTTCCTTAATGGCACTCTCCGTGATTTCGTGGAAGACGATGCGGTTCACCTTCTCGGGGTTCTTCACTTTCAGCGCTTCAAGAAGGTGCCATCCGATGGCTTCGCCTTCGCGGTCTTCATCGGTTGCGATCCACAGAGTCTCCGCTTCTTTGAGGGCCGCTTTCAGATTCTTCACGGTCGTTGCCTTCTCCTTTGGGATCACGTACGTCGGCTCGAAATCATGCTCCGTGTCGATGCCGATTTCGCTCGTCGGAAGATCGCGGATGTGCCCCATGCTCGATTCCACGACAAAGTCCTTTCCCAAAAATTTCTTGATGGTTTTCGCCTTGGTCGGGCTTTCGACGATGACTAGGTTTTTGGTCATGTTCGACAAAGAGGATCGTTGATGAACTGCGTTTTGTCAAAGTTCCCATCGACAGGCTCTTCATGAATTCATGCGCTAGAGTTTCATTGACCAATTCATATATAAGTTTTTTAAAATGTATAGTAACCCTCATTCTGTTCTTGCTACGTATTCATGAATTTCGGCTTCCAGAAGCCATCTTCACGATCCCTTGCGGAAATCAAGCGATTTGCAAGTGAATTTTGGCTTGCGGCTGCGGTCTTCATCGGTACAATTTGCTCATCTTATTTCTTCCTCCCCCCTTAGCATGTCTAAGCAAGATCTGATCGCCGCGATCGCAGACGCATCCGGCATCACCAAGCGTGCCGCTGCCGACGCTCTCGCAGCTCTCATCGGTACGATCACGAAGGAACTCAAG
>SXGT01058153.1_pt1 | contig 20541 bp, 18 predicted proteins | sample 3176221 | NCBI WGS metagenome assembly SXGT01 (sample SAMN11356862, study PRJNA531348) | freshwater metagenome | isolation source: freshwater sample F1-120 | place: China: Fuxian Lake, Yuxi | collected 2017-12-25
AGATGTTCCTGACCCGCATCGGCTTCGGGGCCAAGGCGGTGGTCACGGGTGACCCGTCGCAGAGCGACCTCCAGCGCGGCCAGCGCTCGGGGCTGCGCGACGCCCTCGATCTCCTCGACGGCATCCGCGGCATCGGGGTGGCGCGATTCACCGACGTCGACGTGGTCCGTCACCCGCTGGTGGCCGAGATCATCCGCGCCTACGACGCCCGCGACCGCGCCCGTTTCCAGGCGAGGGAGCTGCCGGCGCCAGCCGCGCCGGTCGACGCCGTCGAGCCGACCGTCGCCGTCGATTCCACGCTAGAATGACCGGGTGGGACGGACCTTGTTGGCGTCGCAGGACGACGTCGTGCGCGCGATCGAGACCGATCCGCGGCTCGGCATCTGGTCCGTGCGTCGTCAGGGCGATGGCTGGCTCGAGCTCGAGACCACGGCGCAGCTCGAGCGCGCCATGGCCCCGGTGCTCCTGGTCCTGGCCTGGCCGTCGTTGTGGCGCGACCGGGCGCGGTTCGAGCCGCACCTGACCCGCGGCCGCAGCGGCAACTACGCGCTCCTGGTCCTGGGCAGCGACGAGGAGTTCGCCGCCGGCGCCGCCCACACCCTCGCCGACGACTCCGACGTCGCGGCGCTGGGGGTCCCGGCCTCCCCCGAGCGGGTGGCCCTGGCCCTGCGTGCCCGGGCCGAGTCGTCGGCGCTGCGGCAGGTGGCGGCCAACCTGGAGATGGAGCTGGCCCAGGCCCACTACGAGAACGATCTGCTCATCGACACCGGCCGCGCGCTGTCGCAGCAGCGCGACATCGACTCGTTGCTCGAGATCATCCTGCGCCGCGCCCGCGACGTCACCGGCGCCGACGCCGGCTCGGTCTACATCGTCCAGGGCGACGACAACGCCATGCAGCTGCGCTTCATGGTCAGCCAGAACGACTCGCGCAACATCGACTCCAAGGGCTTCACCATGGCGGTGTCGGGGAGCTCGATCGTCGGCACCTGCGTGATCACGTCGGATGTGATCAACATCCCCGATCTCTACAACCTCGACGCGCCGGGCCTCGGCAACAACCCGTGGGGCTTCGTCCACAACCGCAGCTTCGACGAGAAGTACAGCTACGAGACCCGCTCGATGCTGACCGTGCCGATGATCTCGGCCCGGCGCCAGGTCATCGGCGTCATCCAGCTCATCAACAAGCGGGCCCGGGGCGTCACCCAGCTCGACAAGCCCGAGGACTTCGCCCATGGCGTGGTCCCGTTCGATCCGCCGTCGGTGGCCTACGCCGGCTCGCTGGCGTCGCAGGCCGGCATCGCGCTCGAGAACACCATGCTCTACGAGGAGGTGCGGACCCTGTTCGACGGGTTCGTGCGGGCCTCGGTCACCGCCATCGAGTCGCGCGATCCGACCACGTCGGGCCACTCCGAGCGGGTCGCCCAGCTCACCACCGGGCTGGCCCAGGCCGTCGACAAGGTCGATGTCGGGCCCTACCGCGACGTGACCTTCCGCCCCGACGATCTCAAGCAGATCGAGTACGCGGCCCTGCTCCACGACTTCGGCAAGGTCGGCGTGCGTGAGCACGTGCTGGTCAAGGCCAAGAAGCTCTACGAGCACCAGCGCGATCAGATCCTGCAGCGCTTCCAGCTCATCCGCCGGGGCGTGCAGGTCGAGGACCTCCACCTCAAGATCGAGTGCTTGCAGGCCGGCCACGTCCATCAACTCGCCGGGATCGACGAGCGCGCCATCGCGCGGCTGGCCGAACTCGAGGAGATGATGAAATGGATCCTGTCGGCCAACGAGCCGACCGTGCTGGAGCAGGGCGGCTTCGAGCGCATCGCCGACATCGCCGGCCGGGTCTTCGTCGATCCCGACGGCAACAGCCGCCCCTACATCACGCCCGAGGAGGCGACCGCGCTCCAGATCATGCGCGGCTCGCTGACCAAGGAAGAGCGCTTCGAGATCGAGAGCCACGTGGTGCACACCTACAACTTCCTGCGCCAGATCCCGTGGGGCCGGACGTTCCGCGACGTGCCCGAGATCGCCGGCGCTCACCACGAGAAGCTCGACGGCACCGGCTACCCCAACCAGCTCAAGGCCGAGTCCATCCCGGTGCCGGCCAAGATGATGACGATCAGCGACATCTACGACGCCCTCACCGCCAAGGACCGGCCCTACAAGAAGGCCATGCCGGCGGAGAAGGCGCTCGACATCCTGTCGTTCGACGTGAAGAAGGGGCTGCTCGACGTGGAGCTGTTCAAGGTCTTCGTCGACGCCAAGGTCTTCGAGCTGGTCCACAAGTGACGCTCCTGGTCGACGCCGAGGCGCGGGTGCTGCCACCCGCGCTCCTGGCGCGCCTGCGCCGGGAGCTGGCGCGCATGGTGCGCGCCGCGGGCCTGAGCGAGGGCCGGGCCCTGGAGGCGTCCTTCCGGCTCACCACTGACGCTGTCATCCACGAGCTCAACCGCGGCTACCGGGCCAAGGACAAGCCCACCGACGTCCTGGCCTTCGCCCAGCGCGAAGGGCCGCCGGGCGCGACCGGCGACGAGGTCCTGGGCGACGTGGTCATCTCGGTCGAGACCGCGCGCCGCCAGGCCAAGAAACGCAGCCCGCTCGGCCTGGCCGCCGAGCTCCGCTTCCTGGCGAGCCACGGCCTCTGCCACCTCCTCGGCTACGACCATCAGACCGACGCCCAGGAAGCCTCGATGAACGCACGCATGGCGACGCTGCTCGCCGAAGCCGGGCGATCAGGACGCGTCAAGCCGGCCTAGCTGCTGCAATGCCGGGCAGATAGGAGCCGGAGCGTCCAGGTCCATGGGCTTCACTGCGATCTGACCGGCATTGCGCGTGGCTGGTCTGGCCGAGGCCCTACTGGCAGACCGCGCCGTTGCAGGTCTGGCCGGTCGGGCAGGCCAGCACGCCCGAGGCGAACAGGGGGCTGGTGCAGGCGGTGCCGGCGGCGACCGTGCCGCGCACGTTGAGCATGTAGTTGCCGCTGTTCGTGGAGTAGCCATCGACGGTCACGGCGTAGGTGCCGACCGCCACGTTGGTGCGCGAGATACGCGAGTTGGGGAACCCGCCGCTGTCGTCGTCGCACGCGATCGACATGGTGCAGGTCGAGTCGCGGAAGGTCAGGATGGTGTCGAACGAGCTTCCGACGGTGTCCATGGTCAGGGTCGCGACCGGGACCGGCAGGGTCAGGAGGTGCACCTTCTCGGGCGCGCTCGACGATCCGCAGGTCGGGGTCGAGTTGTTGGCGGCGCCGGCGGTGGTGCCAGTCGAGACCGGCCCCGAGATCTGCGACAGCGGATCGGTCTCGCCCATGCACTCGAGCTCGGACGAGCTCGAGGCCGCGGTGCAGCCCAGGTCGAGCGGGTAGTCGATGCGGGTGTCGCCGTCGTCGTCTATCCCGTTCGAGCACACCGGGCAGCCGGCCTGGGGCGTCGGGAAGCAGGTGTCGCTCTCGTCGGTGTCCGAGATGTCGATGCAGCCGGGGTCGCTCGGGTAACCGTTGCGGCCGTCGCCGTCGGCGTCGACGTTGTCGTTGCAGACCGTGGGTACACAGGTCTCGGCGCCGGCGGCGCCGCCGCAGGTGTAGCCGGCGGTGCAGATGAACGAGGTCGAGGCCGGGTTGCAGGTGTTGCCGGCGGCGAGGGTGCCACTCACGTTCAGGTTGTACGTGGTCGGGGTGGCGGTGCTCTGGTCGTCGACGATGAGGAAGTACTCGCCGACGGTCACGGTGTTGAGCTGGACCCGCGCGTCCATGTTGCCGAAGTTGTTCAACGCGCACGCCAGGTCAGTGGTGCCGTTGCAGGTCTGGCGACGCACGGCCAGGGCGGCGACGATGTCCGAGCCCAGGGTGTCGACGGTGAGCGTGACCAGCGGCTGGGTCACGAACAGGCGGTAGATCTGGTCGCGGCCGTCGGCGCCGCAGGTCAGGTCGACGTCGTTGGCGCGTCCGGCGGTGGTGTGACCGGTGACGTTGCCCGCAAACACCAGGACTGGATCGGTCGAGGTGCAGGGGGCGAGCTCGCTGTCGATCGACGCGGCCAGACAGGCCGGGTCGGTCGGGTAGTCGGTGAAGCCGTCGAGGTCGTCGTCGACGTCGTTGGCGCAGGCCGGGCAGCCGGCCTGGGGCGTCGGGAAGCAGGTGTCGGTCTCGTCGCCGTCGCTGGTGCTGACGCAGCCCGGGTCGCTGGGATAGCCGGGCAGGCCGTCACCGTCGGCGTCGGTGGTGTCGTTGCACGCCGCCGGGTTGCAGGTCTCGGCGCCGGCGGTGCCGGTGCAGGCGTAGCCGGTGTTGCAGGTGAACACGTTGGTCGGGTTGCAGCGGCCGCCGTTGGCGTACTTGCCGGTGACGTTCAGGTTGTAGGTGCCGGGGTTGGCGACGTTGCGGTCATCGACGACGATGAAGTACTCGCCCGGGGCCGGATCGACCAGGAACACCAGCGAGTCGCCGTTGAGCGCGCCGTTGTCGTCGCACTGGAGATCGAACGAGGAGCAACTCGGGCTCTTGATGCCCACCACGGTGTCGAGCGCGGAGCCGATGGTGTCGACGCGGATCTCGTTGATGGGGTGATCGACGCGAACGCGGAAGACCTCGTCGCGACCGTCGGTCCCGCACGACAGGTCGATGTCGTTGGCCAGTGCGGTCGTCGACTGGCCGGTGAGGCTGGCGCTGGTCAGCGTCCGCACCGGATCGGTGGTGATGCACTGCTCGTTGGCGCCGGAAGCCGACATGCACCCGGTGTCGGCCGGGTAGTCGGTCTGTCCGTCCATGTCGTCGTCGAGGTCGTTGCCGCACTGCGGGCAGCTGGGGCCCACGGTCGGGAAGCAGTCATCGGTCTCGTCGCCGTCCGAGATGCTGGTGCAGCCCGGGTCGCTGGGGTAGCCAGGCAGGCCGTCGCCGTCGGCGTCGACGGCGTCGTTGCAGGCGGCCGGCTGGCAGGTCGCGGTGCCGGCCGCGCCGGTGCAGGCGTAGCCGGTGCCGCACACGAACATCGGCATGGTCGGGTCGCAGGCCTGGCCGTTGGCGTAGGTGCCGGCGACGTGGAGGTTGTAGGCGCCGTTGCCGGCGCTGTAGCCGTCGATCACGACCGCGTAGCTGCCAGCGGCCACGCCGGTCAGGGCGATGCGCGAGCGACCGAACGGCGTGCCGCCGTCGTCGTTGCAGGCCACGTCGGTGGAGCACAGCGAGTTCTTGAGCATGAGCACGGTGTCGAAGCCGCTGTCGTTGGTGTCGATGGTCAGGGTGGCCAGCGGCGCGCGCACGTACAGCATGTGGACGCGGTCGGGGGCGTTGGAGCCGCTCGAGCACGCCGGCATGAACTGGTTGCCGGCGCCGGTGGTGGTGCCGGTGTGCGTGCCAGCGGTGACGACACCCAGCGGATCGACCTCGACCGGGCAGTCAGCCTCCGAGGTGCCCGAGGCCGAGGTGCAGCTCGGGTCCATCGGATAATCGGTGCGGTTGTCGTTGTCGTCGTCGACGCCGTTGGCGCACGCCGGGCAGCCGGTGCCGGGGCAGGGGTCTTCCTCGGCCATGTCGTCGGGCGTGGTGCAGCCCGGATCGAGCGGGTAGTCGGTGTGGCCGTCGGCGTCGTCGTCACGGCCGTCGCTGCACACCGGCATCTCGCAGGTCATGCCGGAGCCGCCGAGCGCGACGCGGCACACCTGGCCGGGCGCGCACTCCGACGGGTTGGTGCAGTCCTCGCCGAGGGCGGCGTAGAGGTACGCGGTCACCGTGTACTGGCCGACGGCGGCCGCGGTCTTGCCGTCGACGATCAGGAAGTACGAGCCGGGCTGGAGGCTGGCGGTGAGCGAGCTGCGGGTGTTGGTGCCGCCGACGTCGTCCGAGCACGCGACCTGGGTCGAGGACTCGGTGCAGGCGCGGCGCACGTAGAGGACGGTATCGATGGTCGTGCCCGGGTAGTCGGTGGAGGCGACCAGCGTCATCGGCCGGTCGATGCGGATCACGTAGGCGACCTCGGTGCCGGACCCGACCGGAGCGCCGCCGCCGCAGGTCGTGGTGACGTTGCTGGTACCGGCCGAGAGCGAACCCGAGACCGCGCCGCTCGACGGCAGCGGACTGACGCTGGTGCCGACGCCGCAAGCGTTGCCGTCGAAGGAGAACTCGTCGCGGTCCGCGGCCGAGGCGCAGCCAGTGTCGCCGCCGGCGTAGTCGGTCTTGGTGTCGAAGTCGTCGTCGACGCCGTTGCCGCACTGCGGGCAGTTGGGGCCGCTCGGGCAGTCGTCGCCCTCGCCGCCGCCCTGGTTGGGCGCGAGGCAGCCGGGGTCGTTGGGATAGTCGGTCTTGCCGTCGCCGTCGTTGTCGACGCCGTCCATGCAGGCGGCGCCGGTGCCGTCGTACTCGTCGTTGTCGCCCGGGCCTTCGCAGCCGGGGTCATCGCCGTCGACCAGGGTGTCGGCGTCGTTGTCGAGGCCGTCGGCGCACTGGGCCGGGGGATCCTCGTCCTCGCGATCGTTGCCGGCGGCGCAGGCCGGGTCGGCCCGATCGACGAGCCCGTCACCGTCGTTGTCGAGCTCGTCCTCGCACTGCGGGATGCCACTACCGCCGCCGGCGCAGGCCGAGAGCGACAGCGCCAGACCGCCGGTCACGAGGAGAGCATGGAGACAGGCGCGCAGCGCCGAGACGGAGGGGCGGGACATGGACGCTCCTTGGAAGGGCGTAGGAGAAGCGAGCCTGCAGAGTTCCGCCGTGAGTAGCGGAGGTAGACTCATGTGGTCAAGCGGCTGATCTTGTGGCCACCTGTCGCCTCCAGACCACATGTGCGCGCGACGTATCCGAGCGCACATCGCGATATGACAAACGCGCGCTTGGTCACGCTCGGCAGCTCACGTGGCGCAGATCAGCAGCTTCAGATACCGACCTTCCGGGAAGCCCGGGATCGTCGGATGGTCGGCATCCGCGCCATGGGCGGCGACGACCGCCACCGGGCGGTGGCGAGGGCCTTCGGCCGCGGCAGCGGCGAGCACGCTGCGCAGGTCGGCCTCGCTCACGTGCGAGCTGCACGAGGCCAGCACCAGCACCCCGCCGCGGGCGGTGACGGCGAGCGAGAGCCGCGCCAGCCGCTGGTAGGCGGCGAGGGCGCGCGGCTTCGCCGCCTCGCTGGGCGCGAAGCTCGGCGGATCGGCGATGACCACGTCCCAGCGCGCGCCGGTGCGCGTCGCGCGTTCGAGGAAGTCGAAGGCGTCGGCGGTGACGCCCTGGTGGCGCTCGGACGCGAGGCCGTTGTCGCGCCAGTGGCGCTCGGCGTCGGCGACCGCGGGCGCGGCCAGATCCACGCTGGTGACGTGAGCGGCGCCGCCCAGGCCGGCGTGTACCGAGAAGCCACCGCTGTAGGCGCACAGGTTGAGCACGCGCGCGCCGCGAGCCATCGCGGCGACGCGGGCGCGGTTGGCGCGCATGTCGAGGAAGAAGCCGGTCTTCTGTCCCGACCGCACGTCGACGCCGAAGCGGGCGCCATGTTCGACGATGGCGACCCGATCGGGGACGGCGTCGCCGCCGCCGCGATCGTCGCCACGGGCGCCAGCGCCGCGATCGCCGCGATCACCGCGGACCGCGCGCACCCAGCGAGCGTTGACGGCGATGCCGCCGGCGCGGACACCGTCGAGCGCGGCGTCGAGCCGCGTGCGCCAGAAGACCGCCGCCGCCGGCCCGTCGAAGACGACGACCGCGACGCCGGCGTAGACGTCGACGGTGAGCCCCGGCATCCCGTCGTTCTCGCCGTGGATGGCTCGCAACGCGTCGGTGCCGACCAGCGATGGCGCGATCGCGCGCCGGGCCGCGGCCAGCCGCGCCCGCTCGTGCGCCCAGGCCGCGCCCACGTCGAGGTCTGGCTCGCGCGCCAGCACCCGGGCGCGGATCGGTGCGCCGGGCTCGATGAACGCGGTCGCGAAGCGGCCCTTGTCGTCGGCGATGTCCACGACATCCCCCACCGCACCGCCGACCTCACCGACGGCTTGATCGTAGATCCACGGATGGCCGCGGTCGATGGCGCGCCGCAGGGGCCGACGCAAACGGATCGCTCTTCTCACGTCCGAGGTCTTCCCGCGACGTGCGAGGAAGCCCGCTGGCGAGGCGCCGGTGGGGCCCCGAGCCGGAGCGACCGACTGGTCGAGAGGACGTCGGGGGGGACCGGCAACGAAGCCAGCGGGCTCCGCAGCCGTCGCCTCCGCTCGAGCACCACCCCTAGTTGCTGACGAAGTGGGTCAGCAGGAACTGCTGACCGTAGCTGTTCATGATCTGGATCGGACCGGTGCCGTCGAGCATCCAGAAGAAGTTGACCAGGAGCGGCGGTGCCTTGAGCGGATCGGCCGGCGGCGGATCGATCGTGACCTTGACCGTGGTCTCGAGGCCGAGCTTGAGCGTCTTGAGCTGCTGGCCGGCCATCTCGCCCATGCGGATCTCGAGCTTTTCTTCGGGCAGCACCACCCAGTGGCGAATGACCTCGAGCGTGCCCTTGCGGAACTTGGGGGCGGCCTTGCCGGTGGCCACGCGCTTCCACTTGGCCTTGAGATCATCGTGCCACTCGAGCGCGACGATCTTGCCGCCGCTCAACGCGAGGGTCTGACCCTTGCGCTCGATGTCCTCGAGCTCGATGCCGTACGACTTGCCGGGCTCGCCCGCGAACCAGAACGCCTCCTGGTTCATCGAGAAGGTCCCGCCGCCAGCGGTGCACCGGATCGTCGAGGTCTGGACCCGGCCATCGTGATCCTCGTTGAGGGTGACGGTGGTGACGTCTTCCTTGGTCTCGATGCCGGTGACCTTGATGACCAGCTTCTTGGGCTGGGGCGGGGTCAGGCGGATCTGGGCGTCGCTGAGCGTGCGTTCGGGCGGCAGCGGGATGGGCTCGTAGGTCCACTCGTTGCCCACGACCAGCGGGATCGCGGTGACGCCGCAGGCCTTGGGCGCCTTGGCCGGGGCGGCGCCCTTGGGCTGGGCCACGGTGGTGGACGCCAGGCCGGCGAGGAGCGCGGGGACGAGCAGCGCGGAGAGCTTCACGGGGGTCCGGTTGTACGGCATGGGGACCCGCGGAACAAGGCACACGCCGCTGTCCGCGCCTGATCAGGGACGGCCGCGGTGCGGCGTCGCGCTCGCTACCAGCAGGGCACCGGCTGCTCGGCGCCCATGTTGTTGATGAGACAACCGAAACGCTTGTCCTGCCGGAGGTCGTTGAAGTCGGGATCGAGCGGGGTGTTGTTGCGGCCTAGCAGGCGATCCAGCTTCTTGCCGACCTCGACCTTGCGGCTGTGGTGATCGCGCATGAGGATTATGCGCCCGAGCAGGTTCAGCGAGCACTGCTTGCGGTTGATGCGGGCGTACGCCGCCGCCAGGTTGTACGTGGCGTGGACGTTGTACGGGTCGGCGTTGAGGGCGTTGAGCAGGCCGTCGACCGCATCGGTGAGGAACTTCTCGCGGCTGCCAGGATCGAGCTCGGCGCCCTCGGCGGCCTGCAGGCTCGCGACGGCGGCGTTGGCGAGCTTCTGGGCCTCGTCGATGCGGGGCTGACGCTGGGCGTAGGTGACCGCGTCGGTGGTCGTGTCGGGCGACGCCGGATCGCAATCCAAACGCGCGGCCGGCGGCGGGGGCGGCGGCGGCAGCGCTTCGGGGCGGAGCGGCGGCGGCGGCGGGGTGAGGGGCGCTGACTTCTTGCAGCCGGCGCCGGTCGAGAAGGTGACGAGCGCGAGCGCCGCCAGGACGAGAACGGATGAGCGATGCATGGCTTTACCTGTGGACCTGCGGGCTACTTGCCGAGCGCCTCGAGCATTTCCTTCTCGAACAGCTTGAGCGTGCTGTCTTCCTGGGCGCTGTCGATCATCCGCTTCGCCTCAGCCTGAAAGTCGGGGTACTTCTCGAGGGCGGCGAGGCGCTTGAGCAACGCCTTCGAGCACTCCTTGCGGCGAGCGCGGGCATACGCAACGGCGAGCTGGTAGGTCGCCTTGGGGCTGTAGGGTGCGGAGTCGAGGACGCGGCGGAGGATGTTGATGGCCTGCTTGACGTTGCCGGCCTTCTCGTCGTCGGACTCGGCAGTGGTGGCGTTCTCGAGCAAGGCCACGCCTTGCTCGATCTGCGGCCGCACGCTGGCCTCGTTCTTCTTGTGCTTGGCGATCATCCCCGCCGGCTCCTCCTGGAAGGTAGCCTTGCACTCGGTCACCCACTTGATCTCGGCCGGACCGGTCGGGGCTTCCTCGGGCATCTTCTCGGTCTTGGGCCGCTTCACCTTCTCCGGCTTGCCGGAGTACAGGCCGGAGCAACCGCTGGCCATTGCCAAGCACACCGCAGCAGCGATGATGATCCTCATGCGCCGACGAGCGTAACCCTCGGGAGAGGGCCGGTCAAACGCACCGGTGCGAATCAGGCGCGGGTGGCGGTGCGATCGATGCCGTTATCGCCAGCGAACAGACGCACACACCCCGGGACGTCGCCAGTGACTCCGAACACCAACCATCACTGTGAAACGCTCGCCTATCGCTCGCCTATCGCTCGCGAAGGCGATCGACGAGCGGGCGGGCGAACGGCGCCACCGCGGCGGCGAGCAGCAGCGCGGCGAGCACGCCGGCGAGCGGCGTGGGGCCGGGCGCAACCGCGAGCTGCACGGTGGTCGCCGCGGACGCGCCGCCCAGCGCCAGGAGGCCCCAGGTGCGCATGCGCAGGAGGCCGTAGACGCCGGCGCCGGCCAGCATCAGCGGGATCAGCACGGCGGTCTCGGCCGGGCGGGGCAGGAGCACGTAGAGCAGGAGCCAGGGCAGGCTCATGCCGGCGCGGGTCACTGACTTGCCCAGACGCTCGACGCCGTTGTCGTCGAGGTGGAAGCGCGCGCGCCAGTCGAGGCGGCCGTCGAACTTCAGGGCCATGGTGTCGCCGGCGAGCAAGATGGCGACGGCGGCGTTGGAGCCGGCCCACACCAGGAGGAAGTTCTCGAGGCCGAGCTGCCACATCATGAGCAGGCCGACGACGATGCCCCAGTAGCCGAGGCCGCGCGCGTACCAGCGGCCCCAGAACCAGCCCAGGCCCACGCTCACCACGCCGACCGCGTAGAGCGCGGCGATGGCCCACAGCGCCTTGGAGAGGACCGGCGGGGCGTAGCGCGCGTACTGGGCGAAGAACCAGACGTAGAACGCCAGCACGGCGATGGCGACGGCCCGGCGCAGGAGCGGCATGCCCGAATTATAGGCTACTTACCGGCACCGACCACCTGGTTCTTGCGAACGATCAGGCGGAAGCGCTTGTAGCCGGATTCCTTCTGCTTGGCCGAGAACATCACCGACAGGAGGAGGCCGTAGGGCGTCGACCGGTCGGCGATGATCATGAGCTCGGGGATCGGGGGCACCGGCTTGCCCTCTTGCTTGAGCGCGTCCTCGTGCTCGCGGCGCAGGTTGCCGAGGAAGCTCGACAGGCGCGGGATCTTGCGGCCGTCGGCGCCGCCTTCCTTCTGCGAGGCGTCGACGTCGCCGTTGCGCACCGCGACGATCTCTTCACCCTCGACCACGATCGCGGTCTTGGTGATGACCAGCATCGACGCGGTCTCCGGCATCGGCTGTTCCGAGACCGACGATGGCAAGACCACGGTGCCGGCGATGACCGCGGTCGCGCTGGCCGCGGCCTGCGAGATGAAGGCGACCAGGAGGATCGTCATCATGTCCATCATGGGCATGATGTTGAGGTGGCGGACCTCCTCGCCCTCGGGGACGCGGCCGACCGCCTTGCGGATGATGGCGCGGGCTTCCCGGATGGTGAAGCTCATCGGAAGCCTCCCGAGAAGACGACATCGGAGAACAGAGCGTGTTTCTCCGGATCGTACGGCGTGCGGGTGGTGTCGTAGAGCCGCGCGGCGTCATCCACGGGGTTGGGATTCTGTCGCAGCTTCTCGTCGGCCGTGGGCAGATAGCAGCTCGCGATCTCCTTGCCGAACTCGGGCATCTTGCAGCGCATGGCGCTGATCACCGAGATGAGCGTGCCGTAGGGCACGGCCGGATCGGCCATGAGCAGCGCCTGGTAGGTCTCGGCCTTGCGCATCTTCCCGCCGAACCGACTGGCGGCGATCTGGGCCAGCGCCGCGTTGAGCTTGCGATAGTCGAAGACCGGGGCGACGTCCATCGAGGGCTCGTCGACGCAGACCTGCTGGACGCAGTGATTGGTCTCGCACAGGTAGTCGCCGTCGCAGGGCTCGCCGGGCTTGCCGGTGAGTCCGAGGATGAGCTTGGGTGCCTTGAGCGATCCCTCGAGGCCCGAGATCGAGAACAGGAGCAGCTTGTCCTTGGTCACCGCCACCGCCAGCCCGAGCGGCTGCTCGTCGGGGTTGGTGGCGGGGTTGTTGACCTGATCGGGCGGCGGCGCGCCCTGATCGGGGAGTTGCGTATTGATCTGGCCGAAGATGACGTTGGCCGAGACCGACGCGAGCAGGAACAGCATCAGGTTGGTGACGATGTCGAGATAGGGGATGAGGTTGATCTCACCACCCTCGATCTCTTCTTGCTCGACATCGTCCTCGCGGCGCTTGATGGCGCGGCGAGTCTTGTTGCGTACCTGATGCGCGCTGAGCATCGAGTTGTCTCGGCGCGCCTATTCCGCCTGGTCCAGACCCGGCGCCGCGCCAGCGCTGCGGCCGCCCTGGCCCTGACCGGCGGCGCCCTCGGCCAGCAGGTTCTCGAAGCGCAACGCGAAGGCCTCGAGATCGGCGATGACCTTCTTCATGGCCGCCGACAGGAGCAGGTGCGCGATCATGCAGAGGAGCGCGATCGCCAGCCCGTACGCCGTGTTGTACATGGCCTCGGCGATACCCTCGGACAGCTTCTCTTCCTTCTCGGCCGGGTTGGATTCGCCCAGCGAGGCGAAGGTGCGGATGAGGCCGGTGATGGTGCCGAGGAGGCCGGTCAGCGTGGAGATGTTGGCCATCGACCACAGCGCGCCGATGCGCGTCTTCACCTCTGGCATCGCGTCGGTCATGGTCTCTTCCATGGCCTGCGCCACGGCGGCCTCGCCGCGGTGGAGGCGGTTCAGACCCGCCTTGGCCACGCGCGCGACCGGGGCGGTGGTCGCGTCACACAGCTTCTTGGCCCGATCGACGTTGTTGGCCGCGAGCAGGCGCTTGATCTGTTCCAGGAAGGCCTTGGCGTTGAGATGGCCACGGCCCAGGAAGTACATCGAACGTTCCACGATCAGGGCGATGACCACCGCCAAGAAGAACGTGTTGATGATGAAGAACGGCCCGCCCTTCGAGAAGACTTCACTTAGCCAGTCCATGGGATCGCTCGGCCTCCGCGGGGATTATCTCGGTTTTACCGATGAGCGCTCGTACGCGTCAAGGTAGCGCGGCGCGAATACCAGTGCCAATCAGCGAACTTATGCAAGCAGGTGCGGGAGGCGCTCGTGAGATCTCGGTTCACAGCGCATCGATGGGAGCGTCGACACCCGCGTCGACCGTCGTCGTCGCGGTCGCCCCCGCCATGATCCACCGCTCGACGGCGTCGAGCTTCTCCTGACACAGCTTGGGATTGTTGTACGGCATCGTGCCCACTTCGGGGTCGAGCGGGCCAGGAAACTCGCCCAGAATGATCATCAGGTAGCTGTTGGCGGGATCGAAGGGGACGATGCGCTTGAACGCCGGGAACAGGGTCGAGTCGATGTTGACGTTCTGCGGGATGGTCTGCCCGTCCTCCAGGGAGAGCCCGCCCGCCTCCAGCGCGGCGCCCTTGTGGCAGGACACGAACGCCGAGCAGCTGGGCGTGAAGATCTTCTCCTGCAGCCAGGCCAGGTCGCTGTGCGTGGTCGCTTCCATGCACGAGGCCGAGATCGCGTCGACGCCACCATCTCCATCCCCATCATCGCCGCTGCACGCCGGCACCATCGAGCACGCGAGGAGGGTGGCGAAGTACTGCTTCGACATCATCGGCGCCGACCGTATCACGGCGGCGGCGGCGGCGGCGCCGGGACCAGATCGCCGAACCGCGGCAAGGGACCGGTGGCGCCGAAACGAGCCGGGACCGTGCCGCGAACGAACGGGACCCACACCGCGCTCTGTGACGGACCCGACGGTCCGCCGCTCCATTCTTCGGCGCGGACGAAGGTCACACCAGGTGGTACCGGGAAGTCACGCACCGGGTTGGGCGGGTGCGCGGCCTTCATGAAGTCGAGCCAGATCGGGACGGCGGCGCCGCCGCCGGTGATCTTGTCGCCGATCGGCGTGGAGTCGTCGCGGCCGATCCACACCCCGCACAGGAGATCGGGCGTGAAGCCGATGAACCACACGTCCTTGAAGTTGGCCGAGGTGCCGGTCTTGCCGCCGGCGGGCCGGCCCAGCTCGGCGGCGCGGCGGGCGGTGCCCCGCGTGACCACGCCCTTCATCATGTCGATGAGCACGTACGCGACGTCGGGTGGGAGCACCTGGGGGCCGGGCGGCCGGGTGCGGTTGTCGACCAGGACCGTGCCGGCGCCGTCGGCGACCAGGTCGTAGAAGTGGGCCTCGACCTTGCGGCCGCCGGCGGCGATGCCAGCGTAAGCGGTGGCCAGCTCGAGCAACGTGAGATCGGGCGTGCCCAGCGCCACCGAGATGTGGCGCGGGATCTTGGAGCCGATGCCGAAGCCGCGCAGAACCTCGATCACGCGATCGAGCCCGACGTCGACGGTGAGCTGAACCGAGATGGTGTTGAGGCTCTTGGCGAGGGCGGTGCGCAGCGTGACCCAGCCGGTGTACTTGCCGTCGTAGTTGGACGGCGACCAGATGCCGACCGCGGTCGGTACGTAGACCGGGCCGTCGTAGAGCCGATCGACGGGAGTGTGGCCCGCCGCCAGCGCCGCACCATAGATGAAGGGCTTGATCGCCGAGCCGACCTGCCGCTCGGCCTGCGAGGCGCGATCGAACTGGCTCGACTGCCAGTCGTAGCCACCGACCAGGGCCCGCACGCGGCCGGTCGACGGCTCGATGGCGATGAGGGCGCCCTGGACGGCGGGATGCTGGGCCAGGGCCGCGCCCATCTTCGCCGGCAGGTCGGGCCGGGCCGGGTCCCTGGGGTCGTCGGGCTTGCCGAGGTCGACGATGCGCACCGGCAGCAGGTCGCCGATGGCCAGGGCGACGTCTTGCTCGCTCTTCCAGCGGCGAAGCTCGTCGGCGTCCTTGTCGGCGAGCGCCAGCTCGAGCGGGCCGATGTCGACGGTGATGCCGCCGCGCCGGGGCAGCTCGGTGATCATGCCGGCGTAGATGGTCTCGGGCTCGACGCGTTCGGTGGTGATGCCGCCCTCGAGCGGCGTGCCGGCGCGATAGGGGTGGGCCGGCCCGGCGGCGTAGGCCTCGCGCGCATCCTTGGCGATGGCGCCGATGGGGCCGTGGAAGCCGAGGCGGCGGTCGAGGGTCTCGAGGCCCTTGCGCAGCGCCGCCTCGGCGGCGGCCTGCATGCGGGTGTCCAGCGTCGCGTAGAAACGCAGGCCGCCGTGGAACAGCTTGTCGACGCCGAGGTTCTGCTGCGCGGTCTGGCGGATGCGCTCGACGAAGTAGGGCGCGGCCAGGTGGTTGAGCGGCTGATCGCCGAGGATGGCGATGGGCTCGGCCAGGGCGGCCGCCTGCTCGGTGTCGTTGATGTAGCCCTCCTCGCGCATGCGGCGCAGCACGCGAATCTGCTGCTGGCGGGCGAGGTGGAAGTTGCGGTGGGGCGCGTAGTCGCTCGGCGCCGGCACCAGGCCGGCGAGCAGCGCGGCCTCGGCCAGGGTCACGTTCTCGATGTTCTTGCCGAAGTAGCTCTGGGCCCCGGCCTGCACGCCGTAGGCGTTGTTGCCGAGGAAGATCTGGTTCAGATAGATCGACAGGATCTCGGGTTTGGACAGCTCGCGCTCGAAGCGGACCGCCAGCACGATCTCCTTGAGCTTGCGCTCGTAGCTGCGCTCGTTGCCGACGATCATCAGCTTGATCACCTGCTGGGTGATCGTCGACGCGCCTTCCTTGGTCTTGCCGGCGTTGAAGTTCTTCCACGCCGCGCGGCCGATGCCGATCACGTCGAAGCCAGGGTGCTCCCAGAAACGCGCGTCCTCGGCGGAGATGAACGCGGCCGGCACGTGCGGCGGCATGCGATCGAGCGGCACGACCTGGCGGTTCTCGATGTAGAAGGCGCCGATCTCCTCCCCGTCCGACGAGATCACCAGGCTCTTGCGGTTAGGCCGGTAGTCGAAGGCCTGGGTCAGGTCCTTGGGCAGGGTGTCGTTGATGGTCACGACCGCGAGGTAGGCGAAGGCGGCGCCGGCGGAGACGCCGTAGACGGTCAGCAGCGCCAGGATGCGCAGGATCGAGAAGGCGCGGATGCGGCGGCGGCGGCGGCGTTCGCGTCGCGGCTTGGCGTCCGAGGCTTCGACTGGCACCATGGAGATGATGGACCCCGCGCCGACGACGAGCAACCGCGCGGCGCGCGGCACGTTGCTCGCCGGCGTGCTGGCACTTGCGCTCGCGGTGCGGCCCGATGGCGCGGCCGGGCAGGCCGACATCGACGAGCCCATCGCGGGGCCGATCGATCCGGGCGCGCAGAACGCGCCGCCGCGCGAGATCTCGGCGTCGACGGCCTTGCCCGACATCCCGGTCACCATCCCCGACGGCATCGCGGTGATGGCGTTCGAGAACAACTCGGGCGTGCGCGCGCTCGACTGGGTGCAGGCCGGGATCCCGCTCATCATGGGCGAGCGGCTCGAGCAGGTGATCGGGCTGCGCCCGACCTGGGGCCCGCTGGTCGTGCCCGAGGGCCCGCCGGTGATCGGGGCGGAGGACTCGGTGGCGGCGTTCGCCGGGCCTCGGGGCGCGCGCTGGGTGGTGACGGGGTGGGTGCAGCGGCCGGGCTGGCAGCTGCGGGTCAAGACCACGCTGTGGCGCGTCGACGGCGGCAAGGCGGTGGTGGCGGCCGAGCACGACGCCATCGGGCCGATCGGCGACGGCTACCGGTTGATCGGCGAGACCCTGGTCGAGCTGGTGAAGCAGGCGGGTTGGCCGCTGGCGCCCGACGGCGAGGCCCGGCTGCGGATCATGCCGAGCAAGGACATCTACGGCTTCACGCTGGTGGGCCGCGGCCTCGGGCGCTGGCTCGGCGCCGTGACCACCGCGCCGGTCGCCGACCCCGACGGGCGCGTGCCGTCGCCGCGCGACGCAACCGGCGCGCTGCTGCCGGCGGTCCGCGACGTCGTCGAGCGCGACCTGGTGCGCGCGGCCTTCATCGAGCCGACCATGGTCGAGGGCCAGCGCCTGATCGGCGAGCTGTGGTCGACCGACCTCGATCCCAAGGTCGCCGCGCGTGGCGCCGGCAAGTTCTCGTACGCGGTCGATCTTCGCCCCGACTACGTGCCCGCGCTCGGCGCCGCCGCAGAGCGAGCGCGCGCCGCCGGCAAGCGCGACATCGCGCTCGATCTGTTCTCGCGCCTGGTGCGAGAGCGACCGTGGGATCTCGACGCACGCATCGGCGCCGGTGACGCGGCCTGGCAGGCCGGTGACGCCGCCCAGGCCCTGCGCGAGCTGGGGCGCGTCGTCGAGCGGCGCCCCGATGATCTGCGGGCACGGCGCCTGCTCGCGCTCATCCACGGCGCCCAGGGCGACGTGGCGGCGCTCGCCGCCGAGCTCGAGGAGGTGACGCGGCTCGCGCCCGAGGACATGGAGGCGTGGGTCGACCTGGGCGCGGCGTGGTCGGAGATGGGCCGGCTCGAGGACGCGACCCGGGTGCTCGAGAAGGTGGCGGTGGCGCGGCCCGGCGACGCGACCGCCCACAAGCGGGTCGCCGATCTGTGGCGGCGGCGTGGCGACGTGGCCAAGGCGGTCGAGTGGTACGGCAAGACCCAGGTGATCGCGCCCGACGATCCGCGGCCGGTGTTCCTGACCGGCGCCACCTACTTCGACGCCGGTCGCTTCGACGAGGCCCACAAGACGTTCCTGCGGGCCCAGCGCTTCCCGGCATGGCTAGGCCAGACCTATCTCGCGATCGGCGCGGCGGCGTGGCGGGCCGGTAAGGCCGAGGAGTCGCTGTGGTACTGGCGGCGCGCGGCCCAGCGGCGGCCGCGCAGCGCGGCGGCGCGCTACGACCTGGCGATGGCGGCCTCGGCGCGGGGCCTGACCGAGCTGGCGCTGTCGCAGCTGGCGGTGCTCGAGACCCTGTCGCCCGGCGACGGCGGGGCTTCGTACCTGCGCGGCGTGGTCGCGCTGCGCGCCGGCGATCGCGAGACCGCGCGCGTGGCCTTCGCCGAGGCCCTCGGTCGCGATCCCGATCTGGCCGACGCCCGCTGGAACCTTGGCGTGCTCGGCCGCGGCGGCGACGACCTCCGCTACGAGGGCCTGCCGCGCCTGGAGCTGCCGTTCGGCGATCGGGACGCGTTCCGCGCCGCGATCGAGTCGTTCAGCGCGATCGAAGGCAGGATGACCGGGCTGCGGGTCCAGTTCGCCGCCCACGTGCTGGCCGCGCTGACCGTACTCGGTGAGGGCCCGGGCAAGGACCCCAAGGCGCCGCGCACCGGCCCGCGTCTGTGTCCGCTCGTGACCGTGGCCTCGCGCTGGGAGATGGCGCAGAAGGCGCTCGACGGCTTCGTCAAGGCCGGCCTCGAGCTCGAGGAGGCGCACGAGGTGATCGCGACCTACGACGATCACGGCGAGACCACGTCGCTCGGTCCGGCCCTGCGCCAGCGCGTGGCGTCGGTGCGCACCGGCTACCGCGCCGCGCGCGCCGACGTGCGCGAGATGCGCAGCTCGCTCAAGACCCAGCTCGGCCGCGAGTTGACCCGGCGCGGCTGTCGCGAGGATCTGCTGGCCGCCGCCGCCGCCCAGCCATCGCTGTACCGCACCGCCGCCGACGACGCGGTCCGGACCACCGGCGTCTTCGTGCCTCGGCCGCCGGTCGCCCCGCCGGCCCAGGCGACGTTCTTCATCGACAACCGAGCCTGCGCCGATCCGCTCGCCGTCATCATCGACGGCACCAAGCTCGACGAAGTGCCGGCCGGCGAGCGCGCCGCCCTGCAGGCCCGGGTCGGCCGCCGCGCGTTGTGCCTGCTGCCGCAGCCCTCGGGCTTGAGCTGCGGTGATCGCGGCACGGTGCGCGAGGTCTACATGCACGACGGCTGGAGCGCGCTCATGCACTGTCCGTGATCGGATCGTCCAGGTCCACGTCCAGGTCGACGTCGCCGATCACGCTCACGTCCACCATCGGCGTCCTCTCGTGATCGTTGACGTGGCCGTTGTCGTGAGCGTGGACGTCGACGTGGACCTGGACGGTCTGGGCTTGCCCATCGTGGACCTCACCGGAGAGCATGCGCATCGTGGATGCGTGTTCATGCGGCGCTTGTAGCCAGCCAGAGACGCGCATACACTATGCGCATGGTCAAGGCGTCCAGGAAGGTCGCGGCAAACCTCTCGGTGCGTTCGGATCTCGTTCGCCAAGCGCGGGCGATGAAGATCAACCTCTCGGAGCTGCTCGAGCGGGCCCTGGAGGAGGTGGTTCGTGAGCACCTGCGCCGCCGGTGGCTCGGCGAGAACGAAGACGCGATCGACGCGTACAACGCGCAGGTGGCGAAGCGTGGCGTCTTCAGCGACGGATGGCGCCGATTCTGATGGCGCAGTTCGATCTGCATCGGAATCCTCGCGGTGGCACCTATCCGTTGCTGCTGGACGTGCAGTCCGAGATCCTGGCGCGGCTGACGACCCGTGTCGTGGTTCCGATGATCTCGGTCAAGCGCCATGGAGCACGGCCGATCACTCGCTTGAATCCCGTGGTGCGGGTCAAGGGCACGGAATACGTCCTGGTGTTCCAGGAGCTGGCAGCGATTCCCGCGGCTGCGCTCGGCGAGGTCGTCGGTTCGCTCGCGCAGCAACGCGTTCAGTTCGTCGCGGCGATCGATCTGCTCTTCACCGGGATCTGACCTCGCCAGTCAGGGTCATCGAGATCCGCGCCGTGTCGCGGTAGGTCAAGACGGCGACCTGGTCGCGATCTTCCCAGCGGACCTTGCCGGGGATGCGGCGGGTGAGGCGCTCGACGATGGGGATGCCGGCGGCGCGCACCAAGATGGCGAGGCGGCGAGCCTGGAGGATGAAGAGGTTGGCTTCGGCCTTGAAGACGCCGCAGGGCTCGCGCTCGTGCTCGAAGCGCACCCACTCGACCGTCGTGCGGATGGGTAGGGGCGCCGGGAGCGTGCGCCCCAGGTTCCGGGTGCAGCGCTTGCGCCGGGACATGGCGCGCGAAGGCTAGCAGGCGGAAACCCCGCGGGCTTGACCCGCCACCATGGTGGCGAGACGGTCAGGCCGGCGGAGCGGGCCGTGCGTTGGAATCGGACACGACCGCGACGTCGACGCCAGAGGTCCATCCGATGACATCAACATCGAGGACCGCGGAACCAGGAGCTCCTGTGAAGAAGACGAAGGCTTTCCATCGCTGCGTGGCCCTGGTCACGCTGGCCCAGTTCCTCGCCCTCTCGTGCGGCGGCAAGCAGACCCCGATCACCGGCGGTGGCGCCGGGACGACGGTCGCGCAGCCGGGTGGGCAGCCGCTCATCCAGACCGGCGACGCACCCAAGGGTTTGACGCTCCGGTTGTCGGA
>SXGT01403128.1_pt1 | contig 20539 bp, 12 predicted proteins | sample 3176221 | NCBI WGS metagenome assembly SXGT01 (sample SAMN11356862, study PRJNA531348) | freshwater metagenome | isolation source: freshwater sample F1-120 | place: China: Fuxian Lake, Yuxi | collected 2017-12-25
CCTCACACGCCGCCAAGGACCGCGCGCAAGATACCGCGGGGTCCGAAAGAACGTCTTCGACTTACGCCGCACCGCCGCGGTCGAGAACCTGATCACGGCCGACAGGCTCGCTTCCTAGATTCTGTTCGGTGTTCTAGGTGCGCGGACGCCAGGGATGAGGCTTGTCCTTGGGCGTGGGCGTCGGCTCGAGCAGCGCCTGCAGGCGCATGGCCCAACCGGAAGTGGCGGAGGTCGCGGTCGCCACGCGCGTGCGTGCGGCCTCGGGCACGGGCGGCGCGGGAACGGCAGCGGGCTTCGTGATCACGTCGTGAATTCGCGGCTTGGACGGCATCGCGCGCTCCTCATTCCCGGCAGGCGCGCGCACCCTCCGCCAAAGCTGGGCGCCCGTCCAGTTCCGGGATGCAGACTTTGCGGGCATTGAGTACGGTCGCGCCCCGAACGCGGCGAGTGGGGAGACATGAGCCAAACATCATCGCATGTTCTCGTGACGGGCGGCGCCGGCTTCATCGGCTCGCATCTGGTCGAGCATCTGGTGGCCGAGGGCCACCGCGTCACGGTCGTCGACGACCTCTCGACGGGCACGCGCGAGAACCTCGCGGCTGTCCTTCCCGCTGGGCGCGTCGCGCTGGTGTGCGCCGACATCGCCGCGGGTCCGGATCCGCGCGGGGCCTTGGATGGAGAGGGCGGTGGGCTCGTCGCGGACGTTCGCGTGGCCGAGGCGGAGAGGACGTTCGGCCCGATCGAGCGCATCGTGCATCTGGCGGCGCAGGTCTCGGTCGTGCGGTCGATCGAGTGCCCGCTCGATGATTTGTACACCAACCTTTTGGGTACCGTGCGTGTGCTCGAGCTCGCGCGCCAGCGGCGCGTGCAGAAGGTCGTCGTGGCGTCGTCCGCGGCCGTGTATGGGGATGGCGCGGTGCCCGCGCGCGAGACGGATCCGGCGTGGCCGCTCTCGCCCTATGGCCTCCATAAGTACGTCACCGAACACCACGTCCGCCTCTACGCCGAGTTGCACGCGGTGCCCGGGCTGAGCCTCCGGTTCTTCAACGTGTTCGGACCACGCCAGAGCCCGACCAGCGCGTATGCGGGCGTGATCTCGATCTTCCTGGCGCGGGCGCTGCGGGGCGAGCCGCTGACGGCCTTCGGCCAGGGTGCGACGACGCGGGATTTTGTGTGGGTGGGCGACGTGGCCGAGGCCATCGCGACGGCGCTCTGGGCGGTGCCCGGGCGCGGGGAAGTGTTCAATGTCGGGACCGGTCGCTCGGTGTCGATTGCGGAGCTGGGGCGGCAGGTGATCGCGGCCACGCGCTCGTCGAGCGAGCTCGTGCTGGCGCCCGCGCGCGTCGGCGACATCGCCCATTCGCGGGCCGAGGTCTCGCTCATCGCGGCCGAGCTCGGTTGGCGCGCGCGGCTGTCACTGGCCGATGGGCTCGTCGCGACCGCGCGTTGGATGGGCCTGACGGGCGGTTGAGGGCGCGTGCGCCGAGGTGCGGCATGCCTCGCCCCGACCTTGCGCGCCTGGCCGCGGTGGGATAGAGCGGGCCACCTGCTGGGAGGCGCGTGTGGATCGTCGGTCGTTGGTGTGCGTTTGGACGGGGTCCTTCGTGGTGCTCGCCGGATTTGCAGCCGCATGCAATGAAGAAGCGACGGGCGTGGCTGGGGACGTCGCAGGCGCGGATTCGGTCGACGCCAAGGCTCCGACCGGCGAGGTGGCGGTGACCACCAACGGCACGCAGGGGCCCGAGGTCAGCGTCGTGCCCGACGTGGCCCAGCCGAGCGGCTGCGACAAGAACGGCTTCACCGCGATCAGCTCGATCTTCGAGCAAGAGCCGGAGTTTGCACGTCTCTTGGCGCAGTCGTCGCCGAACGGGCCGTTCGATGCGCTCTCGATCGAGATCTACACGAGCTCCGATTACACCGGGGGTGCCACCGGCCCCGGTCGGTACTCGCTCGCCGACACCAACTACGCGACGTGCGCGAACTGCGTCATCCTGCGTGAGGGATGCGGTCCGTCGGGGTGCGACCGGAAGTACTATGCGGACAAGGGCGATCTGGTCATCACGGAGTGGGACGCCAAGGGCGAGCGCTTCCGCGGCTACCTCGACCAGGTCATCGCACGCGAGGTCAAGATCGACGCGAACACGTACGTGTCGACGCCGGTCGAAGGCGGCAAGACCTGGTGCGTCGGCGGCATCCCGTTCGAGGGGGCCGTCGTGCCGCTGCCGGTCTCGGACAAGACCCAGCCCACGTGCGTCGCGGCCGGCACCGGCACGCTGCTCCACGACAACGTCAAGGATCTCAGCCTCAAGAACTGCAACGGCGAGGCGGTGTCGCTGCACGCGACGTGCGGCGATTCGCGCAAGGCGCTGTGGCTGATCGGGACCACCGGTTGGTGCACGGCCTGTAAGGAGTTTCTCGCCGATTTTGCGAGGAACAATGGCGGCTCGATCGCGCGTGAGTCGGTCCATCGGAACCAGCCGGGACTCGACATGCTGATCTTTCTCGCCGAGGACGAGAACGGCGGCAAGCCGACCGAGTCCTTCTGCAAGGCGTATGCGGTCGAGAACAAGGTGGATCCGGCGATGGTGCTCGTCGACTCGGCCGATCCGGCCGTCAACATCGCGCTCATCGACAGCGCCTCGTCGTATGTCGAGGTCAACGGCCTCGGCAATCTCTGGCAGGTGCTGAACCCGTATTTGACGGCAGACTCGGCCGGCAGTGTGACCACCGGCTATCCGTGGTGGGGTCTGCTGCGAAGCAAGAACATGGAGTACGTCTGGAGCGACAACGCGCAGGAACAGACGTTCGAAGAGGCGCTCGACGGCCTCCTCAAGGGGAATTGAGCGGCCCGTCGCCCGGCCGGCGGTAGCCGCAGCCGATCGGCGGGTGCTTGCGCTGCGTGGTGCTCCGAATCGCGGCGAGGCCGCTCGGCGAGGCCGGCGCGTCGTCGTCCCACCAGCGCATCGAGACGTGCATGTGATGGTGGTGAAACGGCCAGCCGTCGCCGTAGGCGAGGCTCGCGATGACGCGCTGCGCGAGCTCGCTCGTGAGGGTGCCGGCCGTCTTCTGGCGATTGACCTCGGCGATGAGGAGCGGCGCGAGGAGCTTATCGACGCCGATGACGCGGACGCGCGGGCTGCGATTGAGCATCGCCATGAAGTAGACCGTGCGCGGGAGATCGACGACGTGGCGCGCGACGCTGGTGCAGAAATAGCCGTCGCTGTCACTCTCGTTGGGACCGCACACGATCGAGCCGGATGAATCACCGTCGGTTTGGTAATACGCAATGTCGATATTGCCACCTTGATCATGGGTCGATTCCGGATGGCGCGGGTCGCCAACGTCGAAGCCGGGCGTGACGGCGTCGCGATCGCCCATGTCGAGGAGGCCCAGGCGATCGGTTCGGGGGAACGTGAGCTGAACGTCGTGAATGGCGGCTCGGACGAGCATGATCAGCTCGCGGCGGAGCCAGCGGTAGCTGGAGTAGCTCTCGAGGCTGTAGCCGCTCGGCACATACGGATCGTCGGCGCGGGGAAACGGAAAGTGGTAGACGATGCCGGTCGATTTGCCATTGTAGCCGCGGCACTCATCGGCTTGAAAATGATCGGTGCAGAGGACGTCATCGACCCACGAGGTGGTCGCGACGTGCAGGGCATAGGGGTTCTGGGCGCCGCCGAAGGGGCGGACGCGGAAGAGCCCGGTGACGCTCGCGGGCATCGAGAGGATCGCGTGGTACTCGAGATCGTTCTCGTTCGCGCGCGAGGTGGCGCCGTAGGTTTCAGGGCCGACGCGCGAGCCGAGGAGCGCGCCGCTCTCGTCGTAGGCGATGAGATCCAGATCGCCATTGGCGTGCGAGAACTCGATGCCGACCGTCCCGAGTGTCGCGGCGGGGAAGGTGAGTCGATACCAATCGTCGTCCGCGCAGAGTGACAGGTCGTCGCGCGTGAAAGTGCCAGGTGTCTGGGTCGGCGGGTCGACGACGCGCGGGGTGGTCTTGGTGTCGTTGGGCTCGAGAGGGTCCGCCGTGCAGATGAACGGTGTGCTCACGTAGCCGGCATTGCAGGCCTCCATGGCCGGGTCGCAGCCGTGCCCCGCGGGGCACTCGGAGTCCTCGGCGCAGCCGGGCCAGCAGGTGTCGGTCGACGAATCGCAGCCGTAGCCGAGCGCCTGCGGGCACGGCGTGCCGTTCGCGCAGCTCGCCATGCACGCGCGATTCGCGCCGCCGACGCCGACACAGGTCGAGCCCGCCGGGCAGTCGTTGTTGCATCCGAAAACAAGGCAATATCCGCCGACAAAACCGTTGGCGTTGCCGCCAAAACCCTCGACGTTGCAGCTCGCGCCCGGGTCGAGGCAGTCGCCGTCGCGCAGGCAGGGGCCGCCGATAGGGCTCGTGCCCGGGCTGACGCCCTCGTACCACCAGCAGGTGCCGTCCTCGTCGCAGAGGTGGCCCTCGCCGACGCGGCAATCGCGCGCGCCATCGCAGGTGGCGAGGCAGCGCGGCGTGTCGTCGAACGCGTAGCAGGTCGAGCCGGCGGGGCACGCGACGGTCGTGCAGTCGGGTGCGCAGTAGCCGCCGGGGAGCTCGAGGCAGGCGGGGCTCTCGCCGTCGCAGTCGGCGGCGGTGGTGCAGGGGGCGCCGACGGAGCGGGGCGACCACGCCGCGACGTCGGTGTCCGAGGTGGCGGTTTCGGGCGTCGTCGGGTCGATCTCAGCGGCGCCATCAGGGAGCGCGTCCGCGGGCGCGTCGGCCGTCGCGACCGTGTCGGAAGCGACCGTCGCATCGGATGCATCGGCGGTATCGGGGGCAGTCGGGCGGCTCGCGTGCTCGGAGCTGCCACAGGCCGCAAAGAGGGCCAAAACCGAAAGCAGACAACGTCGGAGCATGAGCGTGCCTTGGACGCAGAGGCACGGACCGTAGCGCCTCCGACGCCCCGCTGGCAAGCACGCGTCGAGCGAGCGCGCTCGCCCGACGCCCCCGCGCTCGACTATTGGACGACGACGACGTCGCTCGCGCCGCGCCCGAACGTCTCGGGCGCGTACATCTCCTCGGCCTTGGACGGCGGCACCACGAATGTGCCAGGCGTCGTGGCGCGCGCGAAATACGTATAGGTATACACCCCCTCCCAGAGGAGCGACGTGAAGGCCTCGGCGCGCTCGTCGCGCAGGTTCTCGTGCTGGTACCAGGGGCCCCACCACCAACGGTAGCGACCGCGGCCCAGTTGGCCGTCGAAGTCGCCGCCGTGAAGGTCGCCGTCCTCGTCGCGGGGAGGCGTGGCCTGCGTGCCCTTGAGCTCCGGATTGAGCGTCTCGAAGCCGGCCGGCATCGGGTCGACGAGCGCGACGTGATAACGCCGATCCTCGGTGTGCATGAGCAGCGACACCTTCACGCGTGCGCCGGCCCGAACCGTCCAAGTGCCATCGGGGTTGTGTTTGACGTCATTCGGATCGTCGACCGATGCGTATTTGCGCTCGACGTGGAAGCCGTAGTCGGCGGCCGCCAACTTGAGGGACTTCGGCGCGTAGCGCATCTCGATCCGATAGTACATGCGGCCGGGCCCGTCCTTGGCGAGCGTGAGGTCGGCGGCGCCGCCGATGTCGGCGAGGTACTTCATCGGGACGTCGACCTCGTGGCGCTCGGTCGTGCGGCCCTTGAAGGCGTGATCGCCGGCATATTTGTCGCCGAGCCAGATGCGCACGACGAAGTTCGGCTCGATCTTCTCGAAGGTGTTGAAGTAGTTGTCGAGCGCCAAGAGGACCCAGGCACTCTCCTGGGTATTTTCCCAGCGGCCCTGTTTGCGGTGGCCGAGGAGGCCCTTGACGAGCTTCGGGATGAGGTCCGACTTCGGCTGATCGAGGATGAGGTCGTCGAGGAGGAGGCCGTCGACGCGCCGATCTGAGTGAAGCAGGAGGTAGGCTCCGTCGCCGTACGAGGTCGTGAAGTGCGCGGCGCCGGCCGTCTCGGACACGCGGTTGTCGAGGTGGCGGCGGATCGCCGCGACGTCACTCTCGTAGTCCTTCTGGCCGGAGAAGACCGGATAGAGCCAACCGACGAGCTCGAGCCCGACCTTGTCGAGACCGCCGCCTTCCTTGAGAAGGGCGCGCGCGCGGACGGCGTCGCGATCGCCGCCGAAATTGCGGACGTAGAGCGCAAACGCCTCGAGCGTCCGGCGCGTCTCCTCGGAGTAATAGGGCCGCTGCATATGCGAGCGAATATCGCGCAAATAGCCGAGCGCCTGCTCGAGCATGCGCTCGTTGACGGGGAAGCCCTTGGCCTTCACGCGCAGGAGCGCGTGGGTGACGTGGATCGTCAAGAACGGCCAGGTCTCCTCGTCCGAGCGCCAGAAGCCCCAGCCGCCGTCGTGCGACTGCATGCCCTGGAGGCGCTTGAGATCGCGCTCGACGTAGGCCGTCAGCTCCGCCGGGGCCGGGAGGTTGCCGGCCTTGAACGCGCTGAGCACGTCCTTGAGCGCCGCGATGCTCATGATGCGCGACGCGACCTGCTCGGAGCAGTCATAGGGATACGTGACGAGATACACGAACGCGTCCGTGAGTGCCTGCAATTGCGTCGACGAGGTCTGAACCTCCAGCCCGCCGAATTGAGTGACGACCTCCTCGGGCAATTTGACAGGTTGCACCGCGCCGCCTTGGTCGACCTCCCCGTAGGTGGCAAATGCCTCCGTGGTCGCGGGCGTCCACACCGGCAGTTTCACCTCCGACGCGTCGGCCCACTTGCCGCTCGCGGCGCCGGCCTGGAAGCGCGCCGTTCCCGCCATTTCGGCGGAGATCGGGAAGCGCACCTCGACGCGATCATTGGCGGGCACCTTGACCTTGCGGCCCGCGCCTTCGGTGATGGTGGCGTTGCTGGCGCGCACCGCGACGTTCACCTCGAGCGCGCCGTCGGTCTGGTTCTGGACGACCACCGGGAGCTCGAAGCGGTCCCCGAAATTGAGAAAACGCGGAGCGGACATGCGCACCATGAGTGGCAATCTCGCGGTGATCGTCGATTCACCCGAGCCGAAGAGAGTGGTGCCACTCACCGCGACCGCATAGACGCGATAGCGCGTGAGGTTGTCCGGCATCTTGACGGCGACGCGGGCCGTGCCGTCCGGTCCGGTCGGGACGGCGGGCGCGAACACGGCCAGAGCGTCGAAGTTCTTGCGGATCATGATCGGCGCGTCTGGGCTGCGTTCGGGATCCGCCGCCGCGGCTTCCATCGGCGGCGCGGGCGCGGGATGGGGCATCCCCGCAGTCGGCTCCTCGGCCGCCGCGCGGAGCATGTGTGCGCTCGCGTCTTTCTTCATCGCCGACTTGGCGTCGTCGGCGCCTTCGTTGTCACCGCCCCCGCCCGGACCGCCGAGCTTGGCGAAGAGCTCGCTCATCGCCGCGAGCATGACGTTGCTGCGGAGGTAGCGCGACTGGGTCGGGTCGCCGCGCAGTTGGTAGAAGCTAGCGATCGGATCGGGCACCCAGAAATTCGTGAGGGCCAGCACGGACTCGTCGACGACGACGAGTGCGACCTCGGCACCCGCAACGGGTTTGCCGTCGGCGTCCTTGACTACCACGGTGACACCGGTGTCGGCGGCCGGCTCCGTCCGCGGCGCGTCCGGCTTGACCTCGAGCGTCAGGCGCCGCGAGCTCGCGGGTACATTCACCGGCAGCGTTCCGACCGCGAAGGCGGGGCGCATCGGCGCGTCGGGCACGGGCTTGCCGTCGTCGTTGGTACGATCGGCGGCCCCGTTGACGTTCACCGACAGCGAGAAGCCCGGGATCATCCAGTCCTCGATCGGCACCTTCACCGTGTAAGTGCCACGGTCGAACGTGAACGGCGTATTCGTCACCATGCCGGCGCGGCGCACGGACCAAATGCCGCTGCCCTTGGTAAACGGGATCTGCAGAAGGAATTCGGCACTCTCGCCGATGGCATATTCCTTCTTCGACGGGATGATCTGGACCGCCTCCTGTTTGAGGTCGCGATCGACCGGCGTCTTGCCGCCGGGGACCCACACCGTGATCTCTGTTTCGTTGGGACGCTTCGCGCCGTCGACGATGCGCGCGGTGATGCGATGACGGCCGCCTTCCTTGGGGTGGAACGTGCAGCGGGCGGCTTCGGCGGCGGCCGCGACGTTGCAAGTCTCAGGGTCGGCCTCGATCTCCTGCCAGCCCTTCTTCTTCACCTTCTTCCAGTCGAGCCGCACCATCGTCATCGTGATGGCGGTGCCGACCTGGCGTTTGCCGTCGAGGTCGGCGACCACCGTCTCGACCTCGACGGGCTTGCCGGCCTCGAAGAAGAAGCGCGAAGTCTTGAGCCCGACGTAGAAATTCGCCGGGTGGACCAGGAGTCCGGCGGAGGTCGAGAAGGCCTGACGGTTGACGTCTTGAACGGTCGCTTGCGCGCCGACCGACATCGGGCGCGGCGGGTTGACCGACTCGAAGTCGATCTTGAGGATGTGGGTGCCCGAGCCGTCGCTGCGCCCCTTGAAGTTCTGGTACATCTGGGCTTGCCGGCCGCGGCCGCGGTAGCCGCCCTCGTCACCGTAGTGCCACCACGGGGTCCAGCGGCCGAAGACGAAGCCCTCGTGATTGGGCGGCGAGAACGAGCCGGGGCTCGCGGTGACGGACCAGTTGACCTCGGCGTTCGGAAGCGGGCCGCCCGCAAAGTAGCTGGCGGTGACCGACACGTTCGCGTGGCCGCCGACGAAGAACGGTCCCTCGCTCGGCTTGGCGACGACCTCGAATTCGGGTCGGCGGAACTCCTGGATCTGGAACGCGTGGCTGTGGTCCGAATCCGGGAAGGCGAGTCCCGTCTTGAACTCGATGCGCGTGTAGCCGAGGTTCGGCGTGTCGGGCAATTTGAAGGAGGTCGCGAAAGTGCCGAGCACGCTCACGTCGGCCTGGCCCTTGCCGATCTCGTTGCCCTGCGAGTCCATCACCGAATATGACAACTTCGTCAGGGCGCCCGCCGGGAGCGCGCCGACGCCGCCCTTCATGCCCTTCTCGAAGACGCGCAAGACGCCCTTGATATTGACCGTCTCGCCCGGCCGATAGAGCCGCCGGTCGTCGTATACGAGCCAGCGCAGCTGGTCGTGGGAGGTCTGCTTGGCCCAGCCCTCGCCCCAACGATTCTCGTTTGCGATGAAGGCGATGTCGTCGCCGGCGCGGGCGGTGACGCGAGTGACAGCGCTCGTCGTCAGCGGCAGCGTGGCCAGGCCGAAGTCGTCGCTCTTGGCGGTGCCGGCCGGGCCGGCGTCGATCGCGATGTCGGCGCGCGGCGTGCCGTCCTTGAGGCTGGTGGCCCACGTCACGAGCTGGTCGCCGTCGACGAACGCGTCGAGGCCGATCTGGGTCACTTGGACCCAGAAATCGAGGGTCATGCGGCGGCGCTCGTATTTGTCATAGACGCCGACCGGTTTGATGATGGCGACGATCTGCCCGAAGTCGCCGGTGAGACCCGGCTTGAGGTCGACGCCGACCTCGGTCATTTCCTCGGGCGGCGCATTGGTCGCGACCTCTTCGTCGAAGATCTTGGTGCCGGGCGGCGTGCCGGGCTTGTCATCGCGCCAACGCGTCTCCTGATAGGCGAGGTACTGCATCCATTGATCAGGGGTGACGCGGTAGAGCTGCACCGCAATCTTTTCGAGATTGATGACATAGACCGGCAGGCGCAGCTTCTTGGCATAGGGGTCGAGGACGATCATGCCCTGGTTCGTGGCGAAGAGCGCCTTGGGGCCCGCGCCGACGCGGAAGGTGTGCGTGATCTCCTTGGCGAGGGTCTGGCCGAAGACGTCCTTGAGCGTCTTGGCGATCGCCACGTTGTAGGTCGTATTGCCCTTGGTGAGGCCGTTCAGCTGCAGGGTCTCGCCGTAGACGTTGGCGTCGAAGCCTTTGACGGCGGGGTCGACGGTGATCTGGGAGGCCTCGAGCGCGTCCTCGTCGACCGGGTTCGTAAAGCGGAAGGTCCATTGTTGGCCGGGCTGGCAGCGATCATTCCAACCACAGCGCGCCTCGACGAGGCGGAAGGGGCCGTAGGTCTTGAACGAGAACGACTGCGCCTTCTCGGTCTTGCGTGGGCCCTCGGCCGAGGGTGTGCCGGCCGGGAGCGTGACCGTCACGCGTTCGTCGGGCTCGAGTTTATCGGTCAATTTGAACGCCACCCAGCGGCCGACGTTGTCGGTGTCCTTCCTCAGGGCGCCGAGCAGCTTCTCGCTTTCGTCTTTCGTAAGCTCCCGGATCTTGAGCCGTTTCCCGTCGTTCTTGACCTCGACCAGCTCCATGATGGCGTGCGGATCGACCTTCTGGTCGAAGTGCATCGTAATCAGCGGATCGAGCTCGACGCTGTCGCCACTTGGCGCGCTGCCGAGGAGCTGGACCGCAGGCGTCTGGAACTTGAAGGTCTTGCCCTCGGTGAGCTTCTGGCCGCGCGCGTCGACGACGCCGGCCGGGATCTCCACCGTGTACGAGGTCGCCATCGGCGCGCGCCCGACGGGATCGAAGAAGAGCGTCTTGGTGCCGACCCAGCGCCAGCGCCCGTCGATCATCGGTGTGAGTTTCGCGGGGACCGCCTCTTTGGCGAGCGTGTCGTTCGAGGTGACCGCGACCATCGGATTCGAGAACGTGATGCTGATGCGCGGCGCCAGCGGCACGTTGCCCTCGGGCTGGAAGCGCCGCACCGAGAGCGGCCCATCTTTGATTTCGGGTGGTGCGGCGTCGGGCACCTTGAGCGGCGGGAAGACGCCGAACACGGTCGGCCCCTTGAGCGGCGGCGGCTTCGAGCCCTCGCGCAGCGCAAACTCCACCTTGTCGGTGGCCTTGGCGTCGATGGGCGGAAGGCGGGCGATGAGCGCGTCGGTCTCGGCCTGTCCAAGGGGATCGGCCTTGATGGGAGGCGGCGTCTTGTTGGTCCCCGCGTCCGGCGAGCCGTCGCCGATCTTGAAGACGAGCCCCTGGATCGCGGCGGTGGCGGGGTCGGCCTGCTTGTCGGCCCCGACGGGCGTCTTGTCGTCGCCCAGGTTCGGGTGGGTCGAGCCGCCGTCGCCGGCCACGGGGTTGTCGGTGTCGCCGGTCGGGCGATCGCCGTTGCAGGTTCCGCCGATCGAGGCCGAGGCGGTGGCGATGAGAGCAAAGGAAATCGCGGATCGCCGAAGGGCGGTTCGGGAGGCCGGCATGGGGCGAGCTCCTGTCGTTGCGGGGGAAAATTTGTCGCGCGCGGGAACATGCCACAAGTGCGCGCGCGTGTCGCGCGGGGCCGGGGTCCGACGTATGGCGTCCGGCTTGGGTCTTTCGCCCCGTCGGACATGCCGTTGACGGACCCGTGTCTCGCCCGGCATGGTCGTGCTCGTGAGCACACACCATCGCCTTCGATCGTCACGTCCCTCGTCGTCTCTTCTCGTGATCGCGGTGCTGCTGGCACGTCCCGCGTTAGCGCCGGGCTGCGCGTCCGCGCCCACGCGGCGCGAGGTCAAGGTCGACGTGTTGTGGGTCAACGATATGGCCAAGATCGGCGGCACGTCGCCGGCGCTGGTCAGTGTCGAGAAGAACGCGACGGGTCGTATCCGGGTCGGCGTGGTCGAGGAGTCGGCGCTGCAGCTCGGCGACCAGTGGCGCGCGTCGGTGTGGCTCGCGGCGTTCCAGGCGTCGCTGGTCTTGGATCGCTCGCTGTCGGACTGGCTGATGTTCGTCGAGCTCGACCACCACGGGCGCGGCATGGATGGGGCGAGCGCGGGGGCGCTGCTCACGGCGGCGATGCTGACGGGCATGACCGGCGAGCGGGCGGACCCGGGATTCGCGATGACGGGGACCATCAATCCGGACGGCACGATCGGGCCGGTGGCGGGGATCCCGCAGAAATTCCAGGCGGCGATGGCGCTTGGCAAGACGCGGCTCGGTTACCCGCTCGGGCAGCATCGGGACAAGGACCTGACGACGGGTCTGGACGTCGAGTTGACGTCGTTGGGGGCGGCGAGCGGGACGCAGATCGTCGAGATCCCGGATATCGAGACGGCCTACCATCTCATGACGGGCAAGAGTCTGCCGCGGCCGGCGCCGCTCGATGCGACGGCGATGGCAATTCCTGCGGAGATCGAGACGGCGCAGCGCGAGCAGACGAAGATCTGGCTCGGAAGCGCGCAGCAGGCCTATCAGGACTATACGGCGCTGCGTCTGCAGGACCCGTGGTTGGCCGGATATTGGAACGATATCGATGCGCGTTTCGGCGACGCCGCCAAGCGGCTCGAGAGTGGGCAGGTCCCGGCTGCATTCCAGTTGGCGGCGGATCTGTTCATCGATGCCGACTCGGCGCTGGTCTACGGGCAGCTGCTGCAGTACGTGCGCGATGGGCGCTACGAGGACGCGAACGTGCATGTCAACGGCGTCCTCGACAATGTGGATCGGCGGCTGGGCGAGACGGTGCAGCGCTTGAAGAGCGAGCTGGCGACGTCGGCGAGCGACCTGATGATGCTGGTGAATGCGTTCGAGGCGTTCGGGCAGGCGGTGCGACACTTTGGTGCGGCGGTGATGCTGCGCGAGGCGGGGACGGCGCGCATGCTCGAGATCATCGTAGGTCTTCGCCAGAACAAGCTGAAGCTGACGCCCGACCTGCATGCGGAGCTGATGCAGCTTCTGCACGGGCCGCTGGCGGAGGTGTCGCAGGCCAACGTGCAGAACTTCCTGGCGGGGCAGCATCTGCAATTCCGGCCGCCCGTGAAGGAGAATGCCAAGACGCTGTCGCAGCGCTACATCGAGCGGCTCGGGGACCTCTTGCGGATCGCGGGCAATGCCAATGTCAGCTATTTCGAGACGCTCATCATCCAGCCGATCGCGAAGGACAAGAATGTCTCGAAGGAGCATGTCCGCGCGAACTTCCGCGATCCCACGTACCAACTCACGCTGGAGGGACCGCGGGCGATGATGGAGTCGAACCTCGAGGACCACTTCGGTAGCGGCACGCCGGCGCTCGCGATGGTGCGACTCTCGACGGCGCTCAATACCTATGTGAATGCGTCATTCCTGATCGCGAAGTATTACTCGCTCGAATCTGCCATCGGCGACCGCGGCCAAATCGTCAAGATCGGGCGCGAGGAGGCGCTGCAGAAGATGCTGATCATGGCCGAGCAGAAGGCCCGCGTCCACGCCGCGCGCGCGTCGGCGGGCGGGCGCGACGTGCCGGTCGCGGCGAAGGTCGCGTATCAGAGTGGGGTCGCCTTCCAGGCGTCGCCGATTCCGACGCAGCGTCTGAAGGCGCTCGAGCAATTCTGGCGCGCCTCGATGATGAGTCAGATGGCGGTGCTGCTGAGTCGGCCGTGAGGCGCGCGTCGTGGACGAAGACGAAGAGAGGCAGGCCAGCGGCCGCAAATGCGACGAGTCGCATGACGACATCGCGGGTCGTGGGCAGCGCGAGGCGCGCGAGGAGAGCGCGCCCCGTCCGAACGAGATGCCGTCGCGTCACGCCGGCGTCGTCCGGGTGCACGGCCAACGCAGGGCCGAGCAAGCGCACGAAGCGGCTGTAGAGTGATGTCGCGGAGAGCATGGCCGAACCTCCGGGGACTGGCATCGCAAGTGACATGCCACCGCCGGTGCGCGGCCTTTCAGGCGGGTCGGCGCTGATGGCGCGGGCGGGAATGTGCCATCCTGGCAAACGTGGGCCGGAGCACGGGACAAATCGATGACGCTCTGTCATTTTGCACGGTCATGACGACCGACCTTCGCGTGAGTCGCTTCGGGTCAGCGCGGGAGCTGGCGCCAGTCTGGTTCGAGGGCGCGTGGTTCGACTGCGCGGCGCTCGAGGCGTTGGCGCGGGCGCATGCGGCGCGCCTTCAGCGCCTCGGGGTCGTGGCCGGCGATCGCGTCGCGGTGATGGCGGAGACGGAGCCGAGGCTTCTCGCCGCGGTGGTGGCGCACCTTCGGCTCGGGGTCGTGCACGTGCCCATCAACACCCGCTATGGTCCGGACGAGGTCGCGCACATCGTCGGCGATTCCGGCGCCAAGGTGTGTCTGACGACGCTCGCAGCCGATCCAGCGCCCGGCGACTTTCGATGGCCCGAGGGGCCGGCGGGCGATGCGCTCGCGCTCATCGTCTATACCTCGGGGACGACGGCGAAGCCCAAGGGCGTCGTCTGGCGGCACGATGCACTCGCCGAGAACCTCGCGGCGGTGATGGCACTCTGGGAGGTCACGGCGCGCGATGTCGTGTCGCTCGCGCTGCCGCTGTTCCACGTGCATGGTCTCGGCCTCGGCGTGCTGGGCGCGTGGCTGCTCTGCGGGTCCGCGGTGCGCCTGCATCGGCGCTTCGAGCCGGCGCTGGTTTCGGGCGATTGTCGGGACGGCGCGACGCTCTTCATGGGCGTGCCGACGATGTATCATGCGCTCGTCGCGCATTTTGCCGAGGTGCCCGAGGACGCCGCGGCGTGTCGCGCGGCGCGGCTCTTCACGGCGGGCTCGGCGGCACTCGCGGACGCGCTGTTCGAAGGGTTTCGAGCGTGGACGGGCCACGCCATCCTCGAGCGCTACGGCATGACCGAGACCGGGTTCACGCTGTCGAATCCCTATCGGGGCGAGCGTCGGCGCGGCAGTGTCGGGCAGCCGGTGCCGGGGATCGCCGTGCGCCTGGTCGACGACGACGGGCGCGTGATCGAAGGATTGGACGAAGCAGGCGAGATCTGGGTCGCCGGCGAGGTCTTGATGAGCGGGTATTGGCGCGCGCCGGAGGCCACCATAGCCGCATTCCAGGCGGACGGGGGCACGCACTGGTTTTGCACCGGGGACGTGGCGACGCGGGATCGGGACGGCTACTTCCGGATCGTCGGCCGCCGCTCGACCGATATCGTCAAGAGCGGCGGCTTCAAGATCGGTACGCGGGAGATCGAGGACGTCATCGCGACCGATGCGCGTGTGCGCGAGGTCGCGGTGATCGGCGTGCCCGATTCGAAATGGGGCGAGGCGCTGGTCGCGGTCGTGGTATTGGCCGAGGGGGTGCGGGTCGAAAGTGACGCCACATTTCTCGAGGAGCTGCGAGGGCTGGTGGCGGCACACCTCGCCGACTTCAAGCGTCCGCGGGCGCTGAGGATCGTGGAGGCGCTGCCGCGCAATGCGCTCGGCAAGGTCCAAAAGAGTCTGCTCGTCGGCTGAGGGCCGAGCGTCTCGCTGGGTGGGTGGGGCTCACTTGCCGATGATGGGCACTCCGGTTGCTGGAGCGCCCATCATCGGGTCGGAGTGGAATCAGGAGTTCGCGGGCAGCCTCGCTCCGGAGTCCGATGCGGACCCCACGCGAGGCCTTCGTGAGCGCATCAGGGTGTCGCAGCGGCCTTCACGCTGAGCGTGTAGGGCACGGCGTCCGTCGGCGCGCCGGAGAAGCTCTGGACGACGAGGTAGTACGTCCCAGCGGCGAGCGCCTTGAGGTCGATGCTCTCGGGCGCCGGGAAAACCGCGAACTCCGAGGAGTCGAGCTCCTTGAGTGTCGCATCGAGGAGGTAGAGATCGAGATCGCTCGCGTCCGCCTGCCACTCGAGGCTCGCGGTCGCGTTCACGCCGGCCGCGATCGTGAGGACGTACCAGTCGGCCTCGTCGGAAGAGTCGGCCGAGTAGTCGCCGCACACCTTCGCGTCGGCGCTGCTGTCGCCCACGCGCAGCGGGGTCGCGCCCTTAGGCCCGTCGTCGCCATTCTCGCGCGCATCATCGCCAGTGCAAAAGTCGCTCACGCCGCAGACGTGCCGGTCGCCCGACTCGTCGGTCACGCAGCGCGGCGCCTCGACGGTGCACTCGAGGTCCGTCTTGCAGGCGTCACAGAGGCCCGCGTCAACGTTGCAGTAGGGACGCGCGGCGTCCTTGCAGTCGGGGTCGGTCGCGCACTCGGGCGGAGTCGAGTTCACCGTGAAGTCGTACGGCACTGCGGCCGTTCCGTTGCCCACGCTCATCGTGTCGTAGGTGCTCACGACGACGTAGTAGCGCCCGGCCGGCGCGCTGGCGTAGAGCCACGAATCCGACGTCGACGACCACTGCGAGCCGTAGCCGCCGGCGCTCGCCCCCGTCGAGTCGACGACGCGCAGGCCGATCGAGACGTCGTCGGTCCACGCGATGGCCACGGTGAGGCGACCGACCTCGGTCGTGTTGACGAGGTAGTAGTCGATCTCGTCGCCCGAGGTACCCTCGCAGATGCCGGCCGACACCTTGGTGGCGAGCGTGATGGAGCTGGCCTGCGTCGGCCCGTCGTTCTCCTCGTACGCGTCATCGCCGCTGCACTCGGCGGTCGACGCCACGCAGGTGCCGTCGCCGCAGACGGGCTTCGCCGCGGTCTTGCACTCAAAGGACGTCGTGCACTCGACGCAGCTTCCGTACGAGCAGGTCGTCTTGCTCGGGTCGGCCGTGCAGTCCGCGTTCTCGGCGCACTCGACGCACGCGTTGTAGTCGTCGCAGATGGTCCTGGCGGGATCCTCGGTGCAGTCTGCGCTCGTGACGCACTCCGGCTTCGTCGAAAACGCGTACGAGTCGAAGCACCAGCCCTTGCCATTGTTGACCGGCGCGGACGACAGATCACCTTCCCAGTCGATCGTCACTTCCTGGAGCTTGGCGTCCTCGAGCGTGCCGACGATCGAGGTCGCGGCGTAGTCGAGCTCCGTCACGCGGATCGTTCCGCTGACCGCGTAGTACCACTTCGCGCAATCGCCCGTGATCGGATCGCACTCGCGCGCCGCGAGCACGCAGGTGGTGCAGGTCCGCCAGTTCAGGTCGTCCGCATTGCCACCGATGACATAATCGCCCGGGCCGTCGAGCGGGGAATTCGGGCTGCTCCCGTCCACCGGCGGGAAGAACGCGATGCGCACGTACTCGCCGTCGCCCTCGGCGAAGCCGTAGTACGAGGACCCACCTTCGTCACCGCCGAACTGCTCGAAGACCGACGTCAGGCCGTTGAAGTCGCAGCTGACCGTGGTGGTCGTCTCGGTCTCGCTAACCGTCGTCTCGTTGACCGAGGTCTCGCTGACCGAGGTCTCGTTGACCGAGGTCTCGTTGACCGAGGTCTCGCTGACCGAGGTCTCGCTGACCGAGGTCTCGTTGACCGAGGTCTCGCTGACCGAGGTCTCGCTGACCGAGGTCTCGTTGACCGTGGTCTCACTGACTGCGGTGTCTGCCGGGGTATTTCCCGACTTCTTGTCCCCGCACGCTGCGCCGAGCGCAAGCGTCGCAAGCGACGTCATTAGCCACATTGTCCGCGTCTTCATGCTGCTTTCTCCTCGATTCCCCGGGCCACATCCATCATGCGGTCGGTAGCCCTTAGATGGCCGAGCGCCCTAGGTCAAGAGTGAATCGCGCTCGCATGCGCGAGGCCGCCGCTTTCCACGATGCGGTCGTCTTTGCGCAGGACCGGCGGCCCCTGGGTCGCGACGCGAACGCAAGGTCACTGTCGCGTTGTAAGGCGACCAGGGCCTGTGTAGAGTCCGGCCATGTCGCTACGCTCCAAGTTCGATCCCACGGCGGCGCGTTTTCGTGCGGGCAAGACCCGAGGACACTACGAGAGTTGGTTTCTGCGGGGAAACGACCCGACGCGGCCGCGTGCGTTCTGGATTCGCTACACCGTGACCAGCCCGGCCGGGCAGCCAGGCGATGCGATCGCCGAGCTGTTTCTCGCCTGTTTCGACCGCGAGACGGGCCGTCATGTGGCGCTCAGAGAGCGGCGTCCGGTGGCCGACGGCACGTTCGCGTCGGCCGGTCTCGATGTGCGCATCGGGTCGAGCTCGCTTGTGCCGGGCCGGGCGGTCGGCGCGCTCGAGAGTGCCGGTGGCAAGGCGCGCTGGGATCTGAGTTTCGGCGAGGGGCAAGCCCCGCTCCTGCATTTTCCGTTGGCACTCTATTATGGTCCATTTCCGAAGGCGAAGTCGCTCGTGTCGAATCCCGGCCTCGATTGGTCGGGGGTCGTTCATGTCGGGGACGAGCGCCTGGATGTGACGGGCTGGCGCGGTAGCCTCAATCACAACTGGGGCGAGCGCCATACCGACTTCTATTATTGGGGACAGGTCATCGGCTTCGAGGGACTGCCGGATACCCTCCTCGAGGTAGCGACGGCGCGGGTCAAGCTCGGCAAGTACACGACGCCGCTGCTCACGCCGATCGTCCTGCGTCACCGTGGCATCGAATATCGCCTGAATCGTCCGTGGAAACTGACGGGGCGCGCCGAGACGCACGGGCTCGACTGGCACTTTCGCGCGAAGAATCGTGCGGTGTCGCTGACGGGACACATCAGCTGCAGTACGCGCGATGTTGTCACATTCGCCTACCTCAATCCGTCCGGTGGCACCAAGGTGTGTGTCAACTCGAAGATTGCCAGGTGCGTGTTGACGGTCGAGACGGCTGGGCAGCGCGAGACGCTGACGTCGCCGAGCGGCGCGGCCTTCGAAGTGCTGGTGGATCACCCCGAGCAGGCGCAGTTGGCGGACCTGCCGGCCGTCGTCGCATAGGTCGGGCGGACGCGGTGGACGACGACGAGCTCGTCGATGCGGGCGGGAAGCCGAAGCGTCATCACGGGCGCGATCCATGGTCGATCGCGTTGCGTCCCGGCGACCTGGCCACGCCGCGCGCGCCGAGCGTCGGCGATTTTGTGGCACTCGACCTGGTGCGCGAGCGGAATGACGCGCAGGGGCGCCACGAGGAATTGTGGGTCGAAGTGACAGCCGTGAACGGGGACGCGTTCGAGGCGACGCTCGACAACCAACCGACGTACATTCGGGGACTGTCGCCGGGTGATCCGGTGTCGTTCGTGCTTGGTCAGGTGCGCCAGGTGCGGACGCCGAAGGGGCGCTGACGCGCTCGCGGAGCGGGTCAGGGGACGAAGTCGTTCTGGTAGTCGCGCTGCGAGAGGCGGATCACCTCGAGCGCCTCCTCGCGTCCATAGACGTGGGTGATCTCCACGCGCCGCTTGATGTCGTCGGTTCCTGGCATATCCTTGTAGGTCAGGAAGTAGTGTCGCAAGCGCTCGACCAGGGTCGGTGGCACATTCGTGATATCGGCGAATGTGCCATAGGCGGGATCGGCGACGAGCACGGCCAGGATCTTGTCGTCGGCCTCGTCGCCGTCGAACATGCGATAGCCGCCGATGGGTCGGGCGGTGACGAGGATGTTGCCCTGGTTGATGGCACGCTCGGAGAGGACGCAGATGTCGAGCGGGTCGCCGTCGCCGCGGATGCCGGTCTTGCCGGCTTTGTCGGCGGCGAAGCGGCCGATCTCGGCGCCACAGTAGGTCTGGGGGATGAAGCCGTAGGGCGCCGGGCAGATCGAGGAGTACTTTTGCGGGCGATCGAGCTTGAGGAGACCCGAGGCCTTGTCGACCTCGTATTTGACGGTGTCACTCGGGACGAGCTCGATGAACGCGGTGAGCTCTTCGTCTAGGTGCTCGCCCGGCGAGACGCCGTGCCATGGGTGTAGCACGTGGGTGGAGCGGGCGCGTCTTGCGAACGGGTTCGAGTGTGCCATGAGGTCAGAAGCTCGCGGTGGCTGTCGTGTAGATGAGGTGCTCGATGGCCGCGTCGCTGACGCCCATGCCGTCGCCCGGGAAGAAACCCGCGTAGCATAGATCGAAGGCGATGTGACGCTCGGGCTTCCAGCCGAAGAGGACGTCGAGCTCCATGCCGAGGGGATCCGACTGGCCGCGGCCCTCTTGGGGCAGGAAAGCGTGGAACGCGAGGGTTGCGGTGACGGTGTCTCCGATCTTGCTGCCAAGCGTGGCGCCGAGATCGAGCAGGCCGCGCTGGGCGGTGTCCTTTGGCAGATTCAGAAAGAAATCGGCTTCACCATAGAACTTGTGATTGGAGGCAAATAGCGTGTCGAAGGCGCGGACCTTGCCGTCGGTCGCGTCGTCGTCGCCGGAGGCGATATCGACAAAGACCTCGGCGAACGGAGCGAAGTCGAGATCGACGAGCGTGAAGCGGACGCGCGCGCTGACGAGCCAGGCGAGATAGCTGACGTCGTTCTGGGCGCTGCCCGCTTGGAGGTAGCCTTCGAGGAGGATCTTGAGACCGAACGGGAATTCCGATTGGAGCAGGAGGCCGGTGGTCGAGCGGACGCGCTCGGTGGCCGAGTGGAGATCGACGACCTGCATGAGAGCGGGCTCGAAGAAATTGCCAAGGCGCATGCGCACCGCGAGGGCGAAGAGATCATCGGCGATCGTGGAATCGGCGGCGAGTTTGTGCGCGACGCGGGCGTAGAAGGCGTCGACGACGAGCGCCTTGTCGAGCGTGATGAGGGTGAGGCGCGCGGCGTCGAACGCACGGCCTTGCTCCACGAAGTTCGAGGCGCCGATGAGGCGTTGGTTGAGGTAGTTGATCTCCTGGCGGCCGAGGCGAATGCGGAGGTCCTCGTCCGGTAGGAGGTCGATGAAGCCCTGGTGGAAGTCGACGCCATTGCCGGTGAAGTCGTTGAGGGTGTCACAGCGCCGATCGAGTTCACCGAGCGCGGTATCCGGCGTCCTTGAACCAACTGACGATGTGGCCTCTGGGCAACTCGTTCATGGCACGCAAGACCTCCCGGTCGACGGCGTCACGAGAGCGGGCTTTGGCTCTTC
>SXGT01681603.1_pt1 | contig 20533 bp, 26 predicted proteins | sample 3176221 | NCBI WGS metagenome assembly SXGT01 (sample SAMN11356862, study PRJNA531348) | freshwater metagenome | isolation source: freshwater sample F1-120 | place: China: Fuxian Lake, Yuxi | collected 2017-12-25
CATATCCTCCTTGGGCGTTTTGATGCCGCTCTTGGACTTCTTCTTGAAGCAATGCAGAACATAGACCCATCCGGCGAACTTGACCGTGTAGACAGCACGGTAGGTGTCGCTGCGAAAATCTTCGACCACTTCCAACACGCCCGCAGAGCCAAATCCACTCAAAGCTTTGGCGTCCTGATGCTTGCCGCCCGCTTGTGCGAGATCAATGGCGTGCCCGAATAAGTCCTTCACGTCCTCAGGCATTGAATCCAGATCGCGCTTGGCTGATCCAATCCATTTGAGGGGCTTTCGAGCCTGCTTTGACATTCGCTGCATTATGCCCATATGGGCATATCCTTGTCAATCGGACCTGGAAGGCGATAGTGATCCAGTTCGTTATCCATGGCAGGTGTTTCCAAGCATCCAGACTATCGGGCTGAGATCTTCGTGAGATCTTCGGGATCAAGACCTCGCCAGCAAACATAGGCTCCACTTCATGACGTTTATATGTGTGACTGTCGTGATCGCCGGAATAACTCATGCTATTTATTGGCATGTTCATGCTAATATTTAGCCATGTCGATCGCCACTTCACTTTTTACTGACAGCCAATCCCGCGTGTTTCAGTGGCTTTTTGGCCAGCCTGAACGTGCTTATCACCTGAGCGAATTGCGTCGCCTCACAGGCTTGGGCAGCGCCTCCCTGCAAAGAGAATTGAACCGGCTGGCTGATGCGGGTCTGGTCCGTTCCGAGCGGATCGGCAACCTGAGACGATTCCAGGCCAATCCGCAAAGCCCGGCTTTTAGCGAGTTGGTCGGTCTGACGCGAAAAACGCTGGGGGTGGAGCCCCTAATGCGTGATGCGCTGCTGCCACTGGCCCCCAGTCTGCAAGGGGCATGGGTTTATGGCTCCGTGGCGAAACAAACCGACACGGCGCAGAGCGACATAGATGTGATGCTTGTCGGCGAGAACCTGTTGCTGAGTAGTGTCCTCGAATTGCTGGTCCCGCTGGAAGCGCAATTGGGACGAAAAATCAATCCAACCTGCTACACCCCAGCCGAATTTGAGCGCCGTCGTGCCGAACCCGATTCATTTGTGAATCGCGTCCTGGCGCAGCCCATTCTTCCATTGATTGGAGATGCCCATGAGCCTGCCCGCGCTCGATAATCTGGTCCGCATCGGCCAACTCAAGGCCGAACCGCGCAACGAGGCCGAGGCCAGGCGGATGTTGGCCATGGCGAGAACCCGCCTCGAAGATGCTCGACTGGCAAATCTCTCCATTGAAGGTCGCTTCACCAGCGCCTACAACGCCGCCCACGCGGCTGCCTTGACCGCCCTTCGCTGGCATGGCTATCGCAGCGAAAACCGATACACCGTGTTCCAGTGCCTCACGCATACCTTGAATTGGCCTGCGCCCCGCTGGCGAGTGCTGGATGCCGCTCATCAGAAGCGGAATCTCGCCGAGTACGAGGGATTTCTGGAAGTAGATGAAGCCGCCATCACGGAGTTATGCGATCTGGCGGGCTCCCTGATAGCGGAAGTATCGAAAATGCTTGAATAGCCAGGCCCAGACTCCGATTGCGCGATTGGTCCGTAGCAATAAAGCCGTTAATCAAACTGTCTCTCAAGCACTTTCCCGGCTTGCTCCAGGTCCATCCCTTCTGTCGGCGGGCTGCCATCCCGACAAAGGTTCAAACCGTAATCCATCCCGAAGTCGGCAGTCCTGCCTGCTGAGGTCGCAACCCCGCTTTGAGTAAGGCGCACGTTGAGGCGCTTGCAGCCTTCCTGTTTGAAACTCTTGATCGTGGATACCTCGGCCAGGATTGGCGCCGTTGATCCGGTCGTTCTCTTGAATTTTTCGGCGATCTGGCCAAGGATGAAACCACTCGTCCGGCCGTCGGAGGCATCTATCGCTGCGAGAAGCAACTGCTTGATGCTGGAGTACTCCGCTGCTGAAGTGCTGGCCGAAAGCACCATGACAATCAAGAAGGCCGGGGCTCTGAATATCCTCATACTCACCTCTGGTAGTAGTTCTGGACTTTCTGCTGAACCGAGGTCTGAACTTGTTGGCTTGAGGCGCCGACGTTTGGCATCTTGATGTTCGCCATTATTTCGGCTGTGAATTCGGACAGATCAATACTGGAAAAGTCGATGGAAGCAAATTCTGTCTGCGTGAAACCGGAGCAATTCGGGCTTTCCGCGCCACCCCATCCCTTGCCAATCTGCCCCCGCCCCTGTTCATTGAGAATTCTCGCCAGCCGACTGTTGTAGCAGCAATATGACTTGGTATGCTCAATGCAAATCTTGATGGACAGGAGCTTGATCTTGCTGGAGCAATAGGTCCCTATTTCGTGGCAGAGATTCTGACCGGAGCGCATGGCGAGGATCTGCTCCTGCTGCTCGCACGACAAGAGGTCCTGAAGAATCATCACCCCAATCTGAATTGCCAATGTGGTTGGATCAAATCCCGTGAAGATGAATCCCTGGCTGGGTAAAAATTGAAACGAAAACCCATAGAAGCTGAAGGATGGATTGAACAGGCCATCTGCGCCGAGCACACCCAATGCAGCGCCCAACCCCTGCTGCAATGTGGATCCATCATAAAGGGCGTCATAAACGTAGGATGACCCGACATCCAGCACTTGACCGCCGGCACTCAGCGCCGAGCCCAGCAGATTGAAATTGGAAAATCCTCCCCCACCACTGCTCTTCTTGCAGCAATTGGCCAGGCCGAACAGTTTGATCCGGCATCGTGAGTCAAAGCCTTTGAAGATTTCTGTTTCAGCACCATAGACGCCCGCCTCCCGTGCGGCTTCCATCAAGGCCACGGATCGAGCAAAGTCGGTGTCTCCGGTATAGCCCTTGTCGAAGCAGTTGCCGTTCTGGCAGAAAAGTTGCCCCGAGCAATCCGTGATGGTGCTGGTCTGACCAGGTTGAGACATGCAACGGAAGGTCTTCTGCTCGAAGGTACATTGCCCATTTATCTTGTCGGCGGGATTGCAGGATGACGATTCCAGAGTGCAGTTCGGGTTTGATGCGTAGCCGTCACACTCGGAGGTATCCGAACGTCCCGTGAAGCAGGCGTACACGTTCTGCTTCTGATAGCAGCCGTCAGGAGCGACCTGGGATGGGGTTATGCCTGGTGGCAGGGATGGCGGCGTAGTCGAGATGCACGTGCTCTCGGCAATCTGGCAACTTGCGTTACTGGCCAGCGACGCGCATGGCCCCGGGTCGAAATCACTCGACAGCAGCGTATAGGTATCGTCAAGCCGGATCGTATTGACTGGCGTTGGCATTGTCTGATCGTTGCACCGCCACGTTTGCGTGAATTTCATGCACCCGGAGTTGAACAAGGTGTCCATCTGCGCGCACTGGGAGTATGTTTGCCAGCACTGAGGCTGTAGGTTGACGAATGGCTGGCAGTAATTGACGGCGTTTGGTTTGATGCAGGCGTAGGTATCCTCATACTCCCAGCATCCGCCGACTTCCGCCAAGGTGACGGGAACGCCGGAAATGTTCTTGCTTGGCGACGTGTCAACACAAACGGATCCCGACAACCTGCACTCTGAGGCGAAGGCACTATTGATGACGCCCAGGACCAGCAGGAGGGCAAGCGTTTTCATTGAGCGCGCAATTTCAATGCGACGCACTGATCCGATGTCCAGTTGCTTACCGTCTTGCTGATCGGAAGTGCCAGCGGGGAGCCAACACCCGTCCCGCCGGAGGAATTGCAGCCGGAACTCACATTGCGCATGGACGGAGTGCACGTGGTCCCGCTGCAACTCACGCTGTAGTACACGTACAGGTTGCAGCCGAACCCCAGATTGCTGACGTAGTAATCGGTGACCGACTGACCGGGCGCTACGGGAACATGAAACAGCCCGTAACTCCCATTCCATGGGTATCCAATCCAGTTGTAGTCGTAACGATTCACCCCGTCGTAGGATCGGTAGGGCTCCACGTCATAGGAGCGGCCATCGCTGCCACAAAAGATATTCATGGCCATGTAGGGATCGATGCACCAGCTGCAATCCACGTAGGCAGCCCGGCCCAGCCATGCACCCGGCGTACATTGGCCGAATCCGATTGTTACGGTACTTCCTCGGCGACACTGCAAGTTCTCATAGGCGTTCATCGTCTGATCGCATTGAAATTTCGCATCTGTATCGAGGTTGATGACTCGCCCCGTCGTGCATTGCTCTGTCCCAATTTCTCTCGGGGATGAGCAGGTCTCGGTGGTGAATTGTGCCGGCGTTGTTTCCGTTCTGGTCTGGCATTGCGTACTACTGCCCGTGCCTCCAGCAATGCCAAGCGACTGGAAAGTGTTCTCCGCATTTGCTCGGGCGTTCTTTGCCCCCAGGATCATGGAGTCGCTTCCAGTGATGGAGAATTGTGGGCGAATATCAGGGTTGCGCGCAAGGAAATTGACGGCCTCGCATTCCTGGCGCTTGATGGCATCACTGTCAGGCGTCACCGACGAACAGGTTGATACTCTGGCCACTCCAGGTCCGACCGTATCCCCCCTCCCCCCCTGAAAATATGTGGCCTCTGCAGCCGACTGCCCATACGCGGGAATCTTGTTCTCGATGTTTCCGGCAGTGATGGCATCCCGATTTTGTTGATTGAGCGAGGTGCCCAGCGATTTCCCGTCGTTGAACGCACCGTTTTGATCGGCCATTGCCAGCCACGGCGCCAGCAAGAACACTGCGAGGGCAATTCCCCGTGTCACTGGAATGCCGCTCCACTGAGCCGTGCCCGAAAGCTTCGCGCTGTCGCTGCCCAGTCCGGGCTTTTGCGCTCGATATAGTCCAGGGCGTAATCCAGCGTGACATCCCCGGTGACCTTGACGAAGGTATCCGGCTTTGAGCACCCATCCTCCATGACACTGCCGGCATCTGCCCGGGCGATCACCACCACAGGCACCCGAGTGATGGTGAATTGCTGAAATGCCGGCGGATGAATGGCGGCGGACACCGTGCGATTACCGATGAGCGCGCTGATCTCCTCGCCCATCCGGGTCATCGAGTCCCCCTTCAAGCCCCGAAATACCAGTGTCGCTCCCGTGCGCTCGGACTGATCGATGATGCGAGCCAGCGCCTCTTTGGGCATGGAGAGCGAGACGAACACCATCAGATCGGGCGCTGCCCCCTTCTGGGATGCGGGCCCTCGGCCCAGGCTCTTGAATTTCTCGGCAATGCTCGCGATGTCCGGGGCCGGCGTTGCCGGGCGCGGCATCGCTTCGACTCTGGGGGTGACACCACCAAATTGCTGCCGGATCACTGGCGCATCGGGCAAGCGATTCAGTGCTTCCTGTGTTTTTTGGCGGGCAAGATCAATTTCACCCTGGGTCGGCAATCGATTCGATTCATCCTTTTCCAAAAAAATGCCCTGCGCCAGCGACAGGGATGCCGCCAGCAGCAGGGCCAAGGGGAGGAGCGTTGTTGAAATCGACATCAAGGGGCTGCGCATCTTCAATTCAGCGTCGCCGCCCCCTGACAACAATTGCGCTTGCGAAAGATCTGATAGGAGAAGTCTTCCCCTTCATAGGGAAACTCCTTGCCCGCCCCCCACAGAATCGTGCTGCGCCCCATCGGCTGACAGCACTTCCCGGCGATCTTCGATGTCTGCGGCACCGGATAGAGCATGTGGTACTTGTAGCCCGTCTTGTCCATCACCGGTTGCGGGTAGTAGCCACACAGGCCGTCTTCGCCCGAGGCGGCCCACATCAACCCCTCACGGTGCATCTTGGCGATGATCCGGTAGACCTCCAGACTGGATGCCTGAACGCCCCCCACATGGGCCTGGACATTGCCGTTAAGCGGATAGAGATTTCCCTGACATCCGGCACACCAGAAGAAGGTGTTATTGGGAAAACCGGCGGTTGCGGCGACGCAATCGGCTGCGCACGCGGCACGGGCAGGAAGGTTGCCAAACAGATAGACATCAGGATTCAGAAGCCGGGTGAGTTCATCGTCCTTCCACAGCGGGTCGAGCTCGGTCAAGTAGGCAACATCAAAGCCTTGCTGCTCCAGGCAGCTATTGTCCAGAACCGCCTGCAGGTAATAGATGATCGGGTCGACATACCAATGCACCTGATAGAACGAAGACTGGTCCTGCCCGTCACGCCGGTATCGGCTGGCCACCGGGGCATCGAATCCCGGATCGATATCGACACCACCGAGACTCACCATGCAAAAGGGTTTCCGAACCACATCCACCCGCCGTACCGGTTCCCAGAAACTGACTTTCAAGCCGAGCTTGGGGGGATTGCCGCAGAAGCACGCGGGGTTTCCGCCTGGATTGGGGGTGTCTTCCTGATCCAGCGATGCCAGCGTGATACCGGCGATTCGCAAGGGGAACATGCAGGACCAGCAGATATCCGTGATCGGGTTGGCAAACTTTCCCTTGCAGGTTGCAGCGTGGGACGGAAGACTCACTAGCAGGGTCGCCAGCAGCAAGAGGACGCTATGGATGAATTTCATCGATGCGCAACCTCTTGCCTTCCTGACTGACGATCGCCGGGGATTGCTTCAGCAGGAATTTCCGGCTGAGCACTCCGCCCTGGTCGTAGAACACCTCCCGTTTCCATTGCCGCATCAGCTTGAGCGGTTCGCCCCCCACGAGAATGGGTTTCACCCGTGCCTTTGACTGTTCGATAAATCGCCTGGCGAAAGCGACCTGGGCCTTTTCCCGCTGATCGAAGAACAGCAGGTATTGGGTAAGCGGTGCATAGTCGAGCGGATTGACTTTCGTTCCGGCCGGGAACAACAGCTTGCCTTGCTCATCCACGACATTTCTGTCCAGCGTCCAAGTCGGATCGACGTAGAACGTGCGGACCGTTTCCGTGCTTCTGACTCCGTGGACGGGCCTGGGTTTTTCAACGGTCTCGATGACCCGCTGCTTGTAGCTCTCCTGAAGCCTGGCCAATTCGCCGCTCTTCTCCATCCGGCGAAATTTGTCCTTCATGACTTCGATGAGATCCCGCTCCACAATCTCGTAGGTCGGGCCGACGACACCCAGGTCATTCGCCATGGCGCGACCGAAGATGAGCAGCAGGCAAGGCAGGGTCGCCAGGAACGCATATCGCATCCGTCGATGATGGCAGTTACGTTTTCGGAATCAGCCGCCAAAAGCACACACTCCGTACGCTTTTCAAATCACGGCTTGAATTTGATCTTGTCTTCCTTCAGTTCCAGCAGGCCCGACTTGAGTTCATCAAATTTCCAGAGCAGGCGGTGATTGACTTTCAGGCCGTGGCGCTTGAACGCTCTCATGGCCTCCATCTTGGTAATCTGACAGAAGCCATCTTGCTGGGGCTCACTATCAAGGGATCGAAGGACGGCCAACAGGGCCTCCATCGTCGGGGCGCCCAGCGTGGATTTCGTGGTGTCGCTTACAGGCTGCACCTTCCTGGCACGCTCGGGATGGTCCGCGCCCTCGGTTGATGGCGCAAGCGCCGGGCTCGGCTTCATGCGCTGTTTCGCCTCTGCTTTCTGGGTGTCTGGCGATTTCCGCGCCGTTACTGGCCCTGCAGGCGGCGTAGTCTGCGGATGCGACTGGATTTCTGGCGCTTGCCTGACTTCGCCGCCATCGCTCATTCCCGATTCGAGAAGAAAAACCTTGCTGATCTCAAGGCCCAGGCGAATGGCGTTATGAGCGCCATCCCCGAATTCCTTGGGGATGGTTCGTTTCAACGGACTCATGGGGTCGATTACCAGCCAGCCCCGGTCGGCCAATTGGTCGAGCACCGTTTTTGGAGTCAGCCCATACCCGGCAAAGGCATCCGGCCATCGGAGATAAACATGTCCAGCCTGGTCGGGAATGGCATCAATGCCCCATTTCTTGTCTCTTGCCTTGATGTCCTGTGCCAGGGCCTTGAGGGCTTCGCCAATGGCGCCGTCGAGCTTGATCGCTTCCATCTGCTCGGTATCCGGCCCCGGCTCAGGTCGAGCCTCCTGGTTGCGGGTGATTGCCGGTGGGGGTTTCGACGGATTGACTGGCCGTGAAGACTTTTGAGGTGGATCCGAGTCGCGAGAGGTCGTCGCTGATTCAGTGAAGCCGGAGGATGACGTGTCACTCTGAATCTCCACACCAGTGTGCTGCCCCTCGGCCACAGTCGACGCAGGCGGACTGCTGGCGTCCGTTTCCGCGTTGATGATGCGCCCTGCAGTAGACGAAAGGGGTACGGAGGACACCATGGCCTCGTCCCGCAATCGGATGGCCGTCAGCCGGATGGCCGGGATTTTCTCCGCGAGAACGGCAGGAGCAATTTTCCAGTAACGATCCTCGGACGGAGCATCCATCCGAACCAGTGCCATTCCACGATCGGTCAGCATGTCCAGAATGCCTTCCGGCGTTCGCGGCATTCCCGGCATGCCATCCTCCTTGATCTGGCGCGCCAGTTCTTCACCGGCCGCAGGCCACACCAGGTAGACATGTCCCTCCATGTTCCACAGTCGCGCCCCAGGCTGATTGACGAGCCACACCCCCTCCCGGACAAACCTGCGCATGATGTCGATCAGATGGCGCTCTACGGGCACACCCAGGTCGTAGCCGGCCATGGCTACCCCGAGCGTCTTGAGATCGCGTTCCACGCTCGTTTGATCGGCCTTGATGACCAGGTCGTAGATGAGGTTGGTCGGGCCGGGATTGCTGGCCAGGGATTCCATCAGCCAGACCACCAGTTCGGTTTCGCCTTCCGCGATCCATGCCAGAGACTCAACCCCGATGATTCGTTCGGCGATGAGGCTGGACAGCGCGGTATGCTGGCGCCCTCGCCCCTCACGCCACTCCAGAAAGTAGGCGTTAATGCCCTGCCTTGTTGCCCAAACGTGGAGGTCATCCGTGATCGGATGCCAGGTCGACGTGCGATCCTTGTCGGTCACCGTCAAATCGGTGACAGGTTTGCCCGCGTCGTGGCACAGGGCAGCGAGGAAGACGGCCAGTTGCCAGCGCGGCTCCATTTCGCGTCGGTGTTTTGGTGAAATGGCCGATTGCAAAAGAACACGATCCGCGGATTGAAGCGCCCACAAGCCCACCTCGATGGCATGCCGCAGCAAGCCCCCTGCTCCCCGATGATGATGCGACTGCGACGCCGGCAACAGATGCGAAAACGAAGCGAAGCGCTTTATCGCCGACAGGTAATGCTTCTGAAAAATCTCCGGCGTGGCGATGGCCGAGTTGGAAATCCTGTCCAGCAGTTCCTTCTGGGTCTCGAGCAGCTTTTCCGGGGAAACGACGGGCAGCCCTTTCATGAAGGGCGGATAACGAGGAATTTCGTCATCGCCCCAGCGGTAGATCGACTCGCCGGCGCGCAATGGCTCAGGCAGAGGTGCTGATTTCCTTTTTCGCCAGAACATCAGCAGGCATTCAGGCCATTGCTGCGGCTTCGATTGCTACGGAGGCTTTAGCGCAAGGGCTCGCGGGGAACCTCAAAGAATCTGGAAAGCGCGGCCGATGACGTGCTCGTCATCGACCCATCCGACGAGCGCATATCTGGAATCCAGACTATCCGGATGCGGTGCGGCCATGTAGTAGTGCCTCGGGGGAATTGTTCCCGTGGGTCCGGGCATCAGGGGAATACCTGACTTCGCTTTCGGTTTTGCCCGTCCAACGGATTTTCCGTCAACGAAAAATTCAACGTATCCCGATCCCATATCGACACTACTCACGTTCGCCCCGGCGATACCCGTGACGCGCTTGAGGAACCACGCTCCAGGCGCATAGGGACCCCCGCCCTGGTAACGGAAAGCCGCAAGATCTCCCAGTTCAGGCTTGACTCCCTTTTGAATGAGATAGACCTTGCCTGACAGGGAGTCCGAGACGTTGATCGATACAGCGATATACCGTCCAGCCAGGACACCTATGGCCAGCAGCCAAAGGTAACCAGGTGCGTTTTTGGCAAGGTGCCGATAGATGAAGTTGAGCATCAGAGGATGCTAGCCATCGCCCCAGCCAATTTCAGCCCGATAAGCGCACTTCTCGGCAGCTTTTCAAAAAAAGGCGATCACAGCCTGGCGTCGTTTGCTCCGAGACCCTTAGTCGGCGACAACCACGCTGGTTTCGCAAAACGGGCAGTGATCGGTATGTTTGCTGCCGGCGTCGTAGATGAACGCCGCATTGCACACCTTGCACTGCACGAGCATGACAATCTTTACCCGCACGTCACGAGCGGCAAAGTAGGCAGCGTTGATGTCCAGGGGACCGCAAATCCGCTGATATTCCCGCCATGTCGTCATCAGACTGGTCGTCGTCAAGTCTGAGGCAAAGATGCGCTGATGGAGTGCGGCAAATGCCGACAGTCGCGCCGCAGAGTCACGATCCTTGATGAAGGACAGTACGGTCTCCGGCAATTTCCCGTTCGAGGGTTTTACGCCGTGAACATCTTTCCACCATTGCCGCAATGTTCGCGTCCCGATGCGTGTCATGCCTCGAATGATGGACAGTCTCAGCCCGGCGCGAATGAGCTCGTGGGCCTGTTGAAGATTCTCGAGTTCAGCTAAGGCGACCACCACCGAACTCCCTATCGCCTCGGTTCGATAAAAGGGAAGACTTGCCGCTTCTGCGGAAGTGCCCGGCGCCCCCTGAGCAGTACATCCTGCTTTGATATGAAAGCTACGTTGCCGTTCGGCGTAGTCAACGGCTGCTGACCGCCAAGGAAGCCATAAAACATGAAGTTCGCCTCTCGGAACAAAGAGGCAGGGGTGTGAGCCTGGCAAGTCCTCACGCTGAAATTCCTGGCCTCATGCTTCAGTTGCCTGTCGGGATGTCGGGAAGGAGCCTGTCCCTCCCCGTGGTCTGGCAGATGCCGCAATGGATATCGAGTAGGCCGCTTTCTGCAAGCCCTGAAGCGACAGAAGACGATCCATTTCGGTTTCCGTCAGTCTGATGCTGATGACGCTAATGCCTATGTCTCGCGCCATCGCATCGATCTCATCCAGAGTCATCTGGGAGATGCGGTCAAGAGCGTTCCGGGATAGCCCCGTCATGATCTCTCCGGACCTGGACTTCGACGCTTCTCTGGCCATTATGAGAAACTGGCGGTTAATCGAAATGATGTCATTCATGTCGCTTTTCCAAAATTGGACTACTATCCACGGTGACTAACGATATACATCGTTCGGTTTGTTGTCAATTGTAAAAGAAACCGAAAGAGGATGCTTTTGAATTCGACACCCGAAAACGACATCGCAGCTCGGCTTCGACTCTGGCGGAAAGATGTACTGGAAATGACCCAGGTGAGGTTCGCCGAGGCCACCGGGGTTCATCTCAGCGCGATCCGAAAGTACGAGGGCCGCCATAGCGTGCCCAGCGGTGAATCATTACTCGCCATTGCGGGCACGGGGGTCGACCTGCACTGGCTGCTCACCGGTAAAGGTGACATGCGCGCACCCTCGATTAACGGCGATAGCGATACTAGGACCGAGGCGGACGCTGAACTCGTTCGTCGTCTGATGGCGATCGAGGGACTTCTAAATGGCATCCAGGACGAAAAGCGATCTGCCGTCCTGGAAGAGATTTTTTCTCGTGTTCAGGAAGCGAAACGAGTAGCCGACCTGGAGTTGCTGGTAGGCAAGTTGGCGCGGAAACGGGCGTAGTTCTTCCGCTTTCAAGCTACTTTGGTAATGGCAATATCCACCTGAAGAATGCTTATTCCGAGGAAAGGCGACACAGACCACGATGTCGGATTGCTCCCGCCAGCCAGTTCACCAGATTGCTGTAATGAGCATTCGCACGCTTGAACCCAATTGACGCAAGCGACCGCCGGAGCGAAAATCCGGCGCGACTTATCCGCAGCTATACCGCCAGGCAGGGGCAGTACCTCGCCTTCATCTACTATTACTCGAAGATCCACCTGTGTTCGCCGTCGGACGCAGACATGCAGCGGTATTTCCGGGTATCGCCGCCAGCGGTCCATCAGATGGTCCTGAGTCTGGAGAAGCTGGGATTCATCGAGAGGACGCCTGGTCAGGGCCGCTCGGTCAAGCTGCTGGTGCCCCGCGATCAGCTGCCGGATTTGCTGTGAGAGCATGAGCAGTTGCCTCATGCACCAACAATGATGAAACCTGGTTTCACACCGATTGATCTGCATGACTGCGAAATCGAAGTTTCCGACGATGACGCCGTCAATTGACCCACGCAACCGTGCCGTCCCACAGTCAGCCCACTGTGTCGGGTGGCAGGTGGGGTTGGTCGGTTCAACTAGGCGTGACAAGTGACGGGAATTTCGTGCCGCATGTTTTTGCTCGACCAGGACGACGGTCTATATCGCCTGCCGAGTGCAAAGTTCAACCAGATGCTGCGGGATCCGACGAGTTGCCGCGTAACCCGCTTCGCCGGGGCTCGAGTGCGTATGACTGACGTCGCCGTAGAACTGCTGAACCGCCAGCCGATTCGCGTCGTTCGGAACACGTTTGGTTTTCTCGCCTTTGATGACGAAGGATACTTTGACGCTGGCACATTCGACCAACATCAACGGGCCCGTGCCGAACTGGCGTGGGCGCCACTGGACGCTGAGCCCAAGGGAACAGCGATCGTCGTCGACGCAACCACCCGCTTCGTCGCCCAAGGAGGAAGCTGGAAGCCATCGAGGACTTTGCAGCGCCATATCGACGAGGCTGCCCTGGGGAGGGTGAAATGCCCGCGACTGTAGCTCATTCGTTTCCGATACATCGAGCTGGTCAAGCAGCAACTCTGCGGGCTTCTGTGTGGTCTTTTGTGATCCATGCGAGCGTCGGCTTTAGGGTTGCGTAACCTCCAGACGCTGAGCGACCCAAGCAAGAAGAATTTGCTTTGCATGATTGACAGACAAAGTGTCAGCCATATTCGCCGCGAGCTAATCCGATTCCGTTTTGGAGAGTGAATACGGCTACAGCCCCAGGTATTAACGACGGTTTAGCCAAGAGCAAGTACAAAAGAGTGCAACTCTTAGCAACTCGAACGAGACATCAGCTTCTTTGCATCGTCGAATCTCTGAGCCCACTCGGTAGCTTTTATCACAAGCACCGGCACCGGATCATTTTTATCAAAGCCAATGAGCTCTTTATCAAAGGCGATAAGCTCCTTTCCGTTGGTGAAGACCAATATCCTGGGCGTTTCCTCTACGTACTTTTTGAACTGCGGTCCGTGCGACGATCTGAGGCGGTCTCGGTCGTCAAGAATTTTCTTTGAGAATTGCTTAGCCTCCACAATGATTGACCGCGCATCATCGGTGTAGCCTAGGTGTATGTCGAACTGAGACTGTCCCGTGACGCCATTGCCTCTGAACCGATTCTGTTTCACCTGGCTCAGATCCTGAAAGTTCCAGCCAAGCAATTTGAAAAACGGCTTGATGTAGCGATCGGTCGTTTCAACCTCGCTGCATCTATTTAAGATAGAGAGGTCAGCTTCGACGTCCCTAGCAATGCGTTGCGCGAAATCTTCGATAGTGTGAATCTCCGCCGGTAGCAACACCTCGTCGACATTTGGCCGTGTGTCAAGATAATCCCCAACATCCGCAGCAGCGACGCTAATTCGATGCTTTGCGGTAAGACCGGCGGCGATGGTTGCCGCTGACTTACCTCGATTGTAGCCAATGCGGATCCATGCTTTCTCTGACGGGGTAAGTCGCTTTAGAACCTCCACAAAGCCTCCCGACACGATCTCAATGGATTCCTGACTCACCTCACTTGTCGGGTTGTCGAGCACACTCAAAAACCGCTCGACCTCAGCAGGAGACACATTGGCATCTGCTTTGTCGGATGCATACTCGGCAATATCTGCCATCGGCATACCGGCGTGCGCATACCGCCGTATCCACGCTCGCTCCCCTGCTGTCAGTTCTGTGATCATTTTTTCGCCATCGCTGCCTTCAATAGTCCTCGATGCGTCAATTTGCGACATTACTGACTCCCATAATGATATTTCTGATTTCGACAATTCGATTACCAACTCGGATAACGTTCAGGGGCTTTATAGACCGTTCCATCACCCCCCCCAATTAGGCCACAATATCAACCAACCCACTTCTTTGTCATATTTGCACGGCAATGACATGCTAGTGCAAAGACCCCGGCTTCAAATGTCATTGAAAAACCCATAAGGTCCAACACCCTCTGTGAACTCACAGTAGCTGTGATAGTAACCACGGCCGCCGAAGAAATGGGCACCAATAACGTGCTCTACACTGTTTAGATCAAACGGATCAGTTGCACTTCTGACACAACTCCGAAGAACCTCTCGGATCACCTTGCCGCTGGCTTTCCGCAGACTCGGGGTCGTGGTATCAATCAGGTCGAAGAATGGGCTTTCTTCGTCTGTACGAAGGGGCTCCACGGCAGCGGCAATGCGCTTTAGGGTCGGGGTATCGAGTTCACACAACGTGTCGTCCAACCCTTCCCGGTATCCATACGCGTTGCCCGAAATTGAAATAACGATTTGGTTCATTCGTTTGCCTGCAACATGGAAACCAAAGGACCAAAGTTCAGACTGGTCGTTGGAAATTACATTCCAATGAACAGCCTCGGCGAGGTGCTGACGATCGCTTTTGGAAAACGGCTCGCCAGACGATTTCATGAGAACGCCGACGAAGGTTGTGTAGAACCCTCCAACACGCTCATACCAGTCATCGTAAAGCACCGATTCGGGATAACTAACTGCTGTCCACTGATCAAGGTCATCCTGCTCAAGATCGACCTCACAACCGGAATCGAAGTTGCATGGGTGGTCATGGTTGCACTGAAACAGCACATACTGTCCGCCGAGCAGCCGTTTGACGAGGGAAGATCTAAGAGGGGTTTCGCGTTGGGTGGCCAAATGCATAATCAGAGGCAAGTGATTCCCAACGATGGCATCGTCGCTCAGCGCAACGAGCATTTGAAGATGAGGCCGCGCATAGAAGTCTCTAGCCATGATCTCCTGAATACTATCGGTCGGCGCCTCGAAAACCCCAGCGTTTTGCGCTTTCGACTTACCATCGAGCACGTCATTCCAGCGCTCCCGGTAGGCCGCAATAACCAAGGACCTGGCCTTGTCGTATCGTGCGGTTTGTGCTTTGTTCGATGTGCTCATGTCAGCCAGATTCTCGTCATTCTCTTCAATGGTTGGACGGAACTGCGGGATCGCTATGGCGCATAAATGTCCAACGATCAATCTCACATCTGTCCGGTAGTTTTTTGAATCATCTGATGGAAACCCAGTAATGGCGCGAGTTTTGACATGATCCAAGATTCCGACGATTTGAAATCGCGACAGGGTTTTCGGTCGTATCTTTGCCAGTTTTCTTGGCAAAGGTGGCGGCGTCATGAATCGTGGCCGGTCGGTACGCGTTCAAGATGGGAATAATTCGAACGGCTCACGCTTATCCTAGACATTATTGTCATTGCCTTATCCCCCTGTACTGAAAATCGAAGACGCTTTTGCCGGTCCTTTTCAACCCATCCAAGGCCGTCAGGAAAAGCTCGCGGCAAACTTCCGTAAATCTGGAGACACTGATCCGTAGGTCACAAGCCGTATGTCTAATGCGGCATCCTGCACCGCTAATACTGCGCGACGGATCGCCGCATGAATCCATTCAGGATCATTTCCAAAAGCCCCTCCGCCTAGCCTTGTCAGGAAGACCACACTGTTCCCCGTGTCATGCCGGTTAATCAGCGCAGCCAGTAACGTCGCTTCATAGGCCGCTTCAAGTATGAGACTTGCGAAGCGGCGCCAGCGACGGGCGTGAAAATCAGAATATGCAACGGGCAGCGCTGAGCAAAAAGCCTGTGATACCCGATGTCCTGGTTGTTCAAGGTCGGTGACATCGACATTCCAGTGCAGACCAATTCTCAGCTTGCCGCGCAGGGCATCACGATCGCTCTCGTCGATGAACTCCAGATGGCGGTCGATTTGGGTCAGGCCCTCCTTGCTGCATAGCGCATAGCCATTTAGCATCTGCCACAGTCGCCCGTCTTTGTTGCCGAGTTCGCGCCCGAGGTCACAAAGGCAATCAATCTGGAATTCAACACACTGACCAGTGCTGCCCGCTACCGGAGCGAAATAGTTGCGGTATATCGTCGCAGCGCCAGCAGCCATCGCGCACGCAGGTCCTTGCGTCTGATCATGCTGATAGCGAGTCACGCCGTGCTCCGGTGTCACGTTTGGACCTACCATCTCTAGCAGATTGAACTGCGATGCCACCTGGAACAGTGCTCCGACATTTTCCGGATACCCATGCAGTTTGCGGACGTCCGCGGCAATGCACTGAAGCCTCGTTGGGCCTGATCCAATTATCAGAGTACGAGCTCGTTCGCGTAGCTCATCGAGCGTTGGAGTCTCCAACTCGCCGACCGCCCATCTCCTGTCTGATCGCTGCGAAACGAGCCGTCCATCTTGTATCGACAGATGGCTCCGCGTGCTGTCGTAGTCGATTTCTCGAAAGCCCGTTATGCGCTCGAACCAGTCCATGGAACCCGCACTCATCGCGCGGTCCAACCAGTCTGCGATGGCTGAAACCGGAGAACATAACGCTCCTGTGCTTGCGTCTCAATGGCCCCGGGTCTCGCAGCCCTTACGCGACGTATCGCCTCATGCTGTTCAACTCCCAATTCGATCAAGATGCACGCGGCTACCGTGCCAGCACGGCCGAGCCCGCCTCGGCAGTGCACTAGCACACGGCCGAGATTCGCTAATTTACCGTGCAAGGTCTGAGCAGCCTCAGGCCACAGTGCTTCGAATGCCGGGCCGGGCGGCTGCACGTCCGTGATAGGCAGGTGCAGCCATGACATGGCACGCTCGCGTACTCGCTCACCTATGTCGGGAACCCCGAGCATCTGCAATTCCTCCGTTTCGACCAAAGTTACGACAGCGACTGCACCCCAAGCCTTGATTACGTCCAGATCGAGCCCCAAATTGCGCCGCCATGGGGCGCCAAAGAGGCTGGGACCCTGCTTTCCCGGGCAGAACGTAAGCCCCAGCGTGCCAAAAGTGCTGCCGCATTCGACTTCGGCAATCCGCAACGGGTGCGATTCGCTGGTTCGAGCAAGGGTGACCGATCGTGGGTCGGTTGCGATCAACGGATTCACTCGTCGTCCTCGCAGTCGTGGACTGAGCAGTAGAGCGCGGCACTCCACGTGTCCGGGTCGAAATAGAAATCGATCTCATCCTCGGAATAGTCGAAGCGCAGGTCCGCCGTAATCGCCTCATCCAGTGTCGCGACCTCCTCCGCGTCCAATTCGAGTCCGTCATTGCGCACCACCCAGAATTCGGAGTAGCCAACACGCCGCAACCGCTCCCACTGTATGCCATAGAGATCAGCAAGGTCGATCGACCTCAATTGCCTATCGGTGACCACCGCCGCCGCAGCCGCGTACCCGATGTTAAAAATCAAACGGTACGGGGACTTAGACAGATCGTGCTCGTCATACGTCTGAGAGGCCAAGAAGTCAGAAACCTCGTTGCCGTCCAACTGGCGAAACGCGATGCAGATCGTTACCAAGTCAATCGTGGCTTCGAGCATGTCCTTTGGGGTGCCTGGCAGACCAAACCGCTCAATGTCCGTGAGGAGGCGCCGCCCCCCGTCACGCTCGAAAGCGATCCGGTAGTTCTTCTCCCACTGCGCTCTCTGGCGCCCTACGCTGATTTCGACAGCCGAACCATCCACGCGCGAACACTCCGAACCATGATTGTTCGTCATATCAACCCGCCGCGACAAAGCAATCGGAAGTCAGCGGCTGACCGGCGTCCCATCGGTAAGCAACCAGCGGTCCGCCCTTGCCGGCACTGTAGTCAACACAGGCTGCGCGGGAATGCTGTGGGGCTGGCTGCCCCTTCATCCAGTAGTGGCCGAAGAAGACGGGCTTGTCGAAGTTGGCTATTGACCGCACACCGGTCGGCACTGGGGTGTCGGGCAATGAAGCCGATAAGTTGTCTTCGAGCGCGACTTGTTTGTATGTGGTCGCACTGGCATCCCACCATCGCGTGCGCACACGATTTCGTCGAATCTGGTCCTTGTCCAGGAAATAGTGGGGGGATGGCAGCGGAATCTCAATACCCTTCAAGAGCGCCTCGACGGCCTTGAATATTGTGGGCTCGAGGGTGTCCTTTTCGGCTGGATCTTCTGGTTCGGCAGTTGCGCACACCAAAAGGTCCATTGTCAGATACCGCTCATCCTTTAGCCGAGGCTTCAGCCACGCAATGAACGTGTCGTGCCAGCAGGCATGCACGACACGGAACTCAGGCAGGTCGATCCACAGCGGCAGCGTCATGAACCATGACACGATGTCAGCATGCAATTTGGGGTCTGACTCGACTTGGGCAAGGAAGTCCTTATGCTGGTGACGGTTCTTTAGTCCCCATGGCTCACTGTTTCGCGGTCTGAGGAATTCACCGGGTGAGCGAACATCGGGGGTGTGCCACGCGATAGCATTCAATTCGTGGTTGCCCATCACAGCGAGTGCGGCCCCTGCTTCCACCATGTCGCGAACAATCCTGACCGTCTCAACGCCTTGAGTTCCGCGGTCGATGAAGTCGCCAACGAAAATCGCGCGGCGATCGGGGTGTCGCCACGCACCAGCGGATCGGCGATACCCCAGCACGCCCAAAAGCATGGTTAGCTTTTCGGCGTGCCCATGGATATCGCCTATGATGTCGTAGTCCATCTCGATCACCTGTACATGTGGTTTAATATCGTTATTATACAGACTTATTGACTTATTGTCCCCTTATACATGATCAAACATCTTTACCCACTCATCTCCGCTGACGTGGCCCTATTCAGTATCAGCGATACCTCCCTGCAAGTCCTGCTTGTTCAGCGCGCAACCCCCCCTCACAAGGGGCTATGGGCGCTGCCGGGGGCAATCCTCAAGCCCGACGAAGACGTGGACCTTGAGGCCACGGCACGTAGGGCACTGCGGAGCAAACTGGGGGTCGAGGTACCGTACTTGAAGCAAGAGAGAGCCTTTTCCGGCGCTGAACGGGACCCGCGTGATTGGTCGCTGAGTGTTCTGTACTGGGCGCTATTACCGCGCCATCAAGTGCATGCGGTGGCTGGATCTCGCGTGAAAAAGTTCGAATGGTTCAATGCCGACGCCCCGGGTGCTCTCGCGTTTGATCATGCCGAGCAACTCGGTCTGGCCCGGTCGGCGCTACGCGAACGCGTGAAGAGCCATTCTCCGCCCTTGCACCTGATGGAGGAAAAGTTCACGCTGCGCCAACTCAAGACGGTGTGCGAGAAGATTCTAAGGACCAACCCGGATGACGAAATCGTATTAGACAAAGGGGCATTTCACCGCAGGTTCGCGAAGTCGCCCGATCTTGTTGCGGTGCTGGGGGACAAAGAGGAAGGTCCCCGGCGGCCAGCGCAGCGGTACCGAGCTTCCTCGACATTCCGGTTCTAGGTTGTTCTAGCTTTAGTCTGGAATCAACAGTCCGTTACCTGGGTATAGAAGTTGACGATGCGCTGGCAATTTCCGAGCAGACGGATATCTAGTCGGTCCCAAACAACCCCTCCCATGAGGGGCTTCACTACTTCTTGCTCAGCCCCTTCCGGACATTCTCCAGATCCTGATCACTGATATTGCCAGCGTCGTAAAGCCACATCAGCGTCTTGAGCGGTTTTGGAATATTCCTTCCGCTTTCATACCTTGATCCACCCGACTGGGTTACGCCAAATCGAGACCAGAATTCAGATTGATTTAGACCAGACGCGCGGCGAGCTGCCGCCACGTCAGCGAGAAGTTTGGATTTCTTCATACACGCCCCTGTATTGATTCCAACATTTATTGAGGTGGCACCGGTACAAGATGCACCAGCACCGCATCGTTCAAGAAGGCGGCAACAAACTACTTTTTCTTCGCCGCTTTCTTTCCAGCCACGGCAGCCTTGAAGCCAGCACCCGCGGTGAAACGAGGCACCGTGGTAGCTGCAATCTTGAGTTCCTTACCGGTCTGAGGATTGCGCCCTGTGCGGGCTGCGCGCTTTGAGGACTTGAAGGTGCCGAATCCAATCAAGGTGGCGGTATCGCCCTTGGACACCGCTTTGACGATGGCGGCAGTGACTGCCTCCAGCGCTTTCCCAGCAGCGGCCTTGGACAGGTCCGCTTCCTTGGCAACGATTTCGATAAGTTCAGTTTTATTCATGGGATCTCCGTGATCAGGTTTTGTGAAACGGGAATAGTACTGCCGAACAATCCTCCATCAATGCATGGAACATGAATGCCGGTTGCAAATCCATGGAATTCCTTGCGCAGCATCAGAAGGACTGCTACCTTGATATGCGCGCATTGAGCAGTGCCTTGATTCGGAAAAGCTCCCAGAAAGCCGGATGCATCTTTCTATCCCCAGCCTCCCATTGCTGCCATGCTCGGCACGTTGAATGAACCAGTAATGCCGCTTGAGCTTGAGATACTCCTAGTAGCATGCGGGCCGCTCGAATCTCAGTGGGTGTAGGATATCCAGTAGCAGCCATCGTGGCAATCAAGATTGATAACGCTTTTACTATACGCGCATTGCGCGTATAGTAAAAGTTAGATGAATGGCGTATTGGAGTACCCAATGGAAAGAATGGTTCTTGTATCTGTGCTGCTGGTCGTACC